>WUUC01168363.1_pt1 | contig 99439 bp, 75 predicted proteins | sample 6278441 | NCBI WGS metagenome assembly WUUC01 (sample SAMN13675441, study PRJNA597444) | soil metagenome | isolation source: soil | place: USA: Washington | collected 2017-10 | reverse complement strand
CTTCACCGCCGCCCGCCGCTTCACCGCCGCCCGCCGCTTCACCGCCGCCCGCCGCTTCACCGCCGCCCGCGGGTGCCGGTTGTTCGCCGCCGGCCACCGGTTGGTCGCCGCCCGGCGCAGGTTGCGCAGGCGCAGGTTGTTCACCGGCCGGCGCAGGTTGTGGTCCCGCGACGGGATCAGCCGGAGCCGCAGGGGCCACAGGTGCATCGTTCGGCGGTGGACCGCGCAGCTCCGCATCCCCTTCCAAACCGCGCTCGCGCAAGCCGAGACCGTTCGCGCGCGGTGCGCCGTTTGCGCGCATCCGTTCGGCGATCGTGTCTTGCAGCGATTTGCCGCCGCCCAAGCCCGCAGCTCCCGTGCGTTCCAGGTCCGCCGGCGCCATACCGAGGCGCTCGGCGAGCTCCGCGAAACCTTTGTCACCGAGCGCGCGTTTCAAATCCCCGACCGTCTTCGCGTCGCGGAGCCCGGCGATCGCGCCGTCGAGATCTTTGCCGCCGGCCTTCACCGCTCCCTCGAACAGTTGAAAACCTTTTTCGCCGCCGAGCGCTTTTTCCGCGGCGTCGCGTCCCAAACCGCGCAGGCCTTTGTCGATGCCGTCGAGGCCGTCGGTGAATCCTTTTTTGGCCGCAGTGCCAGTGTCCTTTAGGCCAGTGGTGAACGACTTCACGGCGCCGTTGAAGTCACCTTTGAAGAGCTCACCGCCCGACTTTTTCAGCCCGCCGACCAGCGACGTTCCGGCCTTGGCGAACGAGTCGCCGGCGCTCTTGAATGACGTCCCGGCGCTCTTCGTCAGCGATGCTCCCGCGGTTGCGGGGGGCGGACTTGGTGCACCGCCGCCGATTTTGTCTGTCATGACCCTGCTCCTTCTTCCTCGTGGTGCCTCGACCGCGACTAACGACCGCGTCCTCTGCGCTGCTCGAACGCACCGTGTGCGCGGCTCAAGCTCGCTTTCAACGCGTCTGTGAGTGACGAATCCTTCGCCACTACGACATTCGTACCTTGGGCTAGGCGCGGCGCACGTTTCACGTCGTTCGGCGCAGCCAAAAATTGCTTCAATCCCGTGCGATAGAGCGACTCGTTCGACGCCGACACTTCCGCGCGATCCGATTTCGGCCGCGCATTTTCCCGCGTTTGTTTCCGGAGCTTCGTACGCATTCCATCGAGCGCGTCCGCGAACGCGTTCAAGAATGTGCGCGTGTCTTCGTCGAGCGGCTGCCGGTCGTCGAACTTCGTCGCCATGGCGTTAGATCCCTTCCGCCGCGAGGTTCAACCGCGCTTCTTGCGCGAGCTTGTCGACCGCTTGTCCGATCTGCGGATCAGCTTTGCCGAGCTTCTCTTTGATCTTCGCGACCAGCTTATCGACCTCTTCGGGCGACTTCGCTTGATCGAGCTTCGCCTTCAATTGTTCGAGCGGGTCCTTCTGCGCCTTCGCTTCGCCGCCTTCGCCCGCGCCTTCTGCCGCTTGCGCTTCGCCTCCGCCTTTCGCCGCACCGATGATCCCGGTGACCAATTCGCCGACGCCCTGCAAAATGCCGCCGGCTCCTTCGCCACCACCACCACCGCCTCCGCCGCCCGCTGCACCTGCAGCCGCGCCGGCCATTTTTCCAACTCCACCTGCGATTGCCTTACCGATTCCTGCCAAAGCTCCACCGAACATCTTGAGCCCTCCTTTGCTCGAAAGTGTGTCTGGCGCGAAGCAAGCTGTCCGAGAGCAGATCTTCGAGTCGCTTATCGAGAGACTCGATGATCTGTCCGTGTTGCCTGCGTTCGCGCGTCGTAACCGAAAGCGGTGGATCGACGAGACAGATGAACGAACGCGTCATACGTTTGTACTCCGTGTCGAGCGCCGGTTGGATCTCCACGCGATCCACCGTGGGCGCCATGATCTCGTACGTCGTCGCTTTTTCTTCCGCCTCGATCTCGTCGAGTGCGTTGCCGAGCGCCGCAAAGATGTCGTCGTTACCGCCGTTTTGCGCGGAAGCGTCGGCCTGTTGCCCTTCATCCTGGAAAGGCTTTTCGGTCGCGCTCTCGAGCACCGCTTGTCCGGCGAGTGGTTCTCCAAAGCCGTCGAAGTCGCGCTCTCGGAGCCGCGATTCGATCGCATGGGAGTCTTCACGCCGCACGTTTTCTTGGAAAAGCAGGAAACATGCCGCCGCTTTTTCGCCGCTTGGGAGCACGATCCACCGGCCGGCGACTTCGATCGAACCTCGATCTGCACCGTGCACACAGCAACCGCTGCGTTCGCGTGGGCAAAATCTCGGGACTGTGCAAGAAGGCCGCATGTCCGCTGCGCTCTTGTCAGCGCTCATCGCGATCACCGACACCTCCAGCGCCGCAGTCGTGGGAACCGACATACCTGTCCTGACGATCAGTCCCGACAGACCCCGCTTCGCCGACTCGACACAGACCGTCCCTCCCGGTCACGCACAGATCGAGCTCGGGGTCCGCGCCGACTTCGACGACGCCCCGGCGTTCACCGCACCGAGTATCTTGGTGCGCGTCGGCGTCACCGACTTCATCGAAGCGCGCGTGAGCACACCCGATCTCCAGCTCACGCTTCCGAGCGGCGGTGATCCTGTCCTCGGGGTCAGCGACATGGTGCTCGGCGTCAAGATCGCCGGCAGCGTCGGCCACGTGTTCTCCGTCAGCGCCGTCCCTTACCTGCTCTTCCCGACCGGCTCCCCCGAAACATCGAGCGGAATCGTCGAAGGCGGCGCAGGGCTCAACTTCCAAGTCGTCCCCTTCGACGACTTCTCCATCGGTTGGAACGTGATCGGCGCCTTCGTCGCCTCGAACACGCTGGATAAACGCCTGCTCTCTATGGCCGCCGGCCTTTCGTTCGGCTACGCGTTCACCGAATCCTTCGGGGCGTTCGCCGAGAGCTACGTCCAATACCAAGACGGAGGTAAAGGGCAGCCTTCGGTCGCCGGCGGGCTCACCTTCTTGCCCACGCCGCGGGTTCAGATCGACCTGTCCGGTGGATCAGGTCTGACGGACGAAGCAGAATCGCCTTACGCGATCGTCGGGGTCGCGGCGCTCTTTTGAGATGGGTACCAAGGACGCACCAGCCGCGCTTTCGCTGAACGTCGCGCTCCTGATGCGCGAGCTGTGGAGCGGAGATCATCTCGCGTTCCCCATCGCCGATCCGACCTTGGCCGCGTTCGGCACGCAGGCGGAGCTGACCGAAGAGCTGCGCCTTTTCCTCAAAGAACATCTCTCGCGCATCGCCGCTCCGCGTGTCTCCGCGTTCACCATGCCCGCGGAGATCTCCGTCCGCCGTTTCGAAGTCGAAGTCCCGCGCGACGAGCTGCCCAAACGGATCGCGGTGAAAGAGAAGATCACTTTCAGCGCGATCGTCATTCCGTCGAACAACGATGTTTGGGTGATCGTTCCCAGGCTGGACCACACTTTTTACGTCGAAAAAGGTGAGGATCTCGAAGAAGCCGTCCAAGCCGAAGTGCAGCGCATGGCGGCGGCGCGCGAGCTCACGCCGGCCGCGTATCTCGGTTTGTTACCCGCGCGTGAAGAGAACGTGGTGTTCGCCGCGGTCGAGGTGGAGCGGATCGAACGCTCGCCGTTCGGTGAGATCGCCAACCTGGAAAAAGAGATCGTCGAGCGCAAAAAAAGAAAGCTCGCGGTCGAAGTGTTGGAGTCGGTGTCGACGCCGCTCCATGATCGTGCGGACGCAAAAAGGGGACCTGATCTCTTGGCCAGGGAAGCCGAGCTGGCCACCCTCGCGGCGCTCATGAGCGCGAAACAACGTTCCAGCGTGTTGTTGGTCGGCGCGGAGATGATCGGCAAAACCGCGCTCTTCATGGCGTGGCTCCGCAACGAGAAGAAAGCAGGCAATTTCCGCCCGGTTTATGCGACCAGCGGCGCGCAGTTGATCGCCGGCATGAGCGGCCTCGGGCAATGGCAAGAACGCGTCAAACGCGTGATGGAAGCCGCCGAGCTGCTCGACGCGATCATCTACTTCGAGAACCTCGGCGATCTCTTCGGCGATCGCATGAGCTCCAACATGGACATCGCCGGGGCGATGAAGAGCTGGGTCGGCGAAGGCCGCGTGCGTGTCGCCGGCGAGATGACCCCGGAGGCGCTCGATCTCTTCGAGTCGCGACACGTCGGTTTTTTCTCGGCGTTCGCGCGTATTCGACTCGGTCCGCTCGACGCGAAGACCACCACGCGCGCGCTTCACGAACGGATCGAGCTCGACAAACAACACGAGCCCGATCGTCCGATCCTTCAGCCCGAAGCGGTGACCACGCTGATGGATCTCGTCGAACGTTATCACCCGTACCGGCCGTTTCCCGGCAAAGCGATGCGCTTTTACGAAGAGCTTCGCACCATCTGCGAGAAGGATCGCAACCAGACCGGGCGCGTCGATCCGGTCACTCCCGATCGCGTGCTCGAAGCGTTCAGCATGCAGTCCGGAATCCCGGCGTTTCTCTTGCGCGAAGATCGTGCGCTCCACAAAGACGCGGTCATCGACACCTTCAAGAAGAAGCTGATCGGACAAGAACGTGCGATCGAACGTGTGGTCGACACCATCTGCGTGGTCAAAGCGCAGCTGCAACCCGCGAACAAACCGCTGGCCACCTTCCTCTTCGTGGGCCCGACCGGCGTCGGCAAAACCGAGCTGGCGCGGACTTTGGCGTCGTTCTTGTTCGGCTCGGCGGATCGGATGGTGCGTTTCGACATGAGCGAGCTCTCCGATCCGTGGGCCGCGGAGCGCCTGATCCGAGGGACAGAGAAGAGCGAGGGCCTGCTCACCCGCCGCGTCCGCCAGCAACCATTCTCCGTGTTGTTGCTCGACGAGATCGAAAAAGCACATCCCTCGGTCTTCGATCTGTTGTTGCAGGTGTTCGGCGAAGGGCGTCTCACCGACACCCGCGGGCGCACCGCGTATTTTCACAACACGATCATCATCATGACCTCCAACCTCGGGGCGGCGCACCGCAAGAGCGCGGTGGGGATCGATCCCAGCTCGAAGACGCGCGAGGAACATTATCTTCGCGCAGTGAACCAGACGTTTCGCCCCGAGCTGGTGAACCGCCTCGATCGGGTGATCGCTTTTTCGGAGCTGAGCGAAGCCGAGGTGGAGCGGGTCGCGCGCATCGCGCTGGAAAAAGTGCGGATCCGCCGCGGATTTCTCGATGCGGGCCTCTCGCTCCACGTCACCGAAGCCGCGCTCGCAGCGCTCGCCCAAGATGGTTATTCGGAAGTGTATGGTGCACGGGCGCTCCGCCGTCACATGGAAGACGTATTGGTGGCGCCGGCCTCACGACTGATCGGAAGATCAGGTGGCGATGCGCGCGGTGCGACGCTGCTGGTACGCCTCGGTAACGAAAATGAGGTGGAGCTCGAAGGGCTCGCGCAGTCGATCGGAACAATGACGCGCGGGCGCCTGCACCTGACCTTGAAGAAGCCGAAGGCGGAGCGTGCGCGGCGCGATCAGCTCGGCATCACCGAAGCGTTCGGGCTGCGGAGAACGGCGAGCATCCACTTTTCTTTGGAGCGCGTCCGGCAGGTGAAGGAACATCTCGGCTTTCTTTTGTCGCAGCTGTCCTATGGGACAGGTCAGCCGGATCAGCGTCGCGCGCGCGAACATGCAGAGCTCCAGACCGAGCACTACCGGCTCTCCGAGGTTTATTCGCGGCTCGAACAAAAGATGGGCGATCTGCTCGCCGCCGAGGAGCTGGCGCTGGTCGCGTTGTTCGAGAACGAAGACACACGCGAGTACGTCGGTGAAGTCGGGCGCGCTTTCGACGCCTTTCAGCACGCGCTGGTCTACGTGTTGGTCGCCATGGAGCCGCTGCGCGACGAGATCGTTCTTCGCGCGCACGAGCTCGATCAGGGCCGCGCGCTCGACCATTGGTTGTTGCCGCTCTTCGACGATGCGCCGCGCCGCGAGTGGACGATCCAGGTGCATTTTTGGGCCGAAAAACCGGGTCGCGAAGAGCCTTGGCCTCCCGAACGATCGTTTGGGCCCGCGCGCTCCGTCGAGGACGCGCGAGAACGGCTGAGCGCGGAGTCGAACAAAGGGCGCGAGGTTTTGCTCCGCGTGCGCGGGCCGTATGCGGGCGTGTTGCTCGCCCTGGAGAACGGAGTGATCCGTTACCTAGAGACCAACCCGCGCGTCGAAAAAGCGCATCTCTTCGTCAACCCCCTGGCGATGCGTTATCAGCTCTCCGATAAAGAGTGGGTCAGCGAGCCCGTGAGCGCCCGGATGGTCCCCGCGTTCGATCCCTCGAAAATGGCCGCGACGCGCGAGTGGAACGGCCGCTACAAAAAGCTGAGCACGCGCGACGGTGAGAAACGCTCCTTCGTGCTCGCCGACTACTGGAAGCGCTTCGAGGAGCTCGCCATCGAGCAGCTGCTCGGTTACGAAAACGCGGGCTCGCGCGACGGTGTCTACACTGATCTTTTGGCCACTCGTGCCTCGCGCAAAGAAACAGACGAAGAAGAAAACAGCGGGGAGGACTGAGTGCCCACGACGTTCACCATCCCCGTTTATCAACGAAAGCTCGACAATCAGCTCGAGTGGACCACGTTGCTCCTCGGCTCACCCGCAGTGAGCAGCATCGGCGCGAGCAGCTTGAAGGTGCAAAAAGCGCTCGCCGATACCTTAAAAAGCCTGATCGCCCAAAAGACGCCGCTCGAATTGGAGCCGATGGTGATGTCGCGCGGCATGCGGCTCGAACGTGTACATCTCGAGCTGACGCTGAAGGGTGCGGGAAAGAAGCGGAAGATCAGCGGAACATTTCCGGTGGTGCTCGAGCCGCGCTGGGTCAGCGAAGATCGACGTTTGGTGCTCGGCTATCACCCGCGTTCGCAGCAAAGTTGGTTCCCTGTCTCCGAGGACAGGTCGCTCGCTGAACAGGCGGAGATCTTCTTCTCGGATTATTTCTCCGAGCTGCCCGAACAAAACATCCACGCCTTGACCACCAACGGCAAAGATTCGATCCGCGCCGTCTCTTTCACTGCGCGGCCGAAGTCGCTGCTCGATCAGCTCCCGGAACGCGAAAAAGGGATCTGGGACGACCTCTACGCGACGAAAGGTGAAGCCGAAAAACAGAAGAGCGGCGCGCTCCAAGTGTTGCCGAAGATCGGCTCGAATCAGACGAATCGCGCCATCGAAGGCCTGATGCCGATCGGCATTCCGCGCGCGCCTTATCGCGAGCAACTTCACCTGTTGTTGCTCGGACAAAAGAAACGTTCGGTGATCGTCGTCGGAGCTCCGGGCTCCGGCAAATCGACGATCGTCTCGCACTTCGTCGACGATCTCCTGCGCGCCGACGACTGGGACGTACACAAGAACATCGATCGCATCCACGAAGTCTGGCAGGTCAGCGGCAAACGGATCATCGCGGGCATGTCGTATCTCGGCGATTGGGAGCAGCGCTGTGTCGAGATCCTGCAAGACGCGAAACGAAAACGTGTCCTCCTCTACATCGACGATCTCTACGCGTTCGGCCGTATCGGACAGACTCGGGAGAGCGAACGCAGCTTGGCCGATTTTTTCCGCGGTGCGATCTCGCGCGGGGAGCTGACGATCATCGCCGAGTGTACGCCCGAACAGCTGCAGCGTTTGGAAGACGACGCCCCGTCGTTTGCGGCGTTGTTCTCGCGGATCTTCGTGCAGCCAACCAGCTCCGCAGAGACGCTGCGCATGGTGATCCACGAAGCGCGTGCGCTGGAGCTGAAATACCCGGTCGCCTTCGAAGCGTTCTCTTTTCGCTCGATCCTCGAGCTGGGCGGCTCGTTATTTCCCGGCGCCTCTTTTCCGGGCAAAGCGCTCGATCAACTGCGGGAGCTGGCGCGCAGCGGGGAGTCAGGCGCGAAGGAACGCAAGCCGATCACTCCGGATTCGGTGATCGAGCTCCTGTCCAAAAAGACAGGTATCCCGAAGTTGTTGCTCGAGCCCGATCGACGACTCGACCCGACCGAGCTTCACCAAGAGCTTTCAAAACGGGTGATCGGCCAAGAAGCGGCGATGGAGGCTGCGGTCGATCTCGTTCTGCGGATCCGCGCGGGTTTGGTCGACACCGCCCGCCCCTACGGCGTCTATCTGTTCACCGGCCCGACCGGCACGGGAAAAACAGAGCTCGCGAGCAATATCGCCAGTTATCTGTATGGGGACTCGGCGCGCATGTTGCGCTTCGACATGAGCGAGCTGTCCGGCCCCGACGCGCCCTCGCGGTTGATCGGCGATCGTTTCAACCCCGAAGGTTGGCTCACGCAACGCGTGCTCGACCAACCTTTCTCCGTGGTGCTGCTCGACGAGATCGAAAAAGCGCATCCCTCGGTGCTCAATCTGTTGCTCCAGGTCTTCGACGAAGGGCGGCTCACGGACGCCAAAGGAAGCAGCGCCGATTTTCGGCACACCGTGGTGATCATGACCTCGAACCTCGGCGCGCGCGTGCGTCCGGCGATCGGTTTCGAGGAGAACGCCGAAGGTGTGTTGTTCGACATCGCCCGTGCGGTGAAAGACTTCTTCCCGCCCGAGCTCTTCAACCGCATCGATCGCGTGGTGCCGTTCCGTCCGCTGACGCACGAGATCGCCAAGAAGATCGCCGACCGCGCCATCTCTGATCTGATGGCCAGGCGCGGCCTCGTCGATCGCAACGTCTTCGTCTACACGAACGACGCGGTGGTCGATCGCATCGTCAAGGAAGCGTTCGATCCCAAAGACGGCGCGCGTCCGGTGAAACGGTACGTCGAAGCGAAGTTGGGCACGATGCTCACCAACGAGATCGTGAAAGCGGATCGGGCTTCGATGCAGATCTTCCGCATCATCGACGCGGGCGGAAATTTCCGCCTCTACGCGGATCGCGTGGTGGAAGCGGAGCAGACGATCGTCGCTTCGGTCGCCGAGCCGTTGTTGGCTTTGGTCGAAGAACGTGCGCTCGAGCCGCACCTCGAAAATGCGCGGGCGCAGGTGCGCCGCACCCGAGCCTCGAAGGCGCTGCAAGAGCTGTCGCGTGAGATCGGAGCGCGCATCGCCGAAGGACGTTACGACGGCTCGGTCTACGAGCTGGAGACGATGCGCCTGCGTTTGAAGGAGCTGGAGGAGCACCTCGACGAGCTGATCTACAAGCGGATCACCGTCGACGCGCACAAGAAGATGTTGGCGGCGATCGCCGAAGCGCAGCTCCTCGAACGTGCACTGACAAAGGTCGGCGACTCCACGCAACACGCGGTGCTCGTCGAGCTGTTGCGGACGGGGCGCGTCAAAAGCGAAGGCCGCTTGAAGCCGCAGGCGACGAAAGAGAGCTGCGGCTTGTTCGAGGCGCTGGTCAGCTCTTATTTGTCGACGAAGAGCGAGCTCGAAGGAATGGCCATCCGTACAGGTGGCACTGTCCAAGAGCTCAAAAAAGGTGCCAAGCTCCCGCCGATCACCGCGCATACCGAACATGTCGCGCTCCATCTCTCGGGTTTGGCGATCTACGATCAACTGATCGATGAGACAGGCTGTCACATTGGACAGTCCCTGGCCGAAGGTACAGAGCTGATCCGCGTACGTGTCTTGCCGGAGACGGAGGGCATGACGCCGAGAAAAATGATCGAAACGCATATGAAGGCGCGGCGCCTCTTCCAAGAAGCGATGGAGAACAATCAACAAGAGCTGCCGTACAATCCCGAGGCTTTGTTGCCGGCGGTTCGGGTGTTGCGCTTCGAGGCGCAGGAACGTGAAGGCGTCGCGCCGTACATCGAGGTCGAAGACTACAAGCTCGGCTACTACGCCCAGATGCGGGTCCGGCGCGTCGAAGAGGTGTTGGAGAGGCTCGCGCTGATGCGGATCAGCAAGGTGACCTCGTGAAGAAGAAGACCTTCCGCGTCTATTTCATCGCGCACCAGGACGGCGCGCGCACCGGCATCTTGATGCGCAATTGGTCAATGTTCTTCGACACGCCGCCGCCTTCCGCCTACGGCGCCGACGAAGCGGATTGTTTCCGCCAGATCGAGCTGGCGCTGAAAAAAGCGGAGCTCGAACGCAAAGACGATGCGCAGCGTTACCTGTGGAACGAAGAGTTCTCCACGCGGAAGATCGCCATCGACATCCATCCGCAGACGGTCGTGCAGAAGCGCACCGTGATCGGGAAGAAGAACATTCCGCTTCGCCTCACCTATGCGTACAGCGAAGTGGAGCACGGCGGATTTCGCGTGATGCTGCCGCGCTTCGACTGGTGGTTCATCGTCGAAGATCTCGACATCGGTCCTGAGGTTTTGCGTTCCGCGCTGAGCTCGGCTTTGGTCGGCGAGAAGCCAAAATGGATCTACGACTTTCGCGCCGAGACCGACGAATACGTGCGCGAGTGGTCGCCGGAGATGCTCGCTGGCCTCGAGAACAGGTCGCCCATCGCCATCACCTCGGAGTATCCGACGTTGGAGGCGGTCGCCGAAGAGCTGGTCGACAAAGCGACGAAACACAAGTTGCCGCCGGTGGTGGGCACCGAAGCGGACTCCGTCGTGTTCTCGAAGATCTTCGATCGCACGCCGCCTCCGTCGATCCTCCTGGTCGGAGGGCCAGGTGTGGGGAAGACGACGTGGGTGCGGCGCCTGGCGCGTTATTTCGCCTCCGAAAAACGCGAAAAACGCCGGGAAAAAGTGCCGCGCATCTGGTCGACCTCGCGCGATCGGATCGTCGCCGGGATGGTCTATCTCGGCATGTGGCAAGAGCGTTGTTTGAAGATCCTCGAAGAGCTGAGCGCCGAGGGCGACTATCTGTACGTCGACCGTTTGACCTCGCTCCTGCAAACACAAACCGACGGAGCGTCGATCGCGGAAGTGCTCGCGCCCGGAGTGTACTCGGAAGAGATCAGCTTGATCGCCGAGTGTACACAGAGCGAGCTCGAGCGCGCGCGAAAACGTGCGCCTGCTTTCGTGAACGCGTTTCAGCTGGTGCGACTTCACGAGCCGCCCGCCGGCGAAGTGCCGCCGTTGTTGCTGCAGTACCAAGCGCGAAAGAACAGCAAAGCGACGATCCATCCCGAAGGAATGCGCCGGTTGGTGCGCCACCTCGATGCGTTTCAACGCGATCGATGTTTTCCAGGGAAGGCGTTTCGTTTCGTCGACTGGCTCGCGGCCGAGCACACGTCTTCGGCGGCGACGCTGTATCCAAAAGACGTGTCGCTCGCGTACTCACGTTTTTCGGGACTGCCGCTCGAGCTGATCTCCGACGAACACTCCGCTACGCAGGAGGAGATCGCCGCCAAGCTGCGCGCGAAAGTGATCGGCCAAGACGAAGCGTGCGCGCGCGCGGCCGCGATCTTGGCGCGTTTCAAAGCCGGGATGAACGATCCGAACAAGCCGTGCGGGTCGTTGTTCTTCGTCGGACCCACCGGTGTCGGCAAGACGGAGCTGGCGAAACAGCTCGCGCGTTACATGTTCGGGAACGAGGAACGCATGGTGCGCCTCGATATGAGCGAATACATGACGCCCGGCTCGGCGCAGCGTTTATTGGATGTCGGCGACGGCGCGAAGTCTCTGGCGGAGCGCGTGCGGCAGGAGCCGTTGTCGTTGGTGTTGCTCGACGAGATCGAGAAGGCGCATCCCGAGGTGTTCGATCTTTTGCTGGGTGTGCTCGGCGAAGGGCGGCTCACCGATTCCCTGGGGCGCCTCGTCGACTTCCGCATGGTGGTCATCGTCATGACCTCGAATCTCGGTGCCGGTGATGCGGCGGCTGTCGGTTTTGGCGGCGAAACGCGCGCCGATTTCGCGATGGTTGCGCGCCGCCACTTCCGCCCCGAGCTGTGGGGGCGCATCGACGAAGTTCTGTCGTTCAAGACTTTGTCACCGGCGAACATCGAAACGATCGTCGACCTCACGATCGCTTCCTTGTCCGAAAGGACAGGTCTCCTGCGTCGCGCCCTTTCGATCCGCGTCGAGCCTTCCGCGCGCGCTCTGCTCGCCGAGCTCGGCTATCATCCGGCGCGCGGTGCCCGTCCGCTCAAGCGGCTCGTCGAAGAGGCGGTGATCACACCGGTCGCGGTTCGTATGGCAAAAGACCCCACGTTCCGCGAACGCGTGATCGTCGTGCGTTGCGAAGACCGCGCGATCGTCGTGGATGTTTAGGAACCGCCGCCTCGATCGAATAGTGAAGAAGTGTTCACTAACCCGGTGACTCCGCACACATCCCTTGGCAACGGGCCGAGCATCCTGCTAATCCGTGCCCAGGAACCCGGATGGACCTCCCTTTGGACGCACGTTTGGACGCTCCCGCGTCTTCCGGCCCGATGGTTGGACCGCTTTCGCTGCGGGGATGGCGCATCTTCGCGGCGCTCGTCTTTCCGCTCTACGTCCTGCTGACGTGGAAGCTGATCGGCCTTCGCGGCGAGCACGTTTTGATCTCCGCGCTCTTCATGGCGTTGTTCATGATCAACGCGAAGACCGCGCGTTTCGCGATGCTCGCGCTCCCATTCCTCTGCGTCGGCATCCTCTACGAGAACCTGCGTTTCGTGCTGCATCTGCGCGGCGAGATCCACGTCGGCGATCTCTACGCCGCCGAAAAAGCGCTCTTTTCGGTGGGCGGCCTGACGTACAACGAATATTTCCTCGCGCATCCGCTCGTCTTCTTCGATCTGATCTGCGGCTTCGCGTACCTCGCGTATCTCGGAGAGTCCTTCCTCTTCGCGGGTTATCTGTTCTTCCGCGATCAAGATCTGTTGCAGCGCTTCGCGTACGCGTTCTTGTTCGTGAACCTGCTCGGCATGATCACCTATCTCGTCTATCCGGCGGCACCGCCGTGGTACGTCGAGCTGCACGGCACCGGTGTCGCCGATCTGGCCGCGCTTCCAAGCGCCGCAGGTGCCGCACGTTTCGACGAGCTCACCGGCTTGAATGTCTTCAAGTCCTTCTATTCGCGGAACGCGAACGTGTTCGGCGCGATGCCGTCACTTCACTGCGCCTATCCGACGCTGGTGTGGTTGACGACTTTACGAATGGGGCCGCGTTGGTATGTGCCCGCGGCGGCGTTCGCGCTGTTGATCATGTTCTCTGCCGTGTATCTCCGCCACCACTACGTCCTCGACGTGATCGCGGGCGTGGTCTTTGCAGTCGTGGCCTACGGTTCCGTCGTCTTCGTCCAACGCCGGTGGAGGTTGAAGCATGCCTGACGTAATTTCGTGGCTGAAAGGCGACTTGAGCAGCGCGGGCCGCATTTGGAGCGCGCTCGGCCCGGCACTTTTCCTCGGGTCATATTTCCTCGTGGGCCTGGTGATCTACGGCGTCCGCCTGCTGCTCAAAGGGCGTTATCGCGACGCGGAGATCGAGGGCCGAGCGTTCATCCTCGGCGGCGGCGCTCGCGCTTATTTCGCGTGGATCATGAGCCCGCTGTGGCGCGGCTTCATGAAGCTGCAAGTTCCACCAAACGCGGTCACCACGCTCTCGGTTCTACTCGCGTGTGCCGCGGGTGTCTCCGTCGCCATGGGCCGCTTCTCGCTCGGCGGTTGGCTCTATTTGTTCGCCGGTGCATGCGACTTCATCGACGGACGTCTCGCACGGGTCACCGGCCAAGCGAGCAAAGCCGGCGCGGCGTTCGATTCCGTGCTCGATCGTTATTGCGAATCCGCGGTGCTCGTCGGTCTCGCGTGGTTCTATCGCGACTCGTGGGTCTTGCTCGCGGTGTTGGCCACGCTCGTCGGCAGCTTCCTCGTCCCATACATTCGTGCGCGCGGCGAAGGCCTCGGCGTCGAGGTGAAGATGGGCTTGATGCAGCGTCCGGAGCGTTTGGTGCTCATGGGCGTGACCATGGCTTTTTCGCCGATCGTCGAAGCGCTGTTGAATCCGAGCGATCCGCGCCCGCCGCATACACTCGCGGTGCTCGCGTTGGTGTTGCTCGCGGTGACCACCCAGTTCACTGCGGTGACGCGTCTGTTGTTCGTGATGCGCGCGCTCGGCAAAGATTATGTCGGTGAGACGATGAAGAGCCGCGGCCAAATGATCCGCAGCGTGATCTCCGCGGGCGTCGCCACCGCGACCGACTTCGGGGCGGTGCTCATGTTCGTCAGCGTGATGAACCTCGATCCGTGGGTGGCGACCGCGCTCGGTTGTTTGATCGGCGGCGCCGTGAACTTCGCGATGAATCGCGCGTGGACCTTCGGTTCGACGGGTGCACCGCTCGGCCAAGCTTCGCGTTATCTCTTCGTCAGTATGTCTTCCGCGCTGCTCAACTCGGGCGGTGTTGCGGTGTTGTTGTTCGTACCGGCGCTCGACTACCGCATCGCTTGGCTGATCGCGCGCGCTGCGGTGTTCGTCGCGTGGAACTATCCGCTGCAACGCGACTACGTCTTCGCTGAAGGCCAAGACGAAGTCGAAGCGAACGAGCCGACGGTCGCTTGATCGCCTTCCTCGAGCGCTGGTCTCCGGCGATCTTTTACGCGACCTTGTCGGCGCTCGCGCTCCTGTGCACCACTGAACATCGCGAAAACTATCCGCTGCTCGCACCGCTGGCGGTGGTCGCTGTCCTCTCGGCCATCGGGGTCTGGCGAAGGCGAAGGGCTCATTTCAAGGCACTCGGGATCGAGTCGTCGTTCATCGCGAAAATGTTTACCGACGTCGCCACGGTGTTCGGCGCGGGGCTCACTCCGCGCGGCTCGGGTACAGCGGGCGCGGTTGCGACACTCCCGCTCACCTATCTTTTGGCCAGGCTGGAGCTCCTTCCGCGTATTGCAGCGCTGGTCCTGATAACCGCGCTTTCGGTATACGCCACCGCGCAATATCTCAAATATGAGAAGCGGGTCCTCGATCCCAAGGAGGTTGTCGTCGACGAGCTCGTGGGCGTGGCCATCGCTATCGCCTTCGTTCCTTGGACGTTTCTTCATGTCGCGGGCGCGTTCGTGCTCTTTCGGATCTTCGACATTTGGAAGCCTGGTCCGATTCGTTACGTAGAACATCGCCTACCGGGCGCGTACGGCGTGATGTTCGATGATGTTCTCGCGGGCATCTTCGCCGGGCTCCTCATGCTGCTCTTTGCTCGTGTTACGATGCCTTGATTTTGCGACTTGTGACGATCGCCTTCGCGAGCGCCGTGCTCGCGGTGTTCGTTTGGTGTGTCTCGTTGATGGTCTCCGTCGGCGAGCTGCGCGGCCGGCTCGAAGATCGTGTCCATCAAATCGGTCAGCTTCAAGAACAAGAGCAGAGCCCGGAGAACCAGCAAAAGATCCGCGCCTTGCGTCGAGAGAACGCGGAGATCTCCCAAAAGCTCGGTAACAAGTGGACCTCGATCAACCTCGTCGCGGTGATCGCCATTCTCTCCACGGCCGGCGCGTTTCTCTTGTACCTGCGCCAACAAGGTGCGTCGCGAAAGTTGTCCGACGCGAGCCGGCGCGATTTCCGCCAAGCGATCGAGTCCATCCCGGATGCCGTGGCCATCACGCACGAAGGGGCGATCGTCTTCTCGAACACTGCGTTTCGGGAGCTGTCCGCGTTGTTTGCCGAAGGAACCAAGTTCGCGCGGGGGCTGAGCGCGATCAAAAGAAAAGACGGTTCGCTCGCACACCTCGAGACGGTGAACGGCGAGATCCAGTTCGAAGGAAGACCTGCTCTGGTGCTCGCGATCCGCGACGTCACCGCACAACGCGCGCTCGATGCACGGCTGCGTATCACCGATCGCATGCTGGCCGCAGGGACACTGGCCGCGGGGGCAGCTCATCAGATCAATAATCCTCTCTCTTACGTGTTGGCGAACCTCTCTTTCGCCGAAGAGAGCTCGGCGAAAATGTCGCTCGGCACCACCTACGATGAGGAGCTGAAGAGCGCGCTTCACGACGCGAAAGAAGGTGCCCGGCGCATCGAGAAGATCGTTCGCGACCTGCACACCTTCTCCACCACACGCGACTCCGGGAGCGATCGCGGCGATCTGATGCGCGTCGTCCAAGCGACGGTCTCGCTGTTGAAGCTGACGCTCGAGAGCCGCGCTCGGGTATTGGTCGAGCTGGCGCGCGTTCCCGAAGTGAAGCTCGGTGAAGCGCGCCTCGGCCAAGTGCTCTCTGGAATCTTGGTGAACGCCAAAGATGCGTTCCCGGCAAAACATGCGCGCAACGAGATTCGCGTTACGGTCGCGCCGGACGATGCTGCCTTCGTTCGCGTCGACATCCGCGACAACGGGCGCGGCATGCCGAAAGAAGTGCTCGATCGCATCTTCGATCCTTTTTTCACCACCAAAGACGTCGGCGGCGGCGACGGCCTCGGATTATTCGTGGCGCATAACCTGGTCACAAGTGCAGGTGGCACTTTGACCGTGGAGAGCACGCTCGGCGAAGGCACGTGTTTCACCATTCGTTTGCCGATCACTTCCACAGCGCCGGGCGAGATCGTGCAGCCCACCGCCTACCTCGAGCGCAAATACGTGTTGATCGGCGAGCCCGACAAAAACGTCGCCAGCTCCATGCGCCGCGTGCTCGGCGACTACGAAGTTTTCGTGGCGCACACCGCAGTCGACGTCTTGAAATACGCACGGGAGCAAGAGCTGGACGCGATCGTCTGCGAAGTGGCGATGCCCGATCTCTCCACCGCGGAGCTTCAGGCGAAGCTGCTCGACGCGAATCCCAAGTATCTCGGGCGCATCTTGTTCATGACCCAAGGTGGCTCCGGGACGATGGATCTGGTGGTGGCGAATACCTTCGGCGAGCCGCCGATCGAAAAGCCCTTTGACGTCCGCGCCGCGGTTGCCCGACTTCTCGGCCGAAATCGCAGATCGTGATACAGCTTCAGTCGGCGGAGCATGGCCGGCACGTCGTTCCTCCTTGCGATCGCGGTGGTGCTCGGCGTCTTGGGCGCGATCGAGCTCTTCACGCATCGCCGTAACCTGCGGCGCATTCCGATTCGCATCCACGTCAACGGCACGCGCGGCAAGTCGAGTGTGACGCGATTGATCGCCGCCGGTTTGCGCGAAGGAGGGCTCGTCACCTGCGCAAAGACCACCGGGACCTTGGCGCGCATGATCATGCCGGACGGCACCGAGTATCCCGTCTTTCGCCCTGCGGGCCCGAACATCATCGAGCAGCTGCGCATCGTTCGGACCGCGACGACCTACGATCCGCAAGTGTTGGTCATCGAGTGTATGGCGGTTCAGCCGAGCTTGCAGGCTTTGTCGGAGCTGAAGATGATCCGCGCAACACACGGCGTGATCACCAATGCCCGCGCGGACCATCTCGATGTCATGGGTCCGACGGAAGACGACGTCGCGCTGGCGCTCGCGGGAACGACGCCGATCGGCGCGACGATCTACACCGCGGAGCTGCGCCACAAAGAAGTATTCGAACGGGCAGCCAAAGATCGCGGTTCGAAGCTGGTGGCCATCCCCGAAGAAGAAGTGCGCGAAGTGACCGAGGCGGAGCTCGCCGAATTTTCCTACGTGGAACACGCGGAGAACGTCGCGCTCGCGTTGAATGTGTGTCGCTCGCTGGGTGTGGAGCGTGCGGTCGCGTTGCGCGGCATGTGGAGCGCAAAGCCCGATCCCGGCGTCACTGCGGTCAGCGAGATCAACTTCTTCGGACGCAAGCTGATCTTCTTCAACGGTTTTGCGGCGAACGATCCTGAATCGACAGAACGTCTGTGGCGCCTCGCAGTCGATCGTTTTCCCAATGTGGAGAAGAAGATCGCGCTCTTCAATTGCCGCGCGGATCGGCCCGATCGCTCGCGACAGCTCGGGGAAGCGTGCGCCGACTGGCCCGAAGCCGATCACTATATGTTGATCGGAACCGGCACCTATATCTTCGCGCGTGCGGCAGCGGCGCGGGGTCTCGATGAACGGAAGATGGTGTTTGCGGAAGACGCGCGCATCGAAGAGATCTTCGAGCAGATCGTGGAGCTCTCCGGGAGCAATGCGTTGATCATGGGTATGGCGAACATCGGCGGACAGGGTTTGGATCTGGTGCGCCACTTCAGAAATCGGAGCACCGTCGATGGGTGAGCTACTTCCGCTGGCGATCGGCATCGGCCTCGCCGTCAGCTTGTTGTTCTCGGAGCTGTTCGGGCTCGCGGCCGGCGGCATGGTGGTGCCCGGATACATCGCGCTCGCATTGCCGCATCCGCTCGCTGTCTCCCTGACCATCGGGGCAGGTTTTGCGACCTACGCCATCGTGCACGCGCTCTCCTCGATCGCCATCGTCTACGGCCGCCGTCGGACGGTGTTGATGATCGTCGTCGGTTATCTCGTCGGCGCACTGACGCGCGCTTTGGTCGGTGAAGCGAGCTCTCCCCCGGGTACGGGCCAAGAGATCACGGTGATCGGTTATATCATCCCCGGCCTGATCGCGATCTGGTACGACCGCCAAGGAGTCATCGCCACCACCGCAACTCTGCTGACCGCGGCCGTCGTGGTGCGGCTGACTCTGGTGCTGATCATCGGGACGGAGCTCCTCTCATGAAGAGGATGTATTGGCGCCCGCAGCGTGTGTCGCGAACGGTATTGGTGTTGATCTCCGTGGTCGCGGTGGGCGGTTTTATGGCCGTCGAAACGTTCAAACACAAAGTAAAACAGCCGTATTATTCCGAGAAGCTGGCTGCTGCGAAGATCGCGCAAACCGCGTTCAAAGCGCTGCAAGAAGAACGGGTTCATCGGAAGCTGCCGATCGACAAAAACACCGATCCTTCACAGTCGGGATTGATCGGTGATCAGATCACGCCCGCGACGACGAACCTCGGCTCGCTGGCCGCGAAACAAACCTCGCTCAATCCGAACTTCGCAGCGGTGATCGTCGAATATTTGCGGCGCGCGGGCGTGTCGAACGGTGATGTGGTGGCGGTCGGTTATTCCGGCTCTTTTCCCGGGATCAACGTCAATGTGTTGGCCGCGCTCGAAGCGTTGAAGTTGAATCCGATCATCATCTCTTCCGGCGCGTCGTCCCAATGGGGCGCGAACCTCCCCGAGTTTCTCTGGCTCGACATGGAAAAGACGCTGATCGATCGGCAGATCATCACTCACAAATCAGCCGCGGGCTCGATCGGCGGGATCGAAGATCGCGGTCTGGGAATGACGAAAAAAGGACGCACCATTCTCGAGGAAGCGGTCAAAAAAGCCGAGATCCGTTTCATTGAGCCGGCGGACTTCGCAGATGGCGTGGAACAACGGATGGCGATCTACCGCGAGCTCGCCGGCGATCGTCCGATCAAAGCCTATGTGAACATCGGCGGCGGAACGACTTCCGTCGGAACCAAGATCGGCAAACGCGCTTATCGGCCGGGCATCAACCGCTCACTCCCGCACGGCGTGGAACCGCACGACTCGATCATGTCGCGCTTCATTCACGAAGGTGTGCCGGTGATCCACATGACGAAGATAGCGCAACAAGCACAACGTTTCGGATTGCCGGTGACACCGAGAGTGATACCGCCTCCCGGCGACGGCCAAGTCTTCTATCGCGATCAATACAATCTGTGGTTGGCGTCGGCGTTGTTGGTGGTGATCCTCGGCGCGCTCTACACCTTCGTGCGCTCCGACCTCGGCTTCCGCATGATGGCCCGCGCCAAACCGACGAAGTCGACGAATCAGCCCGAACCTATGGTCTGAGATCGTCGAGATCGGCGATGGCGAACGGCACGATCATCTCTTCTTCCGTCAGACCGCCGTGTGTACCCTTCTGATTGAACTCGTGTTTGTTGAAGCGGTACCAAACGTGTTGGCCTTTCTTCGGTAAGATGAGGATCGTCCCGGTCCGGCGTAAAAAACGCTCCGAGGGACGCCCCATTCCGAACAAGCCGAGATCGACGGCCTGTTTCATCCGCATCACCGAGGCTTTGTCACCGAGCTCTCGCTCCAGCAATGCGATCGCCGTATCCACACTTTCGGGCGGCACGAACAAAAACACGTCTTGGGGCGCACCGGTCGGCGGGATCAACGGGCCGGCTTGCGACTTCTGATAGATCTCCTCCAGCGCCCCATACTGATCGAGATAGGTCATCCGCGAAGGATCGACCTTCATGTGACCGTGATCCGCGGACAACAAAAACAATGTATCTGCGCTCGCAGTCCTCGAGAGCTTCGCCAACACTTCATTCTCGAACGTCCAGCAGAGCTCTTCGATCGCCGCTTCATGTTGTTTGCTGTAGGGTCCGAAAGCGTGCATCGAGGAATCGATCGCGCCCCAATACGCGAAGAAATAGCCCCAATTTTGTGCTTGCTCCAACGACAGGCGCAGCTTGGTCATCATGTCCAACAGACCAGTATATGGAATGACGTTCGCACCGCGCTGCGTGGCGACGGAGTATGCGCTCTCGGCATAGTCGGTATAGGTGAAGACGTGCGAAGGGACGTCGACCTGCTTCAATGCCTGATACACCGTACGGCCGTGATACAACATCTCCGACGCGCCGCCGCTTTGGAGCAGAGTATCTCTCCCGTGTGTCAGCAGCATCCGGAAGGGCAGCGTCTCGATCACTGCGCCGATCTCTTCGAAGAACACTGTCCATTCGGGCAGGCCGTGTTCCTGAGGTGTCAGCCCGGTGTGGATGGTGGTCAGCGCCGCCGGCGTGGTGCTCGGAAAAACTGAGGTCAGCGGGAACACATCGCCGCGGGCGGCCAAACGATTCAACAAGGGATACTTCGCGTGGTAGTCGCGGAAGTGATGAAAAGCGAAACCGTCAAGCAGTAACATTACCACTCGGCGGTGTTTGCCTTTGCGCGCCCAAAGATCGCGCGGAAGGATCGGGCGATCCGGCTCGATACCGAACATGAGCTCGATCGTCGGTACCAGCTCTGCGAGCGAACAACGGCCGTAGTCGGGATAGATAAACCCATCCCTGCCGCGTTCGGCTCTGATTTTGTCGAGCATTGCTTCGTGAATCATGGTTAGCGGATCAGCGACTTCAATTCGCGATGTAGATAGTTCTCGTGATTGATCCTGGCGTGATTGATGAATTGGTCGACACCACCGATCGTGTACTTCATCTTTTTCAGCTGTGGATGTTCGATCGTCGCCTGAAGCCGGTGAATGAACGGTCCCACGTCGAGCACGGTGTAGCCGCGACCGTGGAAGCTCGACAGCTCGAGTGGGACCTCCTCGGTCAACCCGAGCGAATTATGGTGCGCACCGAGGATCTGATAGGCGCGTCCCAAACACTGTTGGCGTTCCGTCCAACTATCGGAGCTCAACGCACGCAAGAGCTGCGGCGAGAGATCTCGCGCGATCGGGAGCTCGAGAAAAGCCGAACCGCGCCATTTGCTGTACGGCATGTAGCGACGCGACAAGAAGAAGCTCATCTTGACGATCTCTTCCACCGTACGCGCGCAGATGATGCGCGAGCCGATCTCATCATCGACTTGGCCGGTGCGCGCTTGATAGGAGAGCTCGTTCGCGATCCGCACCCACTGGCACAACATCAAATAGAGCCACACTTGATGCGGGTAATATTCGAGCTCGCGGCGTACGCGGCTCAGCTCGCCGAGGCCGTCGTAGTAGACCGGGCCCACCGTCACTTCACACAACGCTTGTTGCGGAAAAGTGAGCCAATCTTGGACGGTCAGCGGCTCCGTCATGTCGTGTCCGAGATAGTACTGACACAGCTCGGGCACGGTCATGATCTTCATCAGATGGTTCACTTCACCTTCCGCGAGATACTCCATCTGCTGTACGAGATAAGAGCGCTGCGGCAGCGTGAAGCTCGTCGGGAATCCGCGAAAAGTGTAAGGGAGGTGTTTTCGCAATAAAGCATCGATCAGCGGGCGGTAGTGCGGGTGATCTTCGGGCGAGAGGAACAGGATCCCCCGCGGTCCCCAGTTGTGGTCCATGGAAGTTTCGTTGTCGAAGCCGAGCACATCGGAACCTTCACCGAGCAGGGCCGCCGCGTGCGGAAGCTCCGGAAAATGTTCGAGCAGCAGAGGGCGAAGGATCTCTCGATAGAATGCAGCGCTCAGCTCAGCGCCGGGAATGAAGGTGTTATCCTCCGCCTCCGTTTCCACGAGGCTGATGAACGCGCTCATTGTGTGATCGACAAAGCAAATCCCGGACCAAAGAAGCGATCAGCTCTCTTTTCGCTGCGCTTCCAGCATTTCGCGCAACGCGCGTTCGAGGCTATCCGCGTCGAACGGTTTTTCCAGGCGGCGATTTTCCACGCGCTCCAGGAATTGCCGCGCCTGGGAATGCAGGGCAGCGCCGGTGAGGAAAACGCAGTTATGTGCTTGATCGGGCGCGATTCGCCGGAGCTCATCGAACAGATCCCAGCCGGAGAGCTCCGGCATGATCAGATCGCACAAGAGAAGATCGAATCGTTCGCCTGCACGAATCCGCTCCAGCGCCGTGACCGGATTCTGGATGGCGACCACTTCATAGTCGCGCGACAACAACCGGCGCAGCGCGAGCAAGATCAGCGGCTCGTCGTCGAGGATCAAGATGCGCGCGCGTCGGGTCAGCTGTTTCGCCGGCCTCGACACCGCACGCGTCTCTTCGTCGGGCGCCGCCGGGAGGATCAAAGTGAACGTCGATCCCTTCCCGAGCTCGCTCTCCACCGACAGCTCACCGTTGAGCTCGTTCACTAAACGTTTCACGATCGACAAGCCGAGGCCGGTGCCCGAGCCCGACGCTTTGGTGGTGAAGAACGGCTGAAAGATGCGCGCCTTCGTCTCGGCGTTCATTCCTTGGCCGGTGTCGCCGACACGAATGCGCACCTGGCCTTCGTCGCCGGTGTCGAGCTCGACGAAAACACGATTGTTCTCCACGCTTCCTTCGGGAATCGCTTCGATCGCGTTGGCGATCAGATTGAGCAGAATCTGCGCGAGCTTTCCTTGATTCGCTTTTACGCGCGGCGTCTGTTCGAGGCGGAGCTCGAGCTTGGCCCGGGTGCGCGCTTTCGGCGTGCAGATCCGCGTCGCGAGCTGAATCGACGACTTCGGATCGAGCGGAGACTCTTCCGTGCCGGGATGAGAAAAGACGCGGAGATCCTCGACGATCCGGCGAAGGCGATCCGTACCTTCGCGCGTATCGACCATGGCCTCGCTCATCTCTTCGAGCGACCCGAGCACACCGCTCTTCTTCCCCGCTTTCACCGCGCCCAAACGCAGTGCGACCGCTTCCATTTCAGCGAGCAAAGTCTGCAGCTCGCCTCCGGTGTATTCGACATTCGCGGTAATATACGCGAGCGGATTGTTGATCTCGTGCGCGATGCCCGCAGCCATCAGGCCGAGCGAGCTCATGCGGTCCGCCTGCGCCAACTGATCCTGCAATAGGGATCGCTCGCGATCGTCGCGCATGACCATCACGAAACCGTGGAACGCGCCGCGCGGGCCGAGCAGCGGAGCGACGGTGGTGTGTACGCCGGTATCCTCGACATGAAAGATGCTGGCGTCGTGCAACATCGACGCGTGCGCCGCCCGAATTTTTTCCTCCAAGTGTTTCGCGCCGAAGATCCTCGAGGCGGCGGCGTTGACCGACTGCACCGCCCCTTCGGCGTTTGCGTGCACCACGCCGTCGCTCACCTGGTCGAGCGCGGACCGGAGCAGACGTTCGTGGCTCTTCACTTCGGACGAGATGCGGTGTCGGAGCAGCGCGATCTCGATGGCATTCTTCAGGTCGAGCTCGGTGTACGGCTCGAGCAGATAGGTCAGGAGGTGCTCGCGACCGGGCTCGACGTACGAGGTCAGGTGGACGACCGGCAGGTCGAGCGTTTCGGCGAGCGAGCCCGAAGTTTCGCCCGGTACTTCGGAGCCCATGATCAAAAGATCAGGTGTCTCGATGCGGGCGGCCTCGATGGCTTCGCGCGCGCTCGAAGCGCCCGGAAGAACGGATAGTCCCAGCTTGGTCAGGGCGCCTTTGAGGCCCCCCACGTTCGAGTGACCGCTCTCCACCACCAGAACTTTGGTCATCGCCCGGGGCCCGGGCCCAGCATCTCACAAAATCGCAAAAATCACGTAGCCACCCACGCGCAGATCGTTGAAGTAAGGAGTCAGTGACAGACGAGCACCTCGCACAAATGGCCCTCGACCGCGCACGCGAACGTCCAGACTCGATCGCGTTCCGTGTGAAGAAGAATGAAGCGTACGAAGACGTCCCTTGGAGCACCGTCATCCCGCGCATCGAGAACATTGCAGCGGGATTACTGAGTGCAGCGAGCCTGAGCGACGGAGCTCGCGTCAGCATCATGGGCAACACCTCCATGGACTGGGTGGTGCTCGACTTTGCTGCGCTCTCCGTCGGGCTACAAACGGTTCCGGTGTATGCGAGCTTGTTGCCCGAAGAGGCCGGCTACATGCACGTCGACACGGCGGTCGAGCTGATCGTCGTCGAGAACGCAGATCAATTGGCGAAGTTGAGGAAGTTCCGCAACGGCTTCACCTTCTTCGACAAGACGTATGTCCCCGCGGACATCAAGATCAAAGGCAAAGCGATCGTCGTGAATCCGGCGGGACTCACGCCTGCGGATGATTGGGAGAGCTTGGCCGACGTGGAAACGCGCGGCCAAACGAAGCTCGCGGAGATGAAAGCGGACATGGATCGCCGTTCTAAGCTGATCCGCCGCAATCACATCGCGACGTTCACTTACACCTCGGGGACCACAGGCCCGCCGAAAGCAGTGATTCAAACTCACCACAATATGTTGTCCATGTTGGAGAATATAGAAGAAGTCGGCATCTTCGAGCAGCGTGTGCGCGAGGGCGGGCTTTTCTTGTTCCTCCCACTTGCACACTCGTTCGGCCGGTTGATCGAGCTCGCGGGCCCGTTCTTTCGTTCGCCGCTGGTGATGTCCACCGTTCCGACGCTGGCCGTGGATCTCGGGCTCTCGCGTCCCGGCTTCTTCCCCGGTGCTCCGCGCGTCTACGAAAAGATGATGGGCAAAGTGTACAGCGCGATCGAAAGTGCGCCGCCGCTTCGCCAGAAGATCTTCCATTGGGCGATGGACGTCGGCAAACAGACGATCCCATACGTCTCCACCGGCCAACCGATCCCCGGGATGCTCAATTTCAAACGCGCGATCGCCGACAAGCTGGTGCTCTCGAAGATCCGCGCCAAGCTCGGGCTGGATCGTACCGCGGTGTTGTTATCGGGCTCGGCGCCGCTGCGTTCCGACGTGCACGAAGCGTTTCTCGCGTTCGGTTTGATGTTGATCGAAGCGTACGGGCTCACCGAAACCTGCCCGGGTCTGACGGCGAATCGCCCGGGACGCCTGCGTGTCGGTACGGTCGGCCAACCGATCAAAGGGGTCACCATCCGCATCGCGGAAGACAACGAGATCCTGGCCAAAGGACCAAACATCACCAGCGGCTATTTGAACCGCGACGATGCGACGCGGGACGCCTTCGACAGCGATGGTTGGTTCCACACCGGCGATCTCGGCTCACAAGACTCTGAAGGTTTCGTGCGCATCACCGGCCGCAAAAAAGAGCTGCTCAAAACGAGCGGCGGTAAATATATCGCGCCGGTGAAGATCGAAGCGCTGCTCAAGGCGATGCCGTTCATTCAAGAAGCGGTGGTCATCGGCGACGGCCGCAACTACTGCACGGCCTTGTTCTCGCTCGATCCTGAGAACTTCGGTGAATGGGCCAAAAGGACAGGTGCCACGTCCGACGTGAACAGCGAGCAAATGAAAAAAGAGCTCGATACACACGTGAAGAAGGTGAACTCGTCGCTGGCGTCGTACGAGTCGATCAAATATTTCCGCATCTTGCCGGGACCGATGTCGGTCGACGGCGGAGAGCTGACCGCGTCGCTCAAAGTGAAGCGCAAAGTTGTCTCCGAAAAATACGCGGGATTGATCGAGCAGATGTACAGCAAAGAGCTGGCCGCGGCCTCGAAGGACTAAGGGTACCTAAGGCAACTTCAGCGCCTCGGGATCGGCGCGAAACGCTCGGGAAGACGACGTGCTCCCGGAGATCGCGCCGAGCTCCAACCCCACTTCTTCTTGATAGAACCCCTCGGGATCGACGCTGCCCCCGTCTTCCGCGCGCAGGCGCACCAATCCGAGCAAACGCCCACCGGAACGCGCCACCAAATATTTCGTCTCCTCGCCACCGAGATCGAGCGGCTCTTTTTCACGCCGCTGGCGCGCGAGCATGAACCGCGCGAGCTGCGTCGCCGAAAAATCGGTCTGGGTATCTTCGAGGACGTCCGCTTGGATGGCGATCGCGCGGTCGTATTCTCCGAGCCGGTAATGGACCGTCGCCAGCGTGTCGCGAATTTGCAGTTGAAGCTCCATGACGTTCGTCGACTCGAGCGCCGTCTCCGCTGCACGTTTGGCGAGCTGCAAATTTGCGGACGTCGCCGTCTCGTCGATCGCTTCGTTCCACGCGATGAAGTTGAGCGCCATGGCGCGCGCGAAAGGATCGCGGATGTCGGCGGCCACGCGAAACTCGTCTTGGCGATCGTTCGTTTGATAACGCTCGGCGGCCCGCGTGAGCCCAGCGGCAAAAGTTACGATGAACATCCCGGCGACAAAACGCACCACGGTGTTCGCGCGCGGGAGCGGGAGTTGTTTGCTCTCGAGCGTGAGCACATACGTCGCGAGCACACCGCCCGCGAGCCCGCCGACGTGGGCCATCCAATCGATCTGCGGGATAAAGAGCGGCAGCACCGCGTTCACGCCGAAGATGAAGACCCAAATATAGGCCGGCTGTTGGAAGCCCGAAGGGATCAAAGTCGGGAAACGAAACTGCACGAAGGCGAACGCACCCAAGAGGCCGAAAACCGCCGTCGACGCACCCACCGAGGTCGCGCCTTGCATGAACAACATCGACGCGAGCGCACCGGTCAGCGCGGAGAAAAGATAGATCGTCGTCAGCCGCGCCGCGCCCACCAAACGTTCGAGCGCAAATCCGAGGCTGAAGATGGCCAGCGCGTTCATCACCAGGTGTTCTTCGTTTACGTGGAGGAAGCTCGCGGACAACAACCTGTACCATTGGCCATCGAGCACCAAGACCTGCGAGCTCGCGCCGAAACGGATCAGGTTGAGCGGAAACTCGAACGCACCCCCTGCCCGTTCCAAAAGAAAGATCCCGCCCAAGAGCGCGAGAAAGACATGGCTCGCGACACAGCGCGATCTCAGCGCGCGGTGCATCCCTTCATTGCGGCGATCAATCTCCGCGAGCTGCACGCGCCCCTGCGGGAGCAAGGAGATGCGCTCGCGCATTTCTTCGTGGAACGCCTTCGCCGAGCCTTCTTCGAGGAAAGAGGCGACCGGCAAAAAATAGTTTCTTCGCGCGGAGCTGACGAGGATGAAGCCGTCTTTTTGATCGCCGCGCATCAACAGCGCGGTCACATCGCGAAGCAACACTTCGTCGAGCTTCGGCCGATCGATCGCACGCGGCAGATGGACGGCATCTTCGGTGATCATCGCCGTCGTCACGCCGCGCGGCGCGAGCTTGATGTGGAAAACGCTCGGCGCAAAGAACACCAGGAGCATCAACATCGCGATCAGCGGGCCGAGCGACTCCATTTCCGGATAGAAGCGAGCGAGCGCGGCACCGCCAAGAACCAGCGCGAGCAACAGGAACGTGGTCAGTATCGGACCGAGCGTCAGGCTCCGCATGCGCTGCAATGGATAGTGCAACGCCCCGGAGCCTAGCAGGTGAAGAGCGCCGGAGCGACGAAAACGCCACGGCTCGAGAGCTCGTCGAGGCAGAACGCTGCGAGGCATTTGTTCGCCGGGCGTATTCAATGTTGGAGATCAAACTTTTTCTCCTTAAGGTCGACTCAAGTCCCTTGAAGAGCCACCGGCGAGCATTGATGCAGCACTTCGCGCGCAACACAGCTGCGTACGCGGTGCTCTCCATTTGTCTCGCGCTCACGGTTTTGACGCACGAATCCCTCGAGGAGCTGACAACGGTGACAGCTTGGGTGCGCTCGCTGATCACCGGCGCAGGCGTATTCTTTGCCTTCGCGATGTTCGGGGTTGTGCTCTCGCAGATCGGTGCGCGCACGAACGCCGAAGCGAGTGAGAAACGAACACGCCTCCTCGCACATGCAACGCGGATGTTCATCATTCACTCCGACGAAGGCGTGGCGCTACAGGCGATCGCGGGTTCGGTCGTTCCCTTGTTCGCCGACGGCTGCGGAATCACCGTGGTCACCGACGTCTCACGGGTCGAAGTCTTCGCCGGCCTCCGGCCCGATCGGAGCAACGAGAGTTTTTCGGTCCCGCTCGAGATGCGCGGAGAACACATCGGAGATCTCAGCTTCGTGAGTACACGCAACCGCGCCTTCGACGCACAGAGCTTCGCGGTCGCCAACGAGCTCGGGCGCGTCATGGCCAGCGCCGTCGAGACGTCGCGACTGCATAAGAAAGCGGAGGAAGCGAACCGCTTGAAAGACGAGTTCCTGGCGACGCTCTCTCACGAGCTGCGCACGCCGCTGAACGCGATCATCGGTTGGTCACACTTCTTGCGCTCGGCCGCGCTCGACGAAGGCACCCGCCAGCGCGCGTTGGAGACGATCGAACGCAACGCACGCCAACAAGCACAGATCGTGAGCGACCTACTCGACGTCTCCCGTATCGTCCTCGGCCAAGTTCGCGTCGAGCGCTCGCCGATCGAGCTCGGCGCCGTGTTGCGCGAAGCGGTCGATTCACTGCGTTGCGCGGCCCAGGCGAAACAGCTCGATCTCCGGCTCGACACCGGATCCGAGCCGATGACCGTCGCCGGCGATCGCGCGCGTTTTCATCAGATCATGTGGAATTTGATCAGCAACGCGATCAAGTTCACTCCTCTCGAAGGACGCGTGGAGGTCGCGTTGTCCCGCGACGGGGGCAGCAGCGTGATCCGCGTGAGCGATACTGGCCAAGGGATCAGTCCAGAGTTTTTACCGTTCATCTTCGAACCGTTTCGCCAAGCCGACGGTTCCTCGACCCGCTCTCACGGCGGGCTGGGGATCGGCCTGGCGATCGTGCGCCATCTCGTCGAGCTGCACGGCGGTACGATTGAGGTCGCGAGCCCCGGCCCACACCAAGGAACGACGTTCGAGATCCGTTTACCGCTGATGGCGGCGGTCGCGGCGAATCGCGAAGACAGCCACGACGAACAACACCAACACGCTTGATGCGCCGCCGGTGGAACGACAACCACAACTGTCCTTTGGTACAGGTGCCGTCTCCGCGACGACACCGGAGTCGTTCGCCGTCGGGATGGTTGCGTCGGTCGAATCTGAAGGCGTGGCTGCATCCCTGTCCGAAAGTACAGGGCACGGGTGTGCGGTGCGCCAAACCTCGAACTGCGTGCGCAACAAAGTGATCGGATTGTCAGGTGACGAATTTTCCACGCGCAAGCGCAAGTACCCGCCCGCATCTTCACCGGGACGATCGACCTCGATGAACGCGCCGTCCGAAGGGATGCCGCCCGGCGTGCAGCGCGTATCGCCCTCGCCTCCTTCAGCGCCGGCCTCCAGCGCCCGCATCAAACGATCCGCGAGATCGCAGCCGCCGCCTTCGAACGCGGTGCCCGCACGTTCCAAGACACCGCGGCCGGTGATGATGTTCCCCTGCGCGGCGTAGACGAAGTTTCCGCTTCGCCCGCCGAGATCGCCGGCGTAGGCGCTGGCGCCGGTGCCGGTAAATCGTGCGCTCGCGCCGGAAACATCGAGCACCGCGTATTGGCGTCGTGCGGCGTCGGGATCGAAGGCGGCGCCGGTGATCTCTTGGACGATCTCCTCGGGCGTGCGGCCGGCGAGCAAACGTTCGATCGCGCGATCACGCGCACCAGCGTTGAAGAAGGCCTGCGCATGGACCACGCCGCGACCGGGCGCGGAGCCGTAGATGTTGTAGACGGAGAACCGGCCGACGCAAGAAGTACCCGCGCCGCCGACCTCTTCGGTTTCGGTGTTCACGCCGGCGATCGAATAGGTCGCACACGTGGACAGAACGAGCGCGAGCACAGCGGACATCGCCCGTGAGCTTATCGCAAAGCGAAGGGAACCAAAGCCCGCAGCACGCGTCTGTTGAACATGCGGATCTCGAAAGTGCTCCTGTTCGTCCTATTTGCCGGCTGTACACGCGAGAAGGAGCCGGTGCCGCCGAATCGATACGCAGAGATGATCCTCCAGCAGCGCCCTGAAGAAGGAATCGCCGTCGTTCCCACCAAGAGCGGAGGCCGCGCAAAACGTGAGCCCGTCGGTTCGATGCCACTCCCCGGCACCTACGAGCTCGGAGGCGAAATGTTCGAGGGCGAAGGCGGCTTCGGTTTGGGTATGGGCGGGCTCGGCTCCGGAGGCTCAGGCTTTGGCGCGGGAATCGGGCATGGCCGAACGAGTGTCCAAATGGACAGTGATGGCCGTTCGACACAAACCGAGCGCGACGAATTCGTCGAACCCTCGGCGTTCGCTTGGGCCGAGCTGCAACAACCTTATCGCGGCGGCAAAACAGTACACTTCCAACCACGCGACGATGCAGAGGTGAACGAATCGGTGATCGTGCGACAGGACCTGTTGTCCACCTTTGCGGTCGACGTCGATACCGCAGCATATTCGATCGCACGGCGCACGATCGCCGGAGGACATCTTCCCGAGCCGAGCTCCGTGCGCGTCGAAGAATTCGTAAACTACTTCCGCTACGACTACGACGCACCGAAAGCGGATCGACAGCTCTTCTCCATCGAAGCGGACGGCGCACAATCTCCACTCCCGGGCGGCGAATACGTGTTTCGCATCGGCCTGCAAGCGCGCGTGGTCAGCGACGCCGATCGCCTCCCCGCAAACTTGGTTTTCCTCGTCGACACCAGCTGTTCGATGACCTCGGAGGACAAACTAAAGCTCGCTAAACAAAGCCTGTCGATCGCCGTGGAGAGCTTGAAGCCGACCGATCGCGTCGCCATCAGCACCTACGCGGGCGGCGTGCTGGTGGTGTTGCCACCGACCTTCGTCAGCGAAAAGAAGAAGATCCTCGATGCGATCGACGGCCTCGAATCGGGCGGCGGAACCGCGATGGCTTCCGGCCTGAAGCTCGCCTATGAGCTCGCCGGAAAAATGCTCGCCCCCGGGAAGATCACGCGGGTGATCGTCTGTTCGGATGGCGACGCAAACATCGGCAACACCACACCCGAAAAGATGCTCGAAGAGATCGCCGCCTGGGTGAGCGAGGGCGTGACCATGTCGACGATCGGTTTCGGCGACGGCAACTACAAAGACCAAACCATGGAGACCATCGCCAACAAAGGAAACGGCAACTATTTCTACATCGACGATCTTCAACAAGCGCGCCGCGTCTTCGCCCGCGACCTGACGAAGATGCTCCAAGACGTCGCCACCGATGTGAAGATCCAGGTCGCGTTCAATCCCGACGTGGTCGAAAAATATCGGCTGATCGGCTACGAAAACCGCGCCGTCAAAGACGAAGATTTTCGGAACGACCGCATCGATGCCGGCGAGATCGGCGCTGGACATCAAGTCACCGCGCTCTATGGTCTCGAGCTCGCGCCCATGGCCGCCGGCCGCTTGGCGACGATCCACGTGCGAGCCAAAAAGCCGGGCGGCATGACCGCGAAAGAGACGTCGGTCGAGGTTCCCGTCGACCTGGTCGATCGGCCATTCAGCCAAGCGCCGGACGATCTGCGATTTGCGGTGGCCGTGATGGGTGCCGCTGAGATCTTCCGCAAGAGCCCCTACGCGAAGAGCTGGAAGCTGGAAGCCATCGCCGCGATCGCCGAAGAAACAGCGTCCGACTCCGATCCCGACCGCGCTGAGCTGATCGCGATGATCGATCGCGCCCGCAAGCTCTAGCGGAACTTCGTCGGATCGAGCCCGTGTTTGCGCATCCAACGATACACTTGTTGGCGGTGTTTGCCGGATGCGCGCGCGACTCGGGCGATGTTGCCGTCGTTCTCCGCCAACAATTTCATCAGCTGATCTTTCGACGCGGAATCCGCATCGTCAGCTGGAGAGATTTCGCTCTTCTTATGGAGCGCGCTCGGCAGCTGCGACAGCTCGACCCGTTCGGTGTTGAACAGCTGCGCGCGCTCCGCGGCATGTTTCAGCTCGCGCACGTTCAGTGGCCAAGAGTACAGCAAGAGCGCTTCCGCACTTTCGACCGTCAGCGGGCGTTTGGCCTCGCCGAGAAAGGTCTCGAACAAGGAGAGGATCTCGTCTTTGCGCGACTCGAGCCCGGGAAGCTCGACGCAGTATGCCGCCAAACGCCCGTAGAGATCGGCACGAAATCGCCCTTCGTCTTTCAGGCGCTCCAGCGGTTGATGGGTCGCCGCAACGACGCGAACATCGACGGCGACCTCTTGATCCGACCCGACCGGCCGCACTTTGCCCTCTTGGAGCGCGCGCAACAGCGCAGGTTGTTGCTCGAGCGGAAGCTCCGCGATCTCATCCAAAAAAAGCGTGCCGCCGTCCGCCGAAACGAACAGACCCGCGCGATTCGTCTTCGCTCCGGAGAACGCACCGGTGAGGTGGCCGAACAGCTCGCTTCCGATCAGCTCGCGGGAAAACGTCGCGCAGTTGATCGCCACCAGCGCACCTTTTCTACCGCTGTTTCGGTGGATGCGCTCTGCAAGCAGCTCTTTGCCAGCCCCCGTCGGCCCCGAGATGAGGATCGACATCTTCGTCTTTGCCGCGAGATCCGCCGACGCTTCCGCGAGCGCGCGTTCGAGCGAGCTTCCGGCGAGCATCTGAAGGCTCGGCACCGGCATCCCTTCGGGACACGCGGCCTCGGAGTACACGAACATCGAGCTCCCGGTGCGCAACACCGAGCCGGACAACAAAAAGTCGGAGCTGATCTTTCGGCCATCGAGCGAAGTTCCGTTGCGGCTCTCGAGATCGTCGACGCGGTACGCATCGATCTCCGGCACGTAGACGATCTCCGCGTGCCGGCGGCTGGTGCGTCCGTCGTCGAGCTCGAAACCACCCTCGCCGGGATCGCGCCCGAGCACCAAACGTTCTTTCTCCAGCAAAATCCGGCGCGGAAGAGACCCGAGCCCTTCGGAGTAAACCAGGCTCAACACGCGCAACATCCGCGTGCCGGCCGCGCGCGGAACCGGAGGGAGCTCCGTCGTAGTGAGGTGCACCTTCGACACCGCGCCAAGAGATATCATAGCCGCGCGCGCTTTGTCGTACGATCGCGCCAGCACGTGGCGAAGCCGCTCCCCGACTTGGTCCGTCCGGGCCTCTCCGTGTTGTTCGTGGGGATCAATCCGAGCCTGCGCTCCGCGGAGCTGCGCCACCATTACGCCGGGCGCGGTAATCGATTTTGGAAGCTGCTTCACGAATCGACGCTGATCGATCGGCCGCTGACCTTCGCAGACGATCACTTGCTCCCTACATATGGGCTCGGGAGCACGAACATCGTCGATCGCGCGACCGCTTCCGCCGACGAGCTCTCCCTGGAAGATTACGCGCTCGGGAAAAAGAAACTGCGCAAGTTGATCCTGCGGATCGAACCGCGCGTGGTGGCTTTCATCGGTGTCGTCGTCTACCGCCAATTCTTCGACATCCGCGGCAAAGTCGAGTGTGGCCCGCAAACACAGCTGATCGGAAGCTCGAAAGTCTACGTGTTGCCGAATCCCAGCGGGCGCAATGCACACTTCAGTTACGCGCGGATGGTCGAGCTCTATCGCGGATTGGCGGAGTCGCGCGATGCGTGAGCTGGCCGCGTGCTCATTTGCACTGTTCGTCTTCGCGCTGATCGATCTGCCGATCTTCTTTCCGCTGATCGCCGGTTATCTCGCCGGTTGGCTCGAAGTCGTCATCGCCGGGCCCCTGATCCGAAGGACAGGAGCGCGGGTGGTGATGGTGCTCTTCGCGCTGTTCGGCCTGCGTGCGCTTTACATCCATCACGAGGCGATGCTCGAGTCCGAAGGTCTCGCCGGGATCCGCACGGTGTTCGCCGATCGCCTGCGGATGGAGGCCGGGGCCCGCGATGTTCCGTTCCAGGCTCTCGAACGGCCTCGTTTCACTTGCGCAGCTCCCGAAGCCGGGCTGGCTGCGGCGCTCAGCGAGGAAAGCGACACCCTCTACTTGGCCAATAGATCAGGTGACGTCGAAAAACGCGAGGTCGCGAAATCACCCTCAGCGTGTGTTTACGCCGAAGACACCTTGGTCACGGCGCACCGGACAGGCGAATTGTACGTGGGCGCGAAGAAGCTCGCCTTTCCCGGAGAGCTGACCGCGCTCGCCTTTCACGGAGGCAAGTTGGCGATCGGCATCCGCGGCGCCGAAGCGCTCGGCGAACGCACCGGGGTCATCCTGGCCTCTTGGCCAGAGGTGCAAGAGCTCGGTTTTTATCCGTTCCCTGAAGCACCCGACTGGCTCGTCTCTACGCCGCGCGGTTTCGTCGCTGCGCTCCGCCGCGGACACCGGCTCGTCGAGCTCGAGTCGAATCGCTCGCTCTATCTCGGGCGGCCCGCGATCACGCTCTCCACCACCCCGGATCGCCGCTATTTGGTGGCCCCGGTGACCGGCGTATTCCGCGAAGGCGACGCCGGCGCCAATCACCAGATCGACGACCAGCTTCTCTTCATCGACACCGACCTCTTTCGCGTCACGCGCTCCATTCCGCTGAAAGGGTCGCCGGTCGGAGCCGTGGCCACTTCGACTTCGAGCTACACCGTCGCGCTCGCCGGATTCGGACGCATCGCGGGAACCGAGCTCGAGCGCGACTACGCCGGTGTTTATGGGTTGGCGGATCTCGGCCATGCTGTCCTTTTGGCCACAGCGCCTGCACGCGAAGGTCTCCTGATCTTTGGACCAGGGGGCGTGCTCTACGAAAGCTCGGCGAAGGAGCTGAACAACGCACAAAAAGGTGAGCTCGCCTTCTTCGAAGCGACGCGCTCCGGAGTCTCCTGCGGCAGTTGCCATCTGCACGCGGACAGCGATCTTTCTTTCCACGACATCGGCCACGGCCGCGCCAGCCCCACCTTGAGCGTCCGCGGGATCGCTCATACTTCGCCGTATTTACGCGGTGCGAGCTACCCCACGCTCGGTTCGCTCGACACTTTCGCGGAGACGCTCCTCGGCGGCTACGAACGTGAGCTCCCCGATCGGGCCGAGCTCCTCGAGAGCTTCATCGTCACGCTCGCTCCGCACGCACCGCCGATCGGCCTCCCGCCGCGAGAATCCGGCCGCGAAGCCTTCGCCAAAGCGGGCTGCACCGAATGCCATCATGGCCCCGCATACACCAACCTGGCGCAGGTCCCGGCGTCTTATCTCTTTCCGGAGCTCGGCAAAACAAACCGTTTGCTCGATACGCCGGCGCTGCTCAACATCCGCAACACGGCGCCCTATCTCGACGACGGCCGTGCACAGACGCTTCGTGAAGTGCTGGTCGATCACAACATGAACAACCGCCATGGCGACGTACGCGCATTGAACGAAGAAGAGCTGAACGTATTGCTCCTCATGTTGGGAGTCTTATGAGCGAGATCGAGCTCACCCGTCTCAGCGGACATGTGGCGCTTACGTGTTTGTTATTGTCGCTCTGTCGAATCAAAGCGAGAGCCTTTGGTCTCGCAGCCGCGCTTTTCGGCGCTGCACACGCACTGTATACAGTGAGCTCTCCGCTCATCGAAGACGTCACACATCTGTACTACGAGCCGCATCTTCGCGCGGGAGCGAGCGTGCTCTTCATTTTGTTGATTCTCGCGGCGACCTCATTCCCACGCGTCTTTCGCATACCGGAATGGAAACTCTTGCACCGCTTGGCTTATGCGGCCGGCTTGCTCGCCGTACATCATGTGTGGCTCTCGTCGCACGCGACCGGAGCCGCGATCATCGCGCCGGCCGCGGTTGTCGGTCTCGCGTTGGCGGCGCGCGCCTGTTACCCGCGGCGTCGTGCTGTCCGCACGGGCACTCTCGACACCTGAGCCGCCGGGTCGCTGAAAGCCAAACCCACAACGAAGTCGCCGGCTCGCTGAAAGCCAAACCCACGACGAAGCCGCCGGGTCGCTGAAAGCCAAACCCACAACGAAGTCGCCGGCTCGCTGAAAGCCAAACCCACAACGAAGTCGCCGGCTCGCTGAAAGCCAAACCCACAACGAAGCCACCGGGTCGCTGAAAGCCAAACCCACAACGAAGCCACCGGGTCGCTGAAAGACAGACCCACAACGAAGTCGCCTGGTCGCAGCGGTCTCGGCGCCCGTCCTCGGGCGCGAGCCGCACGTCGCAGCCCAACGAAGGCGCCCGCAAGCGAAGCGCGCAGCACGCAACGCGTGCGTAGCCCCTAAGGAAACCGCACTACGACCTAGCGATCTATCGCCGAGATTGACGCCCTCCTTCCAAAGCCCTAATCTTGGTTGGTCAACCAACATATATGACGCGCGCGACGAACACCGACGAACGCAAACAACAGATCACCCGCGGATTGCAGGCGGTGATGGCCAAAAAAGGCTACGACGGTGCCTCGATCCACGACGTCGCCAAAGCCGCAGGCCTCACCGCAGGACTGGTGCACTACCACTTCGCAAACAAGCTTCAGATCCTGCTGGCGCTGCTCGAAGGGATCGCGAGGCTCCACCTCGAGCACCTCGACGAAGCGATCGCCCAAGCCGCGGGCGACCCGGAGCGCGAGCTCCACGCTTTCATCGACGCGCACCTCGCGACCGGCAAAACCGCGGACCCGGAAGCGCTCGCCTGCTGGGTGATGCTCAGCGGCGAAGCGCTCCGAGAGAAAAAAGTGCGCGAGCGATACGACGCCGTGCTCCAAGAGATCGCCGCCCGCGCAAAAGTGATCGTGGACCGCGGAGCAAAAACAAAAGTCTTCGCCGCAAGAGACAGAGATGCCGCAGTCGCCGCGATCGTCGCCGCGATTCAGGGCTACTATCTGCTCGGCGCCACCGCGCGAGGCTTGATCCCCCGAGGATCCGCCGCACGCACGCTGAAAAAAATGACGCGCGGTCTACTGGAAAGGAGCACGCAATGAGCTCCGCGAATCGGCACGCACGCCTCTTCCTCCTCGTCTCGCTCTACTTCGCGCAGGGCCTGCCCTTCGGCTTCTTCACGCAGGCGCTGCCGGTGCTCTTACGCAAAGACGGCCGTTCGCTGGGCGAGATCGGCCTCGCCTCGTTGCTCTCGTTGCCGTGGGCCTTGAAATTCATCTGGGCTCCACTCGTCGATCGTCACGGGGCACGGCGCACCTGGATCTTGCTCGTCCAAGCGCTGACCGCGTCGTTGTTGTTCGCGCTGGCGTTCATGCGCGGCGAGTCGCTCGACCTTCTCTACCTCGGCGCATTCTTGGCCAACGTTTGTGCCGCAACCCAAGACATCGCCACCGACGGCCTCGCGGTAAACCTGCTCGGAGAAGAAGAGCGTGGTTTCGCCAACGGACTCCAAGTCGCCGGATACCGGCTCGGGATGATCGCCGGAGGAGGCGCGATCCTCATCCTGTTCGAAAGGACAGGTTGGACCGCAGCGTTCTCTGCGCTCGCGCTGCTCACCATAGCCGCGTCCGTCCCGGTGTGGTTCTCGCGAGAAGCCCGCGAAACACCGCGCCCCGCGAGCACCCCAAAAGCGTGGAGCTTCTTCAAAACACGAGGCGCATACACCATTCTCGGCGTCGCCTTCCTCTACAAGCTCGGCGAAGCGTCGGGCGTCGCCATGTTGCGCCCCTTCCTCGCCGACCGTGGACTGACACTCTCGGACATCGGTTTCATGTTGGGCACAGTCGCGTTTCTCTCGGGATTGTGCGGCGCGCTCTTCGGCGGGTACCTCACGGGTATTTTGGGCAGAAGACGTGCCTTGATCGTCTTCGGCATCGGGCAAACATGTGCCGTGTCCGGTTACGCGTTCGTCTCTTTCACGAACGCGGGAATCCAAGCGCTCTACCTCGCGGCAGCGTTCGAACACTTCGCGAGTGGATGCGCGACCGCGTGTCTGTTCACCTCGATGATGGATCACGCGCGCAAAGAGACAGCATCGTCGGACTATACGATCATGGCCAGCACCGTTGTCTTGTCGACCGGACTCGCCTCGACGTTGAGCGGATTTTCGGCGCAGAAACTGGGCTACACGACACACTTCCTTTTGAGCGCAGCGGTCGCCCTGATCGCGGTGTTGGTCGTCGCCTACCTGTACCGGAGATCAAAGAGAGTCGCGGTCTATGCAGGCACCTTCGATCCGCCGACGGTGGGCCACGTCTCGATCGTCGAACGTGCCAGCGCTATGTTCGATCGGGTGATCGTCCTGGCGGCGATCAATCCCGACAAAAAGACGATGTTCGCGGAACAAGAGCGACTCATCATGTTGCGCGAGGCAACTGCGCACTTGAAGAATATCGAAGTGACCAGCACTGAAGGTTACGTCGTCGACTTTGCGAGAGCGAACGGAGCCGGCGTTTTGGTGCGGGGCCTGCGCGGTGCGACCGACGCCGACTATGAAACATCCATGGCGCACTTGAATCGCTCGCTGGCACCGGAATTGACGACGATCTTCATCCCCGCGGAAGCGGGCCTCCTGGAAGTGAGCTCGACAAAGCTGAAGGAGATGGCGCGCGAAGGCAAAGACGTATCGGCGCTCTGTCCAAAGTGTGTAGAGGAGAAACTATGTCAAAAGAGCTCTCCGTAACCGCGCTCGGGGTCGGTGACACCTTCTCCGATCACCACACCACGGCTTCGTTGCTGCTCGAGGCCGACGGTTTCTGTCTCGGCATCGATTGTCCGGATTCCTATCGGCGTGTCCTGAAGAACGCGAACGCGCGCGAAGTCCAAGCGATCGACGATATGTTGATCACCCACGTTCACGGCGATCACATGAACGGGCTCGAAGGGCTGGGCTTCTGGAAACACTTCGTGGAGAAAAAGCGGCTCAAAGTGTGGACCACGCCCGAAGCCCGCGCAGTGATGTGGGATCAACGTCTAAAAGCGCCGATGGAGAAGCTCTACGACGGAAAACAATTCCACGAGCTGAGCTTCGAAGACTACTTCGACTACAAAGCGCTCCACTTCGATCAACAGACGACCGTCGGCCCCTTCAAGATCACCGCCCGCCGCACGATCCACCACGTCCCGACTTCGGCCTTACTGATCGAATGGGCAGGTCGCACGCTCGGCTATTCCGCCGACACCGCGTTCGATCCGGAGCTGCTCGTGTTCCTAGCGCGCGCCGACATCCTCATCCACGAGACGAACTACGGTCCCGCACACACCCCATACGAAAAGCTGGCCGCCCTGCCCGAACAACTACGCAAAAAGATGCGCCTGATCCACTACGCAGACACGCAGGATCTCTCGAACAGCACAATTGCGCCGCTGCATGAGGGAGAAAGACTCAAGTGGTAGTGCGTCCTCGCCAGATTGCATAGATCGCAAACAACACCAAAGCCCCTAGACCTCCGTAAAGGGCATCGCGCTCGAGCTGCGTCGCGATTCCGAGCGTGGTCACCACACCGATCGCCGGCATGATTGGGAAACGGCCGATGGCGAACGGCACCCGAAACGGCCGCTCTTGGTCGGGCTCCCTGTACCGCAGGACAACGAGCGCGACGTTGACGGCAGCAAACGCCAAGAGCGACGCAAACGAGGACAAGCTCGCCACCACCCCCACGCCTCCGAAAGGGACCAACAACGCAGACACCGCCGCGACCGCTAAGATCGCCGTCCACGGCGTCTCCCGTGCGGGAAGGATGGCCGCGAAGATCTTCGGCAAACCTCCTTCGCGCGCGATCCCGAAAACGACGCGGCTCGCGGCGAGCATCGACACCAACGCGGTATTCGCAGTCGCAAACAGCGCAATCCCACCGAGCGCACCGGCAACTTTCGGCGAGCTTTTCTTCGCGGCATCCGAAAGCGGTGCCTCAGTCCCCGCCAGCTCCTCCGCGGGCATCAATGCCACCGCGGCCAGGGCAACAGCGACGTACAACACCGTCGACACCGCCAGGCTCAAGAAGATCGCCCGCGGAAGATCGCGTCCCGGCTCTTTCGCCTCCTCTGCGAGATTCGCGATGTTCTCAAATCCGAGGAAAGAGAAGAACACCAACGCAGCACCGGCGATCACCCCAGTAGTCGGCACAGCAGTCAACACTTCTGCGAACCGCTCCGAGCTCATTCCAACAACGATGAAAGCCACCAAGCCGCCCGCCTCCAGCAAAGTGAACACCACATTCACCCAACCGGATTGTTTCACCCCGACGAGGTTCAGTCCCGCCGCCAACACGAGCAGTGTCCAGGCGACGAGAAACTGTGGCAACTCTACGAAGGTCTTCAAATAGCTGGCAAAAGCGATAGCCACTGTCGCGGAGGTCGCCGCACCCGAAAGTGCGACCAACAACCCCGTCACCAGCGCAATCGAAGGAATTTTCGGCAGCGCCCGCCGCAGATAAATAAATTCAGCCGCAGCTTGGGGATAGGCCGTCGCCAATTCGGCATACGAGAATCCGGTGAACAATACGACCAGACTACACAGCGCGAAGCTGAGCCACAGCGCATCACCGGCCGGGCCCGCGGCCACGCCGATCACCGAATAGACGCCGGCACCGAGGATGATCCCGACGCCGTAAAAAGTGAGCGTTCCCAGCCCAAGCGCGCGCTTCAACGGCACGCCGAGAGACTAACCTGTCCGGGCGATCAGTTCGAATCCGGATTCGGCGTCTTCACCGTCGAATTCACGTTGTAGAAGCGGCGCAGCTCGGGAACGCTCTCGATCAGCGCACTGACCGCCCAACCCACGGCGTAGTCTTCCGTCGGTTTGCCCGAGAACTTGCGGGGCATGAGCAGGATCGGGTCGCCGTGACTTTCTCCCACGGTGATCTCTTCGCCCGCCTTCACCGCCGCACGGATCGCTTTCAGCGTCTTCAAATTGTCCGCCGAGAAGTCGGCGTTCGCCGGGAACGCGATGCTCGACGCGAAGAAGGCCCGCATCTTCCCCGCGGCGTCTTGCGTCAGCGCGAGGTGATCGAGCTCCGGCGGATCGAGCTCGTTCAAAGCGATCGGCTTCCCGCGGTCGAACAATTTGTGCAGTCGATCGTAATACGCAGTCGCGTAGTCGTCGTCTTTGACCCGCGCTCCGCTTCCTGGTCCAAAGATCAGCTCAAAGTCTTCGCGCGATTCGACCGCCGTGAAATTGACCTCGTTGTGTTTGCTGTCGAAGCCGCGCGCCTCACCCGACTTCTTATTGATCGCCGCCGGGTAGAAGCTGGTTTCGTCTTCACTGTCTTGAACGACGATCAACGCTTCTTTTTTCGGATCGAACGTGCGCAATCGCGCGAGCTCTCCTTCGCTCGCATCACCCTCGAACATCTTCAACATCAACTGTGCAGACTTCGCGTCTTTGATCAGCACCGCGGAAATGCCCGCCTCTTTGGCGCCCCAGTTTCCGCCGTTGCCCACGTCGAACGCAGGGAACAACACATCGATGGCGTTGCCCGACTGATTCAGCGGAGCCGAATGATCGGCGATGAAACGCGCCGCGCTTCGCAGGAGGGCCGCTTCGGAGATCCGCGAAGGACCCCGCGAAAGCTCCGCCCGAAACGCTGCCACCCGGCCGCGCTGCTGCGGTTCGAGCAGCGCCTTCGCCTCTTTGGCGGTCAACAGCGAAGGCCCGCGCGTGTTCACCGCGCCGACGTTCGCCTTCAGATCGCGCGCATATTGATCGACGACCTCATTGATCGAAATGACAGCATCCGGCGACTTGCCCGCGGCGACCTTCTTGAAAGCCGCCTCAACGTCGCTGGAAACGCGCACCGCGTCGTAGGCACGGTAGCCGTCGGCCGGTTTTCGCTCCTCGAGCTCGTTTCTCACCTCGCCAAGGACGGCGGAACGGACGGAGGTCTCGCGCACAGACTGCATGCATCAATGTCGGACAATGCGGGAGAACGTTGCCCCCGTTCACCTCGGACGATCGACCGACGCGATCTCCGCGTCATAATCAGCGCGGGACGCATCGAGGACCCGCCGCGCGTCCGCAGCGGAATAGACCGGATCAACGGTGATCGTGCTTGGACTGTCGCCCGGGATCGTTTTGTACGTGAGGAAATAATGCCGCAGTCGATCGATCACCGCACGCGGCAAGGAAGTGATCTCTTCGAAGTCTCCGTAGGTCGGATCGCCGATCAACACCGCGATGATCTTGTCGTCCGCTTCGCCTCTCTCGACCATGCGCAGCCCACCGATCGGCCGCGCTTCGAGGATGATCTCTCCGCGCGAGATCGGGCGATCGGTCAATACACAGATGTCCAAAGGATCACCGTCGCCGCGATCGACTTCCGGCGAGCCCGCGATCTTCACCGCCGCCACGCGCGGCCCGCAGTAGGTGCGCGGCACGAACCCGTAAAGCGTCGGACAAAAGTTGGAGAAACGCTGCGGGCGATCGACCTTGAGATATCCAGTGAGCTTGTCGATCTCGTATTTGATACCGTCGGTGGGAACGATCTCGATATACGCGATCAGCGACGCGGGAAATTTCGGCCCAGGATCGATCCCGTGCCAGGGGTGAGGACGAAACGGCTCTCGCTCTTGCACGCGCGTCAGCGTGCACGAATCGGCAACAGATCGCTCGCCATAATCACTGCGTCTTCGACGCCGGAATAGAAACCGCGGCGCACGTCGAGCTCTACGTAACCGAGCGCGCGGTAGAAGCGGCGCGCGCCCACGTTTTTCTTGCGCACTTCGAGGAACACCGTGGGCAGGCCCATGTTGCGGACCATGGTCTCCAGCCAACGCAACAAGCGGCGGCCAAGCCCGCGTCCTTGCAGATATGGATCGACGCCGAACAACAACAGATGTGCATCGTCGAGCGCGAAACGCATCACTGCAAAAGCGACGATCCGTCCATTCGAGCGCGCGACGGCAACTTCACATTCGGGATCGCGCATCGCACGCATGACCCGCGCCGGCGTCCAGCTCCACGGTAGTCCTTCTTCGACGAACGACCGCGACATACTCGCGATCATCTGCGCTTCGTCGAATCGGGCGGGTCCGATGTCGATCGCGCGACTCACGATCGACACCATAACACGAGCGGACGCCCCCGCCGCTTCACTCGTCCAAGAAGAAGTCGGTGATCGGCGTAGCCTTGGGATCCACTGCATATTGCGAGAGATCAGTCACACCTTCACGCGCAAGCACTTCATCGTCGATGAAGAAATTTCCCGTAACTTCGCGGCTCGGCTTCGTGAGGATGGCGTACGCCGCATCGGCCATGATCTCCGGCTTACGACACGCGGCCAACGCGGCATCGCCGCCGAGCATCTCCATCGCAGAGGTGGCGATCGCCGTCCTCGGCCAGAGGGCATTGACAGCGATTCCATCCGCGCGCAGCTCTTCCGCCATTCCGAGCACGCACATACTCATGCCGTATTTCGCCATCGTGTACGCGACATGATTCGCGAACCACTTCGGCTTCATGTTGAGCGGCGGTGAGTTGTTCAAGATATGCGGATTCGACGATTTGCGTAGATGCGGAATACACGCTTGTGAACAAGCGAACGTCCCGCGCGTGTTCACCGAGTGCATCAGATCGTAGCGTTTCATCGGCGTCGCTTCCGTGCCGGTCAAGCTGATCGCCGAAGCGTTGTTGATCAGGATGTCGATGCCGCCGAAACGCTCGACAGTCTGCGCGACTGCGCTCGCGATCTGCTCTTCCGAGCGGATGTCGCAAATGAGCGGGAGCGCCTTCCCGCCTGCGCGTTCGATCTCTTCGGCTGCGGTGTAGATGGTTCCCGGAAGCTTCGGATGCGGATCTTTCGTCTTCGCCGCGATGGCGATATTCGCCCCATCTTTTGCTGCACGAAGTGCGATCGTCAGTCCGATGCCACGACTCGCGCCCGTGATGAACAGTGTTTTGCCTTGCAAGGATGCCACGGCGCCGAGCGAAACAGACCGCGCGCTGTGCGGCAAGTGGCGGGTCGCTCCCAGATGCGGTACCCGTTTGTCCGCACGTGCCATTGGTGAGCCTCATCCTCCTGCTCGCCGTGAGCCAAAGTGATCCTCGTTTGGTCGAGGATCGCGGTTGGCCGTCGGGCACTCTTCGCGACCAGCTCGACCGCGACTCGACGCTGATCCCCTTCGGCAAAGGAGCGCTCTTCGTCCCGGCGATGAACGACCCGCTCGATGAGCCGACGGTCACCGTCTATCAAGGTGGACGTCTGGTCGAAGAAGCGACCACCGGCGAAAGGATCATCCTGACCCCCGGGACATATGAGATTCGTCTCGGCTCCGGTGCAGATCAACAACGCATCAAAGTGCAGGCCTCGGTCCGTGAACAACACACGACGATCCTCCCGGTCTCCTGGTCCGGTCTCGCAGTGCACATCGTCGATGAACAATATGGCTCGCTCCGTGGCTCATACGAGCTGATCCGCGCAGACGATCGCGAGTACATCGGCATCGGCTTCGGTACCGACGAACAAGCCGGCGAGCCGGTGTCGACTTGGATCCTCAAACCTGGACTCTACAAAATCGTCCGCGTCGGTGAGAACTATCGAGCGCGCCGAGATTTCGCGACCGTCCGTTTGGTGGAAGGTGAGCTCACCCATTTCTTGTTGGTGATCAATGCAGACACCGGCGAATTTGCCGGAGGCGGCGAAATTCCCGAAGAAGAAGTGTTCCGCCCGCGCGACGGTTTTTTCGGCTCCTTGGTGATCGGCGGCGATGCCAGCATGAATGCGCGCAACAACGTGCTCGGTTTGGCCGACGGCCTCAGTTTCACGCTGCGCGGATTCGCGGACGGAAGATTGTCCTTCGAGATCTTCGACAATCCACTTTTACTGACTCTACAAGTCGAAGAAGGACAGACGAAGAGCCCCGAGCTCCCCTGGTCCACTTCGAACGATCGCGCCGACCTCGACGCGCTCTACGTGTATCGACTCACGAACTGGCTCGGACCCTACGGGCGCCTGGGCGCGGAGACGAACTTCTTCGCGCGCCGCGAACAACTGGAAGCGCCGACCGACGTAGTGTTGATCCGCGACGACAACACCATCTTCAAGAGCCAGATCGGCATCGAACGCGTGAAGCTCTCCCCGTCCTTCGGCTTGGTCACGCTCAAAGAAGGCGCCGGCATCCACGTTCGTGTCTTCAAAGCCATCTTCGCAGAAACGACGCTGCGCACCGGCATCGGCGCGCGCCACCGGCTGACGCGGGACCTCTACGAGTTGGAGGACGATGACGCGACCAGCGCCCGCGAGTATCGCGAAGTGGTGAGCACGAATCAGGTCGGAGTCGAAGGCACCTTGCTCGCCTCCGCGCGGATTACGCGTTTCGTCATCGTCAATCTGGAGCTCGATACTCTGATGCCCTTCGACGGCGTCAAGTCGATGGTCTTGGAGCTCGAAGGCTCGGTTGCGCTCAAGCTGACGAGTTACGCAAGCATCAACTATCGACTGCGCTTTTTACGCGATCGCGCGCTCTCTGAACGAGACGTCATCCAACAAGACGTCTTGTTGCGACTCTCCTTGGAGATCTTCTAATGGCCGCGCTCGAAGGCAAGCTGACGCGCGACCGCGCCGAAGAAGCGCTCGCCGAGCTGGAGAAGCTCTCGGCGGTCGACGGCGCGATCTCCATCGACCTTTCCAAGATCACCGAAGCGGACTCGGCGGGCGTCGCGCTGCTCAGCATCTTCGCCCGCAGAATGCGCGCGGCGGGACGCGCCGTGCGCGTGGTGAACGCCTCCAAAGAGATGGAGAAGACGCTCGCATTGTTTCCCTTCCCGAGTGAAGAGGAGATCGAGGCAAGAAAGCCGCCGAGCTTCTTCGAGACCCTCGGTGAGCACGCACTCTTCGTACGTGATCTATTCATGGAGTATTTGGTGTTGTCCGCAGACACTGCATACTTCTTGATCGGTGGACTTTTCAAAAAACGAGGCATTCGCTGGAATGTCGTCTTTTACGAGATGGCCGCCATGGGCTCGCAGGCGCTGGGCGTGGTCGGGCTGATCTCTTTTCTCGTCGGCGCCACCATGGCGTTGCAATCCGCCGCACAATTGCGGCAGTTCGGCGCGAACCTCTTCGTCGTCGACCTCATCGGTATCTCCATGACGCGCGAGCTCGGCCCCCTGATGGCGGCGATCGTCGTGGCCGGAAGATCAGGTTCTTCGGTGGCCGCGGAGCTCGGCACCATGGTGATCACCGAAGAGATCGACGCGTTGAAAACGATGGGCCTCCATCCGACGCGATTTTTGATCGTCCCGAAAGTTTTGGCGATCACCATCACCCAACCGCTGTTGACGATCATGGCCGACGCGCTCGGCATTTTCGGGGGGTTTTTGGTCGCTTCGACCTATTTGGAGGTCAGCCCTTCGGCGTTCGTCGCCCGCCTCGAAGAGTCGTTGATGGTGAAAGATCTGCTCACCGGTTTGGTGAAGAGCGTCATCTTTGCGCAGCTGATCGTGACCGTCGGGGCGATCGCCGGGTTACGCACCCGGGGTGGCGCCGACGCTGTCGGACGGAGCACCACCGCCAGCGTGGTCGCGGGAATTTTTGCAGTCATCGTCGCCGACGCGCTCGCGTCGATGGTGTTCTACTTCGGAGACTGACGATGTACACACTGGAAACAAAAGGCCTGGTCGCGCGTTACGGCGAACGCACTGTCCTTCAAGGAATCGACATGAAGGTCGCGCGCGGTGAAGTGCGCGTGATCCTCGGCGGCTCGGGATGTGGAAAGAGCACTTTGCTCAAACACTGCATTGGACTGGTGCGACCCAGCGAAGGTTCCGTGAACCTGCTCGGTGTCGAATTGGCGACTGCCGATGAGCCGGAAAAAGAGGCGGTACTTTCGCGGATCGGGATGTTGTTTCAAGGCGGAGCGCTGTTGAACTCGATGACCATTCACCAAAATGTGGCCATGCCGATCAACGAGAAGATCGTGCTGCCGAAAGACGTCGTCGACGAGATGGTGAAGATGAAGCTCGGCCTCGTCGGGCTCGGAAAATTCGGGCATCTCACGCCACCCGAGCTCTCCGGCGGTATGAGAAAACGCGCAGCTTTGGCGCGGGCCATGGCGCTCGATCCGGAGATTCTTTTTTGCGATGAGCCGAGCGCCGGCCTCGATCCGATCAGCGCAGCGGAGCTGGACCAGCTGATCCTCAATTTGAAGGATCGTTTCGGGATGTCGCTGGTCGTGGTCACCCACGAATTGATGAGTATCGAGACGATCGCCGACCAAGTGTTGATGATCGACAAAGGACAAGTGATCGCCGACGGCCCACTTCAAGAGGTAAAGAAGATGCAACATCCAGTGGTGCAGTCTTTCTTCACACGGCGCGGCGAACGTCTGGAGACCAAACGATCGGTTCTCGAAGCGCTTCAGGGGGATGTCTAGATGGAGCTGTCGAAAGCACAAAAAGCGCGTCTTGGGACGTTCGTGGCGACGGGGGTGATCTTGTTCGCCGGCGGCGTGATCAGCTTAGCCGGCCTCAAGATTTGGGAGAGTCGCGACACCTATCGCGTCCGTTACAAAGACGCGGTCGGCGGGCTCGAGCCGAGCGCTCAAGTGAAATATCAGGGCCTGCGCGTAGGGCGGGTGGAGACACTGCGCATCGCCGAAGATGATCCGACCGCGATCGAAGTGGAGATCTCGCTCGAAGGCGGCACACCGCTTTACGAAGGGACAACCGCGGTTTTGGACATGTCCGGAATAACAGGTCTGAAGACGATCAACCTGACCCCGGGTGACCCGCGGAAACCGAAGATCGCACCGGGCTCGATGGTCCCCGCCGGACAATCTTTGATCGATAAGATCACCGGGAGCGCAGAACAGATCGCGCTCAAGGTGGAGCTGGTCGCAAATCAAGCGGCGCGCTGGACCAGCGATGACAACCGACTGCGCATCGAAGCCTCACTCGATTCGCTGGTGCGATTGACGAACAACGCCGACAAGCTGGTCGCCGACATCCACGATCCGCTGATCGCTGCACTCACCGAATTCGAGAAAACCGGCGCTTCGGTCCGCGCCTTCACCTCCGAAGGCACGCTGTTGATGCGTGCGAGCAAAGACGAAATCCAGCTCACTTTGGTCGCTGCACGCGGGGCGATCCAACAAGCGGAGAAGCTGATCAAAGCCGCCGACGCGGAACAGGTGAGGACCACGATAACCGCGGCACGCTCAGCGATGATCAGCCTGGATCAACGGCTCTCTTCCGCGGAGCTCGGTCAATCGATCACCAATCTGGGCATCGCGCTCGCCAAGTTGAATCAGCTGCTCGGCGAGATGGACCTCGCAGTCCGCGCCTCCCGAGAAGACTTCGTCACTTCGCTCTCACACGTGCGGCAAGCGACGGAAGATCTGCGCGAGTTCAGTCGCATCATCGCCCAGGATCCCTCGGTCCTCTTGCGCGGTAAGGAGCAATCCGAGTGATTCGGCGCAATCTCGCTCTCTTGTTGTGGATTCTGGCCACGACGTCGTGCTTCGGCGCGCGGGCCAGCCAGCGAAGTTTCTTCGTGCTTTACGGGACCCCCGATGAAGTCGTGCGACGCCCGGAGCCGCTCTTCCGTGGATTGGTACGTGTCCGCAACCTCGACTCGGAAGACGTCTACGACAAATTCCAGATCGTCGTCCGCAAGAGCCCCTACGAGCTCACGTATTCTGAATCAAACGTTTGGGCGGTGAAACCGTATCAGATGTTGAGTGACATCATCGCCCGGCGATTGGTGGAGACGAATACATTCGCCTCTGCGACGCGCGAGCTCGGCGAAGCACGTCCGGAGCTGACGCTCGGTGGTGAGCTCCACGCCATCGAAGTTTATGACTCCGAAGATCTTTGGTATGCGCATCTGTCGCTCACTTTGACACTGACACAATTCGCCACCGGCGATCGTCTCTGGGGCTTCACGTTCGACGAACGTAAACAAGTGATGACTTTGAGCTTCTCCCACGCAGTGCGCACTTTGTCCGAGCTACTCGATGAAGCGATGTTACGCGCTGTCACCGAGCTGGAACGGGTCGCCCGCGGAGAGCGGATCGTCCCTTCACTCCAGATCATGGTTCCGAGCAACACGGCGACCAAAACTGACGAATCGGTGCTCCCGGATCCGGTCCCGCAGGATCCCGCACCGCCCGAAGATCCGGCGATTTACGTGCCCGAGAAGCCGCAATGAGTGTGTTGATCACCGGCGCCACTGGGCTGGTCGGATTCACCATCGCGCGCGAGCTTGTCGCTAAGAAGTATACAGTTCGCGCTCTCGTCCGTTCAGAGTCGAAACAGATCCCCGAAGGTGTAGAACGCGTGCTCGGCGATGTCACCGACGCCGACTCCGTCCGCCGCGCCGTCGAAGGTGCGAAATACGTGGTGCACGCGGCCGGACTGCCCGAACAGTGGATGAAAGATCCGGCGGAGCTCGAGCGCGTCAATGTCGGCGGCACCCAGAATGTCCTCGACGCTGCGCTCGCCGCCAAAGTCGAACGCCTCTTGTACGTGAGCACCATCGACGTCTTCGCCGCGGAAAACGGCGCCGAATATGACGAGAGCGTGATCGATCCTGTACCGAAAGCCACAGCCTACGAACGTTCCAAACAGGAAGCGGATCGCCGCGCCGTCTCCGCGATCGAACGCGGCTTAGCTGTGGTGTTCATCCATCCGTCTGCGGTCTACGGCCCTGCCCCGGCCGGCTCTCCCGGGCTCAACGATCTGATCCAGAAGATCGAAGCGAAAAAAGCGCCCCTGGTGCCGCCCGGCGGAATGCCGGTGGTCTTTGGCCCTGATCTCGGAAAGAGCGCAGTGCTGGCGCTCGAACGTGCACCGAGCGGCGCGCGCTACATTTTGAGCGAACGTTTCTACACGACAAAAGAGCTGAGCGCGCAGATCGCCCGCGCGCTCGGTCGCGATGAAGGGCCGCCGGCGATGCCGCTCTGGCTCGCGAAGCTCGTCTCCGGAGTCACCGAAGGTGTCGCTGCGCTAACCGGGCTCGCCCCGTTGTTGCCCGCGGGGCAGCTCCATTTCCTGCAGTGGGGTGCGAAACCGAATGCGGCGAAAGCGAAGCGCGAGCTGGAATTCGCGGCCACCCCGTTTGAAGAAGGCGTGAAACAAACTCTCGCCTGGATGCGCTCATGAGCTGGTCGATCAAAGACAAAACGGTGGTCCTCACGGGTGCAAGCGCGGGGATCGGCCGGGAAACGGCGCGCGTGCTCGCCGAACGCGGCGCGAGGGTGATCATGGTCTGCCGCAACCGCGCCAAAGCCGAACCGCTGCTCCGCGAAATCCCGCGGGGAGAGCTGGTGATCGCCGACCTGTCCTTGAGGACAGAGACGAAACGCGCAGCTGAAGAAATTCTGGCGAAACACTCGAAGATCGAGGTGTTGATCAACAACGCCGGCGCGATCTTCTCGGAACGCCGGGAAACTTCCGAGGGCCTCGAACAAACTTTCGCGCTGAACCACCTCGCCTACTTTCATCTCACCCAGCTTTTGTTGGAGCGGATCAAAGGCAGCGCACCGGCGCGGATCATCAACGTCGCTTCGAGGGCACACGCGCGGGTGGTGCTCGACGTGAACGACCTCGAAGGCAAACAGCGCTGGAGCGACCGGGACATTTACGGAAAATCCAAGCTGATGAATGTCATGTACACCTACGCGCTCGCGCGCCGGCTCGAGGGCACGCGGGTCACCGCAAATTGCCTGCATCCCGGGGTCATCGCCTCCGACTTCGGAAAAAGCGGGAGCAGCGTGGTGCGCGGATTTTTCTCGCTCGCCCGACCGTTTCTCGCTTCCACCGCCGACGGGGCGAAAACGACCCTGCGCCTCGCCTGCGACCCCGCGCTCGAAGGCGTCAGCGGCAAATATTTTTCGGATGAGCACGAAACAGCGAGCTCACGCGAGTCGCATGATCGCGCCAAACAAGAATCGTTGTGGGCGAGCAGCGAGCGCTACGTCGGATGACTTTCGCATGTTAAAAATCGGTTCATGGGCGACGCGCACCAGTTCCTGAAGGACATCACGCTGGTTCTCGTCGTCGCCGCGGTGACGACGGTCCTCTTCCAAAAGCTCCGCCAGCCCGTGGTGCTTGGTTACCTCTTGGCGGGCGCCATCATCAGCCCAAATACGCCGATCCCCATCGTCGCGGATATGGCGACTGTCCATACTTTGTCCGAGCTCGGCGTCATCCTGCTGATGTTCTCACTCGGGCTCGAATTCAGCTTTCGCAAGTTGCTGAAGGTCGGTCCGCGCGCCGCGTTCGTCGCAGTCGTGCAATCGAGCTTCATGGTCTGGGTTGGGTTTGCCGTCGGACGCGCATTCGGGTGGAGCAACCTCGAATCGTTGTTCGTCGGCGGAGCGCTCGCTATCTCCAGTACAACGATCATCGTCAAAGCGTTTCAAGAGAGGAACGTCTCAGGGACCTTCGCAAACTTGGTGTTCGCGATCCTCATCGTCGAAGATCTGATCGCGATTATTCTGCTCGCGATCCTCACGCCGATCGGCACGGGCGCGAACATCTCCGCCGCCCAGCTGCTCACCACGGTGGGCCGTTTGGTGCTCTTCCTGCTCACCATTTTGGTCGTCGGTTATCTGACCATCCCGCGTTTCGTGCGCTTCGTGCTCAAGCTGAATCGCCCGGAAACTACGCTCGTTGCAGCGATCGGTATCGGCTTCGGCATCTCCTATCTCGCGCAAGCCGCGGGTTATTCGATCGCGCTCGGTGCGTTCATGGCGGGCTCCTTGGTCGCTGAATCGGGCGAAGAAAAACACATCGAACATTTGGTGCAACCGGTGCGCGATATGTTCGCCGCGATCTTCTTCGTGGCCATCGGCATGTTGCTCGATCCGAAGATGATCGCCGAACACTGGTTGGCGATCGTGGTGCTCACTTCGGTCGTCATTCTCGGCAAGTTGATCGGCGTGTCGGTCGGCGCCTATCTCGCAGGTTACGGCACGCGCACCAGCGTGAGCGCAGGCATGAGCTTGGCGCAGATCGGTGAGTTCTCGTTCATCATCGCCGGCGTCGGGCTCTCGCTCGGTGCGGTCAGCGACTTCATCTATCCGGTCGCGGTCGCTGTCTCTGCGATCACCACGCTGACCACACCTTGGTTGATCGCCGCGGCCCCTCGCGTCGCCACCTTCGTCGATCGCAGTTTGCCTGGGCCGATTCAAACGTTCACCGCGCTTTACGCATCTTGGATCGACAAGCTCACCTCGAAATCTGTCGAGCCGACGTACGGCCGGAACATGCGCCGTTTGGTGTTGTTGCTCGCCGTCGATGCCGCGTTCATCGTGCTGATCGCTTTCGGCAGCGTCACCTATATGGACTCCGCAACCGAGCTCTTGCGAAAGTCGATCTCCTTGAGCAACGGCGCAACACACGCCGTGATCATCGTGGGTGCGGCGACGCTCTCCTTGCCGTTCATGCTCGGTATCTTGCGATGCAGCCGTTTGATCGGCGCGCAGACGGCCGCGCAGATCTTCGCGGCGGGTGATCAAACAGCGGTGGTCCGTCACCGCACGGTGCGTGTGGCGATCCAACTCGCGGTGTTGCTGATGGTCGGTGCACCTGTGCTCGCGATAACTCAGCCGTTTTTGTCGAGCTTTCAACCGGCCCTGGTGTTCGTCGCGGCGATCGGCGTCGCGCTGATCGCGATGTGGAAGAGCGCCAAAGATCTCGACGCCGAAGTGCGCGCGGGGGCGCAGTCGGTGATCGACGCGCTGGAACATGCGTTGCCTTCGGTGGCGAACGAAAGTCTGCCGAAAGTTTCCTTCGACATCGGCGCGCCGACGCCGGTGTTGTTGAAGGCCGACAATTACGCGGTCGGCAAAAGTTTGCGCGACCTCGATCTGCGCGGAAAAACAGGCGCCATGGTCGTGGCGCTGGAGCGGAACGACAAAGCGGTGATGCCGTCGCCGCACGAAAAGCTGGAGAGCGGCGACGTGCTCGCGTTGGTCGGAAGCCGCGACGCGATCGGTGCGGCGGATCAACTGCTCAAGTTGGGAACATAGGATCGCTCGGGATCTTGAGGCCGCCGAACCAGCGCGGGATACGATTCACCGCGAGGTGATCGAGGCGTCCTTCGAGCGCGTCGATCCCCGCGGGGGTGATCTCGTAGATCGAGCGGAAGCGTGGCTGGTTGACGTCCTGGCGGCGCACCAGCGGCACCGCGCAGCGTTCCCACTCTTCGAGGATGCGGAAGATGTAGCTGTCGCTGGTCCAACCGAAATATTCGATGCCTTCGATCGGAAGGAGCCCGGTGAAGATGCGCGCCGTCAGCGTCGGTTGCTCGAGCAAGATCGACAGCATCTGCCTTTCGGTCAGCGTGAGGCCGCTCCCGGGTGCCGGCAAATCGTCGAGCAAGCGCTGATACGCCGCAGCAACGAAGGGCATCGTCGCCGGAGCATCGGGCAACAACATCGACACGTTGTCGGGATCACCTTCGCCATGCGCGCGCGCGAGCGCCTTCGCAAAGTCGATCGCTTGGGCGTCGAGCTGCACGGCATGAGGCAGCGCGTTCACCAGCTTCTCATGCTTCTGAAAGTAGAATGATTCGCCGTCCTGCACAGTCCACACGTTCACCTGCCGGGGAAGCTGGTCGATCGATACGATCATTCGTGCTTGGTCCTGTGGGCTCGCTCCTGCCCAAACGACCACCTCGGAAGGCTCCACGATCTGCGAAAGCTGCGCGTAGTCATCCCGCGGTGACATCTCCTGGTCCGAGCGCTCCCAAAAAACGCAGCGCAGCGCATGCAACACTTCGGCATCTGCTCCGTAAGGCCAAGGGCCGATCGCTGGGTTATCCCAGAAGCCGAGAACGCGCGGAAATTCCGCGACGCCGTGTTCGGCGCCACCCGTCGCGAGCCCAAGATGAATCGCGTTTTCTAAATCCGCGCGCATGCCGAGATAGCGACCGTATTGCCGTCCGGAAGCCCAAGCAAGATGCCCGAGTCGCACATCGTCAGCGGCTGGTCCGCGGCTGAACAATCCGCGGCGTCATCGCAGATCGCCGAGCACAACCGCGACACACAATCGCCGTTCAGACACGTCTCATCGCCCATACACTGCGCGTTCGAGGAGCACATCACGGAGCGATTGGTCGTCAAACACAGTCCCGACCGACAATCGTTGCCGCCCATACAAGCGACGCCGAGCCCGCCGATCCCGGGCGGTGCCTGGCACACCAAATCCGCCGCATAAACACCGGGCGAAGTCTCCCAAACCTGCGTGCTACAAAAATTGCCCGGCGTACCGGCCGCACAATCATCGTTGTCGGCGCAGGAGCGATTGCACAAGGGGATCGTCACATCGCCCGGATTGTAGCGGTAACCGGTGCACGAAAATCCCGCGGGACAGTCGCGCGCCGCATCTTCACAGGCGACGGAACACTCGCCGGTGAGATTGCTCAGACAGATCCCATCGCGACACTGCGCATCGCTGTTGCACGCACCACCGATCGCCGCACCGATCGGATTGAGCGGCGTGCAGTGCGCTTCGACGACGTTGTTCACGACCGTGATGTCGCCGCAGACCTCCGCGCCCGCGATACAGTCGACCGTCGACTGACACAACGCATTCGGCAGCTGCGCGATCCCAGAGTCCGCGACACCGGCATCCTCAACCACCCCCGCGTCCTCGATCAGGCCCGCATCCTCGAAGATCCCCACATCCTCAAAGATCCCCACATCCTCGATCGCCGCATCCGCGGCAGTCGCCGTGCCTGCGTCGGCGACACTACTGTCCTCGAGGACATCTGCATCCAAGACGCCGAGATCCGCGCCCGCTCCCGCATCACTCGAGGTGCTCGTACTGTCCAACAGACCAGCATCCGCGCTCGACACATCCGCGGGCGACGCGTCCGCGCCGACCGGCGCACCAGGAGGAGGCTCGCCGTCGCAAGAACAACCCGCGAACACCAACAAGGCCGTGAGCAGCGCGAAGCGCCCCATTAAACTTCTTCGAGCACGCGCGACAAACACATGAACCCATCGCCGTGCGCATCGAGCAGCTCGAGGCCCACGTCGAACGGCGCAGGTCCCCCTGCGGGCAGCGACTTCACCCAAACGACTCTCACCAGACACGTCAGCGTCTTCTCTTCGGGCAAGGTGAGCTCGATGTCGAGTCGGTCGCCGAGCTCCAGCGCTTCATCGCTGTAGACGCGAAGTCCGCCGAGCCCGATGTCGATCACCGCATGACGCGCAGTGCGGAATCGCGCCGGCCGATAAAACACCGGGGCATGCAGGCGAGGAAAACGCCGCCGATTGGAGGAGACCGCAACCAACGCCCCCTCATTAAGCGGCCGAAGTACCCCTTATCGCAAGTGCGGGGCGAGGTGACCTAGCTCGGCTCGCGATCCAAACCGAGCTCCGCGATGGTGCGAATGAGATCCGCGTGCAGCTCCGGCGGCGCCGCGACCACGCCGAGATTCGCTTCCAAAGTGCGGCCGCGACCAAAGTCGAGCGCCTTTCCGCGGACATCGCTCACCGTGACGCCCGCCTCAGTCGCGCACAGCACACCTGCGGCATGGTCCCAAATCTTCTCGACGTAGCCCTTCTTGGCCGGCATGCGCAGGTAGATGTCCGCTTGACCGCGCGCCACAACTGCATACTTCGCTTGGCTGTCGAGCCGGTGGCTCTCGGTCCTGCGACCCAACTTTTCCATCACCGCAGCCGACGCATCGTGTTTGGTGTGGCCCGACTCGACCGACTCCGCGAGCCGCACCACCGCATCGGGCGCGAGCGGCGACCTGGTCCGAAGTACAGGTGTGGCCAAAGGATCAGCCAACGACGCTTCATACAAACCGCTCTTCGTCGTCGCGAAGTAGGCGACGCCGTCCGGATCCCCGTCATTGAAGGAGCGCGAAAAATCTGCCGACAGGTTCGGACACCCCAAAACGCCGAGCACCACCTGCCCTTCGAAGATCATCGCCAGCGACACCGCATATTGTTCGCCGCGCAAAAAGCCCTTCGTTCCATCGATCGGATCCAAAGTAAAAAACACCCGCGCCGCATCACCGCGGCCCCGCTCGATCGCCTCGATCACGTCCGCAGGACGGACACCTGGCCAAAAGGGCAGGACGGCCGCTGAGACTTCGGCCGCCAGCGACGCATTCGTTTTCAGCGCATCCGCATCTTCTTCGGCCACCAGCGGGATCGCGCCCAGCTCGGTAAACAACACCTGCGCCACGATCGCTTGGCTCGCGAGATCGGCGACGGTCACCGGGCTCTTGTCGTCCTTCAAATGCGCGCGCACGCGCGCGAGATCTTTTTGCACCGCGCGCGTCACTTGCGACGCGAGCGACACCGCTTTTCGTGCCACCGGAAGCACCGCATCTACACGCATCATCCGACGCCCCTCTCCTTCAAACACGCGATACACGCGCGCACCGATTCTTCGATCGACATCTCGGCCGTCTTTAGCCACAGCTCCGGTGTCGCCGGCGCTTCATAAGGATCGCTGATCCCGGTGAACAGCGCGATCTCGCCTTTTCGCGCCTTCTTGTAGAGCCCTTTTGGATCGCGGCTCTCACACACTTCGATCGGCGTATCGACGAACACCTCGATGAACGGAAGCTTCGCCGCTTCGTGCATTGAACGCACCCGCGCGCGATCCGCTGCATAGGGACTGATGAAGCTCGAGAGCGCGACGAGGCCCGCATCCGCGAACAACTTCGACACCTCACCGACGCGGCGAATATTCTCTGCGCGATCTTCGGCCGAAAAGGTGAGGTTCGCGTTCAGCCCAAAGCGGACGTTGTCGCCGTCGAGCCGGTAACATGCGATCTTCGACTCGACGAGCGTACGCTCCAGTGCGACGGCGATCGTGCTCTTCCCCGATCCCGAGAGCCCGGTGAACCACATCGTCACTCCGCGAAATCCGAGCAGGCTCCAGCGTTCATCGCGCGAGATATCGCTCTCGTGCCAGCGAATGTTGGTGGACATCAGCGGCGTCGGAGAATGAACCACGCCCCGAGCAAACACAAGGCGAAGAGCCCTGGAGCAGCGGGTGATGCGGACGAGCAGTCACAACCTTCGCCGCCCATCTCCTCCAAAATACCCGCATCGACGTCCACACCGGCGTCGGGCCCCGCATCGTCGAAGCCGCCGTCCGGCATACAACCTTGGTTCAGGCCACCCGCATCGCGCGGCGCGAAAGGATGCGACACGAACAAAAAGTACCGTCCCCACGCTTCGTGCTCTGTGCCGGTTGTCGTGCTGGTGACGGTCACTTTGATCGCGTAGTTCTCTTCGTAGAGACAACGCGTGTTCCAACTCAACGTGCCATTGGCCGGAAGATCAGTGGCCAGAAGATCAGTGGTCTCCGAAGTGCGCGAAGCTTTCACTTCGATCTTCACGCGGCCGTCTTTGTAGGGATCGCGCGAACACCACTCGAGCACGTAATTCTCGTCGGCGAAACGAAACGGAGAGTCCGGCTTCACCACCAGGATCGAAGGCTCGAGCACATCGCCGGGTCGAACGACCGTCAAAGTTCCCGGGGAAAAAGTGACAATCTTGACCGACATCTCGATCGACGGCTCGTTGACCGTCGAGAAGATGAAGTACGTCCCCGAAGGAACGTTCGTCGTGTCCCACCAGTGAACGTTGTTGCGATCCGCCTCGCGGATGCCGGAAGCCACGGCCATGGCGTCGGCCATCAAAGCTTCGGGAACGACGCCCTGCGGAAAAGTTTCCGGCATCGTCTGCGTCGCCCAGAGATCGACGGTTGCGGTGCCGGTGGAGATCACCACGTCGGAGTCGAGCCATCGTATCGGAACGAGACCACCCGCAGCGACAGTGGCGTTGCAGGTCACCGGAGTCTGAAGAAAGGCGACCGCTGGATTGCCGCTGTGAGCCCACGCGTTGCTGCTAAGGGCGACGCAAGGAAGGGAGGCGAGAAATGCACGAAAGAAGGTGGGCATCGCGGGATCACACGAAGCGTAGCCGAAGCACTCTTCCTTCTGCAACGCGACTTCGCTGAGGTTGTCGTCCGTTCGACACTCGTGAGATCGCTGTCAAAGGGCGTGGGTGAGGTTCGGGTATGGTCGAGCACGAGAATAAAAGGGGAGTCCCCATCCGATCGGTCGATACGAGCACGATCGATCTCAGCAGCGAAGTTGCGAAGGCGATCGCAGAATTGTTGCGCGCGGCTCCGAAGATCGCGCTCAGCGGAGACATCAGCGCCGCCGGCGGCCTCGCCGACCTGATCGGCTTCATTCACCAAATGCGTTGGAGCGGCCGGCTCCGCGTCATCGAGACGAACGCCATCCGCGAGCTGCGTTTCCTCGCCGGCGAAGTGCGCGGCGCAAGCTCCACTCAACCCGGCGATCGTATCGGCGAGATCCTCTTTCGTTTCGGGCGGATCTCGAAGAATGAGCTCGATCGTGCGCTCACCAAATGCGACGCCAACAAACGCCTCGGCCAAGCCTTGGTCGAGCTCGGTTTGATCGGCTCGCACGACGTCTTCCTCTTCGTCAAAAAACAGGTGGAAGAAGTGTTCTTCGGCCTCCTGTCCCAAAGGACAGGTACCTATATCTTCGAACGCGAAGATTCGCTCGTCGCGGATCGCGACATGGAAGCGGACCTCGGTCTCTCGACGCGCCAGCTGTTGTTCGAAGGCGCACGTTTGCTCGACGAAATGCAGTATTTCAAGGAGCGCATCCCGTCGCCGAGTGTCGTCCCGGTTCAGCGCAAAGCGGCGGCGAAGGTCGTCCCGCTCGGAGAAGATCTGCGTTTGGTGCTCAGCTTGGTCGACGGCACACGCACCGTGGAAGAGCTCGGCCGCGACAGCAAGCTCGGTGAACGCGAAGCGACGCGCGCGCTGTTTCAACTAATGCAAGCGGGGCACATCGAGCTCCGCGATGAAACAGACACCTTGATGACCGATCGTTACGGCGGTCCCAAGCGGCTGATCGACTTCGTGAACACCTTCTTATCCACGGTTCAGGAAACACTGAACGCGTGCGGTACACCGGAGCTCTTGAGGTCGGAGCTCGAACACTTCATGAAGAGCACCTCGAAGTATTCGGATCTCTTCGCCGGCGTGGCGATCGACGACCAAGCACAGATCGCCGAGACCAAAATTTTGGAGAACCTCCACGGGGTCCGCGTTCCCGATTCGATGCAGTATCTCCAGCGCGGCTTCCACGAGCTCCTCTGTTTCTTGCTCTTCGTGGTCGGCGATGCGGTCGGGCCCCAGCGCCAAAAACAGCTCAGCTTGATCCTCCTCGATGCGAACCGGTCGCTCGATCGGGATAACCGCCTCGGCACTCCGCCTCAAAAGGTCAAAGTCGTCGTCGGCGGTGAAGAGAAGCTTGCGGATCTTGCACCGGATACGCTCGAGGAAGCGCTCTCCACGCGTGATCTATCGCTCGTGGACGAGGACTTCGAGAGCCTCACGCGACGCTAACGATACCTCGACGCACCTCCACGTTCGGCGTTATGTTCGCGGCGAGTGTCTGAACAGCCGGGAGATTCGGGGGCGTCGATCGACCCCATCCCAGACGCGGAGACGATCGCGCCCATCGGGCCGATCCACCGCGATCAGAGCACGACTGTTCCCATCGCCGACGAAGAAGCGAAGGTCGGTCCGTACGACATCTTTAAAGTGTTGGTCGACGCACCGGGCGCGAAGATGCTCGAAGCGCGCGACGCAGCGGGCCAACAACGTCTCTTACAATTGGTGCACGTACGCGCGCCGCGCAGCGAAGAGACGACGAAAGATCAGCTCGCGTATCTCAAGCAGATCGCTGATCGCACGGAAGAAGCGCAAAACGATCCCGAAGTTCGCGTGTTGGCGCACGGCTCCGTGGAACGCAGCGACGGATCGCAGCTGTTATATTGGACACTGCCGTGGCGCGAGGGCGCGACGCGACTCGGCCATGCAGCCGCGCATATTCAATCGCTCGCACATTTGTGTGCGGTGGCAATGTCGCTCGTCGACCGCACGCGGGAGCGTCACGAAAAAGGCCTCGTCGATCCGCTACTCACCGAAGACTTGGTGATCATCCGGCCAGGTGCAGGTGCTTCGGTCGCGGGCGTGCCCATCCATATCCCCGGCGAGTGGCTCACCGACGACATGTTGCGTGCGCGTTTTGCGCCGGAAGAAACGCTGCGCAAAGAGCCGGCGAAGAGCGGGGATCTCTGGCGCCTCGGCCTCACGTTGCGGGGCATCGGCAAGGAGCTCGGCGAATTGCCCGCTTCGATGCGGCGCGTGTTCGATGCGCTCGCGGACCCCGATCCGGCGTTGCGGATGGCGAGCGCGTCGGAAGCGGCGAGCGAGCTTCAAAAGCTGCAAGGACAGTTTCAAGCGAGCGAACGACAAGAAGCCGGTTTGGCGCCGACGCCGAAGCCGATCGACATCTCGATGCCCGAGGAAACCTGGCCGGAAGGGAAGATGGTTCCCATCAACCCGAAACGCGAGGAGCCGCAAAGAGAGCTGCCGCTCGCGAGCATGCGTTCGGTCCTCACCGCCGACACGGGCATGGTGAAGATGTCCGAAGCGCAGACGATGCTCGACATGCGCCCGCCCCCGGAAGTGCGCACCAAAGCGGCGACCAACTTAGAGGCGATCCGCAAGCGCATGGAAGCGTTCGAAGGCTCGCCGAACGACACGCTCGTTGACGTCGATCCTCCGGCCTTCGAGCGTTATGCCGACGCAAAGATCGACGACATCGGCCGCGCCAGTTTTCCCGGCGGAGCTGCGTTGCCTTCGGTGAAAGTGAAGTTCCTCGATCCCGTGGAGGGACCGGATTCACAGGAGACGATCGACGGTCCTCCGCCGAACGCGCAACAAGCGAAGCTGAACAAAAGCGCATGGGATCGCGCCAAACAAAGGGCGGATGCGCGCTCCGCAGGTTTCGAGATCAAAGGACCGATGGGTCCCAACAATACGTTGGTCGGACTCCGCCGCATCGGTCCGGGCGGAACGTTGGTCGGTGCGAAGCCGATCGCCAAAGCGGTCGCCGCGCAGCTCGAAGCGGGTACCGAAATCGCCGCCCCGCCGGGCCGTCAGCTCGCGGCGGGCTCAGCACCGGGCGTCCATATTCCGCAGCCGCCGGCTCATCCCCAGTACGTTCCGCCGGCGCAGCACATTCCGCAGCAACACACGCCGATCGAACAACGCGCGTTGTTGACCTCGGCCGATGCCGCACGCGCCCGCGCCGAGCCGCCGGCCATCGGGGCCCAGCCCGGCAAAGCCGGTCTTCCCGCGGCCACGAATCAATCGTGGCCGAATGACGTCCGGGCGTTGGCGCCGCGCGGAAACGTGAGCATGGCGGCGATGTCTCAAGAAGACGAACACAAGCCGCCGACTTTGGTCGGTGTACCTTCGCTTCGTTTTCGCGGGCGCGACGGCGCAGGTGAAGAAGCGCAGGTCGTCTATCCGATCGATCCCGCGCAAGATCCGGCGAACGCGCCGACGGCAAAAGAGCCACCTGCGTCCGATCCAAAACCGAAGAGCGCGACGGGCCGGCTCCTGTTGCACTCGGTGATGATCGCTGCGGCTTCAGGTCTGTTGACCTTCGCAGCCGTGAAAATTTTGCCGCGTTTTCGCGAGAAACCGCGCATCGAGCTGGTCCGCGAAATTACACCGCTCGGCGATGTTTCGCTGGAGACGATCCCGCGCGATGCGATCGTGGTGACCGAAGATGACGGCCGCATCCTCGGCCCTGCGCCGCTCGGTTTCCTCGTACCGGCGAAGACCGCGATCCCCGTGTTGATCACTGCGAAAGGTTTCGAGCCGCAACGTCTCTTGTTGCCCGCGCGCGGCCGCGTGAACGTCGCTCTCTTGCCGCTCCAAGAAACAGCGACGCCGTGTGAGGTCGAGCTGCGTATTCCACCGAACGTCACCTTGGAGGCGGTCGGGAATCCGGCAGCGCAGCTCGGTCCACGCTCAAAAATTCCGGGTGCAGTCTTGGCGCGCGGGGTCGACGGCGGCGGCGCCTGGATCTTGTTGTGTCCGGATCTCGGCGGTTCACTGACGCAGATTTTGCCTGAACGTATCGCGCCGAAATCGACGACGATCGATCTGCTCGAGCCGAGCCCCGGCGTGGCCTACGTCGAAGGTGAGCACATCGGAAAAATTCCGGTGAAGAAGACGATCTCTTCAGGCTTCAAGGTCGTGCGCATCGAGCTCGACGGAATGAGCCTCGAACGCTGGGTACCGATCTTCACCGACACCATTCTCAGAATGCCGGTACCAAAGAAGTAACGCGGTACCCTTCGAGCGCGAACAACACGCCTGCTTCATCTTCGGCGACGAGATCAAAGCTGAGCGAGGAGCTCGTCTGTTCCCGATAGGCGATGGCCACCCTGATCTCTTGGCCAGGTCGCGTCTCGCGAAGCGGACGGTGAAAACGGGCGATCGACTCCGGCAGCGCCGCGAGGTTGAAGCGCAGGCGCGCGAGCAGTCCAGCCGCTTGTAAACATCCGTCGAGCAAAGCAACCGGGAGCAGCGCCGGAGCCCGAAAGATCGCGCGCGGATCCGGCGCAATGAGGATCGCGCGGCCACCGTTATCATGGGCGGTCACTTGCCGCACGACTTGGAGTGACGGCCCATGTTGGATGACCACCTGGCTCGCATACGGATACTCGAACGGTGGACCGAGCACCTGTCCCAAAGTACAGGTGGGCGGCCGGCCGCCGTGGTACAGCTCGGCGATCGCGTGCACCCGCCACGGCTCGAGCACCACGCCATCCGAACGTTCTGCGTTCGCGCTGAGCGTCAGCTTCGAGCCACGTTTCTCCATTCGGATCAAACGTGTCTGGGGAACCTTCACGGGCGTGTGGATCACGAACCGTTCCACCGACGCGCCGGAGAGCTCCACCAAAGCCTCGAGCATGGTGACCATCGGCAAGATCGGCACCTGGTTCATACGGTGTTCCGCGAGGAACAGCTCCTGTGCCTCGAGGCGGCGTTCGTACACCTCGGCGGCGCTACCTGTACTCGAGATCAGGTGCCCGAGCATCGCGCCGCTCTGTCCGCTTCGCGTGGTCACCGCGTGGTCCGCGTCGAGATCGCCGGGTCGATCGCTGATGACGATCTCCGCTTCCCCGCCGGTGGCCAGCTCACGCAAAAGATGCAGCGCGCCTTCGGCCGGTGTCATGAAGCTCTGTCCCGCGCGCTCCAAAAAGATCTTCGCCGAACCCCGCGCGGCCAGGCCGACCTCGCTGAACGCCGGCCAGGCGACCGCAAAAACATTTCGTTCGGGATTTCGCGCGCGATACGCGGACAAAATACGCGCCATCGCTTCATTCGCCGCGGAGTAGTCGGTTTGTCCGTGACCGCCGAAACGTCCGGAGACCGAAGAAAAACCGGCGATCGCGGACAGCGGCTGATCCTTCAAGAGATGGAGCAGGTGGATCAAACCATCGACCTTGGCGCCGACCGTCGCCTCGAAGATGAGATCCGTCTTTTTGTCGAAGGACTTGGCGATCTCCACACCTGATCCGTGGATCAGGCCCTCGATCGGGGCCTTGATGGTCGCGAGCTCCCGCGCGAGCGCCGCACGATCTGCGACGTCGACCGCGTGGTAGTGAACGCGCGCTCCTGTTTGAGCGATCGCCGCGAGGTTCTTCTCGATTTCGATCGTCTTGTCGATCGTCTCGCAGCGCGCCTTCCATTCGAGCGGCGTCGGTTTGGGCGTCGTTTCGAGCAGCGCCTTTTTTTCCGCAGCCAACGCGTCTTCAGAGAGCGCCGCCCATCGCGTTCGCTCGGGTTCCGCCGGCAACACGTGTTTGCCGAACAGATGTAACTCCGGACGGCGTTTGGCGAGCTCGAGCGCGATCTTCGCGGTCACGCCGCGCGCACCACCGGTGATCACCCAAACGCGCGGACCGGTGTAAGAACGCGCCTCTGACCGGCGCGCGGAGATCGCCAAAACGATCCTCTTTTTCCGGAGCAGCCCAACCTCGAGCTTCGGCGAGCCCGCATCGAGCTCGGCCAACAACGCGCGAGCGACGGCCTCCGCGTCTTCACTCGGGCTCGCATCGAGCGCCTGCACTTGGATCGCGGGAAATTCGCGGCGGATCGCCTTCAACAAACCGAGCACCGCACCATGCTCCGGCCTGCCCTCTTTCGCGTTCTCAAAACCGAGACCGCCGCCGAGCGAGGTCACCGCAAAGATCGACTTCGCCGTCGTATGCGCCGCCCGCAACAAACGAAACGGCTCATCGATCGCCCGAGCTCGTGCTGTACTCCAGGACAGCTGATCCAAAGACCAGGGTGCCGGCGCAGCCTCCGCGTCGAGGACGATCCCGATCGCTTCCGCACCTTCTGGCGACGTCAAGATCTTCGTGCCGCGTTCCGCCAACACCCGTGCGAGCACCGCCGCACGGGGCGAGCTCCCGAGAAGGAACGCGGAGCGCGGTGTATATCTCGCGATCGGCTCCGGCGCCGGCGCGACCACCGCCCGCACCACCCATCGCGACATCGTCTCCGCCACCTCTGGAAGCTCCACCGCCGTCTCCGGCGCACGGTGCTCGCGGGCGAACAAAGACTCGACGAATCGCGCCACAAAAGGCTGCGTTTCCCGCCAAAACTCCGCAAATCCGGGCTCGGACGCCTCTCGAACCGCGAGCGACAACGGGTCCAAAACGCGCGGCTCCGGTACCAGCGAATCGATCCCCGCGAGCACCCGCGCCAAAGCCCAACGACCCGGCTTCTGCGCATCATCGGACGTGACCATCACCGCCGGATGCGCCGGGCCCGCGATCCGCCGCGCCAGACCCGCTAGCACCCCGCGCGGCCCGCACTCCACGAAAACGTTGACCCCCTGGCCAAGGAGCCAGGTCACCTGCGAGACAAAATCCACGGGCAAAGTGAGCTGTTCGATCAACGCCGCCCGGATCGCTTCCGGCGACGTCTCGACGCGACCTGTCACACTGGACAGGTACCTCACCTTCGGCTCCGCCAGACGTAGCGCCGAAAAACGCGAAGCCAACACCTCGCGGGCCTCTCGCATCATCGCCGAGTGAAACGCGCGCGGAATCGCGAGCCGCGTGGTTTCGATCTTCCGCGAGAGTGCGATCCGCTCCAGTTCTTCGAGCGCAGCGGGCTCCCCGGCGACGACCACTTGATCCGGCGCGTTGACGTTCGCCGCTTCCACATGTCCCCGCGCGCGAGCGAGCGCGATCATCGCGCGCACGTCTTCGAACGGCGCAGACACCGAGCTCATACCGCCGGGTCGCGAAGCCAAAACGATCGCTTCGCAACGCACGCGCGTCGCGTCGAGCGCATCTTCCAGCGACCACACACCCGCAAAAACCAACGCCGCGTAGTCGCCGAAAGAATGCCCGGTGACGAAGTCCGGCTTCACTTCGAGCTCCGCGAGCGCAGCGCCGGCCATGACGTCCGCACACAACACCGTCGACTGCACCGCGAAGAGCTCCGTGGGGATCTCTCGGCCGGAGTACATCTGTTCCGAGATCGCGGGCAGTCCTCGCGCACGCGCCCAGGCGTCGGCCCTTTCACCCACCGCACGCGCCGCCGCATTTTCTGCGGCCAAAACGCGCATCATCCCCGCGTATTGCGAGCCTTGTCCGCTGAAGAGAAACGCGAGCTTCGGCGGCCCTTTGCCTCGAAAAAAGACGCCTGCACGCCGCAGGATCTCCGCAGCCTTGGCGTCTCCACCTGTCCTTTCGATCAGTACGGTTGCGCGAGCTACCGCAGCATCATCGAACGCCGCGATCGAAGCGCCGTGTGCACGAACGACGCCTTCTCCACGCTTCACGGCGAAAACCCATAGAACAATCCAAGCATTCGCGTCGAGAGCGGCCCGTGTTAACTTTCGGCCGTGCTTTCGCGACTCGGTTGCGTAGTGATCGGCCGAAACGAGGGTGAGCGGCTCGTCCGCTGCCTGCATTCACTGATCGGCCGCGTCCCGAACATCGTCTATGTCGACTCCGGCTCCACCGACGGCAGCGCGGAGATGGCCCGCGGTCTCGGCGTGGAGACCCTCGCGCTCGACATGTCGATCCCCTTCACCGCCGCGCGCGCACGCAACGAAGGTTTTCAACGCCTCCTCGAAAAAGATCCCGACGCGGAATACGTCCAGTTCGTCGACGGCGACTGCGAGGTCGTCGAGGGCTGGCTCGAGCTCGCACACGCCACACTCTCCATGCGACGCCAGCTCGGCGTGGTCTTCGGCCGCCGCCGCGAACGATTCGTAGAGAAGTCGATCTACAACCGCATCTGCGACGTCGAATGGGATGTGCCTGTCGGCGAAGCGAAGTCCTGCGGCGGCGACGCGATGATGCGCGCGGAAGCCGTGAAAAAAGTCGGCGGTTACAACGCGAGCTTGATCGCCGGCGAAGAGCCCGACCTCTGCCTCCGCCTCCGCCGCGAAGGTTACAAGATCGAACGCCTCGACGCGGAGATGACGCTCCACGACGCCGCGATGACCCAGTTTTCGCAGTGGTGGAAGCGCAGCATGCGCGCCGGTTACGCCTTCGCCGAAGGTGCTTCGATCCATGGCGACGCTCCCGAAAAACATTGGGTGAAAGAGACGCGCCGCATCGTCCTGTGGGGCGCGGTCGTTCCCGCCGTCGCCACCGCCGGCGTGTTACCGACGCTCGGCGCGAGCTTGTTATTGTTCGGCGCTTATCCGCTCAGCACCTATCGTGCGTACAAAGACACGCGCGACCGCGGGCGCTCCGTTGAAGACTCTGCGGCTTATGCCGTCGCCTGCACCGTCGCGCGCGCGCCCGAGCTGCAAGGTTTCGCGAAATATCACTGGGGAAAATTGCGCGGAAAACGTTCCAAGCTCATCGAATACAAAAATGCGGGCACGTAAACTAAGCGCGAACGAGCGGTAAGCCGCGCATTCGTTTTCCTGTCAATTTGAACATCGCATTCGCCACCGCCGGAGCGATCGGCGGGACACCCGGCTCACCCACACCTCCGAGCGGAGCACCACCCGCGACCAGATGAGTCTCCACCACCGGCGCCTCCGATATTCGTAATATCGGATAGTCGTGAAAATTCGATTCGCGCACTCGACCTTTATCGATATTGATCACGCCGTAGAGCGCTGCAGAGAGTCCATAAACTATCCCGCCCTGCATTTGAGCGGCGATCGTATCCGGATTCACGATCTCGCCACAATCGATCGCACACCACACGCGGTGTACGCGCGGGCGGCCATCTTCCAAAGACACATCGGCGATCTGCGCCACGTGTGAGCCGAAAGAAGTGAATACGGCACAACCGAGCGCATGCCCTTCGGCGAGTGAACCTCCCCAACCCGATTTTTCGGCAACTATCTCCAATACCTTTTTCGGGCGCGGACTATCGTTCATTAATTTCCGGCGATATTCGACCGGATCCTGCCCGCTGAACACCGCCAATTCATCGACGAAAGTTTCCACCACGAAACCATTCAAGGAATATCCAACCGAGCGCCAAAACCAGCTCGGCACCGACTGATCCGCGGGTGGAGCATAACTCACCCGAATATTCGGAATCGCATACGGTAATTTTTCCGCACCCTCGATCGAAAAAGGATCCATGCCCTCGCGCAAACCAAGGATCGGCGCACCCACGATCTGATGTTTCCACGCGAGCGGCATCCCTTTTTCATCGAGCGCCGCGGTCAATTTGGAAATTGCGGCCGGCCGGTACCAACCCGCGCGCATATCGTCTTCGCGCGTCCACACAACTTTCACCGGTTTGTTGGCCGTGCGCGCTGCATGGAGCGCATCTTGGACATAGTCCACTTTCGAACGCCGCCCGAAACCTCCGCCCAAATAGGGAGTATGGATAATAATATTTTCCGGATCGAGGCCGGTCACTTCTTTCGCGAGATCCAAAACCTGGGAAACAGACTGAGTTCCCGTCCAAATCTCGCAGCGCTCTTCGCTCAGCTCGACCGTACAATTCATCGGCTCCATCGTCGCGTGCGCCAAAAACGGGAGCTCGTAGGTCGCTTCGAATTTTTTCTCCGACTTGGCGATGACGCCGTCCGCATCACCGGTCTTCACCGCATCTTTGCCCTGCTCGAGCGCGGCCAGATAACTCTCACGGATCGAAACATTCGACGCATGCACCGCGCCGCCATCCCATTGCACCACCAGCGCTTCTCGCCCTTTTTTCGCGGCCCAAAAATGATCGGCCAACACCGCGACTCCCGTGGGGAGCTGCACCACCTGACGCACGCCCGGCACCGCCAGCGCCGCTTTGTCATCGATCGATTTGACCTTTGCACCGAGGATCGCCGGCCGCTCGACCTGCGCGACCAACATGCTCGGCCGCCGCACATCGATGCCGAAGATCGCTTCGCCGGTCACTTTTTCCCGCATATCGAGGCGCGGGATCGATCTTCCGACCAGCTTCATGTCACGCCAGTCTTTCAGCTTCGGCTCGGCGGGCGCGGTCTCTTCCACTGCTCCTTCGGCCAGCTGTCCAAAAGACCAGCGTTGCCCACTTTTGTCATGGATGACGGCGCTTTTTTCCGCGCGGAGCTCGGCCCGCGGAACCTGCCCCAGCTCGGAGGCCGCCGAGAGCAACATTTCCCGCGCGGTCGCGCCCATGACGCGCATTTTCGCGAAACCGTCGCGGATGCTGGTGCTCGCTCCGGTGATCTGCCAACCGAACTCTTTCATCCGCGGAGGCGCATGTTCGACTTTGACCTTCGACCAATCCGCTTCCAGCTCTTCGACGACGATCATCGCCGCCGAAGTGAGTATTCCTTGGCCCATCTCCGCTTCGGGGACGAGCACCTTTACCGTGTCATCGGCCGCGATCATCACGTAGGCGTTGAGCTCGAAAGGATCACCCGGCTCCCGCTTTTTGCCCTTCTTTTTGAAGAGGCTGCAGCCGAGCAGAAGTCCCGTTCCGGAGAGCGCGGTCATCACCATCAATTCACGGCGATCGATTTTGAAGATGCTCATTTCTCCGCACCACCCGCCGCCAGGTGTACTGCGCTGCGAATCCGTTGATATGTTCCGCAGCGGCACAAATTGCCGAACATCGCCGCGTCGATCTCCGCATCGCTCGGTTTCGCCGTTTTTGCCAATAAAGCGATCGCCGACATCACCTGTCCAGTTTGACAGTATCCACACTGCGGCGTCTGTTCCGCGATCCATGCTTCCTGCACCACGTGCAGGCCTTTCGCGGAGACGCCCTCGATGGTGGTGATCTTCTTTCCGGCCAGCGCGCTCGCCGGGATCTGGCAAGACATCATGGCCTCGCCGTCGACATGCACCGTACAAGCACGGCACTGCGCAATTCCGCAGCCATATTTCGTGCCGGTAAGGCCGAGAATATCGCGCAGCACCCACAACAAAGGCATGTCCTCGGGGACATCAACTTCCTGCGACTTTTCGTTGATCGTCAGACTCAGCTTCGCCATGCGTTACTCAAAAACTCTCCGGACATAAAGCGGGGTTGAATCCCAACATCATCGGCGGTTGCGGCATTCCGCTCTCCTCGTCGATCGACAGCAAAAATTGAACGAGCTGCGCCTTTTTCACCGGGTCGCTCGCCAGGAATCCACCCCCATAGGCTGCGTGGTGTCCGATGAATAATTCGGTGAGGACTTCCTCCAGGCTTCGCGCATTTCCCGCGTGAAAATACGGGGCGCCGTGCGCGATACCCAGCAGAGAAGGAACATTGTACCCACTTCTTCCCTGCGCAAAAGTCGACATATCGGCGCGCCTCTCCAACACGGGCACACCTTCGGGCGATATTCCGAAGTCGTCGATCGCCGTCGTCGGAGTTATCGTTCCCACCGCGCGCAACACACAATTGATCTGGTCATCGAGCGGATCCAAACGCCGAAAGGGACTCTCCCGATCCATATTGTTCGTGGGTGGATTTACGCGCGTCGGATATCCGGGAAGCGCATCATAACTATCGTTTTGCAGGCGCCCGCTCTCGATATTGTTGTTGGTCGCGCTCGGCTCGTAGAACCGCCTCGACGTCGTCCACATATCAGTCCCATGACAGGCGGAACAAAATCCCGTGGTGAACGCGAGCTGCCCATTGATCACCTGTTGATTGTCGAGATTCGTCGGACCGCGCGGTGATTTGATCTTTCGGAGGTACACCTCGACATCGTTCCAATCATCGCGCACGGAACGTTCCGCGGGCAGGCCATCCCCATCCGGCATCAACGTCTGCAGCGGCTCGTTCAACCCGCCGTGGACCGTCGCGGTGCGCACTGTCCCTTTGGGCGCCGGAACGAAGCCGCTGTAGTGAATGCGGTCGGAGCTCACCGGCGGATCCGACTCTTGGTGAACGATCGCGCCGACACCGCCGGAGACGTCCCGCACGAAGCTCTCGAAGTCATGGACCTCATCGAGATGACCTGTCCAACCGAACATGCGTTGTACGCCGTCCACGCGGGAGCTGTATGAGCCATCGAGTGAGATCGACTGGCGCGGCCCGCGCGGGAAGAACCAAGTTACGTTGTCGGTGAGCCCGTTCGGATGACAACCTTCGCAGGAGCTCCACGACTGTCCACGATAAGACCAGCGGCCGGTCCCGGTGACAAAGTTTCGGCGGCCGTCGTTGATCGCTTTTTCGCTCAACGTGGGATTTGGAACGGACATCGCCGCCGCACCGATCACCCGCTGATTGGCGAGATCGATGAACGAGATATTGCGCGTGTGTTCATTGACCGCCAGCGCCGTGTTCCCATCACTCGTCAGATACAGCCCATAAGGAAGATGGCCGCTGCCGCGATCCGTATTCGCCAGATCGATGAAACGCGCATTCGACTGACCCACTTCTCGAAACAGATGATCATCGCCCCATTCGAGCCGGAACACCGCATCCGAGCCGTACGCCGTGGCCCAGCCGATATTCGTCCCGCGCACGAATTGGATCGTGCTCAACAGATGCGGGATACGGCGCGAGTGATCGTCGGGAGCGCCGTCGCCGTCGTAGGCTCGTTGCAAAGACGCGCTCAACAACACACTCTCTTCCGGTTTTTCCGCCGGCGCCTCGGGATCGATTGAATAGATCGCCGAGTGCATCAAAGTCTTGAAGTTGGCCGGATCGACGACCTCGCCGCTCGCCCCGCTGATCCTCGCCCCGATCGGACCGAGTGGAGAGGCGCAAGTCCCGGCCACATAGATACGGCCATTATTATAGGCGGCAATATTCAACAGGTTCGGAAAACAGGCCGTCGACTTGCCGTTCGCATCCGCAAAAGTCGTCTCGCGGGGAGCAAGTGTGATCACCGGCCCCAAAGTCTGGGTGGAAATATCGAAGTGATAAACCACGCCCTGGCGGCCGAGCTCGAAGACACGTTCGTCGTTCGGAATATTGTCTAATTTCGCCTGCGAGAAATATTCGGTGACAAAGACGCGCTCGTCTTCATCCGAGGTATCTCCATCGTTGGTCACCGCGATCGCCCAGGGATGCGCCAGCGCCGGGCGGGGCATAATTGTTCCCAAAAAACCGGACTCGGCGAGCGCCTGATTGAGATCGAGCGTGGCCACTTCGGAGAGGTCGATCGCGTTGAGCATTACCACGGTGCCGTTCGACCAATTGGCCACGAAAAGAAAATTACCGTTTGGGCTCAGCGCCAGCCCGCGCGCTTCGGAACCGCCGGGCCCAAAACGAAACGAGCGATTGACGCTCAAACGTTCACCTTGTTTGATCTGCGAATAACGCACGACCTCCGCTGACCCGGCGACGTACGCGGTGTTGTCATCGGGCCCGATGATCAACTGGGAAGCTTCCGTTACGGCGATCGCTCCGGCGGGCGTCATGTCGCCGCTCGAAACATCGATCTCGAAACGTTCGACTGTGCTCCCTTGCGTGCGACCCGTTCGCCGATTGATCGCCAGCGCGAATAAACCATCGCGCGTCACGGCGAGCGCAGAGCCGTGCGTCGGAACTTGCAGCGAAGGATCGAGCGAGCCATCGGACGCACCGGCATCCATCTCGTTGCCCGCACCGCCGTCGCGGCGCACGCGGCCGCTGTCCGGGCGACCAGCATCTGCCGACGAGGATCCGGAGCCGCCGCAGCCGGACGCCAGCGATACGAAGAACAAAATTAAACCCGGCACACGCACGATCTTTGGGACAGGTTGCCGCATTTCCGCCGCGCATTGTAGAGGTTCCTGTTGGCTGTCGAAAGAGACACCGCGCAGTTCCTTTCCGCCCTCTCAAACCCCGAGAAGGCTCAGGAGGAGCTCTTGTTCTCGCGGATCCTCCGGCCGAACCAAGGCAGCGAATACGGCAGGCAATACGGGTTCTCGAAGCTCGTCTCGGTGCGCGACTATCAAAGCGCAGTCCCCGTGGTCGACTATGCGGCCCTCAAAAGTTCGGTCGACCGCGCCGCCGCTGGCGAGGCGAATATTCTCACCGCCGAGCCCGTCCGCAGATTTTTCGCCACCTCGGGCTCCAGCTCCGCGGCAAAGCTCGTCCCGGTGACCTCCACGCTGATCGGCGACAAAGCCCGCGCCTTCGGGATCTATTGGGGGTGGCTTTACGCAGATCATCCGAAAGCGGAGCTCGGGCGCGTCGTCGGCAATTTCTCCGACAGCGGCGGCGTTACGAAATTGCCGAGCGGAATTCCGGTCAGCTCCGAGGGCGCGTATTGGTCGATGGTCAGCGCAGCAACGCAGAAGCGGGGTCGATCTCCACTTCCGAAATCGATCGCCGCCATCGCCGATGCAGAAGAACGTTATCGTGCGATCGCCGATATCCTCATCAAAGAAGATGTCTCGCTGTTGATGGCGCTGAATCCGAGCACCCTTTTGGTGTTGATGCGGACGGTGAACGCGCCTGCGAAACAACTGTGGCCGAGCCTGGAACTGCTCGTCTCTTGGCGGAGCCCGATGCAAGCGACCTATCTGCGCATGCTCGCACCTTGGGTCGAAAATATTGCTCAGAGAGACTATCTCTTGATGGCTTCCGAAGGACTGCTCGCGATTCCCGATCGCGACGAAAAAAGCGGCGGCGTCTTGGCGACCATCTTCACCTTCTTCGAATTCATCGCGGAAGAAAATGCGGAGAGCTCGAATCCGGAAATATTACTTTCGCACCAGCTGGAAAAAGGCCGCACTTATGTCGTCCTCTTGAGCACCACCGGCGGGCTCTACCGGTATAATATCGGCGACGTCGTGCGGGTCACCGATTTTCGCGAACAGACGCCGGTGATCGAGTTTCTCTATCGCGCCGGCTCGACGTGTTCATTGACCGGTGAAAAATTGACCGAAGAACAGGTGGTGCGGGCGGTCGACGCGCTGGACCTTTCGCTCGAAGGATACTTATTAGTTCCCGCGAAAGACGGTTTTCCGCGATATATCTTGCTGGCGGAATCCTCGACCCTCGACCACCACGCGTCGTCGGCGCTCGACGCGGCGTTAAAAAAGCAAAATATCGAATACGCCGCCAAACGCGATTCCTTGCGCCTGGAAGCTCCTGAGGTTTGGTGGGTCCGCGCCGGGAGCTTCGCCAAGAGGCGTGCGGCGCGGATCGCAGCCGGGGCCAACGACGCGCAGATCAAACCGCAAATACTCTCCCGCAAGGCGGAGCTACTCGATGACTTCGAAGTGTTCGCGAGGACAGGTGCGCATTAAAGCAGCAGAGCTGTTCTCCATCCGTATCCCCTTCAAGGGGTCGTTCAAACATGCATTGAAGGAACGGAACACGGCGGAGGCGATCCTCGTCTCTTTGACCGGCGAATCCGGCGAAGTGGGCTGGGGAGAGATCGTTCCTCGGCCTTATTTGACCGGTGAAACGCTGCAGTCCGTCTGGAACGAAGCGCCGGTGCTGGCCGGCCATCTTTCTACACTGTCCTTTGGATCAGCGGACCACCTGGCGGCGACCCTCTTGGCGGAGCTCGATGCCGCAGGCCGCAAGCTCGCGTTGTGGAGCGGTTTCGAGCTGGCGCTGCTCGATCTCTATGGCAAAGAGCACAACCTTCAGGTCGGTTCCCTCTTCACCGACACCCTCGGACCGGAGCTTCCACCCGGCGCGGTGATCGGCCTCGAGGTCGCAACTGCGCAGCTCCCGCGACATTGTGCGATGTTGCGCATGAGCGGGAAAAAACACCTCAAGGTGAAGGTCGGCGCTCCCGACGACTTTGTTCGACTGACCGCGATCGCCCGCGCGTTTCCCGGAATTCCGCTGCGGCTCGATGCAAACTCTACCTGGTCTCGAGGACAGGCTGCCGCGGAATTAGACAAATTTTCTGTTTTCCCGATCAGCTCCGTCGAACAGCCGCTCCCCGCGAATGATTATGAAGGGCTTCGCCAACTCCGGCAGCTCACCGGTATCCCAATTATGGCCGATGAATCTCTGTGTACCGCCGATGATGCGTGGAGGCTGATCGACGAAGAAGCCGCGGATATCTTCAATATCCGCCTCGGAAAGTGTGGTGGATTCTTCGGATCACGTCGACTCGCGGAGATTGCGCGCGGAGCGGGTATCGGCTGCCACTTGGGCGCATTGGTCGGTGAAACTGGAATATTGTCGTCGGCTGCGGAAATATTCGGCCGGATCGTGCCCGGCTTCGAATGCCTCGAAGGTAAGAAGCAGAACCAGTTGCTGCTCGAGTCCGATATCGTCGATTCTGTTCCCACAGGACCGGGGCTCGGTATTCGCGCCGACGATCGCAAGATCGACAACTATCTCGTGGCCCGTTCGAGCATCTTCTAAGGAGTGCGATGGAAATCGAAGAAGTGATCACCAAGTACATCCGCACCGAGCTCACCTCGGGCGCCCAGGAGATCGGCGGTGACACCAACTTGATCGGCTTGATCGACTCCACCGCGGTCATGGAGCTGGTGGTGTGGATCGAATCAACGTTCGGTTTCAGCGTGGAGATCGACGCCGTCACCCCGGAGAACTTCGGAACCGTGAACGCCATCGCGGCGTTCGTCCGCCAAAATGCGTCTCCTTGATCTCTTGGCCAGGTCGGTCCAGCTTTTTCCCGAGAAAAAAGTCGCTGTTTTCCCAAACGAACAGCTCACCTACGCGGAGCTCGATCGCGCAGCAAAAGACGTCTCCACCCATCTTCTCGCCGAAGGTATCGGTCCCGGTCGCCGCCTGGCGTTGATCGGAGAAAATTCTGCGGAGCAGGTGATCAATTTTTGGGGCGCACAACGGGCGGGCGCGACGGTGGTCGATATTCCCGCGACTTCCGGCGTCTCGGCGATCCACACGATGTTGTCCGAGTGTCGTCCCGCGAAGGTCTTCCTCAGTCCAAAACAAGAACAACGCCTCGGAAAAATCGAGCTCCAAGAGCCGGCCACCGATGACGTCGAGGTCGCCTCGATCGTCTACACCTCCGGCACCACCGGGCGCCCCAAAGGTGTAAAACTGACGCACCGAAATCTGATCTCCAACATCGAAGCGTTCAACGCCTGTATCGGTCTCGACTCCACAGATAGTTTATTGGTGGTCGTACCGCTCCACTATATCCACGGAAGAATTCAGCTCCTCACTCATATTATGCTCGGCGCGACACTGTATTTCTCCGCGGGTTTTCAATTTCCCTCGGTGGTGCTCGATGAGCTGCAAAAATATTCGGTCACCGGATTTTCAGGCGTGCCTTACCATTTCGCCACCCTGCTCGGACAAACGAAACTATCGACCACCGAGCTGCCGCATTTAAAGAATCTGACGATCACCGGCGGAGCGCTTTCCTCCGCACAGCTCCGGCAGCTCGCCGCCGCCGTACCGGGCGCAAAAATTCACCTGAATTACGGCCAAACCGAAGCTTCACCACGGTTGACCTATCTCGGTCCCGGCGAAATATTCGAAAAAATAGGATCGTGCGGTCGGGCCCTTCCGGGAGTGACTTTGGAGCTCGCCGGCGACGAAGTTATCGCCTCCGGTCCGGGCATCATGAAAGGATATGTTTCGGGCGATGAAATCTCGAGCGGAGTGATCGACGCCCTCGGACGGCTCCACACCGGAGATCAAGGCCGCCTTGATTCCGAGGGATACTTATTCTTGTCCGGCCGCTCCTCAGAGATGATCAAATGTGCGGGTGAGCGCATTTTTCCGCGGGAGATCGAAGAGATCCTCGACCTCCATCCCCAGGTCGCGGAATCGGCGGTCCTCGGTGTCGCCGATCCGATGCTCGGTGAAAAATTGATCGCGCTGATCGCCCCGAAATCGGCGGTGCCGGCGATCGCTGAGCTGAAACAACACTGCCTCAAATCGCTGCCTTTCGTGCGTGTCCCGAGAGACATCCGCTTCGTCGCCAAGCTCCCGAAGACTCCATCCGGAAAACTATCCCGAGCAGAGCTGAAGAACCTCGTTTAGCGAGCTCGAGTCACTTTTATGTATTCTGGCCGGAGCGCTTCCGTTAGGAGATCTTAGAGGCGCCACTCGAACGACAGGAAGCCGAGATAACTCTCTTGCAGCGGGATCAAGAACAGTGAATTTGCATCGGCGATCAGGTCCGTCGAATCGAGCTCGGGGCGCAAGATGGAGACACTCTCTCGATAGTAACGAAACGACCCGCGCAGAAATAACCGGCCCGGCATCAAGCCCCGCGGCAAAGTATAAGTGAGGTCGAGGCCCAGCTCCGTGCCGGGAATTTCGCCGAAATAGGCACGGCCGTCGACCTGCGCATAAATACCGGAGTATCCGCGGCCGACCGCCGCCTGGAACGACGAGGTCGCGTTCGATTGTTTATCGAGGATATAAGTAAAGGTGGCGCTCGCATCGAACAGCTCAGGATCACGAAAACGGGCCCCGACCGCAGGCAAAAATCGGAGCGACGCAAACTCGACGACCGCGCCCGCCACCGGGAGCTCGAGCGCATCGGTATAAGACCGGTCACGGAGCTGGAGATCGAAGCTGCCGAACGCTTCCAGGCGCGGAATGAAGCGATAACCCACGCGGCCGCGCACCGAATTGTAGATAGCGCTTCCGAGCACGGCGTCGATGGGGACGATCGGGTTGCCTTGATCGTCGATGATCACCGAGTCGCCGAGCATGGTTCCCTTGTTTCCGCTGGGATCGACCTCATAAGAATAGGCCGCCGAGATATCGTAGATCATCGTACTGAAACGGCCGATACCGAGACGCATATCGAGCTCACGAGTCGGCACATAAGAAGCGACCGCTTCCACGTTCTGGAAAGGATGACCGCCGACGATGTCGATCCATCCGATGAGGAACAGATTCAACGTCTCCGTCGCGAGCAAAGAACCATCTACATATAAATAGAGTCGATCGAGCCCGCTCGCCGCCGGCGTGCCGGGGGTGCCTTTCGACGGTTGTCCGCCCAAACGCGCCACGGTCGCGACCACCGCCGCGTTGCCGAAAACTCGACTGGAGCGATAGCCTAAAAATCCACCGGCCCGCAGCCAAGCCGTCGATATTTCCTGAGTCTGGTGTTGCGTCCAGTTATATCCATATGGATTTCCGGTGACGCCGCCGAAAGCACCCAATTTCAGCTCATCATTGATTTTGAAACGCACCAAGGCACCGTCGGTCGTCGGATATCCCGCTTCCCGGGGCGCGATGCGGCCGAGCGCGACACCGAAGCTCATCGACGTGGCCCGCTGAAAATCGGTGAGCCCGTAACTGATATAAAGCTCGTTGATGCGGTGATCGGTGGGCCGATTTCCATTCGCCCGCGGCCGGTACTCCAAGTCCAAATGGAGACCGACCTCGCTGCCCGCCACCTTTTCGTAAGCGATGGTGGCGCGGCCGCGAAACAGGTCGATATCGCGACTTGCCCCGTCGATCAGCGGAGCACCGGTCAGTTGATCCTTTTGGTAGACGAAGTCCTGGCCGCGCGTCTCCAAGTGATAAGCCGAGAAAAATATTCTCGCCTCGAGCAGCTCCTCATCGCCGGTCAAAAATTGTCCCGGCGTTTCTTGGCCGGGTTCGAGCGGAATCGCGCGTGCCGGCAATTCTGCAGTGATCGGCACTTCGGAGACGATCGGCGCCATCGCACCTCTGTTCGACCAACGCGAAGCGGTGCCCGGAGTAATCTTCGATCCTTTGCGAGATTCGGCGGCGATCTTTTTCTTCGCCGCTTCCACCCGGACTTCTTCTTCCTTGCGCGCAGCCTCTTCTTCGGCCGCTTTTCTCGCTAAATCGGGGTCGATCTGGGGTGCGGCTTTTTCTTCGACCTTCTCCTGCGCCGGCGGCTCTTTCGGCTTTTTACGGCGCTTCTTCGCCTCCGCGTCGGTCGCGAAAAAACAAAACAGCACCAAGACGAGCGCGAGCCACCTTCTCATCGCTGCACCGGCGGGGTGACGTACGTTCCCAGGAAGAACGTGAATTGGTTGTGGCACTCTCCACAATCTTTCGACGGTGCTCCGACGATCGATATTTTGCCCATTCCGGCAGCTTCACCTTGGTGGAACAGGCCTTTGCGATAGTCGTCGAGATGACAATTCCAACACTGATTGCCGATAAAATAGTTTCCGGCTTGATGGCACTCGCGACACTCCAAGGTGCGGTGTACGCCTTCCAGCACATATCCGGTGTCGACGTGGGTGAAAGACGTCGGAATCCACGCCGCCTGTTCGTGGCAACGTGCACAGTCGCTGCCGAACGACATCGCGTGGACGTCGTCCTGAATGTGACAGTTCCCGCAGTTTTCTCCGCGTCCCAGGAGGCTGCCTGAGCCCAAGTGACACAAAGAGCACTGAATGACGTTGTGCGGGCCGGTCAGCGAGAAACCGGCCATCTCGTGATAACCGTTGTTCGGCGGATCGGTCCACTTGTCCTCGGCGTGGCACTCTTGGCAGTCGAGCGCCAACGCTTCGCGCACGCGGTGTGGATCCGGATGGCAACCACCACAGTCCTTGCCCGGCGCGCGGAACTTCAGATCGAGCGGAGCACCAGCGGGAGCGATCGCCGCCTTGGTCCCGCGCACCTCGGTGAGGCTGCGCGTCGAGGTCTTCACGAAGCTGACTTTCGCTTGTCCCTGTGGAGCTCTCGACTTCGAGGGCCGCACTTTTTCCCCCTGATCGGAGCTGCCGTCTTCCAACAAGAAGTGGCAGCGCTCGCATTCGATGCGCGCGTGAACACCGCGGCGGAGGAAATCGGTGTGCAGATCATGATCGAACTTCGGCACACCGCCGGTGGTCTCATGACACTTCGCGCAGTCGTCGCCGAGCGCGCCCGCGTGGATGTCGTCGTCTTTGTGGCAGGAGATACATTGAATATCTCCAATCTTGAATTTGCGACCCGGATGGCACGTGGCGCAATCAACAATCTGGTGGAAGCCGGTGAGCGCAAATCGAGAGTCTTTATTGTGGTCGAAAACTAAGGTTTTGAAGTTTTCGCCCGCCGTATGACAGCGGCCGCACTCGTTCCCCAGCTCGCCGGAGTGTACGTCTTCGTGACAGGTCAAACATGCCGGTTCCAGACCGGTATATTTCACGGCCTTTTGACAGACCGCCGACTCACCGAGCTTCGCCGGTTTGTGACAACGTTCGCAGTCGAGCACCGCGTGGGCCCGCTCCAGCGGAAACCTCGTCAATCCATGATCGAACTTCGATGTTCGATCACCTCCTCGCACGTGGCATCGCCCGCAGTTCTCGAAGCCGAACTGCCCGCAGTGCGCCTCCTGGTGTTTGTGACAGTCGGCGCAGTTCGTCGATTTGAATTGTTCGAAGCCCTTCGGCTCCTTGGCCCGGTGACACTCGGTGCAGAAGATTTCCGCGTGTTTCCCGGTCAGAGGGAACTTCGTCTTCTTATCGTGAGCAAAACGCATCTGCTTCGTCCAACCTGGCCCGCCGTCCAGGTGGCATCCGTCGCAGGTCTCTTTACCGAAACGCCCGCGATGGTGGTCTTTATGACAGGACTCGCACTCCATCTTCGGCTTCTCGTTGCCGCCGTCGACTTTGTGGCACTGACTACACTCGTTCTTCGCGTGTTGCCCGCGCAGCTCGAAACGTGTCTCTTTTCCGTGGTCGAATTTGTTCTGCTGAAATTTGACCTTCTCGTTGTGGCACTGCTCGCACTTGCGCGAAGCCGAGATCACCGAGCGGTGCGGATCCTTGTGGCAGCCTGAACAATCTTTGAATTTGGCATCGCCGACCTTGAACGTCTTGATGTCGTTCTTGTGGCAGTCTTTGCACTCCACCCGGACGTGATTTCCTTCGAGCGGAAACGCCGTTTTATCGTGGTCGAATTTCGTGACCCCGATATTCGGGACCTTTCGATTATCGAGGTTGTGGCAGATCGTACAGTCGATCAGCTTGCTGTCGACGAAGTTATGCGGATTCTCTTTTCCGTGGCAGGCGACGCATTCGGTGCGTTCGCCGAGAAACGTCGGGAGCTTCGTCTTCTTATATTTTTTCTTGTGGCACGCTTCGCAATCTTCGAAGCGGTGCGCGCCTTGAAGCGGCCAACCGGTGCGCTGGTGCTCGAAGTTCTTTTTTCCGCCAAAGGGGCGCCAGTCGATCGTCGTCTTGCGACCTTTTCCTGAGCCCGGTGGCTCCTGAATATGTTCGGCGTGGCATTTACTACATTTCTTGGCCTTCACTTCTTTATCGGAGTGAAAACCTTTGTTCGCTTTGATGCGGTCGCGCAGCGGTTGGTGCTCATGACAAGCCAAACATTTTTCATCGGGGACACCGAAGCCTGCGTCGTGGCACTTGTTGCAATCGAGCGCGCCGCCCATGTCCGCATGGCCCGCAGACATCGGGCCCGGGCTCTGCGCGATCGCACCGCGGGCCGCGAGCACGAAGAGCAAAGCCACGAGCCAACGGAGCACGTGCTGTATTCTCGGCCCGCTCAACGCTGATCCGACGTATCTCAAACCTCGGATCCCGGAACAAGAGATCTGCAAAACGAGGGCCTTTCCCTAGCATTCGAGCCCGACGCCCAACGGGTCGAAATCGCGCGAAAACGCCTGGTGACCGCGCACCCCAAGCGTTATGCGTCGAAGCGACTTGGCCCCCACGCGAAAGACCGAGATCAAGCGATTCATGCGAGCCGTAGAGCGGCCGGAGGTCGAGCTGACGCTCTTGCTTCAAGACGTCGAAGACCCCGTCAATGTCGGATCGATCTTCCGCATCGCCGACGCCGCGAAGGTGAAGCAGTTGATCCTCTGCGGAATCACCGCGCAGCCGCCGCATGCGCTGATCACCAAAGTCGGCCGCAACAAAGATCGCCGCGTCGAGTGGCGATACGAACCCGACGTCGAGGTCGCGCTCGGCGCTCAACGCGAAGCGGGCGCGAAAATTTTCGCCGTGGAGATCACACCCGACGCTCTCCCCTACTACGACGTCGAATGGCCGGAAAAAACGTGTTTGGTCGTCGGCCATGAAGATCACGGGGTCACGAAAAAAGCGCTCGCTCTGTGCGATCACAAAGTATTCATCCCCATGTATGGAAAAGGTGCGTCGCTGAACGTGCACGTCGCGACGGCGGTCGTCACCTTTCAAGTTTTACACGCAGGACGGTAGGTTATGACCATGGATCGAAGGTGGGCTCTGGCGCTGATCATATTCGCCGGCTGCAAGGGCGAAGATAAAAATCCGGTGGCGAACGAGCTCACTCGAATTTCTCAGGTGTCCTCGGGGACAGATACCGCGGGTCGCCCCGGTGATTGGCTCTTCGGCGAAAGAATTGTCATCCAAGACGCAGGTTCTTCGACCGGTTGGGGCTCGTACGGAGGCTCGATCGTCGACGTCGCCGGTCAGTCCGACGCCGATCCGCTGACGGAGATCTTCTTTCAATGCGAGCTGCGCGCCTTCGCACCGGAGAGCGCAACGCCCGGTGAAGACGGCACGCTCCACATGAGCGGCGCGGATCGCGGCATTCCTTTTCTCGACGCTTTGCTCCCGACCTCGGCGCTCGGCGTAGAGATGGCGCTCGACGCAAAATACGCGACCAAACGGCTCGATCTGGCGCTCACCGTCCAAGACAAGATCGGCTCCACCCGTCCGATCGGCTGCGGCGCGGTCTTCATTCGCGGCGACAACACCCGGTTTTATTCGGACGATGATTGGGTCGGCGCCATGGGCGACACCATCAAGCCGGCTTACGTCTTCAAGAGGCTGAGCGGCTCGATGGAGCTGATCGCACCACAAGCCGATGTCGCGGTGTTGCAAGGCGACAAGCTCAATCTGCGCGGCGGCGGCAAAGTCACCGATCAATATGTGCTGACCATCGGCGACGATCTGGAAGAGGCGCTCGCCCCGCTGCGCGATCCCACCGTCCCCCGCCGGATCGTGCGTTTGGTGCCCAAAAAAGCGGAAATTCTCGGTGACCGAATTTCCGAGGTGATCTATGAAATATTCGATCCCACCGGGACGATCATCTCCGCAACTCATACTCAGGCGGCGCTGACCGCAGGCAACTATGTCGTGCATGCGATCTTCGAAGGCCGAGAGGTCGGCGTCTCCAACATCACTGTCCGCGCGGACAGCTTAGAAGCTGTCGATGCAGAAGTGACGCTCACTTCTTTGTCTGCGCTTCGCGTGCGCACGTCGATCGACGGACAAGCGGGCCCCGCGCGCGTGCGCATCACAAATGTGCGGGAAACTTATCTTTCGGGTGACGCCACGGTGATCCTCCCGCCGGGCAGCTATGTGGTGCTCGGCTCGCACGGGCCGGAGCACGAAACCGCCACTTCCAGCGTCACCCTCGCCGACGGACAGACGGTCGACGTCGAGCTGCGGATCGATCGCGCCTTCGAGACACCGGGCTGGATTTCCGGCGATTTTCACGTGCACTCCACCCGCAGCGTCGACGCACAAACTTCACGCGAGCTGCGCAGGTTGGGAGCCGCGGCCGAAGGTTTGGACCTGGTCGCCGCCACCGATCACGACACCATCGGTGTCCTCGGACCTGACGCAAACGGCGTCCGTTTCGTGAGCGGCATGGAGATGTCCATGTTCTACGGCCACATGAACGGTTATCCGATGACGCTCGAAGAACCTGCGTCTTATTTCAAGCCGGGATGGTTCCTGTACTCAAGCACAGGTGTCTTCGAACGTCTCTTGGAGCCCGTCGAGGTCAGCGCGGCGCTTCGTGACCATGGCGCGGAGATCGTGCAGATCAATCACCCGCGCGCCGACCAAGGTGTCTTCAACTATATCAACTTCGACCCGGAGACCGCCGAGAGCGAACGCACGTGGCCGAATCCGGATACTTTCGAGATCATCAACGGCAAACGTTTGGGAGATACTCCCGAAGTGCTCGCCGATTTTCTCGGTCTGTTGACGCACGGAAAAAAGATCACCGGAACCGGCACCTCCGACGTCCACGACGATCTCGGCATTGGTTACGCGCGCACGCTGATTCAGGTCGCGGATACTTCGGATCTCACAGCGGTGTGGAAGGCGCTGCGCGAAGGTCGTGCGGTCGCCACCACCGGCCCGTTTTTGACGATCACCGCCACCGCCGCCGGCGGATTGTCGGCGAAGATCGGCGACACTTTGGCGACGAATGGTGCGGTCACCATCCGCATCGAGACAAAGACGCCCTCGTGGATGCCGCTCTCGCGCGTCCGTTTGTACGAGAACAAACGCGAGGTGTTGGTGCGCGACGCGACGCCCGGAATGTTCAGCACCACCTATACTTCGAGCAGCGCGGGCGATCTGTTTTTCCTCGCGGTCGTCGAAGGCGGAGAAGCGATCCCGACCGGCAAAGCGAGCCTCGCGGTGACGAATCCGATCTACGTCGACCGCAATTGAGTTGAATTGGCCGCGCTAAAAAGTTAGCCATCGCGCACCTCATGTCGATGCTCGATCCTCATTCTTACGCTGACTCCGCACAACCGAACACGAAACACATCGAGCTCGAGCTGTACGTCGACTTCACCACGCGCGAGCTCTACGGGACAGCGACGCTGCACCTCGATCGTGAGGCGGGCGGCACCCTGGATCTCGATACGCGTGGGTTGGCGGTTCAGTCGGTGACCGACGCGAAAAACAGCTCGGTGAGCTTCGATCTCGGCGCAGCGGATCCGATCAAAGGAACGCGGCTCCGACTCCACACGACGAGCGATCGCGTGAAAATTCGTTACCGGAGCTCGCCCGAAGCCATGGCGCTGCAGTGGCTCGAGCCGGCCCAGACCAAAGGTGGAAAAAAGCCGTACTTATTTACGCAATGCCAAGCGATCCACGCGCGCACCATCGTCCCCTGCCAAGATAGTCCGCGCGTCCGCATCACTTATGAAGCTCGGCTGAATATTCCTGCGGAGCTGAAGGCGGTTTTTGCGGCGGAATATCTGGGTCGCGAGGAAGCCGAGGCGGGCCGCGCAGTGGAAATATTCCGGATGCCGCAAGCGATTCCGTCCTACTTACTCGCGTTCGCGGTCGGAAATATTGCTTCCAAAGATATTGGTCCGCGCTCGCGTGTTTATGCAGAGCCGGAAGTATTGGAAGCAGGCGCATGGGAATTGGCCGGCACCGATACCATGGTGCAAAAAGCCGAAGTTTTGTTCGGTCCCTATGTCTGGGATCGTTTCGATATTTTGGTGATGCCGCCGTCGTTCCCCTACGGCGGCATGGAGAATCCGCGCCTGACTTTTTTGACACCGACGGTGTTGGCCGGCGATCGCTCCTTGGTGAACGTGGTGGCGCATGAATTGGCGCATTCGTGGACCGGGAATCTGGTGACGAACGCCAACATGAACGACTTCTGGCTGAACGAAGGTTTCACGGTTTATGCCGAGCGGCGGATCATCGAAGCGCTCGAAGGTGGAGAGGCGGTGGCGCTGCACGCGGCGCTCGGCCGTAAACATCTGCAGATCGATCTCGACCGCCTGACCGCAAAAAATCCGCGTTACACCAAGCTGAAAACAGACTTATCCGGGATGCATCCCGACGACGTCTATTCTTTGGTGCCTTACGAAAAAGGATATTTATTTTTACGCCGGGTGGAGGATTTGGTCGGCCGCCCGAAATTCGATGAATTCTTGAAACAATATATCGCGCGGTTCAGCTTCAAATCGATCACCACCGAAGAGTTTTTGGCGTTCTTCAACGAAGTATTACCGGACGCAAAATCCGCGATCAATTTGGGCGAATGGATCGAAGGCACAGGTATTCCGAGCGATGCGCCGAACGCAAAATCGGGGCGCCTGGAGCGCATCGAACAATTGGTCCGCGCGTGGAAAGAAGGAACGCGTCCATCCATCTCGGTGTTGAAAGGATTCGACGCGAGCGAGTGGCAAGTGTTCTTGAGCTCCCTCCCGAAAAAGCTGGATCTCCGCGACTGCGCATTTTTGGACGATCAATTCGCGTTGAGCGAAGTGAAAAACGCCGAGATCCGTGTCGCCTGGCTGACGATCGCCGCCAGCAGCGGCTTCGAGCCCGCTTACAGCAAAGTGCGCGAAGCGCTCGCCACCTGGGGTCGCATGAAATACCTGCGCCCGCTCTACACCGCGATGGTGGAGCGCGGGCCCGACGGCAAACAGATGGCGAAAGAAATCTTCGAGAAAAACCGGGCGGGATATCATCCCGTGGCCCAAGGTTTGGTCGAAGGATTATTGTCGCGTTAGGACCCTCTAGAGCTCGCCGAGGAGCTTCTCGAGATCCTCGAAGCTGACCGGTTTCACCAAATGCCCATCGCAGCCGGCTGCACGTGAGCGTTCGCGATCCGCGTTTTGGCCCCAGCCGGTGAGCGCGTAGATCTTCACGTCGCGACCGCCGGGAAGCTCGCGGATCTTGTGCGTCGCCTCGAGACCATCCATCCCCGGCATTCCGAGATCCATCAACACCAACTGAGGACGAAAACGTTCGATCGCCGCGACAGCCGAAGTGCCGTCGTGGACCACGTCCACCTCTTGATCCAGGATCTCCAACAGCTCACCCAAAGAAGCCGCCGCGTCGAGGTTGTCGTCGACGACTAAAACGCGATTCGTGCCGGAGGGCGAGGTCTTCGTTTCTGCGACCACTGGAGATGTGGACTTTTCGGAACGCGTCCTCGGCAAACGAACTGTAAAAGTGCTGCCTCGTCCTCTCCCTTCACTTTGCGCCGTGACGGAGCCGCCGTGCGCTTCCACCAGTCCTTTGACGAGCGCGAGCCCGATCCCCAAACCACCCTTGCTGCGCTCGATCGAAGGATCGACCTGGGTGAACATCTCGAAGACGTGCGGCAACGCCTCCGGAGGAATACCGATCCCGTTGTCTCGAACAGTCACGAGGACCTCGTCTGCCAGCGCCTCCGCGCTCAGGCGAATCTCTCCACCGGCATTTGTGTATTTTGCACTGTTACTCAAAAGGTTCCCGAAGACCTGCGACAAACGCATCAGATCCGCGTGAAGCTCGACCGCCTCTTGCGGCAAGGAGACATGGAGTGTGTGACCTGCCGCGAGGATCGCCGGCTCTGCAGATTCGACGGCTTGACCGATGATCTCGGACAAATACACAGTCGACTTTTGAAGATGCGGTCGATTGCGGTTCATGCGGGAAATATCCAGCAAATCGTCGATCAACCGCACCAGATGCGAGAGCTGCCGATCCATCATGGCGCGCGCGTTCGCCGAAGCCTCCGCGTCGCCGAGTCGCATGATCTGTAGACCGGTGCGCAGCGGCGCCAGCGGATTGCGCAGCTCGTGCGCCAAAAGTGCGATGAACTCATCCTTCTGGCGATCCGCTTCGGCGAGCTCCGCTGCGCGTTGTCTCAGCTCTTCTTCCCGAACCTTTTTGTCAGTGATGTCTTGGACGACACCGAACATTCCCAGCGGGACGCCGGTGAAGTCATATTGCGCGCGACCCTTCGCGGAGATCCATACTCTTTCACCGCTCGTTCGGCGAATGCGATACTCAACATCATAGTTCGAGCGTTCGACGATCGCGCGCTCGACCGCGAGCCGCGTCTGTTCGCGATCCTCTTCGTAGATCATCGCGCGCATCTCGCCCCAAGTGAGCACCGGCCCGGGTGGAATGCCGAAGATCTCCGCCGCGCGCATCGAGAAAGTCACCAGATCAGTCTTGGTGTTCCAACTCCAATCGCCCAGACGCGCCGCAACGATCGCCAGCTCCAATCGTTCCGCCGCTTCTTCCAAGCCGTGCGCGACCCGCGCGCGTTCGAGCGCCTCCCACGAACGCCCCACCACGGTGCGCACCAGCTCGATCTCCGCCGAGGTCCATTTTCGGGGCCTGGTCTGATGGACAGCCATAGACGCCGCCAAATCACCTGCCTTATGCAGCGGCAAACAGATCACCGCTTGAATATTCGTCGCCCGATACGCATCGACGTCCACACCGATGCGCGGATCAGAGTCGACATCATCGACGACGTAAGGCTCGTTCTCCAACATACAGCGCAGACACTCGGGACCAAATGCAGCGATCGGCCACCGGCCCACGATACTCGGCACATTCCGCGAATAGTCGCCGGTGATCGCAAAAATCGATTTGTTCTCCACCTCTGCGTATGCACAACGATCGACACCGAGATGTTCGGCGAGCATCCGCGCGGTCGTGGACATAATCGCCGAAGCCTCGGTCAACGGTTGGGTTGCAGAGGCGAGCTCCAACAAAAATCTCTTCTGCGCTTCGGATTCGCGGAGGGACGCTTCGGTGCGTATTCTTTCGCTGATATCTCGACCGATCTTCGAGGCACCGATGATCCTTCCTTCGCGATCTTTGATCGGCGAGATGGTCAGCGACATATTGAGCGCAGGGCCGTGTTTGCCGACGCGCACGGTTTCGAAATGTTCCACCCGTTCCCCGCGGCGGATCCGCTCGATGATCGAAGTCTCTTCCGCCCGGCGCTCCGGTGGGATGATCAACGTAATATGCCGGCCGATCGCCTCTTCACTGGTGTATCCGAACAGACGTTCCGCGCCCGCGTTCCACGACTGGATAATTCCCTCGAGAGTCTTACTGATGATCGCGTCATCCGAAGACTGAATAATCGCCGCGAGCTGCGCCTGTTCGACTTCGGCGCGATGCCGCTCACTGATGTCGCGAAACACCAAAACTGAGCCAATCCGAACGCCTTCGGCGTTGCGCATCGTCGCCGCAGACTCTTCGATCGGTCGTTCGGTCCCGTCGCGGGCGGCAAGCAACGTGTGCGTCGGCAGCTTGGTGATGCGAAAGATCTCCGGCAAAGGCCGGCCCGCTGCTTCTTCTTGGCCCCAACCGGTGAGTCTTTCGGCGACAGGATTGAGGAAGACGATGTTGCTCTCGGCGTCCGTGCTGATCACCGCATCGCCGATGCTCGCGAGCGTGATCCGCAGGCGCTCCCGCTCTGTCAGCCAATCGCCCTCGGCCACGAGCATGGATCTAACACTCCGGATGGCTTGGAAAAAAGTCCGAGGCAAAAGGTCCCGCCGCGGACCCTCACTGTCAGCCCTGGCGTGAACCTTCGAGCAAGAGCGGGATGGAGGCGGTCGGCGTCTGGAAATTCGCGCGCAGGCTCAAGTCTTCGTTCAACGTGAGATCGAGATAGAAGCTCGTCCCCATCGCGAACAGATGATGGGGAATCCGCAACACGCCGAGCACCTGGCGCTCCGCCGATGCGATGTCGGGACCCTGCCACAGACCGACGACCATCCCGCGCTCACCGACCGGCGCATCGATCGGCACCTTGGTGTGCGCCGGCAAAGAACGATTCGCCTCGAACACAAAACGGGTCGCTCCGCCGGGAAACACGATCCCGATCGGCACCGACAACACGTCGAGCAACACTTCACCGGTGACATCGGAGTGGCTGCGCCCGACGAGCGCGGCACCCTGGGCGACACACGTATCCGGATCCAAATGTGCGAGCGGCGCGCGACCGAAGACTTCTTGAATACGGCGGCGCACCAGCGGCATGCGCGTCTGCCCACCGACCAAGATGACATGTTGAATATCGCTCGGCCTATAACTCGAGCTCTTCATCATCTCTTCGGTAATGCCGATCGTCCGCTCCACTTGTGGAGCCGTGAGATGCTCCAGCTCTTCACGCGTGAGGCGATAGTCGAGATCGAATTTTTTCCCGCGGCGATCGACGCCGATCATCGGGACGTGAACGCGCACAGCTGTCTCCGAGGACAGTGCAATTTTTGCATTCTCCGCGGCGTTCAACACACGCTGGGCGACGACCGGCTCCTCGGTAATATCCACTTGGAATTTCGTGAGACAGGCGTCGACCAACCGTTTCATCACCGCGCGGTCGAAGTCGATACCACCCAAGAAACCGTCACCGCGGGTCGCTTTCACGTCGAAGATCGTATCGGTGAGCTCGAGGATCGTGGTGTCGAAAGTGCCGCCGCCCAAGTCGTAGATCAAAACACGACTATCCAAACGGCGACCTGCACCAAAGGCCAGGGCGGCCGCGGTCGGCTCGTTCACCAAACGTAAAACGTTGAGCCCGGCACGTTCGCCGGCTTCTTTTATGGCGTCGCGTTGCGCGGCGGCGAAATGTGCGGGCACGGCGATCACGCAGTCGCGCACGTCGTGTTTGACGGCGGCGCTGGTTTGCAGGCGCACCTGATCGAGCACCAGACACGCAACCTCGACGAACGGAATCACCCGCGACCCAACGACCGCGCCGAGATCTCCGTTCGGATTCGCCTGAATTCGAAACGGAAAACGATCGCGATAACGCGCGACATACTCACTGCGCTCGGAGCGGCCGATGAAACGCTTCCACCCGAAGATGGTGGTCAGCGGATCCGTCAGCATCATGTCTTTCGCCAACCAACCGACGAGCGGGAGCTGCGGATTTTTCAGCGAGACGACCGACGGCATCACCGGCGCGTTGCGTCCGTGCAAGATGGAGATCGGGCCGGGACGTTCGGGTCCGAACACCACCGCCGCGGTGTTCGTCGTCCCGAGATCGATTCCGATCACCCAGCGCCGGCCGTTATCGCGCATCCGCGAAATGATCCTTAGCGAGCCTCAGGAGCGAGCACAAGACGCGAGCACGTCCATCGCACGATCGATCTCCAACGTGGACAGATATGGCGCAGGTCCCAAACGAAGCAGATGTCCGCGAACGTCCGTATGGACACCATTCGTGTACAACGCACCTTCGAGCGCTTTCGCTCGCGGCGTCTCGAGCGAAACGAACCCGCCGCGATCGAGCTTCGGCGTCGCCACCCTGATCCCGAATTTTTCCAAGCCCGCTGCAGCGTCGATGATCCGCTGGGTTTGCGCGGCCGACTGTTCGGCCAGCACGGGTACGGTCAGCCCTTGTTCATCCATGAAACGCATCACCCATAAGGCGCGATAAAAAGAGGTCGGATCGAAGGTGGCGCCGAAAAAACGATAACCTCCGCCGCCGTAAGCGACGCCGCCGCTCGATTTTTTCTCGAGACTCTCGAAGTGAGAAAACCAACCGGTGGTCAGCGGTCGATATTTATCGGCAATTTTCGGCAAAAGCATGAAACACACGCCTTCGCCGCACTCTGCATACTTGTAACCGCCTCCACAAACGAAGACGTCGCCCTCGAATTTATCGACTTCCAGCTCGAGCACATTAAATGCGTGGTAGGCGTCGACCAACACCGGCACTTTGCGCTCCCGCATCGCTTCCAGAATCCGCGGAAGCTCGCGCACCACACGCGAGGTGGTGAACAAGACGTACGAGAGCGCAACCCACGACGGCTGCACGCGATCGACGGCCTCGATGAACCGCGCGGAAAACGTCGACGCATCACCCTCGAGCTCGACGGGGACACGTTCGATCTTCGCGCCTTCCTCCTCGAAACGATCGAGCTGGCGGCGCAACGAATGAAACTCCGAATCCGTAGAAACAATCGCCGATTTCGCCGGAAAACACGAGGAAAGCCGGTAGACCAGCTCATGTGTATTCGGCGCGAATGCGATATCCGCCGCGCGTGTGGTGCCGAGGCGGGCCGCGATCCGCGACTGCAGCTCGGGGATGAGCTCTCCGAAGACGCGGTCCCATTTGTGGTCGAGGAGACGGGCCGCGTCGTCCCACGCAGCCATCTGTCCGTCTCGCGAAACGTTCGGCCACGCTTGGTGTGAATGTCCCGTGAGCAACACGCGATCGCCGAGCGGCTCCAAAAAACGCGAATAATGCGGGCGAAGTCGGCCTGCGAGCTCGTTGATCGAAACCACTTCGCCCATGTTAACACTCTCTCGATGGAAAAGTGGGCTCTGGTCACTGCAGGTGCACAAGGTTTGGGCGGCGCGATCACCGAACATCTGCTCGAACGAGGTTGGCGCGTCGCCGTGCACTATCACTCCAGCGCGGCGAAAGCCGAGGCGCTGGCGGCACGCGGTGGGGTAACGCTTCAGGCTGATCTTTCCCGGGCGGACGAGCGCGAAAAAATGATCGCGGAACTATCTCGAAATACCGGCGCCCTACATTTATTGGTGAATAATCTCGGAATATATCCGCTGGAACATTTGCTCGATACTTCGATCGAAACGTTCGAGCAGACTTTCGCGCTGACCTGCACCGCCGTTTTTCATCTCACACAACTATCTCTGCCGCTGCTCCGGACCGCCAAACCGAGCGCCCGCATCATCAATATCGGCGACGCAAATTGTGATCGCGTCGAAGCCCACGACGACGCGACGCCGTATCACATCGCCAAGCTCGGCGTTCACGTGCTCACGCGAACCTACGCGGAGCAGCTCGGCAAAGACGGGATCACGGTGAATATGTTGTCGCCGGGATTTTTGGAAAACAGCGTCGGCGAGCCCGACCGCCCGATCCCATTGGGAAGAAAGGGACGTTTTTCCGACATCACCGCGGGCCTCGACTATCTGCTCTCGGACGGCGCGGTCTACGTCAGTGGTACGAATCTGCGCGTCTGTGGCGGTTTCAACCTGTAAATTACGGCATTTCCAGCTCGGTCAGTCAGTCGGTTGCTAAACCGGTGGAGGTGCGGTTCAACCATCGGAGTGCGCAAAGCTCATTTGCTGATCGCGCTCGCGACCTCGGGTTGTATGGCGAAAGGGGCGTCCGCGCCTGCGTCGCTCGAGGTTCCCGATCCGGTGGTCTCTCCGGGCGAGCCTGTCCTTCACCGCCTGACCTCGACGCAATACTCGAACGCGATCCACGATCTCCTCGGCAAAGACATCGTCATCGCGGGGCCTCTCGAGCCGGACCACAGCTTTGGTGGCTTGGTCGCGGTCGGCTCCGCGAAAGCGACGATCTCCTCTTGGGGCGTCGAACAATATGAACGGGTCGCTTACGACATCGCCTCGCAGGCGATGAAAGAACCCGTCCGCAGCGAAATACTCAACTGTGAGCCCGAGAGCGCGGTCGACGAAATTTGCGCGCGACAAACGATCTCGCAGCTCGGACCAAAAATTTGGCGCCGGCCGCTGCTGGAAGAAGAGCTCGCCGAGCTGACTGCGCTGACGGCCACGGTCTCGCGTACGCTGGGAACTTTCGAAACGGGGATGGAGTTCGCCATCGCGTCGATGTTGCAGTCGCCGAGCTTCTTGTTTCGTGTCGAGCTCGGTGAGCCGGACCCGGAAAATGCCGGCGCGCGCCGATATACCGCTTATGAAATGGCGAGCCGCCTGAGCTTCTTTTTCTGGAACACCACGCCGGATAATACGCTGCTCTCGGCCGCGGAAAGCGGCGCGTTGTTGAACGATGAAGGTTTGACCGCGGAAATCCGGCGCCTCCTCGCTTCACCGCGCGCGCGCCAAGGTGTCCGCAATTTTTTCACGGAAATGTTCTCGCTCTATCTGCTCGACGAGATGGTGAAAGATCCGACGATCTTTACCCACTACAGCGCAGAGCTCGGCGAATCGGCGCGTGAAGAAACGCTCATGATGCTCGAGAAATTGGTCTTCGATGACGAGACCGACTATCGGGAAATATTCACCAAAGAAACCGCATGGGTCGATCGCCGTCTGGCCGCGATCTACAACGTGCGCGCCACCTCCCGCGAAGGTTTCGGCGAAATTACCTTCTCGCGGGAAAATAATCGCCGCGGTTTGCTCGGCCAAGTATCGATGCTCGCGCTGCACGCACACTCGGTCTCTTCTTCAGCGACGCTGCGCGGAAAATTCGTCCGCCAAGTATTGTTGTGCGACGAAGTTCCCCCGCCTCCGGTCAACGTGGACACCGCCCTCCCCGCGCCGAGCGGCAACGCGGTCACTCTGCGCGATCGTGTCCAAGAACATCTGACGAATCCGAACTGCGCGACCTGCCACTTGGCGATGGATCCGATCGGCCTGGGCCTCGAGACCTTCGACGGCATCGGCCGTTACCGCGAAAAAGAGCATGGCGCCTTGATCGACACCCACTCCGACGTCGACGGCATCGCCTTCGACGACGCGTGGGAGCTCGGCGCGGTGCTTCGCGACCATCCGGCGGTGCCGAAATGTTTGGCGCGCAGCATGTACCGCTACGCGGTCGGCAATTTGGAGAGCGACGGAGAGCTCGAACAGATCGAGGCGCTGGCAGCGCTGTTCGCCAACGCAAAATTCCGCGTACGTCCGTTGATGGAAGCGGTCGCGCTCTCGAAGGGCTTTCGTCTCGCGAAGGAGCCAGAATGATCAGGCTGAATCGTCGTACCTTGTTGAAGGGCGCGCTCGGCGGAGCCGCAGTCAGCGTCGGTTTGCCCGCGCTGGAAGCGATGTTCAACGCGAACGGGAACGCACTGGCCGATGGTACAGGTCTCCCGAAACGTTTCGGCATCTTCTATTGGGGCAACGGCGTCATCCCCGAAAAATGGGTTCCGCAGGGCGAAAAAGAGGATTGGACGCTCAGCGAGCAGATGATGCCGCTCGAAGCGCTGAAGCCGTATTTGACGCCCATCAGCGGCATGGCAGTGCTCACCGGAAATACGATCCCACACGGCTCGGGGCCGGCGGGAATATTGTCCGGCGCGGAAATGAGCCCGCGCGCGGGCCCCGAAGATTTCATTTTTTCGCGGGCCAGTATCGACCAGATTATCGCCGAAGAGATCGGCAAAGAGACCCGTTTTCCCAGCTTGGAAATGGGCGCGCGCCCGAGCCGCGGTCTTTCCTACAATTGGTCCGGCAGCCAAAATCCGCCGGAGAGCTCTCCGATCCGACTCTTTCAACGCATCTTCAACGATGAGTTTGTCCTCCCGGGCAGTGAGCCGATCCTCAACCCCAAGGTTGCATTTCGGCGGAGCGTGCTCGACGCGGTGATGAACGATGCGAATCGTCTACGCGGACGTTTGAGCGCCACCGACAAGATCCGGCTCGATCAACACTTCGACGGCGTCCGCGCGCTGGAACAACGCCTGGAGCGACTTTCGCAAAATCCACCCAGTTTGGCCGCGTGTTCTGTGCCGGCAATGCCGGGAGAAGATCCGCCGGACCTCGACGGGCGACCACAGCTTCACGAGATTCAAAGCGCGCTGACCGATGTTTTGCGCATGGCCCTGGCCTGCGATCAGACGCGCGTCTTCTCCAACTATTTCACCTATCCGGTGAACAACGTCCTCTATCCGGGCGCCACCGCCGGCCACCACCAGCTGACCCACGACGAACCGGGCGAGCAGCCGCAGGTGAACACGATCATCAAGATGATCATGACCGAGCTCGCCTTCTTCCTCACGCAGCTCAAAGATGTCTCCGAGGGCGACGGCACCTTGCTCGATAGTTGCGCGATCCTCTGTACCTCGGACGTTTCCTTCGGCCGAACTCATACTATTGATAATTATCCGGTGATCATCGCCGGTTCGGGCGGTGGTGAGCTGAGAACGAACTATCACCACAAAGCTGTCCCCGGAGACAGCGTCGGCAAAGTGAGCTTGACGCTGATGCGGGCCATGGGTTTGACGGCAGCGACCTTCGGAGCGGGCGCGGGCATGGTCAACGAGACCATCACGGAGATCGAGCTATGAGAAAGTTGTTCTTGTTGCTCGCAGGATTCACCGCGGCCTGTGGCTCGGAAGAGCTCGGGCCGAGCGAACGATCGGCGGCAGTGATGCAGTCGCTCGCGCTCGGACGCGAAGAGCCGGAAGGTGTCGCGCCGGGCTTCAACCTCGATGCAGCCAACAGCGATGAACGCGACTCGCGCTCCTGCGGGAAAAAAGATTTCGCCGACAGCGAAGGACGGGCCGGCGTCGACAATCAGCTCGCCACCTTCATCCCGCTCCTCCAGCTCACCGGCGACGGCGCGGTCGAAGGTTTGGTTCAGACCGCGATCAATGAAGGCCGCCTCTTGGTCATCTTCGACGTCGACCGCAAGGCGGACGGCAGCATCAGCTTGACCGTGTATCGCGGCGAAGACACGCCGCTGCTCGGCACCGACGGCCGCATTCTCGCGGGCCAAACGCTGGGTTTACAGGCCGCACAGCCGATCCTCGGCGAAACCGAGCTCGGCTTTCACGAAAACGGCGTCGTCGAAGCTGGGCCGTTCGACATCAGCTTCCCGATCGTCGTCTTCATGATCCTCTACGAGCTGAAGCTGTCGAACGCGTACGTGCGCTTCAACGTCATGGAAGACGGCAGCTTCGAGAACGGCGTGCTCGGCGGCGTCGCCACCATGGAGCAACTCATGGATTTCTTGCGCACCGCAGACACACGCGCGGGCGGCGACTTCGTCAGCTTGATCGGACCCGGTCTTCAGGACGCGGCCGACATGGTGAAGGTCGACGGAACCTGCACCGGCATGTCCATGGGCGTAACGTTCCGCGCGACGCCGGCATTCATGTTTCAGTAGGTTCCTGTCCTCGAGGACATGAACTATTGGCGCGCGATGATCCGCTGCTTGGGCATCAATCCGCTCTTCTCCAGCTTCTTCTTCGCTTCTTGCTGGAGCAGCGGATGAATGCGCTTTTGGCCGACGAATAAAGCCATCAGCTGCGGCGAGATCTCTTCGAGCTGTTTCAGCGCCCTGCGCATACCTTGCAGGTTGTTCGCGTGCACGGTGGAGAAGACGCGCGCGCGGATCAGCTGGACTTTGACGTCCTCGAAGTCCTTCTCGTTCGGATCGTACTTATCGAGCAAGTTATTCGCTTCGATCGGATTTCCAGATCGCGCCCAAGCTTCGGCGACGACGCCCGCTAGATTCGCGCGCAATTTCAGGTCGGGCGCTTTGGCGAGATCGATCCCTTCGGCGAGATCGCGCGCGTCTTTCACTTCACCGAGGTTCAAGTGGATCATCGCCCGCATCGCGCGGACCTGCATGGCGACCGGCTTTTGCGCCTTCTCCAAGTTCACTTTTTCCAACGTGGCCAAAGCGTCGCGCGGCGCTTCCTGCATCTGGAGCTGCGCCTTGGCGATGATCGCCGGCGCTTCGCCCTTGTCGACCGCTTCCTGAAGTTTGGCGATCCGCGCTGCACGTTCCTCGGCGTTGAGCTCTGTCCCGTCGGACACCATCTCACCGAGCGCTTCCGACTTCTTCAAGTTGCGCCGGATGAGCAGCGCCGCGACACCCATGGCCGCGGTCAACACCACCGCGACGATCAGCGGAATGATCGAGCGCAGACCGCTATACATTGCGAGCGCGATCAGCCAGATCACGACGAACGCGATCAGCGCCGCTTTCGCAGCGGTGCGGATCTGCCGGCGCGCGTTCGCCAAGGCGTCGCCTTTGGATTTCGTCAGGTTTTGAAGAGCTTCGCGCTCTTCTTTGGCGCGCTGTTTCGCCTTCGCCATATCGAAGGAGCGCGTAACACAGAAGTACGGGTCCGCGAAGTGTTAACGGCCCCGGGGTTTTGGCTTCTTCGCGGGCGCTTTTTTCTTCGATTTTTTCGCGGCTTTCTTTTTGGGTGTCGCCTTTTTCGTGCCCTTCTTGAATTGGATCAACGTCGCCGGCGCGCGATCCTCGTCGGGCTCTTCGGCCGCCTCGACACCGCGGGTCCGCAAAAACGTGGAGACCACGTCGCCTTCGTCGCCGCGGATCGCGCGCTTCAACGATTCGAGACGTTTCTCCATCGTCTTGCGCGATTCGATCTCCGGCCGCCCAAAAGGATGGATGGTGATGCGCACGGCCGGCGAAGCGAACGACCAATTTGCGCGTTTCTTCGCCGCGAGCGCTGAAAAACAACGGAGCGCGTAGCCGCCGTCGAAGATCAGCGTCAGATCGTAACCTTCGTTTTCGACACGTGCCTCGCGCAACGCACGGCCTTCGAGCACCCGCATTTTTCGCGTGCGCACCGCATGCGCCCGATCTTCATCGAGGCTCGTGGCGATGACCCCTTCACCGCCGTCGAGGCGCCACACGCACTCGACGAGAAAACTAAACTCACCTTCATAAGTACGCTGCACGAAGGAAAGCGCTGGATTCGCGAGTCGTAGACTGCGGCGTTGTTTCTCGCCGAAGTCGAGGACCAATGCATCGTCACCGCTTTCGGTCGCGAGCACGCTCCAACATTCTTTGCCTTGAGCGTCCGCGACGAGCGAGCGCACGTCGTTCGGTTTCGAGCCCATATGTTCGGGAATACCGCGAATGCAGCCGAAAGACAGATCATAAATTCGTGCGTTGCAGTCAGCGGAGGCGCTGGTTATCGTGCCGCCGTGTCCGATCGAAAGAGCCGAGGGCTCCTCGAGTCGGTTCTCTCGAACGTCGACGCGACTTTGGAGGATCGCCAACGCCTCGCCGATGTCGTCCTGATGGTCGCCCTGGCGGACTCCTTCGTCAGCGACGCCGAGCTGGAACGGATCGCGGAATCGATCGGTGTCTACGCGGAGCTCTCCGGCGTGAGCTTCGACTACATCTATCCGCGCATCGAAGAGCTCCAGCTCACGGCGCCGCTCTTCTCGGAAGAACGCGAACAGCTCGTGCGCGAGCTGACGAATCCGCGTGCGCGGCGTTTGGCGCTGGCGTTGGCGGCGAAGCTCGTCGCCGAATCGCGGGAGCTTCAAGAAGAAGAACGCGCGATGTTGGTGGGCTTGGCCGACGCGTTCAAAATTCCAGAGAGCGAACGGACGGCGATGTTCAGCAATTGGGCGCCGCCGAACACGATCGGAGATACGTCTTCGTATCAACGCTGCGGGCACAACGCGCCCGAGCGCCTGGAAAAGAAGCCGTTTTTCGAAGTCATGGGCGCGACAGAAGACGAGTCCGAATTTCGGATGTTGGCCCACAAGATCAGCGCGGTGCGCCACCTGATCTCCAAGCTCTTCGACGGTGCAGAGGTGCTCGGCGTCGGCGAGCTGATCCGCGTCGGCCCCTACGCCTTTAACTCGGACGCCATCCTCGAACACATCATCCCGGAAAAACAGGAGCTCGGTTATCAGCGATACATCGCGCGTTTTCTCGCGCCCGGTGAAGCGTTGCACGCCCTGGAGCACGGTGTCTTAGCGACGCTGGCGCACCGCCTCGATCAGAACGCGCATATCTTGGTGGTCCACACCGGCGACCTGAGCACCGGAGATCGACTATTTTTGGGCGGCTTCGACCCCGCTTTAGTGCGCGCGGAACATCTGGAAACGTCGTAAGGAAAGCATCCACTTGAGGTCATCATGGCAATTAGCACGACCCTAGAATACGCCTCTCCGGACGACCTCCTACTGGACCCGAAGAATCCTCGTCTGGGGCGACACAACATCGAGGCCAACTTATCGCAGGAGGACATCCTCGAGGTGATGAAGAACTGGACACTAGAGGAGCTGGCAGTTTCGTTTATTGAAAGCGGCTTCTGGCCTCAAGAAGCGCTCATCGTAGTCGAAGAAAGGATCGGCAAGGCAAAGCGCAGAGTCGTCGTCGAAGGAAACCGACGTCTCGCGGCTCTGAGGCTCTTGTGGGCGGCACGCAAAGGAAGCCCCCCATCATCGCCAAAATGGAAAGAAATAGCCTCTCAGGGAAACGAAGCCGCCTTCAATCGGCTGAAGCAAATTCCTTACCTGGTTGCTTCGAAACGGACTGACGTATCTGCATATATCGGCTTTCGCCATGTCACCGGAATCAAGCAGTGGGCGCCGGCCGAGAAAGCGGAATACATCGCTCTTCTGATCGAGAACGAGGGCATGAGCTACGAACAGGTGATGCGAAAGATTGGCAGCAAGACCCCGACTGTTCGACAGAACTACATTTCCTACCGGCTACTGTTGCAGATGGAAGGGTCGGACAAGGTATCGATTGGTCGTGTCGAGGAGAAGTTCAGCGTTCTCTTTCTCTCACTCCGTTCCGAAGGAACACAAAAGTATCTGAGTATCGATATCGAAGCGGATCCGAAGAAAGCAAAGGCGCCCGTCCCTAAGTCCAAGCTCAATCAATTGGCCAATTTTGCTCTCTGGCTCTTCGGCGATGAGAAAAATGAACCTATCGTGAAGGATTCGCGACAGGTGGATCGCTTCGGCGAGATTCTTGAGAGCGACGCGGCCGTTGAATACTTAGAGCGGACGGACAAGCCAAACTTCGAAACGGCATTTCGCATTGCCGGCGGAGCAGAAAGCGGAATTGTTCGACTCTTAGATAGCGCCTCTGATGATGTTCGGCAGGCTCTTGCCACCGCCCACCTGCATAAAAAATCGGGGCCGGTCCTGAAGTCAGTAAGACGCCTTTCACTGGATGTGAAACAGCTACTAGATGTGTTCCCATCTGTGCGTCGCGAGGTTCTCGAGGAGGAGTGATGCTACCTCTTCCGACCAAAGGGCTGAGGCGGTCCGTTTTTGAGCACAACATCGACCTCATCGTTCTCGCGGACTGGTGCGAGGCGTGCGTACTGTTTACCAACGAGGAAATTTCTCAGTCGGATGTGATCGACTGTCTGATGGAAGGCGAGATCTACAATGACCAAACTTTCGCCGCCGAAATAGTAGAAGACGCATGGAGTCAGCTGAGTCGAAGAGCAAGATGGTTGGGCTCAAGAACGCCGTTCGCTATCAAGCAACGTCGAATCATACGGCTCGCTGATTGGCGAAATGTTCCTGCGTATAGCTTCTGTCTTCTCGTCGCGCTGCTCCCATACAACGGCGCGTGGTCGAAGAAACTAGACCTGATATGGAACGACAGGTTGTCAATAGTGGATCGTTACTCTCGTAGCTCCTTCCTGTCCTTTCGTACAG
>WUUC01167011.1_pt1 | contig 99709 bp, 87 predicted proteins | sample 6278441 | NCBI WGS metagenome assembly WUUC01 (sample SAMN13675441, study PRJNA597444) | soil metagenome | isolation source: soil | place: USA: Washington | collected 2017-10 | reverse complement strand
AGTGAGCGCAGGGAACGTAGGCCTAGGTCCGCAAGCGAAGCGCGCAGTGAGCGCAGCGAACGTAGGCCTAAGTTTTCGGCGCGTCGGGCTCGATACCCGGCGCTTTGGGGACGTTCGGATCCTGCGTGGTGCCCGCGAGCGCTTCGGCTTGCATCTCCGGAGTCGGTGCTTGCCCGAGCGCTTCGGGGACGACCTTGCCGGCCTTCCAGGACTTCAAGATCACGTCCGCCTCGTACTGGGAGTCGAGACCGCCGGGCGCGCACTTGTGCGGGTTGTTGTCCTTCCCGAACGCGAGCGCGACCGAATACTCCCTGCAGGTCGGCCAATCGCACGCACCGCAGTCGGTGCCGGCCATCGCTTGCTCGAGCAACACGGCGAGCTTCTTTTGATCGATGCCGACCGCCTGCGGAGCAAACTTCGACACACGGTCCGTCGGCATGACGAACTCGGCGGCCTTCTTGGTCGTCGCCACTTTCGGCGGCGCCAGGCGCGGCAAGTCGAGGGGTGGTGGCTTGAACGCGCGTTCGCGCGCCCCTTTGTAGGCCCAACCGTTGCGCTCGAGGATCGCACCACGGCGTTGGCGCGGCGCTTCGTATCCCTTGATCGCCTTGAACGCCTGCACCATGCCGTCCTGCGGGATGAAGCGGAAGGTGAGGTTCTCGACGTAGGCCGTCGAAGCCTCGAAGTGCGGCGTGTGCGCGATGGCGCTCGTCGGACACGGCTCGCTGCACAAACCGCAAAACATGCACTTCGCGAGGTCGATGTCGAAGCGCGACATCACCAAGCGGCGCGTCTCTTTGTCCTTCTTCGCGTCGATCTTGATGACGTCGATCGGACACGCGCGTTCGCACGCCAGACATGCCGTGCAGATGTCGATGTCGACCTCGAGGAAGCCGCGGTATCGCGGCGGCAACATCTCGTGCACCGGCCGCGGTAGACGATCCGGGTACTGGATCGTCACCGGGCGACGGAACATGTAGCTCATCGTCACGGACATGCCTTCGAAGATCGAAGACGCCGTCTCCTTGATGTTCTGAATATAGTCGCTGAGAGAGAGACTCATCCGTTCCTTCCTAGCTCAGAGGCCTTAAGGGAGGCGCCAAGGCGGATAAAACGCGGGCTCGCCCGTGTGGGTTTCGTAATTGTCTTTGTCGACCGCGTAAACCGCCCGAATTTTCTTCACGTACACCCAGACGAAGTACGCGAAGACGGCCAGCATCACCCAGCGCATCGCGTACTCGAGCGCCGGCACCGAGAGATAGACCATCTCGAGCACCAACACGCCGAGCATGCACGCGAACGACACCGGCACGAGGTACTTCCAACAGAGGATCATCATCTGATCGACGCGGAGGCGCGGGAGCGTCCAGCGCAGTTGGATCACCACGAAGACCAAGAGCAACGCCTTGCCGACGAAGATACCGAGCTGCAGCCCGTTGATCGCCACCGACTGGCGGACCGCCACGAACGTCGCGTGATCGATCGAGAGCTGCCAAAACGCGAGACCGATCAGCGCGACGCCCCCGAAGCCGTGCGCGACCATCGCTCCGTCCACGCTGCCTTTGAGGCCCAGCTTTACCAGGCCTCCCGCGGCACCCGGGACCTGCGAGCGCTGAATCGCGGCGTGCGCGCGCGTCCGGTACTTCGCGATGGCGATGGCGATGGCGAAAGCGGGCAGGGCCGCGCCGATCATCATCGCCGCGAGCACGATGCCCGAGCTCGAGGTCAACCACGCCGCGGGCGTAATACCGTCCGCGCCGGTGCCGAACGGGATCTGCCAGCCGCCGAGGAACAGTGTCACCGAGATCGCCGCGAGCACCCAGACGTTCGCGAACTCACCGAGGAAGAACATCAAAAAACGCATGCCCGAATATTCGGTGTTGTAGCCCGACACCAGCTCGGACTCCGCTTCCGGGAGATCGAAGGGCGTGCGGTTTCCTTCCGCGAGCTGTGCCACGAAGAACACGAAGAACGCAGCGAAGGTGAACGGCGAGTGGAAGATCGCCCAGTTCGGCATGATCTCCGAGCCGCCCTGCGCCTTGATCAAGTCCTGCATCGAGAGCGAGCCGGACATGATGATCACCGTCATCGCGGCGAGCGCGGCGGGGATCTCGTAAGAGACGACCTGCGCCGCGGCGCGCATGCCGCCGAGCAGGGCCCACTTGCTGTTCGATCCCCAACCGCCCATCAACACGCCGATCACGACGAGCGAGGTGATGCCGAGGATGAAGAGCAAACCGATGTTGAGATCCGCCGGAATCAGCGCGCTCGAAAACGGCAGACAGGCGAAGGAGAGCACCATGCCGAGCACGACAAAGTATGGCGCGATGCGGAACAAAAGATGATCCGCCCCGGTCGGCACCAAGTCCTCTTTGAAGAGACATTTGATGCCGTCGACGGCCCACTGAATGATGCCGTTCGGTCCCACGCGATTCGGCCCGACGCGAGATTGCATCCGCGCGGCGATGCGCCGTTCGAAGAAGATAAAGAGCCCGGCGAAGTGCAACGCGAAGACGAACGCGAGCCCAGCGGCTGCGCCCATGAACGCGGTGTACACCACCTCGGTGAGAGGCCAAGTCGCGGGATCGACGTCGAACGCTTTTGCGATCACGGTGTCCGCGAGCGACTGAAGTGCGGTCTTCTTCTCGAGCATATTAGCGGTCCAGCTCCGGTGCGACGACGTCGAGCGAGGCGAACAACGCGACCAAATCGGCGATCATCACGCCCGGGGCGAGCGGTTCCATGATCTGCGTCGCGACGAAGCTGCCCGTCCGCACCTTCACGCGATACGCGCTCTCTTTGCCGTCGGAGACGACGTAGTAGCCCATCTCTCCGCGCGCTGCTTCGACCGCGGCATAAGCCTCGTCGAGCGCCGGCTTAATTTTCCGCGGCATCTTCGCCATGTAGTCGCCTTCGGGCATGCCTTCGAGCGCTTGGCGGATGATCTTGCAGCTCTCTTTGAGCTCCAACACGCGCACGTAAAAGCGGTCGTAACAATCGCCGACCGCTCCATACCAACCTTGGCCGAGCGGGACGTCGAAGTTGAATTCTTTGTAGGCACCGTAAGGGAGCTGTTTGCGGACGTCGAAGTTGACGCCCGAGGCGCGCAAGTTCGGTCCGACGAGCCCCCACTGGATCGCCATCTCTTTGCTGACGGTGCCGAGGTTCGCCAAACGCTCGATGAAGATCTTGTTCTTCGAGGCGGTGTTGTTGAACTCGTCGATCATCGGCTCGAAATGATCGAGCCAACGGATCACGCGCCGATCGAAGCCGCGTGGGCAGTCCGCCATCACGCCGCCGATGCGCATGTAATTGTAGGTGAGCCGTGATCCGCACAGCTCTTCCATGAAATTGTTGATCTCTTCGCGCTCGCGCAGCCACCAGAGGAACGGCGTGAACCCGCCGATGTCCATCACCATGGTGCCCGTACCGACGTGGTGCGAAGCGATACGGCAGAGCTCGCTGGCGATCGCGCGGCAATATTGCGCGCGGCGCGGGATCTTCTCTTCGACACCGAGCAAGCGCTCGATCGCCATCGCGTAACCTTCGTTCGCGGTCATCGCCGCGACGTAGTCGATGCGATCCGTGTACGGCATATAGCCGTTGTAGGTGACGCGTTCGCCGATCTTCTCGAGCGAGCGGTGAAGATAACCGACCTCGGGAATGGCGCGCGAGATGACCTCGCCGTCCGATTCCACGAGAATGTTGATCACGCCGTGGGTCGACGGATGTTGCGGACCCATGTTGAGCAACATGTGCTCAGCTTTCGGCGCACGGAGCGGCTCGAGGGTCATTCTTCAGTCTCCTCATCCTCGGATGCAGCGGCAGCGCCGGCTTTCTTCGGCGGCACCCAACCTTCGGGCGGTTTCACGGGCGAGATGATCGTCGTCGGCGCTGGCTCTCCGCGCTCTTCTCGTTTCTTTCGGCGGTTCTCGTCCATCATGCGGAACGCTTCCAGCGGCGAAGCGCGCGTGGTTCCGATGCCGTGATAGTCAGCCTCTTCGACGTAGTCTTTGCGGAGCGGATGCCCGATCCAATCGTCCGGCAACATGATGCGCCGCAGATCGGTGTGGCCCGTGTAAATGATGCCGAGCAGGTCGTAGTTCTCGCGCTCGAACCAGTTCGCCACCGCCCACAGATCCATGACCGTGGGCATCTCCGGCACCGTACGATCGCAGTAGAACTTCACCACGTGCGCGTGCTGCAGCGAGTACGAAAACAAGTGATAGACGGAAGCGATCTGATTCGTCTCCGGGTAGTCGACGCCGGCGACGGAGCGCAAGAAGTCGAAGCGCATCCGCGGATCGTTCTTCAAAAACTCCATCACTTCTTTGAAGTGAGCGACGTCTTTGATCACCGTGTAGGGATCGACCGCGTCGACCAGCTCCACGAGCTCGCCGAAGCGCTCTTGGATCAACGCGTGGAGCTTTTGCGAGACCGGACGCGTCTTCGATAGCGCGCGCGCCTCTTCTTGTCCTTTTGCGTCCGCCATTGATTACACCGCGCGCGACGTCGACAGCTTCATCGCCCAACGTTCGCGCATCATCTTGTCCTGAATCCGCATGAAACCTTCGGTCAAAGCTTCGGGCCGCGGCGGGCAGCCGGGCACGTAGATGTCGACCGGAATGATCTTATCGACGCCTTTGCACACTGAATACGCGAGCTGGAAGAGGCCGCCGCAGGTCGCGCAGGCGCCCATGGAGATCACGTATTTCGGATCGGGCATCTGGTCGTAGAGCAGCTTCGCGCGGAGCGCCATCTTGTAGGTCAGCGTCCCGGCGACGATCATCAGGTCGGCCTGGCGCGGAGTCGCGCGCGGAACGGCACCGAAACGATCGATGTCCGAGCGCGGGCCGCCCGTCTGCATCAGCTCGATCCCGCAGCAGGCCAGGCCGAAGAGCAGATACCAGATCGATGATTTCCGGTTCCAATTGATGATGTTGTCGAGCTTGGAGACGAGGACCATCCCCTCGTCGCCGGCGATCATGCTGTTGTCGCTCATATCGTTTGTTCGCTCCTCGACGCCGGCCGTTTTTCGACCACGTCGTCTCTGGGTCGAAGCTTCTTAATCCACTCCAGGTCGCCTTTCTTCCAGACGTAGGCGAGCCCCGCGAGAAGGATGGAGACAAACACCATCAGCTCGAGGAAAGCGACCATTCCCACGCCCGCCTCGTTCCATGAGCGGAAGACCACGGCGACGGGAAAGGTCAGCGCGATCTCGACGTCGAAGACCACGAAGATCAGCGCGATGATGTAGAAGCGCGGATTGAAGTTGAACCAGGCATCTCCGATGGGGCGCTCACCGCACTCGTAGATCTCGCCCTTGTCGGCGTTCGGAACGCTCGGTGCCACCAGTCTCTGGAGCGTGAGCGCCCCCAGGACAAAGCCGATTGCGAGGACCATGAAGATCAACACCTGGGCAAAATCGAACGGCATGCGACTCCTCAATCTGACGGAGAGATGCTGCACCGTTCGAGCACCCCGACCCGAAAGTCAACGAAAACTCTTCTGAAAACCGTTCCGTTGGCTAAAGCCGCGTCCGGGCGCGCACTCGACACCCGACGGATACACCTCGCGATGCGCGAATGGCACCGTCGACCTCCGGAGAGCGACGGGGTTCTTTCGTGGGAGCAGGGGGTTCTCGCGATTAGGACCCCCAGAGGGGCGAGAGGCAAGTGAACGATCGGGTCGGTCCGTTCGAGGTCGTCCGCGAGGTGCTGTCAGCACCGGGGGCGGCGCTCGCCGAAGCGCGAGATGCAACCGGACAGATCCGGCTCGTGCAGATCATGCGACTTCGCGCCGTCGATAACGACGAAGATCGCGAGAAACGCCAAAAACAAGAGAAGGTGCTGGCCCAGCGCACGATGGAGCTGATCGGCGACTCCGAGATCGTGGTGCACGCCCACGGCGGCGCCGATGGTGCGAACGGCGAGCGCGTTTTGTTTTGGGCGCTGCCCTACAGCGAGACACCGCTTTTGGTCGAACGTGTGAAGACCAATCCGCTCGCTTCGGCGGAGCTGATCTCGCTCGGCGTGCAGCTCGCGGATCGCATGGCCGTGCGTCACGCCTGCGGCCGCGTGGAACCGCTGTTGTCCGAGCACCTGATCCGTTGGACAGGTGACAGCAAACCGGAGATCGTCGGTGCTCCGCTGTCGCTCGACGCGGATTGGGTGGCGCCGAGCATGTTGCCCGCGCTGCTCGCACCGGAAGAGACGAAGACACAAGATCGACGTCCGAGCGGCGACGTGTGGCGGCTCGGCAAGCTGCTCTCCGCGCTCGCCGAAAACACGCGCGAAGTGACGCCCGAGATGCGCGCCACTTTCGAGCGTCTCGCGCACGAAGAGCTCGACAAACGGATCTCCAGCGCGACGACCGCGCTCGAAGCGTTGTCGAAGCTCGGCGATCCAAAATCTGCGGTTTTCGCCCCGTTCTTGGGCGGCCACGAGTCGATCGTGACCGGGGCCTCGGGCGGTCACGAGTCGATCGTGGCCGGGGACTCGGGGGGCCACGAGTCGATCGTGGCCGGGGACTCGGGGGGCCGCGAGTCGATCGTGGCCGGGGCCTCGACATCGGCGAACGGCGAGCTACCGAACGTTTTGTTGTCCAGCTCTTGGGAGGTTCCCGCGAGCTTGCCCTCTGGATTTCCCAACACGCCGTCGCAAGGAACGGCCGCGCGGGAGATCGAAGCGATCACCGCACGCGCGCGCGCGCTGGTCGCCGACAGCGCTCCAGAGCCCGACTCCGAAGCCGTCACCAATCAAGCGGAGCCCCAGACGCCGGTGTTGTCGCAGCTGCCGTCGATCCTGGTCGATCGGACAGATGTACCGATGGACAGGCCGCTCTTGGTCGCGCCCACGATTCCGAGCTCCGTCACTTCGGACACGGTGCGCGCGATCCATGCGGACTCGTTCTCCGCGCGCGACACGCAGGTCGATTCGCCGCTGGCGTTGAAGATGCCGGAGCCGTCGATCGAAGCGATGCAGGCGATCATGCCGCGCATCGTCGCCGACACCGAACGCGTCGAGCCGGCGACGCCGATCCCTTCGCACGCGCCGGTGTTGTTGTTGTCGGTGGAGACGACGAAAGAGGAGCGGGGCCGCGAGCCGGAGCCCGCGAAGCCGATCATCGTTTCGGCGACCGTGGAGAAGAAGACGAACGGCAACGGACACCATCACGGTCCGGTCGATCCGATCGCTGCGTCGTGGGCCCAACCTGTCCTTCCGGTCGGTGAGTCGCCGTGGAGTGAAGTGGTGCATCCACGCGGCGCGGTGCATCGCGATCGCTCGGAGTTTCCGGGCTTTCCGGATGAGATCCCGGTACCCGCGCGCATCACGCTGACCGAACGCGCGCCGGTGTTCGAGTCGCCGAGCTTGCCCGAGATTCCGGAGAGCGAAGCGGCGCCGCAGTATGCCGAGGTGCCGACGAACGAGATCGAGGTCGAGCTCGCCGCGGCGTTGAAAGGCGTCGACAAAAAGAAGGTGGTCAGCGGCGTGTTGGTCGCGCTGGTGATCCTCGGTTTGTTCGCGTTGTTGTCGCGCGCCGGGGTGAAGCCGGAGACTACGCCGCGTCGCGTGGTGACCGCCGCGAACGAGGTCTCGCTCGACTCGAATCCGCCGGGAGCGACCGTCGTCGCTGAAGTGGACGGGACCATTCTCGGGAAGACTCCGATGCGTTTTTTGGTCGCGCCGGGGGGCGAGGTCGTCGTTTATCTGGTCGCGCCTTCGCGGGAGCCGCAACGTTTGTCGCTGCCCTCGCGCGGCGGGATCACCGCGCAGCTTTCGCCGATCGACGCGAGCGATTGTGTCGTCAAAGTGACCGCGCCGAACGGCGTGGAGCTCGAAGGGATCGACACCGATATCGGCTCGAATCCGGAGCGCCATCTTCCGGGCGCGGCCGTGGTGCGTGCGAAGAGCGATCAACAGCTTCGCGGTGCACGTTTGGTGTTGTGTCCCGCGCTCGGCGGCGAAAAAGAGCAGGAGCTGAAGCTCGAACGCGCGCCGCGTGCATTCGCGGTGAAGGTGACGCAGCCGGAAGGTGCCGCGGCGTATTTGAACGGTGATCCGATCGGGCCCGTCCCGGGCGTCGGTCGCACCAACGCTGCGTTTTCGCGCGTGCGCATCGACGATCAGAACGGGATCAGCGAAGAACGTTGGGTGTCGACGGTCGGCGATACCGAGGTCCGCATGCCGGCGCCGAAGACGAAGCCGGTGGCGCATATCAGCGCGCCCGACTTCGATCGCGAGCCGGGCCATGACTCCGAGAAAGTTGCGGACGCGCCGTCCGGCGAGACGTCCGACGACGAAGCCAAGACGATCCAGATGCCGAACGCGGCGAAACAAAAGATGACGAAAGCGCAGCGGGTGATCCGCGCGCGCCGCTTGCTCAGATCGGGCACCAAGATGTTGTTCGCGGGAAAGATCGAACGTGCCAAAGAGAGCTTGGTGGAGTGTGTCGATCTCGATCCTTCGGCGTCCGACTGCCACCGCAGCTTGGGCATGTTGTATCGAAAAGCGCGCGCGCCGAACAAAGCGCGCGAACACTTCACGCGATACTTGGAGATCGCGCCGAACGCGCCCGATGCCGCCGCCATCCGCAAGATGATCGAAAAATAGTCCTCGCCGTTCACGGGCCAGCGCAAGCGAAGCGAGCAGTGAGCGCAGCGAACGTGCGGCCCGCAGGCGGACTTGTTCCGCCGTTAACGGGCCAAGCGCAAGCGAAGCGCGCAGTGAGCGCAGCGAACGAAGGGGCCCGCAGGCGGACTTGTTCCGCCGTTAACGGGCCAGCGCAAGCGAAGCGCGCAGTGAGCGCAGCGAACGAAGGGGCCCGCAGGCGGACTTGTTCCGCCGTTGACGGGCCAAGGTCTGAACGAAATGATTTCCACACCCTCGTGCGATCGATCGCGCGTAGCGTGTTCCTGTGCAGCTCGACCCAAGAGAAGCGAAGCGTATCGGTGCGCTGGTCATCGCGGCCTCTGTGATGGTCGCGATCCAGACGGCTTCGGCCTACTGGCCAAAAGACCAGGAGATTCCCGCCGTTGATCTTCGGGACAGGTCGCTCACGGCGGCCGAGTCGTGGCTGCTCGGGCGGCCCATGGACCTAAATTCAGCGGAAAAAGAGGAGCTGGAGCTGATCCCGCTGATCGGACCCAAAGTTGCCGCGCGTTTGGTCGCGGCGCGTCCGTTTCAGTCTTTCGACCAGGTCGATCGCGTCAAAGGGATCGGGCGATCGCTACGCACCAGCTTGGAGAAAGAGACGATCATTCGAGCATCCACTTCTCCAGAAGCTCGACGGGATTCGTCAGCTCGGTGATGAAACGTGAGGGCCGCGTCATGCTGCGATCTCCGCCGGGACCGAGAGAACGCGTCACCGGATAAGAGAGATAGAGCTGCTCCATGGCGCGGGTCACCGCGACATAGAACAAGCGCCGCTCCTCGGCTTCACCTCCGCGTTCTTCGAGCGCTGTCTGATTGGGAAAGGAACCGTCGACCAAATGTGCGAGAAACACGACCCGCCACTCGAGACCTTTCGCCTGGTGCACGGTGGAGAGGACGATGCGCTCTTTGTCTTTGTTCTTCGCGCCCGCGTCTTCGGTGCTCTGGGCCGAGATCAGCGCGGTTTCGCCGAGAAAAGCGTCGAGATCGGGCTCGATCTCCGCGATGTCCGCGAGCTGCGCCAGCTCCGCGAGGCGGGTCTCGGAATTCGCGTACGCCGCCTTCACGTGATCGACGAGCACCCCTTCCGCGCACAACAAGCGCAACATCTTCGCCGGCGAGCTCCGCAGCGTGCGAAGCGAGGCCAACATGGAGAACGCGAGCGTGAGCCCGTTCTTCGCGCGCGGTGGAAGCCCGTCGAGCGGGTTCTCGTCGATCCCGCGAGTCTCCGGAGGAAGCGCGAGCATCTTCGCCGCGGTCTTCGTTCCCACGCCGGGCACCGTCGAAAGGATGCGGTGCCAGGCGAGCTCGTCGGAGGGATTCGCCACCACGCGGACGTAGGCGAGCGCGTCTTTGACGTGCGCTTGTTCGAAAAAACGCACTCCCGAGCGCAAAAAATACGGGATCCCGCGCCGGGTCAGCTCGATCTCCAGCTCCATCGCGTGGCTGTGCGCGCGATAGAGGATCGCTTGTTCGGCGAGCGGAATTCCTTCGTCGCGCAGCTCGAGCACACGCTGGCCGATGAACTGCGCTTGTTGGATCACGTCTCGCGCGGGGATCAACGCCGGCAAAAGTGTCTTCGGCTTCACGGCCTTCAGCTCTTTGGGAAACTGCAGCGGGTTGTGTTTGATGACCTCGTTCGCGAGCGCCAGGATCTCCGGTGTGGAGCGGTAGTTCGTCAAAAGTTGGTGGACGTCGGTCTTCGATTTTCGCGGAAAATCGAGGATGTTTTCGAAGTCCGCGCCGCGGAACGCATAGATCGACTGCGCATCGTCGCCGACGACGCAGAGCGCACCCGAAGCCTGCGCGAGCAGCTCCGCGATCTCCGCTTGCAGCTTGTTCGTGTCTTGAAACTCGTCGACCAACACCTGTTCGATCTCGCTTCGCAACATTTCCCCGAGCTCGTCGCTACGCGTGAGCAGCGCGCGCCAGCCGAGCAAGAGATCGTCGAAGTCGACGGCGTTGATCTCTCTTTTTTTCTCTTCGTAGAGCTCGAGCACGCGCGAAACTTGTTCTTCGAGGAGCGCGATCTGCGGCGCACGTTTGACGATGACGCTGCCCAGCGAGAGCTCACAGTCGATCATCAAGGAGCGCAGCTGGATGAGCAGCGACGTCGAAGGGAAGCGGCGTTCGGCGATGGGAATATCCGCGCCGGCGATCGTTTGGCTCATCACCGAATTTTGATCGTCGCGATCGAGGATGGTGAAGCCGGGGAGCACGCCGATCGCGCGGCCGTGTTTGCGGAGCGCGCGGTGCGCCAGCGCGTGAAAAGTTCCGGCGCGCACCCGCGTCGCCGCGGTTCCGAGCAGCGCATCGAGCCGCGCGATCATTTCGCGCGCGGCGCGATGCGTGAACGTCACCAAAACGATCTTTTCCGGCGCGGTTCCTTTTTCGATCAACCGCGCGACGCGATAGGTGAGCGTCCGCGTCTTCCCCGAGCCCGCACCGGCGAGGATCAACAAACGGGGTGCATCGCTCTCGACGGCGTCTCTTTGTTCGGCGTTGAGCGCGCGCAGAAGATCGAGCGAAGAAGCGCGCGGTGCTCCTTTGAGCGTGTACTTCTTGTTCACAGGAAGGTGTAGCCGAGCTCGAGCAAAGCGCCGCGGCGGCGGAGGAGGTCGTATTCGTCGGGGACCACGGAGAAGATCGCGGCGGCGCCGAGGTAGAGGCGCGCGTCGTCGGAGGGATAAAAACGGATGCCGGGATAAAAGCGCAGCACGGTGTCGCCGCTTTGCGGGAGGGATTCGCCGGAACGTTCGCTGATCGAAGTTGCACCGTCGAGCTCGACGATCAGCCCGAAGTTGTCGGTCGCGAGGAAGCTGGCCACCGCGTTGTAGCCGAGCTTGCCTCCGGAGACCGCACCTTCGGTTCGATCGAAGCTGCCGTTCCACGCGGACACTTCCAGCTTGAGCGCGAAGCGTCCGAACGCGCCGTGATAACCGAGCCCCGCTTCGTAGATCGCGTGCGAGAAGCCGGCGTTCATCGGGACGTGCGCGGAAAAAATGGGCGCCAAGCGGTGCGCGCCGTCGCCGAGCGCGAAAGGAATTTTCAGCGAGAGCTCCGAGGGCTCATCCGCACGCGAGGTGGAGATCGGAAAACGCAGATCGAGGAACCACAAGCTGAGCGCGACGCGCGAGGCGAGCGCCATGTTGCCCGCAGGTGCGCCGTCATTCGCGCTGTCGCCTTGATAGGTCTCGCGGACGAACGCGCTGGTGAAGCCCGCAGAGATCTCCGGATAGATGGTGCGGCCGAAGAACGGATCGAGGTGCGCGCGTCCTTCGGTCTCGCGTTTCGTTTCGAGGAGCGGAAGATTTGCGCTCACCGGTTCGTCCAAATTCGGAGGTGTCGCGAGCGCGTCTTTCGCCTCTTCGTGGGAGACGACGCGAAACTTCGTCTCGCGGATGGAGAGATTTTCGAGCACCTCGTCGCCCGCGCTCAAAGACGTAGGCTCGGCGCTCGCGCTCCAAGGAATGAGCGAAGCGGTCAGGGTGAAAGCTGCCAGCGCGCGTCCATTCATCCGCGCAGTCTAGCAGGGCGAGGCAAGCGAAGCGCGCAGTGAGCGGAGCGAACGTAGGCGCCCGGAGGGGCCGCTCACGGGCCAGTCAGAGAGCGAGGCCGTCTACTGGTTCTTCGAGTCGGAGGAGGCGCTCGCTGAGGTGGGTTTCGGTGCGGTCCCCTTCACCACTTCTTGAATCGTCTTGTAGACGACCCGAAATGCCTCGCTGATCTTCGCGGGATTCTTTTCCTGGGTGACAGCCACCATCGACGCAGTGATCTGCGCGGTCGCTGCAATCATCGCCTTCGTCAGCTCGATCTGCGCCGTGGAAGGGCCCGGATCGGATTGTTTGAGGGCAGGCGGCGGCATCGACTGGTGACCCTCGAGACTACCTAGGACTACGGATTAATGATTCGTAGCCGAGATTCGAAACCAAGAAGACGGGATGGAGAAGATGGGGATCGAACCCACGACCTCTGCATTGCGAACGCAGCGCTCTCCCAGCTGAGCTACTTCCCCGACAGCGGGATAGGCTCTTAGCGCAAAGTGCAGATGCATCGCAAGGAAAAATCTCTGACTTTTGACCAGAGGTCCGGTCGAGTGTTAGTTCCTACGGAGCGATGTCGTCCGGAGCGAGCGATCAGATCTCGCGCCATGCGTCGGTCACGGAGCTCGAGCTCGCGTTCGCACAGAACCCGGAGTCGAATGCTTACGTGGACCTCTGTCTCGCTTATGTCGAGCAGGGCCGATTCATGGAAGCGATGGTGGTCTGTAAGAAAGGCCTGAAGGCCCACCCAGATTCCGTCGACGCACGTGTCCTTTTGGCGCGCGTTTACGCAGCGCAGAAGAAGTACAAAAAAGCGCTTCAAGAGCTCGATGAGCTGGTCGCGCAGAAGCCTGCGTCGGGCGTCGCATTTCTCGCGCGCGGGAAGATGAAGATCGAAGCGTCCGATGAACCGGGCGCGATCGACGATCTGAAAAAGGCCGTCGATCTCGACAAGACGCTCTCCGAAGCGACGAAGCTGCTCGCCGATCGCAGCATCGAGTATCCCGAAAAACCGAAAGCGCCGCCTCCACCACCGGCGCCGCCTGCGCCCGCGAACGAGATCCCGTCCTTTAGGACAGGTGTGTCCCAAAGGCCAGGTTCGGGTGTGCAGGTCACCGGCTTGGTGATGGGCACGGTGCCCGTGTCGCGCTCCGCTTCGCAGCTGGGCGCGTTCGAGCCGGGCGCATTTCCGCCGTCCGGTCCGACAACTCCGCCGCTCGGCTCACCGAACCTCGAAGGTGCCGAGCCGCGCTCCAGCTCCTATCCGCAATTTCCGCCGATCCCGCAGCGCCTCGAAGGTGAAGAGGAGCTGGAAGAGATCGCGCAGAAGATCGCCGCGGAGAAACCGGATCGCGGCAAGCCGAAGACCTCGCTGTTTCTCGGCATCGGTCTGTTGGTCTTCGGGACGGCATTTTTCGTCTACCGGCTGACGGAGAAGAGCCGCATCGAGAACATCGATCGCCTCACGACCGAAGGTCTGGCCGCGTTCAACAACGACACCTACGGCTCATACAAGATCGCCGCGGATCGCTTCGCGACGATCATCGATCGGTACGACTCCGATCATGAAGTGACGCTCGGACGTCTCGCGCACTGCTACGCGATCTTGTGGGGCGAGCACGGCGAAGTGGCGCTCAAAGACAAGCTCGACCAAACTTTGGCCGACGCTGAAAAACACGCGCCCGAAGTTTCACACACCGTGGCCGCGCGTGGCCTCGCCATTCTCTACGATGGAAAAGATCGGCAAGCGAACGCAGCGAAAGCGCGCGACGTGTTGTCGCCGGTCATCGAACGCGTGAAAGCGCTCGACGGTGCGCCGTCCTACGCGGATCTCACGCTGGCGATCCTCGAGCTGGAGCTCGGCAACTACGACTCTGCGACGCAGACGCTCGGCAACGTGAAACAAGTTCTCCCGGGCAGCGTACGCGCGAAAGTATGGCACGCGCGCGCCGCCTATCGTGCGAGTCGACTGGGCACCAGCGAAGCCGCGTTTTTGGAAGCGCTGCGCGCCCAGCCTTCACATCCGGGCGCACGTGCCGGTCTGGCGCTGACGAAGATCGTGCGCGGCGATCTGAACGGCGCGGCCGAACAATTGGTGAAGTTCGACGAGCTTCCGGAGAAAGAAGTTTCGAGCCGCGATCGTGCGCTCGCCGAGTTTGCGCGGAGCGAAGTCTTCCGTGCTGCCGGCTCGGAGCCGGAATCGCTCGGCGCGTACACGAACGCGGTGCGCCTCGATCCGTCGAACGCGGACTTCCCGTTCGGCAAAGGCAAGGCGCTGCTCGAGAGCGACAACGCGAAAGAAGCACTCTCGCACCTGAAAAAAGCGGTGGAGATGGAGAAGACGCGTTGGACGTTCTTGGTGGCGCTGGCCGAAGCGGAGATGTGGAACGAGGACAATGTTTCGGCGACGAAACACATCGACGAGGCCTTGGCTCGCGCGCCCGATCAGCTCGAGCCGATGCTCGCCAAAGCGCGTTTGTTGCGCCGCTCGAAGAGCCCGGAGACCGAGGCCTATCTGAAGAAGGTCTCGGCGCAGTTCCCGAGCGCGGAAGCCGACGTCGATCTCGAGCTCGGCCGATACTTCCGTGCCATCGAGAAGCTCGACGACGCGAAGACCTATCTCGAATCGTCGATCAACAAGATGGGCGGTTCTTCACCGTCGAAGCAGGGCGACATCGTGCTCAGCTACGCGAAGCTGATGCGCGAACGCGGTGAAGCGGAGCTCGCGCTCCAAAGTTTCCGCCAAGCGCAGGCGCTCGGAAACATCGAAGCTGCGTATTGGGTGTCGTCGATGTTGTGGCGCGGTGAAAAAGCAGAGCGCGACGAAGCGAAGCGCGGATGCGAACGTTACCTCGCTGCGGGAGCATCACTCCGGTACACGAACGAAGCTCGGCAGATTTGCAACCAACTGCGGTAGCGGCTCGTCCTGCCCGAAATATTGCTCGACGAGCTTCATGATCGCATAACGATCGAAGAGCTCGACCGGTGCGTCTTCGGCGCTCAAACGGCCATCGGGCGTGAACGTTCCGCTGGTGAACAACAAACCCTTGGAGACGTAAGCGCTGCGCATGGCGCGAATGAAGGCGCCGACCGCGGGGCCGTCGAGCTTGCCGGTGAGCGGAGGTGCAGGAATGCAGTGGACGAAAAAGGTGCCACCGGTGACGGGCGTGGGATTCACGCCGCGCATTTCGAAGACTTCGTTTTTGCCGCCCTGCGTACGATCGATTTCGATACCCATGCGGTCGAGGATCGCGCCGACGAGCTTGCCGAGCTGTTCGGCATCGAGCTCGACGATCGGCGCGTTGTTGGATTCCGCACGCAGGTCGATCGGCTGCGGTTTCGGTGCCGTCACCGCGATCAAGAAGATCAAACCGAAGCCGAGGACGATCGCGATGAGGAAGAGAGCAATGACGGACATGCTCAATGATTAATCGGCGGTGGCGCTTTAGGCGATATCCATCGCCTTCTTGAGCATGTTTTCGAGGTGCGCCTTCGGAACGGCGCCGATGATCTGATCGACCGGCTGCCCGTTCTTGAACACCAAGATCGTGGGAATGCTCATCACGTTGTAGCGCTGCGGGACGTTTTGGTGCTCATCGATGTTGAGCTTTCCAACTTTTACTTGTCCGGCATATTTGCCGGCCAGCTCTTCGACCGCCGGCGCGACCATGCGGCAGGGAGCGCACCATGGAGCCCAGAAGTCGACCAACACAGGTTTATCGGACTTCAAGACTTCGCCTTCGAAGTTGTCGTCTCCCAAGGTCAACACATGCTCGCTTGCCATAAAACCCTCACCTCTTTCTGTTCGCAGCTCGAAGCTTAGACATTGTCTAAAGCCGCAGCAGGAAATCGTCTAGATCTTTCCGTCTTGCCGCAGGTGTACCCTATACTTAGCTCGCGCGTGTTCGCGCAACCGTTATGGCGAAGCTCCACGATCGCATGTTCATCGCGCAGTCCACGCTCGAAGCCTGGCTCGACTCCGGCAAAGCTGAGGTCAACGATCAGATCGTTCATCTCAAAAAGCTCCGTCGCGAATACGCGATCGAGCCCGCAGTGAAATTTCTCGCGGTGACGCCGGAAGATCGCGGCGGCAAGCTGCTCGGCAAGGTGCTCAGTGAGAGGCGTGTAGTCGAGCTCGGCGGAGAGATCCTCGGCGACTCCGTTTTGTTCGGTGAGACCGCGTTTCAAGTGCAGGCAGGCTATGTCGGCACACTCAAAGGGACCGGCTGAGCATGGCGCTGCTCCTCAGCGAGATCTGCGCCGTCTTCTACGCGATCGTCGCGATCACCGGATTGGTGCAGTTGTTTTGGCCGCGGGTCGCGGGCGATCGCATCGTGCTCGCGGGGATGGGGATCGCAATTTTGGCGCACGCCTTCGCGATCGGCGGCCGCACGGTGCAGCTCGAGAGCGCTCCGATCACCAACATGAACGATGCGCTCTCCGTATTCGCCTTCCTCGTGGCGATCATCGCGGCGTTGATCGCGTGGCGCGCGAACGTCGCGCAGGCGGCACCGCTCGCTGCTTTGCTTGCAGCAGGTTTGGTGTTGATCGGGATCGTGCGGGGTCCGGAAGGACAGATCGCCGACGACATCAAAACGCATTGGCTCGCGGTCCACATCGCGTTCGCTTTTCTCGGTGATGCGTCCTTCGCCATCGCGGGCATTGTCGCGGCGGTCTTCCTCGTTCAAGAACGGAAGCTGAAGTCGAAGAAGAAAAAAGAGCTCGTCAAAGTCGGCACCGGCGTCCACAGCATGCCCGCGCTCGAGGTGCTCGATAAAGTGAGCATCAACCTCATTCAATGGGGCTTTCCTTTGATGACTTTGGGCCTGCTTTCCGGGGCTTTTTACGCGAAAGCGGTGCGCGGCTTCTATTGGAGCTGGGATCCGCTGTCCACCGTCAGCTTGATGGTTTGGGTGCTCTACGCGGTGTTGCTCCACTTCCGCATCACCATCGGTTGGCGTGGACGAAAGCTCGCGGTGCTCACAGTGCTCGGCGTCGTCGTTACTTTGATCGCTTTCGTGGGCCTCGGAATCGCCGGCAGCGGCGCTCACGGACCGAACCCGGCGAACGAGGCTTCGGAGGCGATCCGATGAAGTTCGTGGTGACCGGACTGTCCCACAAGACAGCTCCGATCGAATTGCGCGAAAAGCTGGCGCAGCAGACGAACGATCTGTCGCGCGTGTTCGCCGAGCTGTTGAAGCTCCCGAACGTGTCCGAGGTCTGCGTGATCTCCACGTGTAATCGTATCGAGATGTACGTCGCGGGCACGTCGGAGGCGGCTTCCTTGTCACGCACGTTGAAGACGTATCTGCAGAGTGTGTCGGGCAAGCTTCCCGGCGAGCTCGATCAACACCTCTACCAACACGAAGGCACGGCGGCGCTGCATCATCTGTTTCGGGTGTCGTCGTCGCTCGATTCCATGGTCGTCGGTGAGCCGCAGATCCTCGGCCAGGTGAAAGAGGCGTACGCCAAAGCGCAGGGCGAGAAGGCCAGCGCTGGGGAGCTGGCGCGCATCTTCCAAAAGGCGTTCGCCGTCGCGAAACGGATACGCACGGACACGGGCATCGCGGAGAACGCCGTGTCGATGAGCTTCGCAGCGGTGGAGCTCGGGCGGCAGATCTTCTCTTCGCTCGAAGGGAAAAAAGTGCTCGTGCTCGGTGCGGGCAAGATGTCGACGCTGGCGGCGAAACATCTGCGCGCGTACGGCGTCGCAGAGATCAAGGTGGCCAATCGATCACTTTCGGCTGCTCAAAAGCTCGCGGACGACATCGGGGGAACGGCTTCATCGCTGAACGATCTCCCGCTCTTGCTCACGCAGGCGGACATCGTCATCTCCTCGACGGCGTCGCCGAAGTTTATCGTCGACAAACCGCTGATGGCGCGCGTGGTGCGCGAGCGCCGTTACCGCGCGATCTTGTTCATCGACATCGCTGTTCCGCGCGACATCGATCCCGCGGTCGGCGATCTGGACAACGTCTATGTTTACGACGTCGACGATCTCGAGTCGGTGCTGGAGTCGAACCGGCAGTCGCGCGCGGATGAAGCGCGGGAGGCTGAGCGGATCGTCGAAGAAGAGGTCCAAGGATTCGCGCGTTGGACGAAGTCGCAGCAGGTCGTGCCGATGATCAAAGCGCTGCGCGAGCACGCGGTCTCCATCGCCAACGCGGAGGTGGAGCGCACTTTGGCGAACGTGAAGGGCGCGGACAAAAAGACGGAGAGCAGCGTGCGCGCCATGGGCCAGTCGATCGTCAACAAGATGCTCCATCCCGTGTTGGCGCGGCTCAAACAAGCGGGCGCGGAAGGTGATCCGCAGCCGTATTTGGATGCGCTCGAAGCGTTGTTCGGCGTGGTGCCGGTGCTCGAGGAAGAAAAGCCGCCCGCCGAAGACGAAGAGGACAACGTAGTGCAGCTCCACGAGGACCGCGGATGATCATCCGCATCGCGACCCGAAAAAGCCCGCTCGCATTGTGGCAAGCGAACCACGTGGCTTCGCTGCTCAGGCGCGACGGCATCGAGACCGAGCTCGTCGAGCTGACGACCAAAGGCGACAAGATCCTCGATCAGGCTTTGTCGAAGGTCGGCGGCAAAGATCTCTTCGTGAAAGAGATCGAAGAAGCGCTGCTCGACGGGCGCGCGCAAGTTGCGGTGCATTCGCTCAAAGACATGCCCACCGAGCTGCCCGAGGATCTGGTGATCGCAGCTTATCCGCCGCGCGAGGATCCGCGCGATGCGCTCGTTTCGCTGAAGGGTTACACGCTCGCGACCCTGCCGCAGGGCGCGCGGGTGGCCACGTCGTCTTTGCGGCGTGCGGCACAGCTGTTGCGGCACCGACCTGATCTTTCGATCAGTCCGATCCGCGGCAACGTGCAGACGCGGCTGAAGAAGCTCAAGGAACAAAACCTCGACGCGACCATGCTCGCTTATGCGGGGCTGTTGCGCCTCGGCTTAAAACACGTGGCCACCGAGGTGTTGTCGGTGGAGATCTCGCTGCCGGCGATCGGGCAGGGGATCTTGGCGGTGGAGACCCGGACCGAAGACACGGCGCTGGTGGCGCACCTCGATGATCTTTCGGCCAGGTTGGCCGCGACGGCGGAGCGTTCTTACCTCCACCGGTTGCGCGGCGGGTGCCAGGTTCCGATCGCGGCCCATGCGCGCATCGACGGCGAAACTCTGCATTTGCACGGCCTGGTGGCCTCGCTCGACGGCAAAGAGATCTTCGAAGATCGGCTCGAAGGACCGACGGGCGCAGCCGCCGAGCTCGGAACCTTGCTCGGCGAACGTGTGCTGCAACTCGGTGCAGGGCGGGTCCTCGATGAGCTCCACCAAAGTTGACACCCTGGCCGGAAGGACAGTGGTCATCACCCGCGCCCGCGCGCAGGTGAAAGAGCTGGCGTCGCTCCTCGAGGAAGCGGGCGCGAAGGTGCTCGCTTGTCCGACGATCGAGATCGTTCCACTCGAGGATCTGCACGAGCTCGATGCGGCTTTGGCACGGAGCTTCGACGTCGTGTTGTTGGGCTCGAAGAACGCGGCCGAGATCCTGTTCTCTCGATCAGCTGATCTCTTGGACAGGGTGCATAGCTCGGTTTTCGCGTGTGTCGGCGCGAAGACCGCGGCGTTCGTGCGCGAGCACACCCCGGCGCAAATCGTGTCCCCGGCGGATTACAACGCGGAAGCTTTGTTGGCGGCGCTGGAAAACGAGCTGGGAGCTTTGGCCGGAAAGCGGATTCTTTTTCCGCGTGCGCCCGAAGGTCGCGAGGTGTTGATCGAGGCGTTGGCCGCTCGCGGAGCGAGGGTCGAGGCGATCGCCGTGTACCGCATCGCCGGCGCGGCTCAGCCGACAGCCGAATTGGTGGCGGAGCTGGAAAAAGCCGACGACTTCACCTTTCTCTCCGGCGAAACGCTGCGCGCATTTTTGGCGCTCGTACCGCACGGCGCCGCGATGCTGGCTCGGGCGCGCGTTGCGGTGATCGGTCCGATCGCGGCGGCTCGTGCAGCGGAGCTCGGCGTGCGTGTCGATGTGCAGCCGAAAAGCGCGACCATCGAAGCATTGGTGGAAGCGCTCAGCATTTGTTAGAAGCTTCGGCATGGAGTTCCCGCTCACGCGCATGCGGCGCACGCGCAAGACCGAAGCGCTGCGACGTCTGGTTCGCGAAACCACCCTTTCTTCGGACAACCTGATTCAACCGTTGTTCGCCGTCCCCGGACAAAACGTGAAGAAACCGGTGAGCTCGATGCCCGGCGTCTCGCAGCTCTCGGTCGAGCACATCGTCACCGAGTCGCAGCGCGCATTCGATGCCGGCGTACCCGCGGTGATCCTCTTCGGTATTCCGGAGAAAAAAGACGCCGAAGGATCTTCGTCGTGGAATGCGAACGGCATCGTGCAGCGCGCGGTTCGCGGGATTAAAGAGAAAAACAAAGACGTCTGCGTCATCGTCGATCTCTGTTTTTGCGAATACACCAGCCACGGTCACTGCGGAGTTCTCGATCATAAAGACGTCGAGAACGACGCCACGCTCGAGAACTTGGTGAAACAAGCGCTCTCGCTCGCGGGTGCGGGTGCGGACGTGATCGCCCCGAGCGGCATGATGGACGGCATGGTCGGCGCGATCCGCGAAGGTCTCGACGAAGAAGGTTTCGAGATGACGCCGATCCTCAGCTACGCGGCGAAGTTTGCGTCCGGCTTTTACGGGCCGTTCCGCGAAGCTGCGGGGTCGACGCCGTCGTTCGGCGATCGCCGCACCTATCAGATGGATCCGGCCAATGTGCGCGAAGCGGTGCGCGAAGCCGCGCTCGACGTCTCCGAAGGCGCGGACATGTTGATGGTGAAACCGGCGCTCGCTTATCTCGACGTGATCCGCGAGCTGCGCGACGAGTTCGATCTGCCGATCGCCGCCTACAATGTCAGCGGCGAGATGGCCATGGTCGAAGCCGCTGCAGCGAACGGGTGGATCGATCGCCAGCGGGTGATCATGGAGATGTTGATCAGCATGCGCCGCGCAGGTGCGGACATGATCCTGTCCTACTGGGCAACCGAGGTCGCGGGTTGGCTGAAGAAGTGAGCAACGACGGGCTCTACAAAGTTGTCGAGCTCACCACCGTCACCGACGAAGAGCTGGAGCGCGTGCTCAACGAATACACCGCGCTCGGATTCACGCTCTCCGGCATCCATTTCGCGATGCGCGAATCCTCCAAACGTCCCGCCATGGCCTTCATCGTCTTTACGAGAGCTGTACTGGCCCGTTAACGGCGGAACAAGTCCGCCTGCGGGCCCTACGTTCGCTTCGCTCACTGCGCGCTTCGCTTGCCTTGACCCATCAACGATTTCGCTCGCGGATGCGGTCGCGGACTTTGGCTTTTTGATCGGGGCTCAAGGAGCGCCAGCGTTGTGCCTTGGCGCGGAGCTTGGCGCGCTCTTCGGGCGACAGCGAGCGCAGCTTCTTCGCCATGGTGCGCAGCTCTTGTTGGCGTTCGAGCGGCAGCGCACGAAAACGGTCCATGTTCTGGCGAATGCGCTCGCGCTGGCGCGGGCCGAGCTCGCGGAAACGTTGTGCCGCGGCTTTGATGTTCTCGCGCTCTTCGGGCGGAAGCTTGCGCAGCTCCTTGGCGCGATCCATCAAACGGGCGCGTTGTTCGGGCGGCATCTTCTTGAAACGTTCGAGCCGGGCCATCAGCTCGGCGCGTTCACGCGGCGACATGGCGCGGATCTTCTCGATCGCCTGCTGCGTCGGCTTCGGTTCATCCGCGCGCGCCTGAAAAACACCGCCGAGGAGCAGGCCCGCCAGCAGCAAATTTTTGATGTGCCCGATCATTCGTCGTCCTCCAAAAAAGGGAGCAGCTCGAGCAGGTCGAAGCTCTCGAGCATGTCGAGCTCCGACAACACATCGAGGTAACGTGCGAGCTCGAGCTCTTCGTCGGTCAAACCGAACGAAGCTGCGACGGTCGAGGTGGCGACCGGCTCTGCAAACGCCGGCGCCGCCCACGACAACACAAAGAGGAGCACGAGCGTCTTCACCCCGGCTCTCCATTCTCGAGCGCTTCCAGAGCTTCGAGGTCGCCGAGATCTTCGATCACGTCGAGGTCCTCGACGATCTCCAAGCTCTCGTACAGCTCGAAGTCTTCGACGAACGCCAATTCGTCGATGTTCTCCACCAATTCCGCGGTCAACAGCTGCTCCGGCTCGCGACGTCCCTCCTCGAAGAAGAACATCACCGAGATCAACACCAGCGCGACGCCGGCCACCGCGAAACCGAGGCGCGGCAGCGTGAACAGCTCGCCGAGGCGTTCGAACAAAGACAACGTCTGCGGGCCGCGCACGGACTCGAGCGCGTCGATGGCATCGAGCCGCCCGCGCATCGCTGCGTCGAAACTGGCCGAAGGATCAGGTGGGGCGATCTTCGCGACCGCAGCATAGATCATTTGTGTCGAAACGATCGCCGCCTGACACGCGGCGCATCCTCCCGCGTGTTCGCGAAGCTCCGGCGTGCCGCCGCCTTCGGCGACCAAAGCGAGATCTTCTCCGAGGTGATGATCTTCGTTCATCGTGCGCCCTCCATGACCTGATTCGTCTCCTTGCGCAGCGCTTCGAGCGCGCGGTGGATCAGCGACTTCACCGCCGACACCGACGTCTCCAGCGCGTGTGCGATCTCTTCGTGCGAGAGGTTGTCTTGTCGCGCCATCAAAAATGCCGCGCGCTGATTCGCCGGCAAAGCGTCGATCGCGCGATCCAAACGTTTCGCGAGCTGATCGCCCACCGCCAGCTCTTCAGGATTGATCGCCCGCGGCATCTCGACACCCTCCAAAGCCTCGCGGTGTTCCGGCCGGCGGAGCTCGTTCAAACAAACGTTCGTCGCCACTCGATAGAGCCAAGTCTTGAACTTGGCGTTCGCTTCGTAGGCCTTCGTCGTGTAGACGCGCACGAAGATCTCTTGCGCGAGCTCTTCGGCGCGCGCGCGGTTCTTCACGTAACGCGAGGCGTGCGCGACCATCGAGCGCCGGTATTTCTCGAAGAGCCGTTCGAACATCTTCCGATCCCGGGACTTCACGAAGGCCACCATCAGGGCGGCGTCCTCGTCGATGTCCAAGCCCCTCACCATCTCGTTGAACCCGAAAAGATCACGGAAGTTGCGCGTGTACGCCGGCGATCAGTTGATAACTGACCGGGAGCTCACCGAAGTATGCGCCTGGCCGAAAGACGGCGGCTTGCAGGGAGAATGCAAGAAAGTCGAGGAGTTGCAGCTCGAGCTCCACGTCACCTTCGATGCCATAAGCGTTCGATCGCGAAGCGCGCGAGGCGACGGTGGCGAACATCGCCGCACCGGCGAGGCGCACCCAAAGGATGTCGAAAGGATGAAGCTCGACGCCTATACCTCCGCCGAGGAGGCCGGCGCCGTCCGGGGCGACGGATGCGACGACGGGCGAGGCGAGGGCGGAGGCCACGCCTCCGTTGAAGAAGAGCGAGGTGAACGGCAAAAGCGGCGCGAGCCCGATGAAGCTCGAATAGGTGTCTTCGTTCGCGTTTGCATCCTCCGACAACCCGCGATCGCCGCTCATGAAGATGCCGAACGCATCGACGGCGTAGTGTTCGGTGATCGCGTACCGCAGCTCGAAGTCTGCGAAGTACGAGGACAACGAAACTTCGGACAACGTCTCCGACAAAAGTTGCTCTTGGACCGCGGCTGCGGCGAAGCGGTTCTCCACGTAAAAGCGCAGCGCGTCGTTCGCCGAGATCTCGGTGTTCACGTGACCAAAACCGAAGATCAACGCGGCGGAAGCGGTGAATTCTTCGATCGCGGCTTTGCCGGTGAGGCCGAGCCACGCGGCGTAACCGGAGCTTTCGAGGTCGTAACCGATCACGCCCGCGTTGTAGAGCGCGCCGGCTTCACGGGTGATCTGTCGGACACGTTCTTCGACGAAACGCCGGGCGATCGGTCCGAGGTCGGCGTTCGCTGCGCGATCGGCGGCACCGGCGAGTCGTCCGCGAAAGAGCGCGTCGGCGAGCACCGGGGTGAGACCGTCTTGGTTGTCGAGAAAAGCGGCGCCGAAGAGACGCAGCTCTGTTTTGCGATCGAAGGTGTAGCCGAGCTCGACCGCGAAGAGCGGGCTTTGTTTACTTTGCGCGGTGAACGTCGCGTCGGGAACGATCGCGTGCAGGCGATAACGCCAAGGATCGTTCGGAGCGAGGAGCGAGGGATCGATGTCCAGCGTCGCGCCGAACGCATAGGCGTCGAAAATGGCGCCGGCGCCGATGTTGGGGCGGATCTTTCCCGCGAGGATCTGGACCACTCCGGTCTCGCCGAACTGCAAATCCACCCCGGTTTCACCGAGAAATAACGTGTCTTTGAAGCGCCGCCCGGCGCCTGCGCCGTCGGCCGAGATCCCCTGCGAGCCGAATTCCAAGAGCCCGGTGTCGAGGGACAGGATCAAGCCGAGCTCGTCGGCGGGACGGCCTTTCAGCGAGCCGACGACGTGCAGCTGATACGCGATCCGTTCGCTGAGCGCGGTGCTCGAGGTCGGGACTCGAAGTTGCGCGTACAAGATGTCTTCGGAGATCGACTCTGCGTAAAAACGATTGGAGACGAACAGCTCCCAGTCGAGCGCCGCTGCGGGCGTCGCGTACAACAGGCTTATCAACGCGGCGATCCGAACAAGCGTCGCGAAGAGCGAGCTTGCGAGCGTAGAAGGCCGCAGGCGGACCTGTTCCACCGCTAGCGGCCCGGGACTCACCGAGCGCCGCGCACGATCGCGCCTTCAGCCTCGAGCAACCTGGCCGGAAGATCAGGATGCGGCTGCGCGATCAGCTCGATGCGCACGATCTTCTCCGGGCCGACTGTTTCTTCGATCACTGCGCCCGCTGCTTGGATCATGTGCAGCGGTCCGGTGAGCGTGAAGACACCTTTGCCCGAAAGGCCAGTACCGAGCCGCAGCTCCATCAACCGTACGTCGGCACCTTTGAGCGCGTGATCGCAGGCGAGGATCGCCGAAGCGACCGTGGTGGTCTCGATGATCGCCATCGATTCTTCGAGGCGCATCGAAAGCCGTGTGGCCAAGCCGTCGCGCAGCTCCTGGTGCGGATCGCGGAGGACGACGAGGTCGACCAGATCTTCTTTCGCGACTTCGGCGCCGGCGGTCACCGCTTCGTCGACTTCGGCAAGCGAGCTGGAAATGACGATCAAATAACGGCCGGGCGAGATGGTGCGTGCGGCGACGATCGTGGTCTCGGCGCGTTTCGCCATCTGATCGAGCACGACGATGCCGCGCGCGATCGACGCGAGCTCGAGAACGGCGATCGCTTCACGCTCGGCGAGCATCACCATTTCTCCTGCGCGGTCTCTGCGCCGCCCCGGCGGCTGAGGACCATGGCCGACAACAAGAGGTCGTGATCCTCGCGCAGCGCCGCGGTCAGCTCGCGCGCACGTAAGATCACCTTGAAGATCTGCCGCCGCGGTTGATTTTCTTCGGCGATCAGCTGGTCGACATCGATCAACGCGAGACGCCGCTCGCCGGCTTCTGCGACGAGCACGGGGAAGGTGCCCAACATGCGAGAATCGATCGAGGGCGCGAGCGTCGAGGTGCTGGAGGTGTTCGCCAGCTGCGCGAGCTCCAGCAACATCAGTCCTTCGAGGCTCGCGTCTTTGTTGTTTTTGCCGAGGATGAACGCGTCGATGGTCATCGAGGCGCTCGAGGTCTTCGCCTCGAGGATCAACGTCGGGCGCCGAATGCGCCGCGTTTCGTCGACCTCGATCAAGCCGTCGCCGTCGACATCGATCGGCGAGTCGAAGCCCGAAATCTGCGCCGGCATCGTCCACCGATCTCCGAGCCTCGACAGCTGCACCGTGAACCCATAACCGCGGTTCACATAAGTGCCGTCGCGCCCGACCGAGCCCGTATATCGATCGCTGACACACCCTGTCCCAAAGGACAGGATCGCCAAGATAAGCGAAGCGCGCAGTGAGCTCCGCGAACGGAGGACCGCAGGCGGGCTTGTCCCGCCGTTGACGGTCAAATGATCCGGAAGGAGTCGACGATGCTGCATCGGCGTTCCCGGGTGAAGTGCGTGGCGTTCGTCAGGCCTTCGCCGGTGGGCGAAGCGATGGTGAACGACGTGTATCCTTCGCCGCCGAGCCCCAGGCCCGCGAACGTCGGTGCGTTCTTGGTGAAGATCGACGTGTTGATGCTGCGCGCCATCTGATGAAGGTTCTCGATGTTTCGCGAGTACATGGCGGCCGTATGGCCGAAGCCGTGCTCGACACGTTTCGCCATGGCGATCGCGTCGTCCGCGGTCGGCACACGCACGAAACCGAGCACCGGCATCAACAGCTCACCTTGGACGAAGGATGCTTTTTCGTCGCACTCGACGAACAACATTTGTACGCCCGAAGGTGCACGCACGCCGATCGCTTCCAAGATCTTCGACGCATCTTTGCCGACCCAATCTTTGTTCGGATGAAGCCCGTCTTCGCCGACGACCAGCTTCTCGAGCTTTTGCACGAGCGCGCCTTTGACCTCGTAGCCGCCGCGTTCGGTCATGTAGCGCTTCAAGTGATCGGCGATCTCCGCGACGGCGATGATCTCTTTTTCCGCCGTACAGACGATGCAGTTGTCGAGGCTCCCGCCGTCGACGATGCCCTGCGCCGCGCGCTGCAGATCCGCGGTTTCATCGACGACCACCGGCGGATTTCCGGGCCCCGCGGCGATCGCCCGTTTCCCGGAGCTCATCGCCTCTTTGACGACGGCCGGGCCACCGGTCACCACCATCAAACGGATGCCGGGATGCCGCATCAGCTTCTGCGCCGATTCGATGGTCGGTTCGGCGATCGAACAGATGAGATTCTCCGGGCCACCCGCGCCGACGATCGCTTCGTTCAGCTTGTCGACCAGATAGTTGGAGACACCCTTCGCACCGGGATGAACGTTGAAGACGACCGCATTGCCGCCGGCGATCATGCCGATGCTGTTGCAGATGATCGTCTCCGTCGGGTTCGTCGTCGGCGTGATCGCGCCGATCACGCCGTAGGGCGCGCGTTCGGTGATCATCAAACCGTGGTCGCCCGAGTAGGCAGCCGGCCGCAAGATCTCGATGCCCGGCGTCTTCTCGATCACCAGGCTGTTCTTCTTCAGCTTGTGGTCGACGCGCCCGAGCTTCGTCTCCGCGACGGCCATCTCGGAGATGGCGCGCGTCTCGCGACGTCCACACTCGCGCATCGCGGCGATCACTTTTCCGCGCAGCTCCAGCGTCGACGACTCGATCGCCCGGTACGCGTGGGTGGCCGCATCGACCGCGCGATCCATGTCGTCGAACACGCCGCGGCCGCGAGCCCGCGTGTGCACCGCAGGTGCCGGCGACTTGGGCTCGTAACGCGGCGGTGCCGGAGCACAATAAGGCTCACTGGCCTTTGGTACAGGTGCCGAAGACGAGGACGCGCCGCCGACCAAACGATCGACTACGCGTCCCACGATCTCCGCAATTTTGGCTTCGTCGAGCTCAGCCACGCCTCAACCTCGGTTTCACTTGCTCTTGTCGTAGCGGACGCGACCCTCGACCTCGATCTGATCGATGATCGCCATGACCACGTGGTCGACCGGCCGGTCCTTGGTCTGCGCCGTTTGGCGCGCCGAGGATCCGGCCGCATACAACACGACCTCGCCGACACCGGCGCCGACCGAATCCGCGGCGACGATGATCCCGCCCGTCGGTTTGCCGTCGAGGTCGGTCGCTTTGACAAGGAGAAGGCGCAGGCCTTCGAGCTCCGGATCTTTGCGCGCCGAAACGACGGTGCCGATCACTTTGCCGATCAGCATCGATATCCCGGCTAACGGCCTTCGCCGCCGCCGCCGTTACCGCCGGTGCCGCTACCGCCGCGATTTTGAGCTGCGCGGGCCTGGACGGAACGTCCGAGCGGAAGCGCGAGATCGACGCTGGCGTGCGGGCGTGGAATGACGTGCGTGCTCACCAGCTCGCCGACGCGTTCTGCGCCGCGTGCACCGGCTTCGACCGCCGCCTTCACCGCTGCGACGTCACCGCGAACGATCGCCGTGACGTATCCACCGCCGTAGCCCTTCTCGTATCCGACGAGCTCGACTTTGGCCGCCTTCAACATGGCGTCGGCAGCTTCGACCATTCCCACGAACCCTTTGGTCTCGATCAGACCGAGTGCGTCCGTCATCTTCATTCACCTCATTCTACTGAATAGAATCCACTAAAGAGAGTTACTTCTCGCGTCCGGTGACGCTCGCGATCGCATCCATTGCAGCTTTTGCGGCGGAGTCGACTTCGGACTCCTCACCACACATATACAAGCGGCCATACGCGCCGAACGGCAACACGTCGACGAGCAACACGTCCGCCGCTTTTTCTGCTTCATTCGCAGCAAAAGCGACGTACGCCGCGGGCTCCGTCTCCAGAATGAACAGCGACTGACCCGGCTTGATCATCGATCCGAAACGGATCTTGTCGATGATCATCGCGTGATACGGTTCGATCGATCGAATGATCGTGTTCGACACGACCTTCGGTTTCAATCGATCCGTTTCCTTCACGCCGAGTTGGTCGAGGATCGCCAGACCGGCCGCGTGGACCTGTCCTTTGTCTTCGTGATGCACTTCCAACATGCCGAACGCGCGTTCGACGACGAGCGTCGCGGGTTGAACGTCTGTCGCTTTCAACGCGCGATCGATCAGTCGATGGATCTGCATCCCGGGAGCGATCTCGATATAGAGCGACGCCATTCCGGGAACGGGAAAATAGCCGCGGCACGTCGTACATACGTGAGACGCAAACTGCGGCTGAAGAGAGTCGATGAACTGATAAGCTCGGAGACTTACGGCTTCCGCCATGCCGCTGCGGTCTTTAGCGTGAATTGGGTTACAGTGCGAGCGCTGAATCACGGTCACAGGGGCGGTTCTCCCGCGCACAGATGATCAGGAGGACAAAAGCTCGCGGCTGGGAACGTGATCGCATACAAGATCCAGTGACTTAGCGGGGCAATGAAACAAAACGCCCGTCTGAGCGTTGAATCTGTAGGGACGATAAGAAAACGGTGCCGATAACTTCGCAGCAAGAGCGCACGGGGAAGCTCAAGGATCTGAGGGATCGAACCGAAGAGGTAGCCATGCTGGATGCATACATCATCGATGCGATTCGCCAGGAAGAGCTCGCGCGTGAGCGCGAATTCGACCGACGGCGCATTTATCTGGAGCTTCCGCTCCCGCCGCGCCTGCCGCCGCCGAACATCGACGGGGAGCGCCGGGACGAGGATGAACACCGAGGGCCGGTGATCATCCCGTTTTCCCCCGACATCCGAGACGTCGAAGACGACGCCGCTTAACAACCTTCCGCGATCCTCATCGATCGCTCGAGGAGCGGTCCCGCGCCTGGAGCGTGGGGCCGCTTTTTTATTTCCGGGCGGTCGACCCTTCCTTCAGCTTCGCCTCACCCGCGCGCTTCGCTCGTTTTGCGCCTTCGCGTGAAGCGATCGCCGTGTGTTAAGGAATTGCGCGTGCTGGAGCGATCTCTTGTCGCGTTCTCGCTGCTCGGAGCCACCTGGGTATTGTGGCTCTTAGTCGGGCTTTCGGTGATCTCGGTGTACGTGATGATCGAACGTTCGATCTTTTATCTGCGAAGGCGGGTCGACGTGCGCGCTTTGTCCGATCAGCTCGCGTCTTTCCTCGATAAAAAAGACGTCGCCGGCGCACAGGCGCTGCTCGCAAACGCCGATAGTATGGAAGCGAATGTCCTGCGCGCGGGGCTGACCACCTATACGCGAGGCCCGCGCGTCGTCGCCGAGACGATGGACGCCGAGCTCACGCGGCAGAAGTCGCGCTTCGACTCCTACCTGATCTTTCTTGGGACACTGGGGAACAACGCGCCCTTCATCGGCCTTTTTGGAACGGTGCTCGGCATCATCAAGGCGTTCAAGGATCTCTCGATCGGTGATCCCTCGGGCGGCGGCGCAGGCGCGCAAGCGGTCATGGCCGGCATCTCGGAAGCGTTGGTGGCCACGGCGGTCGGGCTCGCGGTCGCGCTCCCCGCGGTCGTCGCCTTCAACTATTTCAAGACCCTGGTCAAAAGATCAGTCGCCAACACGGAGACGTTGTCGAAGACGTTGTCCGCGCGTCTCGAGGACTAGATGGCGGGTCGAGCCGGCGACGACGATGACGTGATCACGTCGATCAACGTGACCCCGTTGGTCGACATCGTCCTTGTTCTCTTGATCATCTTCATGATGACGGCGAGCTACATCGTCACGCCGGGGATCAAAGTCGAGCTCCCGAAAGCAGCGACCTCCGAGAACGTGGTGCAGTCGGTGCTCGCGTTGGTGATCACGCGCGAAGGTGATCTGTATCTCAACAACGCGAAGACCACGAACGCGGAGCTCACGACGTTCATCAAGAGTGAACAAGCCGCCGGCAAAGATCTGGAAGCGGTGATCGCCGCAGACGCCGCGGTTCCGCACGGTCGCGTCGTCGGCCTCATCGATCTCATCAAGACACACGGCGTGGTGAAGTTCGTGATCAACACCGAGGCCGAGTTCACCAACAGCGAGGAACAAAAATAATGCGCGCGGTGGCGGCGATCGGGACGCTGCTGCTCCACGGCGTCTTGCTCTTCGGAATGAGCGCGCTCCCCGAAAAGAAGAGCGCCGCGGCGACCAAGCTGGTCGAGATGAAGGTGCGCCCCCGGCCGCCGCCCCCGGTCGTCGAAGAAAAGGCGGAGCCAAAAAAAGAAGAGCCGATCCCGCCGCCGGAAGTGAAACCGCAGCTGGTGAAGAAGAAGACGGTGGAGAAATCGGTGCCCGACGAGCCGAAACCCGTCGAGCCGCAGCCGAAACCGAAGGTCCCGCCGCAAGGTTTTTCAGTCGACATGTCGAACACCGTCGCCGGCGGAAACGGCGTCGCTGTCCCCGCCATCGACGGCGGAGGAAACATGTTCGCCGATCCCAAAGATAAAACTCTGGCTCCTGGCCAAAAGACCAGTCAGCCGCAACCGAAGCCCGAAGGGCAGGGCAAAGGCACAGTTCCCGCGGGGTCCTATCAAGTGACCTCCATGCCCGAGTGGCTCAGCAACGAAGACGATCGTACGCCGCCGTATCCACCCGACGCCAAAGAGCGCGAGGTCGAAGGACAGGTGCTCCTCAAAGTCTACGTGGGCACCGAAGGCCGCGTGACCCAGGTGCGGATCACCAAGAAGCTCGATCCCTCCTGCGACGAAGTGGCCGTGAAGTGGGCCAAAGAAAAGTTCCGCTTCAAACCGGCGATGCTCGGCGATCAACCCGTCGGTATGTGGATCGACGTGCCGGTCACCTTCGTGATCGATAGATAAACGCCGCGAAAATTTGTTTTAGGCCTTACCTGCGTGGGCGTCTTCTGCAGCTCTTCGCGCGGCTTTTGGCGTGAGCGCGGTCCGCAATCGATCGACGATCCCCGTCAGCTCCAAGCGCAGCTTCGCCGGGTGATGCCGCCCGTGCAGCGTCAACATGCGGCCGTCGCGGCGCATGACGAACAAGGACGCCCCACCGGTGCGGTTCACGCCGGGCTCGGTGGTCATGACGCCGGCGACACCGTGTTCCCGCATCTCGTTCTCGGTGAGCGGGCCCAATCTTCCGCGGGGAAGCGCGACGACGTTCGGTTGTTCGACGTCGAGGCGGGCATCGAGATCTTTTTGGCTCCCGAACAGCTCATCACGTGCAGCATCGGCGCTCACCTCATCGAGCGGCACGTGATTGCGCGTGTGTGCCCCGAAAGTGATGCCCACGGCCGCCATCTCCGAGACCTCGTCCCAAGACAACATCGTGCGACACGCCGTCAGCTTCGGCACCAGCGACTCCGCTGCGACCACTGCATCCATACGCGCTTCGAAGGAGCGGCGGTTCAAGAGCGTGATCACGTCGGAGATGATCTGCCGCGCCTGTTCGAAAGAGCTCGTCAATTGGAGCTTCTTCGCTTCGTCCGGAAGCTCGGTTGGCACCGACACCGCACATCCGTCGCGCCAATAGACGAACAACGCGAGACCCAGACGATCCCACCACAGCGCATCTGGCCTTCCGATCAGGTTGGTGACCACGAAGATACAGGCCGGCGTCGAGAACCGCTGCAAGATGGGCAAAGCGACGCGAAAGTTGTCTTCGTAACCATCATCGAAGGTGATCGCCACTTTGCCGTTCGACATCCGATCGCGCACGCGATCGATCCGCGTGAATCCGCGGCGGCGGGCGATCAGATCGAGCTGCGCCTCGAACAGCGGTTCGGCCAGCGCCATCTGCGGGCGGCAATAAGAGGTGATCTCGTCGAGCGGAAGAATGCGGTGATAGTTCACCACGTTCACGCCGCGATCCGGTGACGCCGTCTCCAACACGCGGATCAAACCGGAGAGCTCTGCGGCATCGAGCGCCAGCGATACCGCCGCTTCCACCGCCGCGCGTCTTCGACCTTTGCGCCGCGGCTCGAAGATCAAACGTTCGGCGACTTTGCCGTCCGTACGCACCATGCGATCCGGATCCGCGCCGCAATTCACCGCATCACGTTCGGTCTCGTCGTCATCGACGATCGTCAGATCGACCAACGCGAAAGCCGCGCGTACCGCCGAAGCCCGCACGCCGCGCACGCTCCCTTTGGTGTGCATGACCGCGATGCGATCCGCACCGAAAGCGCTCGCCGCGAGCACCAGCTCCGGATGATCCGAAGGCAACACCACGGGTACCAGCGCACCGGCACGTTCCTTCGCGCGTTGTTTCGCTTCGAGGATCGCCGGACCGAGCGCGCGCACCGTCGCTTCGATCGCCACCGTTTCCAGCTCTTCGGAGATGCGCACCACCGCCGCAAGCGACGGATTTACGGTGACGATGGAGATCGCGCCGAACGTCATGTCACGCGGATCTTGACCGCATTCAGCTTTCCCACGGTCAAAAGATAGTTGCCCGGTTGCACGGAGTGCATCGGGCTCTTGATGCGTTCGCCTTCGAGCGCCACGCCGCCTTGTTCGATCTTGCGCTTCGCGTCGCCGCCCGATTCCGCGAGCTTCGCCGCGACCACCACTTTGAACAGCGGACCGGCGGGCACTTCGATCTCGTCGATGTTCCGCTTCGGTCGTCCCGCGTCCCACCACGCGCGCGTCTCCTTGCCGGCGTCGCGCCCGTGGAACCGCTCCACCATGATCTGCGCGAGCAGCTTCTTCGCCTCCAGCGGATTTTCGTCGCGCGGGCGATCGGTGAGCAAGGTGTACCAATTCACCATCAGCTCATCGGACACGCTCATCACTTTGCCGAACATGTCTTCCGCCGGCTCGGTGATGCCGATGTGATTGCCTTTGCTCTTCGACATCTTGTCGGCGCCGTCGAGCCCCACGAGCAGGCCGACGGTCATCACGATCTGCGATTTCTGCCCGTGCGCTTCCATCAGATCTCGGCCCACGTTCAAGTTGAAGATCTGATCGTGACCGCCGAGCTCCACGTCGCAGTTGAGCGCCACCGAATCGTAGCCCTGCATCAACGGGTACAACAGCTCGTGCAAAGAGATCTGTTGGTGCTGCTCGAAACGCGTCTTGAAGTCGCGCCGCTCGAGCATGCGCCCCAAGTTGTACTTCGCCGCGAGCTTGATGACGTCGGCGAAAGACAGACGCCCGAGCCACGTCGAGTTCCATTCGACGCGTGTCTTCTCGCGATCGAGCACCTTGTAGACTTGTTCCGCGTAGGTCGCCGCGTTTGTTTTGATCTGATCTTCGGTGAGCGCCGGACGTGCCGCGTTCCTTCCGGTCGGATCGCCGATCAGCGACGTGTAGTCGCCGACCAAAAAAACCACGTCGTGACCGAAGCGCTGAAACTGCGCCATCTTCTCGATCACGACGAAGTGCCCGAAGTGCAGATCGGGCGCGGTCGGATCGAATCCGGCTTTGATCACCAGCGGACGTTGTTCGGCGTGGCTCTTCTTGATGCGAGCTTCGAGATCCGCGAGCGGATGAAGATCGACCGTGCCGCGCGTGAGGATCGGAAGTTGTTCTTCCGCGGGCGGAATGCGCATGACGGGCAGACTATAACGCGACCGACCCACGAAAAGTGAGCCCGTTTTCGGTGACGACGCCGTCCAGAAGGACATCGTTCCAATCGACCGGAAGCTCGTCGATACACTGCATTTTGTACGCAAATCCGATCATCTTGGCGGCCGGATTTTTCTGACGAACGTGCGACAAAATGCGGTCGTAGTGGCCTTTGCCGTAACCGATCCGCGCGCCCTCGTAGGTGAACGCCAACCCGGGGACCAGGAACAGCTCGATCTCCGCGACATCGATCGCCGCGAGCTCTTTGCCGGGCTCGCGGATGCCGAAGCTTCCCCGCGCCGTCAGCTCCTCGGGTCGTGCATAGGCGAATTCGAGATCGCCCGCGACGATCCGCGGGAAGGCCAGCTGTTTGCCGTCCGCCGGGAGCGTACCCGGATCCGCTTCGGCGTCGAACGCCGAGTAGACCGCAATTTTCGTCGCTGATCTAAAGATCAGGTGCTCACTGAGCCGAACACAGGCCGCGCGACTTTTTTCTTCGCGCTCAGAAGGTGAAAGTGAGCTTCGCGCCGCGATCATGGCAGCGCGAAGCTGATGTTTGTCGATCATCGAAAAAGAACCCCCGCCGTAGCCGTGTGTGACGGAAGATTGGACCCTGCTGAAAGCAGGTGGGCGACGTGACCCTGACCCCCTGCCTCTGCACCCGTTTTACCGACTGCAGTTCGCGCGGTGCCAGGAGGAACATCTCCCGAAATATCCATACGGGTCACAATTTGTTTCCGGCACAAGCACAAACCGGGCAGGGGAGATTAGGACCCTCCGCCGTTCGTCCCGTCGCGTTCTCCATCCGTCCCCTGCGTAATCGCATCGGATCGGAAAACCGCGTCTCGGGCGTCATATGCTTGGGCGACCTCGTCGATCGCACCGAGCAATTTTACGGAGCGCTCGCGTACGCGACGCCGCATCTTTTCGCTCTTCTGCTTTTCGCGAAAGAGCTCTTCGGCGACGTTCAACAACGCGAGCAAGGCGATTTGATCAGGCTGGGCCCGCCGTGCGGCGTCTTTGGCCTCTTCGAGCTTTCGGTTCACGAACGCGACCAGATCGCGCACGCGCTCTTCGTCGTTGTCCGAAACCACGGTCAGCCTTTGTCCGTGGACCTCGAGGTTCATCGAACGCTTGGGTTGAGCCGCGGTCTCCGCCGCCGTTCTCTCTGTGCCCATCGCGTTCACGAGGACGAAGATAGAAGCGCGAACGATCAGCCGTCAACCATCGCGGGTGAACAGCGCGTCGACGAATTCTTCGGGATCGAAGTCCCGCAAATCTTCCACCTTCTCGCCGACACCAATATATCTCACCGGAAGCCCGAGCTCGTCGCAGATCGCTACGACCACTCCACCTTTTGCCGTTCCATCGAGCTTCGTCAGCGCGATGGAATTGACGTCGACGGCATTCTTGAACTCCTTCGCTTGTTGTATGCCGTTCTGTCCGGTGGTCGCGTCGAGCACCAACAAGACCTCGTGCGGCGCCCCTTCCTTCGCTTTGTTCATCACCCGGCGAACCTTCTTCAGCTCTTCCATCAGGTTCACTTTCGTGTGCAGACGTCCGGCCGTATCAGCGATGACGATGTCCGCGCCGATCGACTGCCCCTTCTGAATCGCGTTGAACATCACCGCGCTCGGGTCGCTGTTGTCGGGGCCTCGGACGACCTCGACGTTGCTCCGCGTGCCCCAAATCTGAAGCTGCTCCACCGCCGCCGCGCGAAAGGTGTCGCCCGCCGCGAGCACCACTTTTTTTCCCTCGTTGGAGAAACGCTGCGCGAGCTTTCCGATGGTCGTCGTTTTACCGACTCCGTTTACGCCGATCACCATCATCACTGCGGGCTTCTTGGAGAAGTCGATGGCGTTCGGCGGCTTCTTCACCAGCTCGAGAATCTTCGCCTTCAACCGCGCGCGCACCACCTCGGGATCGCCGATCTCTTTTTTGGTGAGGTCCTCGCGCAGATCTTTCAGCAGGCGTTCGGCGGTGCGGATGCCGATGTCCGAAGTCACCAAGATCGACTCGAGCTCATCGAGCAAATTCGAGTCGAGCTTCCCGCCGCGGAGCAGCTCGTTGATGCGGGCCATGAAGCCCTTGCGTGACTTCTCCAGCCCCTGAACGACGTTGTTCTGCTTCGTGGGGCGCGCGGGCTCCGCGGGACCGGCTGGACCCGTGGCCTCCGACCTGGTCTCTTGGCCAGTGGTCTCGCCGAGCGCTTCTTTGGCCAGCGCCTCGTCTTGTTCCTTCGTTTCGCCGGGCCCGAGGCGATCCGCTTCATCCGGCGGGTTGAGCCGGCCCTGCGCCATCTTGCGCACGACGAGGCCGATCAAAATGACGAAGAAGGCGACGATCGCCCCAACAACCAATACTGCGGGATCCACGATCCGTCGTTATGCGATCGCGCGCCGCCAGCCAACGACGAAGAACAACATCAACAACAGCGACGTGCCCGCGAGCTCAGCGCGAGCGGCGACGCAGGTGCAGCCGCCTTGATCTTTGTCGTCGGCGTCGATGATCGGCCGATCTTTCGGGCCCGGCGCATCTTCCGCCTGAAATCCGCGCGTACAGTCGGCCCCAGTCAAAAGCGCTCCGGTCGACGGAAACTTCGTCGCGCCCGAGACGAACACCAGCGGCGAGCACGACGCCGGCTCATTCGCCGTGGCCTCGAAAGTCGCGTTCGTGGGCGGGCCGGAGACATGTTCGAGCGGAATCTTCACGCCGTCGAGCAACACTTCGACCTCGGTGCCGCCGTTGAAGAGATTGGCGACGAAACGGATCTTGCCGCCGCCGATCCGTTCGATCGCGGCTGCGGGGATCACTGGTCTTTCGGACAGGTTGGCCCGTCCGAAGTCTTGCACGTAATAACGATTGCCCCCGCCCTGCGTGTAGCCGGTGCCGAGGCGATTCCACATTTCGAGCAGGATGTTCACGCGGTGGCCGTCCGAATTCATCCACGCGGTCAACGCTTCGCGCGCGCTCGACGGCCCTCGGCTCATAAAAATGTTCTCGCCCGAAGGACCGCTGAAAAATCGCGCCACCCGATCGTAGAACGAGGTGCCGTCGAAGCTCTCGTGCTCGAAGAAGTTGTTCGCCGCCATGTCGTCCGAATGAAACCGCGCGGCTTCGAAGAGTGTGCCTTCCATGAACAGCGGCCCGCGCTCGACGTTGGTGGCGAGCGATGTGTTCCAGCCCGGCCAAGCGTGCGGCTGTTGGCGAATCTGATTGGTGAACACGTGCGTCAGCCGCTCTTCCATGTTCGGCCGATCGTTTTCGTCGGATTCGCCGTACGCCAGGGCCTGCGTCGAGACGAGCAGGGCGGACAAGAGTGTCAGGACGCGAAGCACCGTCCAAAGGCTAGCGAGGTGGCTTCGAGAAACGCAAGACGCGTCTTCGCGGTTCCAGGGAACGGGGTCTTCGCTACACTGCCCGGAGCTTGCGGTTGTTCACAATGTCGACGGGCACGATCTTCGAGATGCCCGGCTCCTCCATCGTCACACCGTAGAGGCGATCCGGCAGCTCCATCGTCCGCTTATTGTGCGTGATGAGGATGAACTGCGAGATCGAGGACATGTCTTTCACCATCTCGTTGTAGCGGCCGACGTTCGCCTCATCGAGAGGCGCGTCGACCTCGTCCAGCAAGCAGAACGGCGTCGGCTTGATGAGGAAGATGGCGAAGATCAGCGACACGGCCGTGAGCGCCTTCTCACCGCCGGAGAGCAGGTTCACGCTCTGCAGCTTCTTGCCCGGCGGCTGCGCCAACATCTCGATGCCCGACTCGAGCGGATCCGACTCATCGAGCATCACCAGCGACGCGGTCCCGCCGTTGAACAAACGCGGGAAGACTTGCTGGAACTTCTCGTTCACCAGGCGGAACGCCTCGACGTAGCGATCCTTGCTGGTGCGGTTGATCTTCTTGATCGCCGCCCGCAGCGAGTTGATCGCCTGCTCGAGATCTTCCTTCTGCGCCGAGAGGAAGGTGTAGCGCTCATTCACCTCGTTGAACTCGTCGATCGCCGTGAGGTTGATCGGTCCGATGTTGTCGATCTGGCCGCGCAGCTTCTCGATCTGCGTGCGGTGATCGTCATCCTGCGGCGCGCGCAGATGGTACTCCTGGAGCACCTCGGCGAGGTCGATGCGGTAGCGCTCGTCGACCTGCGCGTAGAGCGTCTCTTTCGCGATCTGGTGCTCGCGCAAACGGAGCTGCGCCGCGTTGAGCTGTTCCTTGAGGCTGTCGATCTCTTTGCGTCGCGAACGGAACTTCTGATCCTCGTCGCGCAGCTTCTTCGACTCGGTCTCGAGCGCGTCGCGCAGCTCGGAGGTCTCCGCCTTTTCGGTGGAGATCAGCTCGGCGAGCCCGGTCGCTTCGACTTTGGAACGCTCGATCAGCTCCTGGATCCGGGTGATCTCCACGTCCGATTCGGCGATGATCTCCCCGAGCTTCACCAGCCGTGCTTCGACGTCGGCGGTGCGCGAGACGACCCGCTCCAAGTTTTTCGCCGAAGACTCGCGACGCTCGCTGTTCGCGGCGACGGCGATCTTCAGCTCCATCACTTGTTCGGACATCGCCCGCGACGTCTCTTTGAGCGCGTTCGTCTCCAGCGTCGCGTCGGCCACCGCGGCTTCGAGCGCCGAGCGCTCCGCTTCGAGCTTTTGCACGAGCTCGGTCGAGCCTTGCAGCTCTTCTGCAAATCCGGCGCGTTTTTCACCGATCTGCGCGATCTCGTGTTCGTGCGCGTCGCGCTCTTCGGTGAGGCGCTGGATCGTCTCCTCGAGCCGCTTCACGTCGCGATCGAGCTTCACGATGGAGAGCTCTTCTTGATGTCCTTCTTTCGCCAGGTCTTTGATCGCGCGATCGAGATCGCCGATCCGCTGGCGCAACATCGCGTGACGCTCTTCGGCGGACTTGGTCTTCGCGTCGAGCACGCGCACATGATCGGTCAGCTCTTTGATCTCGCGTTTTTGCGCGAGCATGCCCGCGGAGACACCTTCGGTCGAGCCGCCGGTCAACACGCCGACCGCGTCGAGCACTTCGCCGGACAAGGTGACCAACGTCTTGCGGTGGCCGCCTTCGGCCCAAACGCGCCGCGCGACTTCCATGCTCTCGACGACCACCACATCACCGAGCAACACGCGTGCGATGTGTTCGTAGCCCGGCTGTGCGGTCACGAGATCGACGAGCTTGCCGCACACCCCGTTGGTCGAAAGATCAGGCCACACGTCTTCGTCGAGGAACATGTCCTCGGCCATCGCCGGAAAAGGAAGAGCCGAACCGGTCGCTTGATCGGTGGGCGCAAAATGCGGCGAGGCCGAGTTGTCCGGGAAGACAGGTTGCGCGGACCACGGCGGCGGCGGCTCGGAGATCGTCTTCTTCGGTTCTTCCGAAACGGCCGCGCTCGCATCGACGAGCACTTCATCAGAGCCGCGCGCGTACGCCGCCGGCGGAAGGCGTGACATCTCGAAGCGCCCTTCGAGCGGGAGGTCCGTGCCCATCTCCATGGCCGCGGGGTGCATCGTCGGCCGCGCGCTCGCGGCTCGGGGACGATCCGAAGCGCGGCGCGGCGCCCAAGAAACATGGTCTTCGCGCAGATCGAGCGGGATGAAGCTCGAACGTCCGCTCGCGGCCTGCTTCAAGTAGTCGATCGAGCTCATGCCCGCTTGATGCGAGCTGACGATCACGTACTGGAGGCGATCGCCGAGCACCGCTTCCACCGCGGTCTCCAGCTTCGGATCCGCGCTGATCACGTCGGCGACGATGCCTTGCACGGCGCGCTGCAGCTCCGTGTCTTCGTCGCGCTTCTTCATGATCGAGCGGACGCCGTCTTTGAGCCCCTCGTAGTTCTTTTGAATCTCGAGCAGCGAGTTGAGCCGCGAACGCCGGTCCATCAGCTCTTCCCGCGAGGAGAGCATGATGACTTCGTTCTCGGTCGATTCGCCGCGGAGCTTCTCGATCAGCTCTTCCTGCGCCTGCCGGCGATCTTCGAGCGCGAGCTTGAGCTGGCGATTTTTGGCCAGCGTCTGCTTCGAGTCTTTCGCCTCTTTTTCGTGGTCGCGCAGGCGGTCGGCGGCACCTTTGTGCGAGAGCTGCGCGCGTTCGAGACGCGAAGCGAGATCGGCGTCGACGCGCGCCAGGTTCGTCAGGTTGTTGTTCTGCTGCGCGATGGTGGTCATCGCCGAGACCATGGCCTGCTTCTTCTCTTCCAGCTCCGCTTCTTTGGAGGCGATCCTGGCCAAAAGATCAGCGAGGGCGATCTCTTGTTCCGCGAGCGTTTGCCGCTCGTCGCCGCTCGAAGACTCCAGCTCGATCCGCAGGGCTTCGGCCGCCTCGCGGTCCGCGTTCAAAGACAACAGCTCAGCCTGGAGCGCTTCCAGCTCAGCCTCGGCCTCGACTTTGCGCGACGCGAGCATCTGCGCTTCGCGGCCCGACAGCTCCACGTTTTGGTCCGCCAGCGCCAGCGCCTGCTGATGCTCGTGGATCTTTTCTTCGCGGAGGTGAAGCGATTCTTCGCGCGCGTCGATGTTCGTCAGCGCCAGAAGGATCCGCTCTTCGTCCGCGGTGATCGTGTCTTCGCTCTCGCCGATCTGCTCGCGGATGAGCTGCACGGTCCCGTCCTCGAAATTTTCCATCGCGGTCAGCTCGAGGTGCCGGTGCGACGCCGCGTGGAGGTCGAGCTCGCGCAGCTCCGACTTGAGCCGCTTGTAACGCTCGGCCTTCTTCGCTTGGCGCTCGAGCGAGCCGATGCGCTGCTTCAGCTCGGTGACGATGTCCGTGACGCGGAGGAGGTTCTGCTCCGTCGCTTCGATGCGGCGCTCGGCTTGTTTGCGGCGCGCTTTGTAACGGCTGATGCCCGCGGCTTCTTCGATGAAGCTGCGCCGATCTTCCGGCTTCGCGGTGACGATCAGACCGATGCGGCCCTGCTCGATGATCGAGTACGCCTGCTTGCCGATACCTGTCCCCATGAACAGGTCGAGGATGTCGCGCAGGCGGCAGGGGACTTTGTTGATCGCGTACTCGGAGGTGCCGTCGCGGTAGAGCCGGCGAGTCACGCCGATCTCTTCATGTTTCGCGTACTCCGGCGGGACCAGCGAGCCGTCGTTTCGGAAGGTGACGGTCACCTCCGCCATACCAACGGGACCGCGCGTCTCCGAGCCGGCGAAGATGACGTCTTGCATCCCCGCGCCGCGGAGGTGTTTGGCGGACTGCTCGCCCATCGCCCAGCGGATCGCGTCGACGATGTTCGACTTCCCGCATCCGTTCGGGCCGACGACTCCGGTGATGCCCTCGCCGAAGGTCAAAACGGTGCGCTCCGCGAAGCTCTTGAAGCCTTGGATATCGAGGCGGCGGATCTTCATCTAGGTGCGAGGTGTACTCGCATCGATTTGGGTTGGCAATACCGTGGATGGTGTTTCGAGCGCTTTTCAACCACTAGCTATTGTGTCTGGGCGCCGAAAACCTCAAGTGAGCTCAAGTGCCGCGCTCGATCGTCGAACGGTAAAGAATTTCGCGCAGATCGCACGCGGATCGCAAGCGAATATATGGTCACGTATGGCTCGAGCTGGGTCTGCGGGGACCTTGGAGGCTGGAAGGGGTGGGTGAGATGCCCGCCCGAGCACCGTCTTTCACCGTCTATCGCAGCGAGCCCGCTCAGATCGCGGCGAGCGCTTCGTCGATGGCGCGCGCCAGGTGCCCGGTGAGCTCCGACTTCGTCGCTTCGGGCATCGCTTCGAGGATCAGCTTGCCCGCGTGGAGCGTGAGTTGATCCGACACCGAATCGTAGTCGAGCAGCCCCGTCTTACCGAGCACGCCGGCGCCCGCTTCGTGGCACAAGCCGGTGAGCAGCTTGCCGCCTTTCCACACGATCGTCCGGCCGAAGAAGGTCAGCTCCTGCTCCTTCACGCCGCCCTGATCGTTCAGCCAGGTGAAGAGATCGCAGGGCCCCGGTCCTTGGATCCAGGCGACGTCCGGCTTCGAGGTCCGGATGCGCCGCATCCCTGATCCTGCGGCCATCAACCGCGGATCGCTCGGGATCGGCGGGCGATACATGCCCGTGGTGCCCACGAGCTTCCTTGACTACCGCGCTTCTCGAACGCTGTCAGCAAAACGGCCATCACTTGTTCCGCCGCTAACGGTCCAAGGCCCGGTCAAGCTCCAGTCAATGCTTCGATGAAGTCGGGCATCGCGCGGAGGCCGTCGAACATGCGGTCGCTCTCGACCCACGCACGCACGCGCTCCGGATCGATCGCCAGCGCTTTTTTCACGTGTTCGATCGCTTCCTCGGGCCGATCCCAAGCCGCGTACAGCGCCGCCAAATGATAGGGCGCGAGCACTTCTTTCGGCTCGACCTCAGCCGCCTTGGCGAACGCGCGCTCGGCTTCCTCGTAGAAGCCTTGCGCGGAATAGGCGATGCCGAGATCGATCAACGCGTCGATGTTCTCCGGCTCGCGCCGCGTCACCTCGCGCAGATGCCGGATCGCTTCCGCCAGCTCGCCGATGTCGATCAGCGAGGCCGCCAGCTCTTGTTTCGCCCCGAGATCATCAGGGTCGAGCTCACACGCGATGCGAAACTCGGCGATCGCTTTGTCGTGCTCGCCGCGATCGACGAAACACAATCCGAGGTTCACGTGTGCATCCGGATAGTCGTATTCCAAGCGGATAGCGTGTTGGTACTCGTCGATCGCCATCTCCTGCGCCTGCGAAGAGAGGAAACAGGCGAGGTTGTAGTGCGCCGTCGGGCTGTCGGGCTCGAGTCGCAGGGCTTCCAGGTATTCTTGGAGCGCGAGCCGGTGTTGCCCTTGCTCGCTGTAGACCGTCGCCAGGTTGTCGTGCGCATGCGCCGACTCTGGATCGAGCTCGATGGCCCGCTTGAACGCGCGCACCGCCTCGTCGAGCCACTTCCGGTCCGCGGCATCGATCCCCCGCTGGTTGTAATCATCGCTCTCCTTCTGTCTCCGGAAGCGATCGTCGTCGGCCATGTGGGAAGCGATCGAACGGGCGCGGCCTTCGAGTCAACGGTTCTCAGAGCTAAGCCGAGAGGAATACGACCGAAAATCATTCCGCACAGATATAAAGAACCGATGGAACAGCTCTTGGGTTTACTGCGCACCTACCGCTGGCTACAGTGCCGCGCCATGAAGGCTTTTTCGAGGCTTGGCCTCACGGCGTTGATCGCCGCCGGAGCGTGCAGCTCCGATCCTCCGGAAGAAAAGAAGATCCCGACCGGGGAGGAAGTCCGCTCTCTGTATGGGCTCGGACCGGGCAGCTGCTACCGCTACAAAAATCTCACCAACGGGCTCTTTTCGACGTTCGACATCGCCGGCCCGAACACCAACTCGATCGCCGGTCGCACCACCTTTGTCCGGAAGTACAGTCAGGACTCCGGAGGCCGCCCCGTCGAAGAATATTTCGCCACCGATGGAGACGGCGAAGTGCGTCTGATCCGTCTGGTCGACAGCGCCGGCATGGTGAAACGTTACGAGACCGACGACGTCGCGCCGCTCTTTGCGAAGTTCGCGTTCAACACCAAGAACGAAGCGATCATGAAGACCGGCGATCGTTTCTTGGTCAACGCACAGCCGAAAGACATGGACGCGGAGATGCACGAATGGACTGTACTTTCGGATAGTGGCGAAGCCGTGCTCCCCGACGGGATGACTGCGACGGGTTATAGCCTGCAGTACAAGATCAACGGCGGCTCGACCACGACCTGGTCGATCGTGCCGGACTTCGGCGTCGCGTCGTTCACCGACACGACCGGAAAAATTCATCAAGTCTGCGCAGCGCGCGTTTGCGATGCCGTGGGCAATTGCACAGGGGCGGAGAGCTGCAGCCAGCTCATCTGCAACTGATGAAGAGGGTAGGGGCGAGCAGATGATGCGTGGGGCCTTGTGTTTGAGCGGTGTCCTGGTCTTCGGATCAGTGTCATGCGCGTCGCAGGAAAAAGTTGTCGAACAGACCGAAGACGTTGCGGTCGGCGTCGAGCGCGTGTTGCCGAAGGCGGAGAGCCTCGATGCATCCGCGATCGAAGTGACGCTGAAGATCGTGAATCCGGGCAGCGGCCCGATCAAGATCGATCGCATCGACTACGAGCTCGACACCAAAGAAGTGAGCGGCGTGCTCAAAGGATCGGCGCCCTCGAGCGCGACGATCGAATCGCAGCAGACCGCCGAGGTCTCGTTCACGCAGTCGATTCCCTTTCCGGACGACAAAGAAGCGTACAAAGCCGTGATCGATCGCGGCACGATCCCTATCGAAATGACCGGCTCCGTGGTGCTCGGCGACGGAACGAAGCTGAAGTTCGAGAAAAGAGGTGCGGTCGCCACGCCGACGCTCCCGCAGTTCATCGTCTTCGACGCGCAGGCCGCACGTTACGAAGAACACGGGCTCGACGTGACGCTGTTTCTGCGCCTGATCAACGAGAACGTCTTTCCGGTGTCGATCGAAGGCGTGCGCTACACGGTGTACGTCGAAGACAAGAAGATCAAAAGCGAGCAGGCCGCCGTCGGCGTGCGTTTGCTCCAGGGTGGCGCTGAAGAATACGAGGTCAGCACCATCCTCGACGAGAAGACCTTTGAAAAAGGAAAAGTCAAAGCGCTCCTCGCCGAAGGCAAGGTGACCTACAAAGTCTCCGGCAAGATCTCTCTTCCGCGGCTCGACATACCCTTCGAGCACACGGGCGAGATCGAGCTCGCGGGCGGAGAATAGGATTTTGAATCGATCTGCTTAGGAGCCCCTGAAGCCGTAGAAAAGGATGGGCGTGGAAACGAATTTCCAAACCCCATCCGATTCCTCGGCTTCCTGGACTCCTAAGCGAAACGATCGGGAATGGATCCCGAAACGTTCGAATGGTTCGACGCGTGAGCGCCTTCTTTCCCCCTGAAATGAGCGGGCGCTCGTTCTGCTTCGATCCGAAACGTTCGGAACGAAAACACCCCGTGATCCGGGCGCCCGCTGTTCAATTCGATCGCGTCATTCTTCTTCGCCGGTCTTCGGCGAAATGACGTCGTTCGCTGACGGAATCTTCCGCAGCTCACTTCGCGCAAGCTTCCATGCTTGCTGCACGATCCAGGAGAGCGACCGATCTTGTCGGCGCGCTTCGCGCTGCATCTCCTGGAGCATGTCTTCGGGAAAGTACAAGCTCTGCTTGCAACCGCCGCTCATTTGGCTCCTTTTGGCGACCGATTAGCCCCAGCGTCCGATCGCGCCCAGTACGCGAGAATCGCGCACCGCCCGCGATCGGACCTTGGAACCTTACTCGTCGCGTCCCGCTTCCAAGACGTCGTTCACGGAGGGAAACCGCATGATCTCGGTGCGGGCGATACGCCACGCCTGCTGCACAATCCAGGAGAGCGATCGGTCCTGACGATTGGCCTCGTCCTGGATCTCCTTCAACATCTCCTCTGGGAAGTAGAGAGATTGCTTTCTCTTATCAGTGTTCGGCATGTACTCCTCACCCGGCTCTTACAAGGACAGAACTATCGGACAGGCGCGAATGATGGAGCCGACCGGAGATGGTGTCAAGAACGTGGGACCGAAGTGGTTTCTGGCTTGGTTAGACGCACCGTGGTGGATAAAAAATATGCTGTTTTCTTCGAAGAATACGGCATGTTTTCGGGAATACATGATCCGCGTGTTGACATGAGCTCGTTTTCCGATACGCGCGCTCACGTCCATTTCGCGCTCTCGAAAGGTCCGCCATGATTCTCCGCGCGGGGACTGAGATCGATCCGAGCGAGTCACAATTGAGCGTGCGAGTGAGCGAACGAGTGAGCGAAAGAATGAGCAAACGAAAGATGAACGCGTGCGCGATCGCAATGATGTCGATGGCCACATCGGTGATCGCATGCAGCGACGATGAGCTCACCAAAGTTCTTCCGCAGATCGCCGTCGAGCCCGAGATGATCGACTTCGGTGACGGCATCGTCGATCAAGAGAACGCCGCTGTTCTGTTGGTGAAGAATCAAGGAAGCGGAAACTTGGAGATCAGCGGCTTCGACTTCGAGAACGCCGGCGAGCCCGTATTCTCGATTCGAGATGCGGTGATGTTCGTGCAACCCACGGATGAAGAGGAGCAGAAGGTGATCTTCGTGCCGCGGATGGCGCACGCCGTCTACGAAAGCACGATGATCATCCACTCGAATGATCCGAAGAATCCCGCGCTGCGCGTTCCGCTCAAAGGTGTCGGTGGCGTTCGCGAGATCGAAGTGACTCCGCTGTCGATCGACTTCGGCACCGTGAACGAAGGTACGGCACCTCGACGTGCGATCACGGTCGCGAACATCGGCAAAGATCCGCTGCTCGTCTCCTCGATCACCTTTACCTCCACCTCGGTCGATCTGTTGCTCGCTCCAAACACGTTCCGTGAGGGCACGTTGCTCCCCGGCACCTCGACGGTGGTGGAGATGGTGTATTCGCCCGTCGATCTGGGCGCCGACTTCGGCACCGTGGTGATCGCCTCGAACGATGAAGACGAGCCCGACGTCGAAGTGTTCGTCGAAGGGAACGCGAACCTCGCACCCCGCGCGATCGCCTGGGGCTGCAACAAACCGCTCACACCCGGCTCCGCAGGTTGTGACGGCGTAGAAAAGGTTCGCTCGATCACCGCCGGTTTTCGCCGGCTGATCGGGATCGACGGCCGCGATACTTATGATCCCGAAGGCGGCGCGATCACCCGCTTCCGTTGGGAAAAAGTTGTCGCCCCGCCGATGTCTTCGGCGATCTTTCATTCGACCGATGACATCAACATCCGCAAGCGCTCCACAGGGGACATCGAGATCGTCCGCGTCGGGCTCTACGATCTGCGTTTGATCGCCACCGATGAACGCGGTCTCGACAGCTTGGACCGCGAAGAGTCGCATGTGTTGATCTCGCCTCGCGATCTCGAGCTGCTGCTTCGCTGGGATCTCGCCACCGACGTCGATCTTCACGTGGTGCGGCCCGACGGCGTGCTCGGCGACTACGGCACCGGTCGCGTCGGAACCTCCACCGGCTCCGATTGTTCGGCGTTCAACCGTTATCCGAACTGGGCTGATCTTTCGACCAGCAGCGACGATCCGAGCCTCGACAAAGACGACGTCACCGGCCGCGGCCCGGAGATCGTCAGCCTCGACTCCCCGATCGACGGTGGAGAATACGCGGTCGTCGCCCACTACTGCGACAGTCGCCGCGTGACGATCCCCGTCGGCGTGACCATCGAGGTCTACGTGCGCGGCGAATTGATCGGCTCAGTCCCGAGCGCGTCTTCGACCTATCAGCTCGCCAGCGGCGAAGCGTGGGAAGGCGCGCGGGTCATCTGGCACGAAGACGGTCCGACGGCGGAGATCATCGATCAGAGCAACATGTTGCCGATCGCCGCTCCCGAGCTCTGTCTCTCGCGTTGAGTCTTGGCCCGTTAACGGCGGAACGAGTCCGCCTGCGGGCCCTACGTTCGCTGCGCTCACTGCGCGCTTCGCTTGCTGCGCGCTTCGCTAGACGTCGAGCTCTTCTGCGGAGGTCTTCGACGCTCGCTCCATGATCATCTTGAAACGCGGCGCCGGGTCTTTGCCCATCAAACGGGCGATCGTGTCTTCGGTGGCGTCGTCGAGCTGCACGCGAAGCACGTGGCGGCGTTTCGGATCGAGCGTGGTCGCTTTGAGATCTTCGGCCGGCATTTCGCCGAGGCCCTTGAAGCGCTGGACGTCGACCTTCGCGTTCTTCGGCAAACGTTTCACGATGTCGTCGCGATCTTTGTCGGTCAGCGCCCAATAGGTCTGCTTCGCGGCGTCGATGCGGTACAGCGGTGGAAGCGCGATGTACAAATGGCCCGCGCGGATCAGCTCCTTCATGTGGCGGTAGAAGAAGGTGAGGAGCAGGGTCGAGATGTGGTGGCCGTCGGAGTCGGCGTCCATCAACAAGAAGACCTTGTGATAACGCAGCTTCGATTTATCGAACTTCGGCTCGATGCCGCAGCCGAGCGCCGAGACGATGTTCCCGATCTCTTTGTTCTCCAGGATCTTCGCGAGCGACGCTTGTTCGGTGTTGAGCACCTTGCCGCGAAGCGGAAGGATCGCCTGTGTTTTGCGATCGCGGCCTTGTTTCGCGGAGCCACCTGCGGAGTCACCTTCGACGATGAACAGCTCCGATTGCGCAGGGTTCGTGCTCGCGCAGTCGGTGAGCTTTCCCGGCAGATTCAAGCGATGCGAGACCGCCGATTTCCGCGTCACCTGTTGTGCGGCGACGCGTGAAGCTTCACGTGCCCGCGAGGCCAGCTTCACGCGTTCGACGATCTGATCGGCGATGGAGCCGTGATCGAGCAGCCAACGTTCGAGCGCCGGCTTCACCAAGTTTTCGATCGCCGACTGCACTTCGGGGTTGTTCAGACGTCCCTTCGTTTGACCCTGAAATTGCGGCTCTTGGATGTAGATCGAGAGCACGGCGACCAAACCTTCGCGGATATCTTCCGCGCTGATGGTCACGCCTTTCTCCGCTTTTTTCTTCGCATCCATGTACGTGCGAACCGCTTTGACGACCGCTTGTTTCAAGCCGGCCTCATGCGTTCCGCCGTCACTGGTGCGGACGCCGTTCGCGTACGAAAGGACAGTTTCTTCGGTCGAATCGGTCCAGGCGAGGATCAGCTGCGTGCGCGGGAGCGAGTCGAGGCGCTCGAGCTGGAACATGTCGCTGTGGGCCAGCTTCTTGTTCTTCTCGGCGACGACCTTCGGCAAAAACTCCTTCAAACCTTCCGGGTGATGAAAGACGATCTCTTCGCCGCCCTTCGGGTCCTGGTAGTGAATCGTGACTTCGGGGTGAAGATAGGCCTTGGTGTCGAGCAGCTCTTTGACGCGTTTCGGATCGAACTTCGCCGCTGCGCCGAAGATGGAAGTGTCGGGACGGAAGTGGATCGCCGTTCCGTGCGCCTTCGTCGACGCCTTCTTCTCCAGCTTCGTCTTCGGTTTGCCTTGGGAATACGTTTGAAAGTGTTCGGCACCTTCGCGGCGCACCCAGATCTCGAAGCTCTCGGAGAGCGCGTTCACCACCGAAGAGCCGACGCCGTGAAGGCCTGACGACACCGTGTACGATTCGTTGTCGAACTTACCGCCCGAGTGCAGCGTGGTGAGGATGACCTCGACTGCCGGCTTCTTGTATTTCGGAATGATCGCGACCGGAATGCCGCGTCCGTCGTCTTCCACGGTGACGCCGCGATAATCCTCGTCGAGCCCGACGATCACCGCGCGCGCGTGACCGTTGATCACCTCGTCGATCGAGTTGTCGACGATCTCGCGGAGCAGATGGTGGTAGCCGTGCGAATCGGTACCGCCGATGTACATGCCGGGCCGCATGCGCACCGGCTCGAGGCCTTCGAGGACCCGGATCTTGTCGATGCCGTAGTCGTCGTTTTTCTTCTTCGAGACCATTACGCTTTACCGTCCGCCTTGCCTTCGAGCTGAGGCACTTCGACCGGGGTCTGCTCGACTCCTACGAACTTCGCGCGTTTCACGACCGGTGAGCCCCGGCCGCCGCGCGTCGCTTCCAAGCTGTCCGCGAACAGCTCGTACCGTTTATTGGCTTCCGTCAGCGCCACCAGCGGTTGCGTGCGCGGCGAGGGCGTTCCTGCCGCGCCGACCAGCTCGGCGTCGTCGTCGAGCTTGATGAGCATCGTGCCTGTCCCGACGCCCTGGAGTAGCGCCAGCTCTTCCGTTCGGACCGCGATCGCGTGGCCGTCGCTCGCCGCCGCCAGCACGTACTTCATTCCTTTTTCCAGGAACACCGCGAGGATCTCGTCGCCTTCCTTCACCTTGCCGAAACGGCGGCCGTTCCTGGTCGAAGGATCAGCGTGCGGCGCGAGCGGGAAACGGAAAGCGAGACCTTTTTTCGTCACCGCGACTCCGACGCCATCGTCCGGATGAACGAAGCGCGGATCGAAGCTCATCGCCGCGACGATCCGCTCTTTGTCGTCGAGCTTGAACAGCTTCTGCACCGGATCGCCGTAACCGGTCGACGGCGGCACATCCGCGATCCGCGCCACGTACGCGCTTCCCAAGCTGGAGAAGAAGACCACCGTCGACTTCGTCGAGCCCGCGAGACACGCGAGCACGCGATCGCCTTCTTTCATCCGCGTCGATCCGAGATCGCGCACTGTCCCTTGGCGCTTGAGCCAGCCCTGCGCGGTGAGGATCACGAACGCGTCTTCGGCGATGATGAAATCTTCGGCCGAGAACTCCGGCTCCTTGTCGAGCGCGACCAGACGAGTCCGGCGCCGATCACCGTATTTTTCACGGATCTCCATCAGCTCGTCTTTGATGATCGACCAACGTTTGTCGGAGCTCTTGAGGAGCGCCCGCAAACGTTTTTGTTCGGCGCGTTTCTCTTCGCCCTCTTTTTGGATCACCAAGATCTCGAGGCGCGCCAAACGGTAGAGCTTGAGCTCTAAGATCGCGTCCGTTTGTTCTTCGTCGAGGCCGAAGCGCTTCATGATCTTCTGCGCTGCGTCTTCTTTGCCTTCGCTCTTGCGGATGATCTTGATGATCTCGTCGAGCGCATCGAAGACCTTCTCCAGGCCTTCGAGGATGTGCAGGCGGCGTTCGATCTCGCCGAGCTCGAACTCCAAACGTTTGGTGACCACCTCGAAGCGGAAATCGAGGAAGTACCGCAACATTTCCAACAGCGAGAGGCGTTGCGGCGTGGGGACGTCGCTGCCTTTCACCGGCACCAAACAGGTGAGGTTCACCTGCACGTTCGTCTGAAACGGCGTGTGTTTCGCGAGATACGCCATCACCAGATCGGGGTTCGCTTCCTTCTTGATCTCGAGGACGACGCGCACTTCTTCGGTCGACTCGTCGCGGACATCGACCAACGGCGGCAATTTTCGCCCGATGATCACCTCGGCGATCTTCTCCACCAGCGTGCGCTTCTCGAGCGCATGCGGGATCGAAGTGATCACCACCTGCGTGTGGCCCTTCGCTTCTTCGACCTTCCACTCCCCGCGCAGGCGCACCGTTCCCGAGCCGCTCTCGTAGATCGCTTTGAGCTCCGCTTTGGTGGAGAGGATCTCGCCTCCCGTGGGGAAGTCGGGCGCGCGGATCTTCTTCATCACCGTCGCGAGCGTGATGTTTGAGTCGTCGATCATCGCTTCCAGCGCGTCGCAAACCTCGGTCAGGTTGTGCGGCGGAATCGACGTGGCCATGCCGACCGCGATGCCTTGCGCGCCGTTGACCAAGAGATTTGGGTACCTGGCCGGAAGGACAGTAGGCTCGAACAACGTGCCGTCGAAGTTCGGACGGAAGGAGACCGTTTTTTTGGAGAGCTCCTGGAGCAGCTCCATCGCCAGGCGTTCCAGTCGCGCTTCGGTGTAACGGAACGCGGCCGGCTCGTCGCCGTCGAGCGAGCCGAAGTTTCCGTGCCCATACACTAAGGTCGCGCGCAGCACCCACGGCTGCGCCATGCGGACCAAGGCTTCGTAGATCGCGCTGTCGCCGTGCGGGTGATATTTGCCCATCACGTCGCCGACGATCGACGCGCACTTCTTCGGCTTCGCGTCCGGTCCGACGTGTGAGTTGTGGAGCATCGCGTAGAGGATGCGGCGCTGTACGGGTTTCAGGCCGTCGCGAACGTCGGGCAACGCGCGCGCGGTGATCACGCTCAGCGCGTAATTCAGGTATCGCCGCTCGGCTTCGGCACTGAGCGGCACCTCCGTGATCTGCGGGTCCATTTGTTCAGTGCATTTAGCTGCAACCGATCAGTGCGTCAACCGCGAGTCAGCTTCACCAGCGATCGAGCGAGGGGTGGCACGACTTTCAAAGCGCGGAGCGCGACATCGGTTGCACGCGGAGAAAACAGGATCGATTGCAGTGCGCGGCCGAGCTTCATACGTGCGCCGTGCTCCGATCGAGCGGTTCGATCCCAGGCGCGCGCGATCGCTTTCAGCTGATCTTTGTTCGGGGTTCGCTCCGCCGCGAGGAGGATCTTCGCCAGCGATCCCGCCGAGGCGATGGCCATCGCTTGGCCGTCGCCGGCGAGCGGCGCGATCATTCCCGCGGCGTCCCCGCAGTAAAAAATGCGCCCGCGGCTGGTCTCTTTGTCGACGAACGGGATCTCCGCGACCGCCTGCGCGGTGTCTTCGATCGGCGAAAGATCGCGGAAGCGGCGGGCGATCGGTTCGCTCGCCTGTTCGATCTCGCGAACGTCGGCGCGCGTGGTGTCGACCAAGGCACAGGCGTTGACCACGCCGCCTTCGACGAAACAAAAGCCGCAATAGCCGCCGTTGAAGGCGTTGATCTCCACCCAGCCGGCGAGCTCGGCCTCGAGGGAAGCACGTTTCACGCGATAGTGTTTTTTGATCGCCGCATAAGGATGGCGCGTTTCGGTGAAGGCGCGGCGCAACGTTTTGTCGAGGCGCGAACGCCTTCCGTGCGCGGCGACGACGAGGTTGGCCTCGAGCGAGCCGTGCGAGGTTTCGACGATCGCCCGATCGCTGCGTTCGATGATCGCTTGTGCTTCCACGCCGGTCTCGCAGCGCGCGCCGCTTTCTTTAGCGTAGTCGAACAGGATCGCGTCCAGTGTCCTTCGGGACAGGCCGAGCGCAGTGCCGTTCAGCTCGACCTCCATGCTGCGCCCGGTGGCGGCGACGAAACGTGCGCGGCGGATCTCGTGCGGCATCGCGCCCTCGATACGTTCGCGAACGCCGAGGCGCTCGAAATAACCGCGGACCTCGGTGGACAACAATTCGCCGCAGAGCTTGTCGCGCGGGAACACGTCGCGCTCGAGGAGGGTGACGTTCCGCCCTGCTTTTGCGAGCTCCGCGGCGATCGCCGAGCCGGCGAGGCCGCCCCCGATCACCACGACGTCGATCACCGCTCGAGGACCGCACCTTCCATCGTCAGGCCCGGGCCGAAACCGAGCGCGGCGATGCGGCCTGTACTTTTGGCTAGGAGGCGCTCCAAGACGAAGAAGATCGTCGCGCTCGACATGTTGCCGAAGTCGCGCAAGACCTCACGCGAGACACAGAGATCCGCGCCGCCCAAAGCGCGGGCGACCGAGTCGAGGATCTTTTTTCCGCCGGGATGGACGGCGTAGTGATCCGCGCTCGAGCCTTGCAAGAGATCGCGCGCGAAGGCCGGGGCCTCGCGTTCCAGCGCCGCGGGAACTTCGCCGTCGAGGGTCATCACAAAACCGTGGTCTCCGATGCGCCAGCTCATCCGATCGAGCGTGCCTGTCGGAACACGCGAACGCGTCGCAGACAGCTCGGCCACCGTCTCGCCGATCGGTGCACACGTCCACAGTGACGCTGCGGCACCGTCGGCGAAGAGCGTATTGGCGATCATCGTTTCGGTGTCGAGCGTGCGTTGAAAGTGGAGCGAGCAAAGCTCGACGGAGACCACCAAGATCACCGCGTCCGGCTCGGCGCGCGCGATGCGATCGGCCGTGCGCATCGCTGCGAAGCCGGCGTAGCAGCCCATGAAGCCGATCACCGTGCGTTCGACGTCGCGCGACAGCTCGAGGCGATCGAGGAGGATCACATCGGGGCCGGGAGCGAAGGCGCCGGTACAGGTGGTGAAGACCACATGGGTAACGCGGTCCGGCGGAATTTTCGCGACCGCGAGGGCCCGTTTGGCTGCTGCCGTGCCGAGCTCGACGCTCTCGCGCTCGAAGACCGCCATCCGCTCGCGCGTGGTCGGGAAGGGATCGAGGCGCCAATTTTTGGGGTAAAAAGAGAGCGCTTCCGCGTCTTCGGCGAGGTAGTCCGAGAGCACCGTAGCCCGCGAATCGATAGCACTTTTTTCGGCCAGGACCCGGACGCGGCGGGCGACCGACTCCCTGTCCTTTGGATCAGCGTGCTCGCTGGCCACCCGGGCGAGAAAACGGGTGATGGTGCGCTGTTCGGCCCGGTGCGGCGCGGGCAAAGTTGCGAGGCCGGCCAGTCGCGCGCGCATCGTGCCCGAATCCGACGGACCCGCCGTCGAGTCAAGCGGGCGTCTCTCGATGATCCGTGAGGAACCGCGACACGGGTGTCAGATCCCTGTGGGGCCGTTCGTCCCGAAATGAGGGAAGGCCAGCGAGTGGGAAGTCGCCTGGTTCTTGCTTAGTATACGCGCCGACGTGCGTTTGTTGTCGATCGCGCGCGCTGCGGCTTGCAGCGCCATGCTCCTCGCACCCTTCGCGGCTTCCGCGCACGACATCCAACTTCCCGTCGACGAATTGGTGCGCGGCGTATCGCGCGTTCGAAAAACCGTCGATCACTTCAAACGCGCGCCCGCGATCCCCGGCCTTCCCGAAACCGAAGACGATCAACGTCGCGTGCTCGGCGCAGCGGAGATCGAGCTGGCGCTCGGCAACCGCACCCGCGCGCTCGAGATGTTGATGGGACGTCTCGCGGATCCTCGCTTCGTGAAGATGAAAGAGTACGTGTCGACGTTGCTCTTCACCTCCGAGATCCTCGAGTCGAGCGACGAACACGTCGGCGCGATGCACTACGCGGAGCTCGCGCTCACCAACGGCGGCACGCCCGATCAGATGGCGGAAGCCGGCGCACGTTGGTTTCGATTGGCGCGCCGGCACCAGCGGCTCGCGCGGCGTCTGGAGATCTACGAGCTGTGGCGGAGCAAAGGCGGCGAACGTGCGGCCGACATCGAAGTCGGAGCGCAGGTGGCGTACGAAGTCGCGTTTGCGCTGCGTGCGGACGGCCGCCGCGAAGACGCGCGCGCGCTGCTCTCGAAAGTTGCGTCGGAGAGCACCGTCGGCTCGCGCGCCGCGTATTTGGCGGGCGTGATCTTCGTCGAAGGCGGCGATCTGGCGAATGGGGAACGTTGGTTTTCGGCGGTGATGGACTGGCCGCTCCCTGATCTTTCGGCCAGTGACCCGCAGATGTTGGTCGAAAAAGAAGTGCGCGAGCTGTCGGCGCTGTCGGCGGCGCGGCTTCGTTACGAACGCGGCGATCTCGAAGCTGCGGATCTCGCCTACGCGACGATCCCCTTTGGCTCGCCGCACGAGCTGGAAGCGTGTTGGGAACGCGCGTATTTGGACCTGACCCGCGGCCGGCGTCGCGGTGCGCTGCAGAACCTGCAATGTGTCTCCGATCTCGGTGCCGGCGGCGCGCAACACGTCGACGTGCGCTTGTTCCGCGCCTCTTTACTCGCGCATGTGTCGCGTTATTCGGACTCGATCGAAGCGTACACGCTGCTTCACAAAGACATGGAGCGCGAGCGCGATCTGTTCAAAGCGGCGGTCGCCGACATCCGCGGTCCCGCCGAATTTTTGTTCGATGCCATGGAGCGGTCTTCGGTGCGGCGCGGAAAAAATGCGACGCCGGGTCCGGCGACGTTGTTTCGCGATGCTTGGAGCCCGAGCGTCGATCAGGCGTACCGGATCGATCGCGGCGGGGAACATACGCGCGTCGAAGCGGCCGACATGATGGCCGAGATCGACGCGCTCGCCGAGCGGCTCTCGCACGACGACGCGTTCGTGGTGCTCGACATCCGCCGGGCGAATCTCGAACGTCTGTTGCGCGAAATTCACCATCTGCTCGGACACGCGGGTGAGGAAGCAGCGGGCGTGCGCGCGCGTCATGCGGGTGGAAACGGCGCTCCTTTGTACGCGGCGGTCGCCGAGCACAGCGACGATCTCGCGAAGCTCGCCGCGGTGACCTCGGAGCTGCAGCGTATGGAGAAAGAGGTCGAAGCCCAGCTCACCGCGCTTTCGCGGATCGAACGCGAGCGGCGCGGCACTGCGCTCACCCTCTTGAAGGAGCTGCGCGTCGAGCTGGTCGACATCATGCGCGGCGTCGAAGCGCTCGAATCCGATGCGGGCCCGGCCGCGAGCTTGGTGGCGAAAGAGGCGATCCGCGCGGTGGAAGCGGCGCTTCAAAATGCGGCGCTTCGCGCGGAAGCCGGAGTCCTCGATACCTATTGGTTGAAGAAGGACCACCGCACGCAGGCGATCGAGAGCTTACTGGACCGCAAAAAAGAGGCGGAAACACAGGCCAACGAGGCCATGATGGACGCCGAGCTCGAGCAACAAGAGTACGAGGTCGAAGTCACCGAGCCTTGACCAATTGCCGCGAGAGGTAGGTCGCGATACACCAATCGCGAATGTCAGATCTGAAAGGCCTTGGGCTTTTAAACGCCGGACGCGATAACCTGGTCGGAAGGCCAGGTAAGGAAAAATTGACCTACTGGCGCGAGCTGCGCCCCATCGTCAACGAGCTCCTAAAAGCCGACGGACAAAAGCCGAAGGGACGCCTGTCGCAAGACGCGGTCGACGCGATCCTCGGCATCCGCGAAGAAGAAGGCGCCACTCAAGCCGCCAAAGAATACATCCAGCGGATCAAAGCCGAAGCACCGCAGCTCTTGTGGAAGGCGGAGCAACCGGCCGGCGTCACCACCATCCGCCCCGGCCACACGCAGCTCCCAGTCTTCATCAACAAGGACGGATGGGCGGTGCCGAGCGCGACGATCGAAGGACAGCCGCGCGATGCGAAGACCTTGCTCGCGGGAGTCTATGCGCTCGAAGAAGCGATCCGCCGGCAGCTGCGTCTGTCGCGTTATTCGCTGAACGAAGCGCTCCCCATGGGCCTCGATGTGAAGTCGAAGATGATCGAGAAATTGATCTCCTCGGCGAACATGACGCGCGGACAGGCGGCCTTGCCCGGGTTGAACGCGTTACAGACGTTGGAGCTGCGTTCGAGCTCCTTCACCAATTTGCTCGCGCTGGCGGCGACCCTCGATCCCGCGCGCGACGCCGACAAACGGTTGATTGGGCGCGTCCATACCTTCTTGCTCGAGCTGACGAACAAAGAACCGGATCGCTGGCTGGGCGATCATATGTCGCGGATGTTGAACTATCCGGCGTACACCCAGAAGCTCGACGCCGAACAAAAAGTGCTCGGCATGGACGCTTGGGAATCGCGGCACCGCCAGAAGTTCGAGGTCAAAAACATCATGGACGCGGACGGTTTCGTCCGCTGGGATCACGTCTGCGGCGAAGGGGAAGGTTTCTTCGAGTCGTTCAAAGTGACGATGCAAAACGAAGCGGTCCACGGCGCGCGCTTCACGCTCGTCGAAGGGAGCGAACGTTACGGCAGTTACGATCTGATGATGACCTTCAATCCGCCGAAACGGACGGATGGCCAGGTGATCAACGGGATCAAGATGCACGTGCGCGCGTTCCGCCACGACGACATGTTCGACGCGGTCGGCAAGAACATCGGGACCCGCGAGCGACCGGTGTACCAAGGCTTCTCGTACGGCGGACACTCCAGCATCGGCGAGAACCAAGAGCGCTCCTTGAAAGCAGCGCTCGCCGAAGGCAAAAAAGCGAGCTCACCGCAGATCGGCGTGCTCGATCTTTGTGCGGGCCTCGACAACTTGGACGCCGACATCAAAGCGCTCGGCGACATCGACTTGATGACCACGCACGACTCTTCGTACTTCTCGAAGGGACCGGTGCGCGATCGCGCCGGAAAGATCGTGGTGCAAGACGGCGTGCCCCGATCCGAAGGACAGGACATCCTCATCGAGCTCCTCACCGGCCTCACCGCGGGCGAAAACTATCAAAAGATCCACGACCGGTTCGAGAACGTCATTCCGCGCTGGCAACACCCGGAGGCGCCGAACACCCATACGCCGATCTTCCCGAACTACGAGAAGGTGCTCAATTTCCATCTCGATGCGGACGGCGACGGCGTGATGGACGCGCGCGACATCCACTACCATTGCCATCTGACGACGGTGACGCCGGACCTGCAAAACGAGCTGAAGCTGAAGCCGTTGCCGGAAGGCCTGCGCTCCGACCTGGTCAAAGGAACAGCCGCGATGAACGCGGTGCTCGACCTCAACGTAGCCACGCATTATCACGGCAACATCCACCACGAAGAGGGCATCGTGCACAAATTCGTGGCGGACGGATTCTTCGACGGCGAAGGCCAGAAGGATCTGATGCGGTTCTATTTCGACGAGGTGTCCGAGGGGACACGTGGGATCTTGGTGCAGTACAACTCGCAGCTCGCGCATACGACGCGGGAAGCGCTCGAAGCTCTGACCATGTACCAGTCGATGATGACGCTCGCCGATCGCGCCGATCAGGGGGGCGAGCCCTCAGTGCGCGGTTTATCCGAGGTCGATCGCAAGCTGATGGCGCTGGCGTTCGCGGTGTTCCGCTTGAACTACGACGGTCCCTCGACCTCCAACGACGAGCGCATCTGGAAACAGCTCCTGGAAACCGCGCGTCTTCCGCCGACACTGTCCTACCGGACACTCCAGGGAATTCTCGATCCGGAGATGCACGATTATTCGGGAAATATGGCCATGGTGAGCAGCTACAAGGAAGGGCTGTCCGCTGAAGTCCTGCGCCAGCTCGAAAAAAGAGACGTCGGCCGTCCGATCGGCGATCCTCTTCCCGCTTGATACACCCGATCGCACCGCTGCTTGTTTGGGCGTTCGTCGCGCAGACCGCGCACACGCCGGAGACGACGCACGGTCCGACGCGCAAGCCGCAGGTGATCGAAGACGCGGCCGAAACCGAGCTGCCCTCGCTCGACCTCGAAGGTTATTTCGCCGACGGACCGTTCGAGGCCGCGCAGAAGATGGTCGCGCGCGGCGACACGCGGCAAGCGGTGCAGCTGTTGAAGCGACTCCTCAAAGATCGTTCCGATGCGCCGGAACGTCCGCAGGCGCGATATCTCCTCGGCCTCTCTTTGATTCAGCTCGAAGAGTACGAAGAGGCCGCGCGGCTCTTCGATGAATTGGCCACGAGTTACCCGCTCCTCAAAGACGATCACCTCTTCTTTCGCGGGCAAGCGCTTTATTTGTGGGGAAGTTATCTCGACGCGGCCGATGCCTTGGCGGCGGTCGATGTCGACGGTCCGCGCGGTGAAGAAGCGCGACGCCTTCGTGCGTGGGCCTTGCTTCGCGCGACCGCGTTCGATCGTTTGGTGCGTTGGCTCGAGGGCTTGGAGAAAAAAGAGCAGAAGCTCGATCCCGAGCTGTTGTTCGTGCTCGCGCGCGCGCGTCACCGGACCGGTGATGTGCTCGGTGCGTATCGGGCGTTTCGTGAAGTATGGCGCGAGGTGCCGGGCGGAAAGCTCGCGGGGCCTGCGCTGGTGAACATCGCGGAGCTGAAGATCGGCGACAAACCGATGTTGTCCGAGTCGGAGCGCGCCGCGGTGTTGTCGCTCGAGAAACGTCTCTCCTCGAGCAGTGACGTCGACGGTGCCATGAAAGATCTGGAAAAACGCCTGGAACGTGCGCCGGGCTCGAATCGCCTGCGCGCGGAAGTGGCCTACGCGCGCGGCCGGATCGCGCAGCTCTCGGGAAGACTGCGCACCGCCGACGGACACTACGAACGTGCGATGCAGGCGGTGCCGGTCGAGGTGTCGGAGCTGCGCGCGCGCATCGGGCTCGAACAAGCGCGCGTGGTGGAGCGGCTCGGCGAAGAGCAGCGCGCGTTGGCTTTGTACGTGTCCGTGTCGGAGCGGTTCAGCGAACGCCCCGAAGCGGAGGACGCGCTCTTTCACGCAGCGGAGATCTTGTTGTCGGCCCGAAAATACCGTGAAGCGAAGACCAAGCTCCAAGCGTTGATGTTGAAGAACCCGGTGACGCCGTACCGCCCGCGTGCGTTGTGGGGGATCGGTTGGGCGCATTTTCGCCTCGCGGAACATGCGCGCGCACACGAGTTTTTTTCGTCGCTGTCGAACATGAAGCTGCCTGCGGATCTCGCCGCCGCTTCGCATTACTGGTTGGCGCGCACCGAGGCCTCGCTGAAAAATCCCGAAAAGGCGCGTCTCGCATACGTGAAGGTGCTCGAGAATCATCCGCTCACGCATTACGCGGCGCTCGCCGAAGATCAGCTCACCGAAGCGTTTTTGGATCCGGTGGTCGAGCCGAGCGCGAAGAGAAGCGGGCCGGAAGATCAGGTCAAAAAAGAGCTGATCCAAGTGCGCGAGTACATGCGGCTCGGCTTGAGAGCGCGCGCGTTGGAAACGTTGGTCGCTTATGAACGTGCGACGAAAAAGGCCGGCAAACGCGAAGGTGAGTCGACGTTCTATGCGATCGCCCGCGTCTACGACGAGCTCGGCAAGAGCGCCGAGGCGCGCCGCGTGCGTGAGGAATGTTCGCGCGACTATCCCCGATCGCTCGGCGACGAAGAATTTATCGCCGTCGCACGTCGCGCGCACCCGTTGAAGTTCGAGGAGCCGATCCGCGCGGCCGCCGAAGAGCACGGCTTGTCGGATTCGTTGTTGTTCGCGCTGATCCGCACCGAGAGCGGTTTTCGTCCCGACGCGGTGTCGAACATGGACGCCTATGGTTTGGCGCAGCTCATCCTTCCGACGGCGCAGAGCATGGCCGCGCAGCTGAAAGCGGGGAGGGCGACCCGCTCGCGGTTGTTGCGCGATCCGGTGTTCAACGTGCGTCTCGGCGCGGCGTACCTCCGCTATCTGCTCGATCGTTACGACGGCAGCGAGCCGCTGGCGCTCGCGGCTTACAACGCGGGGCCGAACGCGGTCGACGCGTGGCTCGCGATGCGGGTGCGGCGGGTGGAAGGTGTCGGCGATGCGGGAAAAGGTGTCGGCGTGATGCCGGCGCCGGACGAGCTCGCGGAAGAGATACCTGTCCGCGAGACCAGGGCGTTCGTCAAAGCCGTCCTGGCGCGCGCCCGCGGTTATGCGCGCCTTTATCCGCGCGAAACGAAGGAACCGGAGATTCCACAGTCGCCGTTGGTGGAGGTCGGGGCCTCGCACGAACCGAGCGATCTTGCACGACCTGTCCCCGAGGACAGGGTGCGGAGAGGCTCACGCGTCGTCGGCGAAACTTGGGTTAGAATCGGTGAACAGGTCACCGGTGTTCCGTAGAAATTTTTCCCTCCCCACCTTCTTCTTCCTCGCGGCTTCTTGCGCGTCGCTCCCGAAACCGGGCGATCTCCGTCTCCCCGAAGCGCGATACTCAATGCACGCGTTCACGCTGCGAGCGGCATGCGCGTCGTCTTTCAAGAGGATCACCGAGCCCCTCGTTCCGCGCGTACTCAATGCGAACCATTTCGATCCCTGGGCGGAGCCGCGTGCCGTAGATACGAAAGCGGTGGGCGCGCTCTTGAAGCAATGCCGTTCGCGCCTCACCGTTTCCGTGCTCGGTCCGAGCGAGCTGTCGCCGCACATCCCCGCGGCTTGGGCGAGAGTCGAATAGTCGCTAGCAGCCGGGGACGCGCGCGCAGACCGGATCGGCGCAGTCGATCAAGCCGTTCGCGTCATCGTCGGCGCCGTTGGTGCAGTCTTCTTGCGGCGGCTGCGGGCAGAGCGGATCGAATTGGCAGTCGGAGTCCGCGCAGTCGGTGTCGCCGTCGCTGTCGTTATCGAGCGTGTCGTCGCAGATCTCGACCGGCGCTGAGAACGGCACACAAAGTCCGGCGCTACAGACTTCGCGGATGCCGCAGTCGGCGTCGGTGGTGCAGGCCGGTGCTGTGACGGCGCACTGTCCGTTGGTGCAGGTCTCGCCGCGGGCGCAGTCCGCGTCGATGGTACATGCGGGAGTCGACACCGGTACGCACTGTCCGTTGGTACAGGTCTCGCCCGAGGCGCAGTCCGCGTCCGTCACGCAAGCCGGTACTGTGGCGGCGCACTGTCCGTTCGTACAGGTCTCGCCGCTGGCGCAATCTGCATCGCTGCTGCATCCCGGCTGAGCGACCGGCAGGCCGCACGCTCCGCTGGTACACACTTGGCGCACCGGACAATCCGCGTCGGCGGTGCAGACCCAAGCCGGTCCCGGAAGCGCGGTCTCGCCGGCGGCGGCGCATAAACCGCCGAAGTTCGCGTCCGCGACGCAGCTCTCGTTCGCGGCGCAGTCCGCGTCGGCGGCACATTCGTTGTCCGCTGTGCACTGTCCACTGGTGCACTCGCCGCCGCGCGCCGAACAATCGCCCTGCGCCTGGCAGGGGATGCGCTGGATCGCTTGCTGGTGTGAGCCGGTCGGCGGCCGGTCGGAGTCGCTGCTGCACCCCGCAAAAAATGCCGCACAGGCGGCGATGATCAGGCTGTTTCTCAATGTCATGATGACCCTCCTCGAGCTTTCTTGTCCGTCCGCTCGCGCCCCTTGAGATGCCGGTCGCCGCTTCTATGAAAAAAGTTTTTCGATCCACGTTCCTCCGGGGGACTAAGGAGGGCATGGACGCTCGAAGGCGAGGAGCGCGCGCGGTCGCGGCTCTCTTGTTTTCGTTGTCCTCGATGCAGGTTTTGGCTGTGGAACGCGTGCAAGTGATCACCCGCGGCGAGCTGCCGTTCTCCAAGAAGGAGCTCGAAGCCGCGCTCGCGCTGCGCTTACACGACGTTGATCTCGTCCAGCCGATCGAAGTGCGGGCCTCGGGCGCCGGCGGTGTCGAAGTCCAGCTCGCACAAAAACGGCGCGTAGTCTCCATGCTCGGTCGCCGCGGAACCAGCGCGGCTCGCCATGTGGCGCAGGTGATCGCCGATCTGGTGCGCGACGAGCTCTCCGTTCCTCTCGCGGAGCTCGCACCCCTCGAAGAACCGCCGCGAGAAGAGGCGCCACCTGTCCAAGAGACCAGCACGGCGACCGTCGCGCCGCTCATCCCGGAGGTGGCGGTCGCGCGGGCCCCGCAGCGTGTACAAGCCGATCTCTACACGTTCGCGCTCGCAGTGGTCTTCGCCGGCGGCTCGAGCCTCGATCGCGCAGGGCTCGGCGTCGAGCTGCACGGCTCACTGCACCTGTGGGACGGCGCGCGGCTCTACGCGGGCGCGGGATTTGTGTGGTCGCCGCAGTTGAGCGCTCAGGACGCGACGATCGCCGCGAACAACGTACCGCTGCGCGCCGGCCTCGCGTGGCGTTTCCAGGCGCTCCCGGTCGAAACGCGGGCGGGCCTGGTGCTCACTGTCCTTCAGATCAGTGGCCGGGACGGCGCGGAGACCGTCGATCGCGGCGAGCTTTATGCGGGTGCGTTCTGGAACGGCTCTTATTTCCAGCGTCTGAACGAGAGCTTCGATCTCCTCTTTTCCGCGGGTGTGGAGCTTTATCCCGCGGACACCACTTATTTGGCGCATGGCCAAAGAGCATTCTCCACGGATCGCCTCGCGGTGCACGCCTCGGTGGGCCTGGCGTTCGGCGGAGGTGCACCATGAGCTTCGCGATCACCTGGACTTTAGATCAGGTCTTCGCGTCGGTGCGCTTAGCGTCTTTCGATCGCACCATCCATGACGCACCGAAAAAAGATCCCGCGTTGGATCGCGAGCTGCTCGAACGGGTGAAGAACGGCGATCGCCGCGCTTCGAGTCAGCTCTTCCGGCGACACGCGAACGACGTCTACCGGCGGCTCACGCGCCTGGTCGGTCCCGATTCGGAGCGCGAAGATCTGGTGCAGGAAGTTTTCATCGCCGCCTTCCGCGGTTTGCAACGTTTCCGCGGCGACGCGAGCTTCGCCACCTGGCTCTACAAAGTTGCGGTGAACATCGCCTACCGGCACCTCCGCCGGCGCAAACCGCGCGCGCTCGACTTCGACACGGCGCTCGATCAAGCGATCGATCCCGGTCTCAGCCCCGAAGCTGAGACCGAGCGGCGCCAACAAGTGAAACGTGCGCTGTTGTTGCTCGAGAAGCTGAGCGCGAAGAAGCGGATCGCCTTCGTCTTGCGCGAAGTGGAGCAGCTCTCGCTGGCGGAGATCGCCGAGCTGGTCGATTCGACGCCGGCCGCCGTCGGCCAACGCGTGAAACATGCGCAGCTCGAGCTGGAAGTGCTGCTCGCGCGGGAACAAAAACGAACCAAGGAGGGGACGCGATGAACGGGCTCCAAGACGTGCGCGATGCGGTCAAAGCGTTCGACGCCGAGCTCGATCAGCTCGCCCAAGCACGCATCGAAGCGAAGCTGGTCAGCGAGCTGGAACGTTTGTCCGAACAACGCGGATTTTCGCTGCGCCGGGCCGCGCCTGTTGCGGTTGCTGCGGCGATCGGGCTCGTCGCGCTCTCTGTCTCCTTGATGTCGCGCGAGGTGCCGCTTTCGCGGAACGTCCTCGCCGCGCGGGTGATCGCCGGTTTCGAGCCCGAAGTGGAGCTGCGAGTGTCGATGTTCGGCACCGGTGTCGATCGCTTGCGCGTACCGGCGAATGCGTTCGTGCGCGCCGAGGTCGGGCCTGGAAATCATGTTCATCTGACGGGCCCCGCGGAGCTCACCGTTTCTCTCATCTCCGAAGAGCGCATCGTGTTGTCGCTCGAGTCGGGCACCTTGTTCGCCGAAGTGGAGCACGTCGACGGGCGGGCTTTCGTCGTCGAAGCACCGAACGCACGCGTGGTGGTGGTGGGGACGATCTTTGCGGTCGATACACGCGATCGCGAACAGCCGTTGGTCTCCGTTTCGCGCGGCGCAGTGTTCGTGGAGAACGCCGGGGTCCGCGTGGAAGCAGGGCAATATTGGAGCCCGAGCGGAGGTCTCGCGGTGCTCGAGGAAACGCGCCGGGCGGAGCTCGCGGAGGCGGTGCGCCCGTTCGCCGGAGATCGTGCGGGTGCGGGGGTGTTGTCGGTGAAGAGCGAGCCGAATCCCGCCGCAGTCACCATCGCGGGCCGAAGGATCAGCATGACGCCGTTGTTGGTGTTGCTCCCCGCGGGCCGCGCAGACGTCCACTTGGAGCACGGCGCTCAGAAAAAAGACTTGGGCGTGGAGATCACCAAGCAGAGCACGGCGACCTTGCACCTTACCTGGCCCGAAGATCAGGTACCGATAGAGCCTGAGAAACCTGTACCGGAGATCAAAGTCCCGAAGCTGACCGCGGAGCAGCTCTACCGCCGCGCGGAACGTGCGATGAGCCAGGGTGACGACGCGAGGGCGACTGTGCTCCTCCGCGAGCTGGTGCAGCGTTTCGCCACTGATCTGTTGGCCAGCTCTGCGCTCTACGACTTGGCGCGGATCGCGGAGAGAGCGGGCGATCGCCGTGCGGAACGCGAGTATCTCGAAGAGCTCTTGGCGCGCGACGCGGATCCCGCGCTCGCGGAAGCGGCACAACACAGTCTGTGCGGCGTGTTCGTCGCGGAAAAAGCGGATGCAGAGGCGCTCCAGTGTCTGGCGACCTTTCACCGGCGTTTTCTGGGCTCGGTGCACGACCGTGCCGCGCTCTTCGCGTTGGCTGGACTGGCCGAAAGATCAGGTGGACCCTGCGCGGCGATCTCCTGGCTCGAAGAGCTGGTGCGCGCACATCCCGACGAGGCGGCGACCCGTGCGCTCGAGGAGCGGAGACGGCGATGCGCGCGCTGATCTTCACCGCGTTGCTGTTCACGGCTTGTACCTCGCGCGACGTGGAGCTGTTCCCGGAAGACGCCTCACGCCCGCAGGATGCCCAGACTTTCGCGGATGTGGAGCTCGCCGAAGCGGGCAACGACGCCGGCGGATTCGACGACGCGACCCTGCCCGACGCCGCACCGGACGCGGGCGCCGACGCTGCGGTGTTTCCGGACGCCGAGCCTGCAGAGACCGGAGCCGCGTGTGTCTGCCGTTATCTTTCGTGTCGCGCGGATGAGTGTGAAACGATGGTCAGCCCCGGCTCGGTCTGCGACAACGGTGTCTGCACCGGCGCGTTGGGAAGTTGCCGGACCGATCGCGAGTGCGCCACCGGCTTCACCTGTACGGCCGACGAACGTTCGACCGCTGCCTGTCCGTGAGAGCAGCTACTCCGCTTCACACTCGCCGGCTTGATCGGCGCGTTTTCCGGGCCCACCGAGCTCGACGATCTCTTGATACAAACGTTCGCGAGGGACACCGGTCGCGGCAACTTTCTCGGCGACCGCCAGCTCTTCGGCGACGATCTGCTCGAACGTTTCCAACGGGCGCGCACCGACGACGTGCCGTCCGTTGATGAAGAAGGCCGGCGTTCCTTTCACGTTCCAAGCCTTGGCGCGTTCCATATCGCGGCGGACGGCTTCTCCCGCGTTCGCTTGATCCCGGGCGAGCTTCTTGAGGTCGAGCTTCAGTGCGCGTGCGTGCGCTTCGATCGTCGCTCGATCGACGGACGCGCTGCCCATCAAACGATCGTGCATCTCCCATTGTTTGCCTTGCAGGCCCGCCGCGATCACCGCGGCCGCCGCTTCGCCGGCCTCGCCATGAAACGGGAGCGGGTTGTGCACCAGCTGGAGGCGCACCTCGTTCGGATGTTTTTCGAGTAAGCGGCGCATCGTCTGGTCCGCCTTTTTGCAATAGCCGCACTGGTAGTCGACGACCTCGACGATGGTCACCGGCGCGCGCTCCGCCCCGCGAAAGGGGGTGTCGGAGAGCGTTACTTTTTCACGGGCGGTCGGACTGGCCGCGGCGGTCGCGGGGACGAGCGCCAAAAAGAGAAGGGTGGAGAAGAGCTTGGTTTGGGACATGTTTTTCGGGCCTCCTGGAGAACTAATCTTTTAGTTGAAAACGTCCGCCGGTGTCAACTAAGAGCTTAGTATTAGCGTCTTAGTTGGCCGGTTGCGAGATCGACGCCGGATGCGTTAAGGATGGGAACGATGACGGGCGAGATACCTCCGACGCTGACCCGCGCAGAGTCCGAGATCATGGGCGTGCTTTGGGAGCTGGAACGCGGGACGGTGCATGACGTCGTCGCAGCGCTCAATAAAGACGTCGCCTATACGACGGTGCTGACGATGCTCCGCATCCTGGAGAAGAAGGGATACGTGCGGCACGAAGCGGCACCGGAAGGTGGCCGCGCGTTCGTCTATCTGCCGGCGATCGCGCACGACAAAGCGAAGCGCCACCACGTCCGAGATCTGGTGCAGCGGCTCTTTTCGGGGAACGTCGAAGAGCTGGTCGCCGGGCTCGTCGACGAGGAGCGTCTCAGCCGCGAAGAGCTGGAGAATCTGCGCTCGAAGATCGACGCGCGGCTCCGCGGCAAAGACCAAAAGGGGAAGAAGCGATGAGCGATTTCTTCGCCACTTTGGGCATGGGCCTGTTGCTCTCGTGGATCGCGCTTCCGTTGCTCGCGCTGACCGCGGCGCGGGCGCGGCGTCCGGAAGAACGCCAAGCGACGTTGACCTTGGCGATGGCGCTCGGAGCTTCGCTGTTTCTCGCGCCGTGGGTGCGTGAGCTGTCGCGACACATCACCGCCTTGTGTGTCTCCAAAGAAACGATGTCCGTGGTCTTGCCGGGCACGGCGGGGCCGATCCTCGCGCCCGATGATCTTTTGGTCACTGTCCTCCCGACCATTGGTATCGCCGGCGCGGTGTTGATCGCCCTCGGTGCGATCCGTCTCGCTGTCGCGCATCTGTCGATCGCCCGGGTGTTGCGCGCGGCGTATCCTGCGCCGGCCGAAGTTGTCGCGCGGGTGCAGGTTTTGGCTGAGCTGCAGGGAGTGCCGGCGCCCCGTGTGTTGGTGATGCGCACAAATGCAGCGCCGTTCGTGGCACGCGTGCGTGCGCCCGTTTTAGTGTTGCCGGAGAAGCTCCTCGGCGTGTTGTCGCCGTTGCGTTTCGAGATGGTCGTCCGTCACGAGCTGGCGCATCTGGCGCACGGCGATCTGTTGCGCGCGTTTTTCGTCTCTTTGTTGCGCGTGCCCTATGTGCTTCATCCGATCGCCAAGTGGATGTCGAAAGAGATCGCGCTTTCGCGGGAACAACTCGTCGATCGCGAAGTCGGCCGCGACGATCCTTGCGCCTACGCCGAGCTGCTCTTGGACGTCGCCGCCCATACGCGGACCATCAGCGCGGAAGTGGCGATGTCCGCAGCTTCGCTCGATCGCCGTATTTGCGCGCTCGCGGAACAATCGAACCGCGCGCGGGCTGCGCTCAGCAGCGTGGTCTTGGTCGGCATGATGTTGCTCGGCTTAGTGATGATCGCGCCGAAGAGCCACGCCGCGAGCGGACCCGGTTTGATGACCTGTTGGGAGCCGGTCGGACCCGCGACGGAAGCGGTGATCTACGACGACGCGTGCGTGGCGATGGAAGCATGCGCCGCCGAATGTGCGAACGGCGCCGAGCAGTGCGATCTCAACTAGTGCCGACTAGAACGCGAAGGATGCTTCGATCGCGGTCGGGAAGCTCCACGTTCCCATCTCCGAGGAATCTGCGTCGCGGAACCGCGTGAAGGTCGGCATCACCGGATAGACGCCGAGCGTGAACGTGTCCACCAAACGAACGCGCGCACCGAAGAGGATACGCGTCTGGAAGGCGATCTCCGAGCCGACGCCGAGATCCGCGTAAACGGGCACCGAGATGCGGTGGTCGTCTTCGAGATAAAAATTGAAGCCGGCGCGCAGGAATCCGACGACGCCGGAAGCCGAAGCCGCTTGGACGCCGCCACCCACTTCGTACATGTCCGAGAACCGCATCGTCAGCGCGGCGTTCACGCTGTAGCGCGCCGCATCGCCGTAACCGCGGTTCGAGCTCCCCAAAAACGCGTGCGCGGCGAACGCAGGAACCAGCTCCAAGCTGGAGCGGCGGGCCACTGATCCTTCGAACAGCGCGCGTGCGGCGATATCTTCACGAGCGGCGGTGTTCACCGGAGCGCTCACGGTCGCCGTGCGGCGGTGGTGATCGGGATGTTCGCAGTGCGCTGAGTGTACGCCGTGATAATAGTGATGCACGTGGTGATGGTGGTAGGGCGCAGCCACGACGCCGACCACGACACTCTCGCTCGCAGGTTTGACGTCGCCCGCGAGCGCCACCAGCGCGGCGACGACTGCTGCTGATCCAACGACCAGGGCGAGCGATTTGCTGCCGGAGAGATTTTTCGCTTCGATCTGATCGATCTCTTCCCAGCCGAAGGGGATCTGCGCGTTTTGGTGGCGGCCGAGGACGCCGTGCTCACCGATCTCCAGCTCGCGCGCTTTGAACCAGTAGCTCTTGCTCTCGTCTTTGTGAACGAAACGGATCTGCGTGTTCGGATCGATGCGAACCGTGGTGCCGTCGGTCGCGCGCAAGACGACGGCCGATTCGTGTCCACCGCGCGAGATCGTTTGCATCTCTTTCACCGAGACGGCCTGCGTGGTGGTGCAGCCGCTGGTCACCAAGAGAGCGAGAACCAAAACATTGCGTGTGCTCATCGATGACGACGATGAATCGTTTCGCGCCTCGTGCTCAACGTCCGCGTTGCTCGTGAGCGCGCACAAGACGTTCGAGACACGCGCCGAGTCCTTGTCGCCACACCGTCGCATTCGGTGCCGTCGTGGCGCTGGTGAGACAGTTGGCGATCGCGTCGCGCGCGTTGCCGGGCAAGTCGTCGCTTGCGGCGCGGATCTTCTCTTCGGCCGCGACCAGTGAACGTGGTTCACCATTGGTCAAAAGCGCACGGATGTCTTCAAACGACGACACCACCGGTTTCTCCCCGCGAAGCGGTGCACGTTCGACCTTCACCTCGGTTTTCGGCTCCACCTTCGTTTCCGGGCGCACCTTCGACTCCGGTTTGAGCTCGGGTTTGAGCTGCGGCTTGGTCTCGAGCTCGGGCGTGCGCTCGATCTGGGGAGGAGCGTCGGTGACCCGCGCGCGTGGCTGACTGATCTCTTGGACAGGTCGCTGTTCGATCTTCGGCGCAGTGTTCTCTTGCTGGCGATCGACGACCACCATGGTCAGCGGCTGTTCGTCGTTTCGCAGCACCGCGAAGGCGACCGCGGAGATCGCCGCCGCTGCAGCGAACATCGCGATGCCGGCCGCCACCGTCGAACCGCGGCGGTTCCGCTCCAGACGCGGCTGCGAAAATTGTACGGGCTCTGAGATGACGGTCGGCGCGAGAATAGGCTCTTCGACGGCTTTGATGAGCGGAGCGACGCGGGTCGGCGGTGCTTCGACCCGTTCCGCGTGTGCTTCATCGAGCGCCAGCTCCACCCTCGCGCGATCGGTGGTGAACAGCGGAGCGAGCATCGACGCCATCTCCTCTTTCACGTTCGCCGGTGGAGGAATGGTCTTCGCGGCCGCGCGCAAGGCCGCCTCCATCTCGTGCGCCGTGGAGTAGCGATCTTCCTGCAGCTTCGCCAGGACGGTTTCGAAAAACTCGTCGAAGGCCTTCGGGAGCTCGGGATTGAGCTTGCTGATCTTCGGTACAGGTGTATCGAGGATGCCGCGCAAGATCTCGATCGGCGTGTTGCCTTTGATGAAGACGCGGCCGGCGAGCAGCTCGAACAAAACGACGCCCAGCGAATAGAGATCGCCGCGGCGATCGACCCGTTCCCCTGTCGCTTGTTCGGGCGACATGAATCGCGGCGTACCCATCAAAGCGCCGGTTCGCGTGCGCAGATCGCCGAGCGTGGCACGCACCAAGCCGAAGTCGATGATCTTCACTTCGCCCGAATAAGAGATCATCAAATTGCGCAAGCCGATGTCGCGGTGGACGATGTTCAGCGGCTGCCCGTCGCCGCCTCTTTGTTCGTGGGCCGCGCCGAGGCCTTCGAGCACTGCGGCGCCCAACTCGACGACCAAAGGGATGGGCATCGGCGACATCTTGGCGCGCATGCGCACTTTGGCGATCGCTTCCAGATCGCGGCCGGCGACGTGTTCGAAGGCGAGGAACATCTCGTTTCCTTCGATGCGGGCATCGAGCAGGCGGGCGATGTTGGGATGCGATAAAAGTGAACAGACCTCGGCTTCGCGCAAAAAACGGGCGCGTGCATCGGGTAGGTCCACAACTTCGGGACGTAGCCGTTTCAATACGCAGAGCTCGCCGGCGCCGTGGCGTCGCGCGAGAAAGACTTCGCCCATGCCGCCCACGCCGATGCGATCGACGACGCGGTAGTCGGCGAATTTCGGCCAGTCGCGTTCTCCGCCCGCCACGAAGACCGTGATAGTAGTCGAGCCCGTGCATCTTGCCGAGGTGTGCCTCTTGCTCCTCGCCGGGGCTCCCGCGATCGACGCGCGCGAGGTGGCGCCGCTCGAGCTCGTGCTCTTGGTTCCCGCCGGAGAGCTCGGGCAAGGGGTCACGCGCTCCGACATCATCCGCGCCGCCGACGAAGCGCTCGCGGCGCATACCAGCCTGCGCGCGGAAACGCTCGACGCGGAGATGGTGAACGAGACCTGTCCCGAAGGCACGTTCGCCTGTTTCGCGCGACGTTTCGTGCGCAGCGAGCTCTATGCGGTGATCTCCGTCGTCTCGTTGGGGCAAGGCTCGTTGCGTTTGGCGGCGACCCTGCTCGATGCGCGGGTGGTGCGGGCCTGCGAAGCGAACGCCGCCGAGGAAAGTTGTGTTGCGAAAGCGATCATCGCCGGGCTCCCGCCGACGATCGCTCGGGCACAAGAGCTCCTCCCGCGCATTCGCGCTTTTTTCTTGGAGCGCGCGCGTCCGGCGTTCGTCGCGGCGGATGTTTGGGAGCCTTACGGTGTCTTGGCGATCGAGTTTCCGTTCGACGGCTTCGAAGTGCAGCTCGACGGTAAGTCGGTCGGTTCCTCGTCGAAACCGTCGACGCGGATCGAACGTGTTTTGCCTGGTCCGCGCAAAGTGCAGCTGATGCGCGCGGGAGCGGCGACGCGGGCCGAGCTGGTGCTCGTGGAACGCGCGAAGACGACGACGGTCTCGCTCGCGCTCGATCTGGGAGCCCATCCGCTGCGCACGGCGCTGTTTTACACCGGAGCGGCGACGGCGCTCGCGGGCGCGGTGGTCACGGCGATCGCGGCGATCCAAGCGGGATCGCGCGAACATTTCGTCGCCTGTATCGGAGCGACCGAGTGCAGCGCGCGTTTCATCGGAACGGGAGATCTCACCGGCGAGCCTCCGCTCGAAGCCGCACAAGCCTCGCGAGGTCTGTTGCTCGCGCCGCTCGGGCTCGCCTTGTTTGGTGGAGGTGCGGCGTGGACCATCGGGAGCTTGCTCGGAGACGAACCTGATCCTCCGATCATCGAGACTTTGATCGGTGTCGGCGTCATGGGCGCAACCTACGGTGCGGGCGCGCTCCTCGGCAGCGGCGATCCATGAAACGCGCGTGGATCTTCGGGCTCTCGATGTGGAGCTGTGCTTGCCAACCGACGGAGCACCTCGCGTGGGATCCGCCCGCCGGCACGCAGTCGTTCATCCTCGCGCTCGAAGAGCCCGAGTGCAGCGGGCGAACGACGTGTGAAGCGGCGCGCGCTTATCGCGGCGATGTGCTCGAAGAGCCGTTTCTTCTTCCCGAGGACCACTACCGGATCTATTTGCTTGCGTACCCGTACGGGCTGGAGACGCTCGGGGTGGCCGAGGGCCCGCTTCAGTCGTGCCTGAACCTGAGCGGCTCGTTGTTGTGTCAGCCGGGGCAACCGTTGCCCGAGAGCTCGGTGTTCGCGGCGGAGATCTCCGGTTCGGATGCCGGCGATTTTGAACCTGTACCTTTGGCCAGTGAAGCGATTAGAGCGATCTTGATCCCGCGCCTCGGCGCCGAAGCGTGCGCGAATCGCGGCCGTTGTTTGGATGAGGCCGGCGAGTGCACGGACTGTCCGGATACGGCTGAAGTGTTGCTCCCCGGCGCGCCGGAGCTCCCGCAGCCTGTGCAGCTGATCCCTTTTTCTTGTCCGGGCGGATGGACTGAGAGCGACGGCATCTGCCTTCCACTCGAGGAGGCCCGCGCGCTTTCCTCGGGTGCATGCACGCGAGGAACCGTGCAGCGGCGCGGCGACAGCACGTGTACGCCGCTCTACGCTGCCTGTCCTTCGGGACAGGATCGCTTTTCGGAGCTGACGCCACCGGGAGCGATCTACGTCGACGCGAACGTCGCTACGAGTGGATCGGGGTCATCGGATTCGCCGTTACGCACGATCGCCGAAGCGCTCGCGCTCGCGCCTTTGGGCACCGCGGTGACGCTGGCGCCGGGGATCTATCGCGAGTGTTTCGAGGTCGACACGCAGCTCATCGGCGCCTGCCCCGAGCAGACCTTGATCGCCGCGGCCGACTGCGGAGGACTGACTATGGCTGGCGCTTCCGCGCGCCTCGAGAACGTCGCGGTCGACGGCGAGCTGCGGATCGAGGCGCTGGACGGCGCGCGTTTGTTGGGCGTCGACGTGGAAAATCGAACCGGCGACTGCATCGTCAGTCGCGCTTCATCGCTTCAGGCTCAGAGCGTCGCGGTGCGCGAGTGTACCGCCGGGCTCGATGTCACCGGCGGCGCGCTCACCCTCGAAGACTTCGTGAGCGAGAGCGCGGAGATCGGCTTGCGGCTCACCGGCGCGGATTTCAGCGCCTCGCGCTTGGTGATACGCCGCGGCTCGATCGGGTTTCAAATGCTCGATGAGAGCGTCGGCTCGGTGAGCAATGTCCTGATCGAAGGTACAGGTCGCTTCGCGGCGAACATCGACGGCGCGCACCTCACGATGGAGAACGTTGCGGTGCGCGATACTTCTTTTTCGCCGGACGAAGGACGCGCCTTTGCGCTGGCGTCGACGCGTTTCGACTCCAGCGTGAGACTCGACGCCGTGGCCATCGAACGCGTGGCGAACGCCGGGATCGCGATTGAGGTCGCCGGCGGCCACACCATGTCCACCACCATCACCGACGTGTACATGCACGATATCCGCAGCACCCTGAGCTACGACTCCTACGGATTTTTCGCGCGCGGCGCGGTCACCGCGTCGGTCAGCCGGATGGCGCTGCTCGGCGTGGAACGGATCAGCTTGGCCGCCTTCGACGGATCGGAAGTACAGGTCAATGGTTTGGTGGTGCGGGCCGGGCGACTTCGCTCCGATGCCGGCGTGCAGGTGCGGCAAGGAACGGCGAGCATCAGCAATGCTTTGATCGAAGACGTGATCTACAAAGGCGCCGTGGTCGGCGTCGGGCTGCCGGGAAGCTCGGCCGGCGGCGACCTCTATCTGGAGAACGTCCTCATCCGCAAAGTGGGCGAAGGCGTCGGCACGGACACGCGCATCGAGCCGCTGGGGATCTATCTCGAGGCCGACGGCGAGCTCGAAGCGCGCAAGGTCGAGATCGACGATGTGAACGGCGGAGGCCTGGCCTTTGGGACAAAGGAGGAGGAGCTGTCGCCCGCGAGGAGCACCGTTTCCGACCTGACGCTGGCGGACATCCGGCGCATTGGAATCCCCAGCGCCCTGCACGACGGCTTGGCGATCTTCGCGTCGAATACTTTGAGCGGAACGCGCATTCACGTCACCGGTGCGGACGCGGCCCTCGAGGTGTTCGGGGGCGACACAGATCTTTCCAACGCTTATTTCGAGAGCACCGGTATCTCCGCGCCGCGCCCAGCCGTGAGCGTCACCGGCGCCAGCGTGAGATTATCGCGAACCCACGTGCGCTCCTTCGATCCGGTCTTCATTTCGCGCAGCGCGATCGTCGATCTCGAAGACGTGTTCATGGAAGCGCCGCTCCCGATGATGAACGAAGACGTTTTTTTGGCGCTCGGGGGCGAGGTGAACTTTGACCGCTTCGTGCTCGACGGCGCGACTTCGCACGCAAACGGGATCGCGCTCTGCGGCTCGACGACCCGCCGCGCGGCGAACATGACGGTGAAGAGATTCATCAACGGAAACGCGTTCAGCGTCTTCGGCGGCCGCGTGGAGACGCTGCAAAACTTCTCCTTCGACGGTAACTTTATCGGGATCGTCGTCTCCGACACCTGCCGCGGCGAGGAGATACAAGCTCCGCTGCTCAACGCATCGGACGGTGTGGTGCGGGCGCAAGCGGCCGGGCTGCGCGTGTTGTCGAGAGATTGGGACGTGGCGAACGCGCTGGTCCGCGTTCGTTATCTGGCGGACACGCCGGTGCAGATGGCGCGGGGCGCGTCGAACTGATCTAAAGATCAGGTAAAGAGGCGGGCGCGAATATATTCGCGGTTCATGCGCGCGATGTTCGACAGCGAGATGAGCTTCGGGCACACCGCTTCGCACTCGGCTTCGTTGGTGCAGTTGCCGAAGCCCTCTTCGTCCATGGTGTTGACCATGTTGATCACGCGTTCTCCGCGCTCCACTGCGCCCTGCGGCAACAGCGCGAGGTGAGAAACTTTGGCGCTGGTGAACAACATCGCCGACGCGTTCTTGCACTGCGCGACACACGCGCCGCAGCCGATACATTGAGCCGCATCCATGGCCAGCTCGGCGTTCGGTTTCGGCACCGGGACCGAGTTCGCTTCCGGCGCGGCGCCGGTGTTCGCCGAGACAAAGCCACCCGAAGAGATGATGCGATCGAAAGCGCTGCGGTTGACGACGAGATCCTTCACCACCGGGAAGGCGTTCGCGCGCCAAGGTTCGAGCACCAAGGTCACGCCGTCCGCGAACTGCCGCATGTAGAGCTGGCAGGTCGTGGTGCCGCGGCCCGGGCCGTGCGCGCGCCCGTTGATCATAAAGCCGCAGGATCCACAGATTCCTTCGCGACAGTCGTGATCGAAGGCGATCGGTTCTTCACCCTTGGCCTCGAGGCGTTCATTCACGCGATCGAGCATCTCGAGGAACGACATGTCCGGAGAGATGTCGTTCGCTTCGTAGTCGACGAGCGAGCCCTCGCTTTTGCCGTTTTTCTGGCGCCAAACTCGAAGATTAACTTTCACTTGTAGGACCTCTGCGTCAGGTGAACGTTGTCGAAGGTGAGCGGTTCTTTGTGCCGCACCGGCGCTTTGTTCTCGCCCTGAAATTCCCAAGCGGAGACGTGCGCGTACAGGTCGTCGTTGCGCTTCGCTTCGCCGTCGTCTTGTTGATGTTCTTCGCGGAAATGACCGCCGCAGGACTCGTCGCGGTCGAGCGCGTCCATGGCCATCAGCTCGGCGAACTCCAGATAATCCGCGACGCGTGCGGCGCGTTCGAGGTTCTGATTGAGCTCACCTTGGCTGCCGGCGACCGTGACGTTTTTCCAAAACTCTTCGCGCATCGCCGGGATCTCTTGCAGCAGCTCGCCGAGACCTTTCGCGTTTCGCGCCATGCCGCACTTGTTCCACATCGCGATGCCAAGCTGGCGGTGGAAGCTGTCGACGGTGCGTTTGCCTTTCACCGAGAGCAGGTGATCGAGCTTCGCCCGGACCGCGTTTTCTGCGTCTTTCACTGCGGGGTGATCGGTGCCGACCTTCGGCGCCTTCAACGACGCCAGATATCCGCCGATGGTGTACGGGATGATGAAGTAACCGTCCGCCAGGCCTTGCATCAGCGCGCTCGCGCCGAGTCGGTTCGCACCGTGATCGGAGAAGTTCGCTTCGCCGAGCACGAACAAACCGGGCAGGTTGCTCATCAGGTTGTAGTCCACCCAGAGCCCCCCCATCGTGTAGTGGACCGCGGGATAGATGCGCATCGGGACGTGATACGCGTTCTCGCCCGTGATCTCGTGGTACATGTCGAAGAGGTTGCCGTACTTCTCTTTGATCTTCGGCAAGCCGTCGCGTTTGATGGCGTTCGAGAAGTCGAGAAAGACGCCGTAACCGCCGGGGCCCACGCCGCGACCGTCATCGCAGACTTGTTTCGCGTTGCGGGAGGCGACGTCGCGCGGAACCAGGTTTCCGAACGCCGGATATTTGCGCTCGAGGTAATAGTCGCGCTCCTCTTCCGGAATGGTGTCCGGCGACCGGGAGTCGCCTTTTTTCTTCGGGACCCAAACGCGGCCGTCGTTGCGCAACGACTCGCTCATCAGCGTCAGCTTCGACTGGTAGTCGCCGCTCACCGGGATACACGTCGGATGGATCTGGGTGAAACAAGGATTCGCAAAGGCCGCGCCGCGTTTGTACGCGCGATGGGTCGCAGTGACGTTGCTGCCCTTGGCGTTTGTCGAGAGGAAGAAGACGTTGCCGTAACCGCCGGTCGCGAGCACCACGGCGTCCGCGGTGTACGATTCGATCGAGCCGTCGACCATGTTGCGCACGACGATCCCGCGCGCAGCGCCGTCGACCATCACCAGATCGAGCATGTCGCGGCGCGGGAAGAGCTTCACTTTGCCGGCGCCGACTTGCCGCATCAACGCTTGGTAGGCGCCGATCAAGAGTTGTTGTCCGGTCTGACCGCGCGCATAGAACGTGCGCGAAACCTGCGAGCCGCCGAATGATCGGTTGGACAGGAGCCCGCTGTACTCGCGCGCGAACGGCACGCCTTGCGCGACACATTGATCGATGATGTTCACCGACAGCTGCGCGAGACGGTAGACGTTCGATTCGCGCGACCGGTAGTCGCCGCCTTTGACCGTGTCATAGAAGAGGCGCCAGATGCTGTCGCCGTCGTTCTGGTAGTTCTTCGCGGCGTTGATCCCGCCTTGCGCCGCGATGGAGTGCGCGCGGCGCGGGCTGTCTTGAAAACAAAAGTTGAGCACGTTGTAGCCGAGCTCGCCGAGGCTCGCCGCTGCGGCCGCACCGCCGAGGCCGGTGCCGACGACGATGACCGTGTACTTTCGTTTGTTCGCCGGATTCACCAGCTTGAGATCGAACTTGTGTTGATCCCATTGTTTGTCGATCGGGCCGGTAGGAGCGTTTGATTTGAGCTCGAGCATTTCTTACTCTCCGATCTCAGCGGTAAATATAGGACCAGATGGGAAGCGACGCGAAGCCGAGCGCGATGACCCAGCCGAGGCCCATGCCGATCTTTTTTGCGGGACGGCGCCAATCCGACTTCAAAGCGCCGAGGGTTTGAAACGCGCTGCCGATCCCGTGCGAGAGATGGAGGCCGAGCGCGACCATAGCGAGCGTGTACCAAGCGACCATCAACGGATCTTGGAAGGTGCGGATCACCAAGCCCCAAAGGCCACCTTCACCTTGATGATCGCCGTACTTGAACATGCGCACGTGAAGCACGATGAAGATCGCGAGGATCACGCCGCCGATGGCCATGGTGCGCGAGGCGAGCGTCGCTTCGCCGGCGGTCGACTTCGACATGTACTGCGACTTGCGCGCGCGGCGATTCTCGAGCGTCACGCGGATGCCTGAGTAGGCATGGATCACGAAGAAGATGATCAGGCCGACCTCTGCGGCGTAGAGGAGCACGCCGAAGCCGGCGAGGCCCTCCGCATAGGCGTTGAAGGACTCCGCGCCTTTGAAGATCAGCAGGTTTCCCGCGAGATGGCCGATCGTGAAACCGAAAAGGGCGAGACCCGTGAGAGCCATGGCCGCTTTCTTCAGAATGGACGTCAGATTCATTTGCTTCGCTTGCGTTTCGTCGTCCCGCACGACATCGAAGTCAAGGAGATTCACATGGACGGTGAAGCGGACAAAGTCATCTCGCTGTTACCTTGGGAGATCGCCGTCCGGCGTGCATCGACCCGGAAACAAGCATACGCGCTGATCGAACGCAAAGACGCGGACGCGGCGATCAAAGCGCTTTCCGAGATCGAATCGTATTATCTCATCAAAGAGCTGGGCCTCGAATCGTCGCTGCCGATCCTCGCGGTGATTGAACCGGAACAGATCACCGCGCTGTTCGATCTCGACATCTGGCATGAGGAGCGCCCCGAGCTCGACGATCTTTTGCTCTGGCTCGATGCGTTCCGCGAAGCCGATCTCGAGCAGCTCTACCGCGCGGTGCGTGCGACGGATCCCGAGCTGATCGCGCTCCTGTTCCGGCGTCGTTTGTTGATTTACGTCTTACCGTCGAACCCGGACGACGAAAGCCCCGCCGACGAAGTTCCCCTTTGGGTCCAAGATCCGCCGGAAGACATCATGCCGCTGATGGAGACCCCGGACCGCCGCTTCATCCTCGCTGCGCGCGCGATGGATGAGGAAGCCGAGAAGGGCAATCTCGACGAGGAAGCGCGCAAGCTGATCTTGGAGCTGGTCGATCTTTTGTACAAAGACACAGACTTCGAGCCCATCGCCACGGCGTTGAAGGCTGCGCACGATGATCTGTCGACGACGCTGGAAGACGATGCGCATCGCTTTCACACGGCGCGCCTCGAAGATCTCGGTTTTCCGGAGTCGACCCGCGCGGCCGAGCTCTACGCGCCGCTCGACCCGGATCGTGCGCTGGCCGTGGCTGAGGAACGGCTGTTGTCGTCGGATCTCGAGATGCCCGCGCTCCATGCTTCGCGTTTCGGCCGCGGATTTTTTCACGAAGTGATGCACGCGGTGCAGAGCCCGGACGTCGTGCGCCGCGTGGAAGGCGAGCTGATCTCGCTCGGCAATACTGCGGCCGTCGCCGATCGCGTGGAGCCCGGCGACATGCGCCGGTTGCGCGACGTGCTCGATCGTACGCGCGCCTACCTGGAGCTCGCCCTGTCCCATCGGACAGGTTCGCTCTCGGAGGCCACGGCGCGGATCGAGCAACATTCGCTGCGCACTTTGTTCGGCGTGGGTTACGGGCTCACCGTGCAGCTCCAGCGGCGCGCGAAACAGCTGCGCGCGCGTGGATCGTTTCGTTCGGGCAACGAAGCGTTCGCCCTGGTCGCCGACGAAGAACGCGCGCTCTTGCACGCCCTCGAGCTCAAGCGCCCGCGCGTCGCCTTCGACAACGAAGAGGTGCGTCCGTTTCATGGACGGGAAGATTTCCAGCGCGCGAGCTCGATGCTCGACGAGCTCTTCGCCATGGCGGACGCGCTCGATGCGCACGGCTTCGCGGCGAAGAACGAGAAGCTCAGCGGAGAAAACGAGCCTCCGATCGCCTCGGAGCGCCCGGCGGAGATGTTGCTGGTGACCGCCGCCGCGAACGTGCTGCTCGGCCGAGGGTTCGAGCTGCAAGCGCTCGACGGAAGCGATCTGACGCGCCTAACCCCCGAGCGCTTCTCCGAGGAAGAGCTCCAACGTGCGGTGCTTCCGCTCAGCGACGCGGCGGTTCGGACCCGGGTCATGCGGGGATTGCGTGCGCTCTCTGAGGCCCTGGCCCCGCTCGTGGGCAGAGGTGAGATAGATCCACGCTTCGTCGGCGTCGTCGTGCGGCGGCTTCGTTGATAGATTCGTCGCGTGGAGTCTTGGTCGGGAGGGATCGAAGGCACGCCGGCGGCGAAGAAACCTCCGCTCGATCCGATCCCCGGCTCCATCGACGGTTATCGCGTGGACGGTGTGCTCGGTCGCGGCAGCACCGGCATCGTTCTTCGCGTTCATGACGAAGCGCTCGATCGCCCCATGGCGCTCAAGTTGCTCGCCGACGATCTCGACGACGACGCGCGCGCGAGATTTTTGATCGAAGCGCGCGCCGCAGCGAGGCTGATCCACCCGAACGTGGTGCAAGTCTTCGCCGTCGGCAGCTACGAAGGCCGCACTTATATCGTGCAAGAGCTCGTCGACGGACACGCGCTCTCCAGCTTGCTCGAAGCGCGCGGCAAGCTGCGTCCCGCTTCGGTGATCGACATCGGGATTCAAGTTTCGCGCGGGCTCGAACGCGCGGCCGAGGCCGGCATCGTCCACCGCGACGTGAAACCGCAGAACTTGTTGGTCACCGACGAAGGTTTGGTGAAGCTCGCCGACTTCGGGCTCGCGAAGATGATGCACGCGCCGACGCCGCTCACTGAAAACGGTATCGTCGTCGGCACGCCGCACTACATGTCGCCCGAACAAGGGATGGCCGAAGCGCTCGATGCGCGCTCCGATCAATATTCGCTGGGCGCCACGCTCTATCACCTGCTCACGGGGCGCGCGCCGTTCGACTCGGACAACGCGGTCGCGCTCTTGTTGATGCACGTGCAGGAACCGCTCGTGTCCGTGCGCAGCTTGAGCGAGGAGTGTCCGCCGCGTCTGGCGGAGGCGATCGAGAAGATGCTGGCCAAGAAGCCGGAAGATCGCTTCGACTCCTTCGCCGAGGTGATCGAAGCGCTCGAGACCGCCGAAGACGTCGAGGAGGCGCTGGACGATCCCGTGCCGGCGCCGCGGTCTTCGCGCTCGCGCTTCAAAGAAGCGGCGGTGATTCTCGGCGTGCTCCTCATCGCCGGTGCGGTCATCTTCGTCGCCGGCTTCACCGAGGCGAAGAAGAAGAAGACGGTCTCGCCGCCGGTCGTGGAGCTGTTGCCTCAGCTCGCGCCGCGGCCGGTGCGGAAGTCGATCACCTCCGAGAAGCCGATGATCGCTGTGGTCATCGCCGAAAAGAATAAGACAGAGAAGGCGCCGAGCGCACGTTTCGAGCGCCTCCTCTCGCAGCTTCAGGACACCAAGCACTCCGAACGTGCCGCGCGAGAGCTCGGCGAGCTCGGTGATCAACGTGCGACGCCCGCGTTGATCGCCCTGCTCGAAGGTACAGGATCCGCAAAAGCGCGCGCCGCCGCCGCCGAAGCGCTCGGCCGCTTGGGCGACACGCGGGCGATCGTCCCGCTCCAGGAAGCGTTGGATCGGGCGAATCCGGAGCTGGTGCAAAACGCGGCTCGGGCGGCGCAAAAACGGCTGTTCCACGTCGTCGATGAGCCCGCGGCGGGCGATAGCGATCACTCGGATTGATCAGGCGCGCCTTTTGTACAAAGACGACCTCTCATGCTGGCCGTCGCCTTGTTCTCGATCCATCTGTTCGCGGCCGCACCTGATCCAATGGCCACTTCGACGGCGGGAAGGCCGACGATCGCCGTCATTCCATTCGCCACGTTGTCATCCGCGGAGTACGGCGCGATCGGGCAGGGCGCGGTGCTCGCTTTGTCCGCGATGCTCGCCGAGAACAAAGAGGTGAACCTCATCTCTGCGACCGAGGTGTCGCAGGCTTTGCGCAAACGCGACCTCACCGCCGACAGCATCTCGCGCGGCGCAGCGGCCGCGAGCTTTGCGCGTGCGCTCGGCGCCGATTGGTTGATCACCGGCACCTATCAGGCGACGTGGCCGAACCTCCAGATCACGCTCCGCCTGGTCGACGGCAAAGACGGCAAAGTGCGCGCGGAGACCTGGGAGCTCGGCAAGATCGAGCACGCGTTGGCGATGTTCGACGATCTCGCCGCGCGCGCGTTCCCAGAGGTCGGCCTCGCGAAGCCTCGTGCGAACGCGATCGGCACGACGAACGTGTATGCTTGGCGCGAAGCTTCGCTCGCCGCGGAGATCCTCGCGGGACAACCGTACACCGCGCGACCTCGCTCGCATTTGCCCGCGGGTGCCGTTCGCAAGGCGCGCATCCACTGCGAAGAAGCGGTGCGTCTCGATCCGAAGTGGACCACGGCGCATGCGTGCCTCGCACTTTCGATCGTGTTGCACGGCATCGCGGTGCGCGACACCAAAGAAGCCACGCTGGCGCTCGAATCCGCAGGACGTGCGGGCCAGGTTCCGCTCGGGGCTTATGCCGCCTATCTCGCCCATCTCGAGCTCAACGCCGAAAAAGAAGCGCTCGCTGCTTTGGAAACTTCCGCGGCGAAGTATCCGGCGATGCTCGCCCTGCCAGCGACGCTCGGAGAACATCAACAGCTTCGGGGCGCCCACGGGGAGGCCAAGAAGGTCTACGAGCGCATGTTGCAACGTTCGCCGAACAACACCGTGATCATGGCGCGGCTTGGAAAAGCGTTGGTCGCGCTCAACGAAGGCGAGAAGGGCCTGGCGATGACCAAGTCCGCGCTCGCGCTCTCGGGCGATGATCCACAGATCATGGTCGAGCTCGGTTCGCGTTACATCGATCTCCAACGCCTCGGCGACGCTGAAGCGGCGCTGAAAAAAGCGATGGAGCTCGACAAGCGCGACGGCCGCGCATACCTGCGTCTCGGCTACGTCTACCTGCTCCAAAAGAAACCGGTGGAGGCCATCGCGGTGCTCGAACGATCGATCGCCGAGTCCGATCTCGAAGACGAGTGGCGGGCCCGCGCGCTCGCACACTTCGACCTGGCCCGAGCGCACGGCCAGTCGGGCGCTGTCGACAAAGCGTTCCAGGCGCTCGACGCGGCGATCGAAAACGGTTTCCGGGAGCGCTCCAAAATCGAGGGCGAGGCCGACTTGGCGCTGCTCACCAAGGATCCTCGCTGGCCGGGATTACTGGAGAAATTGAAACGTTAGCCGGACGCCCATAACCTTTGGTTGACCATTTCATCGAGCCCGAGTGAAAGCGGTCCCCGGTCGATTTCCGGGATGGATCGGGACATCTTCATCGCGCATGCGCCCGAGGACGAGGCGCTCGCCCAATCGCTGTCGCGCGCGCTCGCCGACTACGGCATCGCTGCGCTCGAACGGCCCCGCGGTCAGGTGATCGCATTGGTGTCGGCGCGGGGGCTGGGCTCGCCCGTGCTCGGCCAGCGGATCGCCGAGTCTCTGGAGCGCCGCGCCAAGGTGGTCCCGCTGGTGCTCACGCCGATCGCCGGTGACTCGCTGGAGCGTTTCTTTCGTGTCGAGCCTGCCTCGGTCGAAGTCGAAGATCCAACGGAGCTGCCGCGCGCGATCCCTGCGCTGCTCGCGGCGATCGCGCCGGTCTCACCCTTGCGGGTGCTCGCGGCCACCTACTGTCCTTCGGATCAGGTGATCGACCATCGCGCCGGAGCCCGCACGGTGCTCGCTTCGCTCGGCCCGCTGGAAGAGGCGACCGAGCTCTCCGTCGCCACCTTCGCCGACGAAGCCGAGCTGCTCGGCGTCATCACGAAACGTGCGCCGCACCTCGTCTACCTCGATGGCGCGGGCGAGCTCGCGGAAACTGTCCGAAAGGCCGGGGTCATATGGTGTGCCTCCGTGTCCGCGCTCGGCGGCATGGTTCCGCCTCCGCCGTCTGCGTTCGCGGGTCGAACGCGGGAGCTGCTCGAGGTGGAACGGGCGCTCGGCCGCGCACGTTACGTCTCTATCGTCGGACCGGCGGGCGAGGGCAAAACGACGCTCGCCGTCGAAGTCGGCCGTTGGATGGTCGAGACTCGGCGCTTCGTCCGCGCGGCTTTCGTCGCTTTTGAGCACGCGAGCGCGGGTGACGAGCGCCGGACCCTGGAGCTCGTCGACCAAGCGCTTCGCGAGCAACCGGCGATCGTCGTCCTCGATGCTTTCGAACGCGTGCAGGCGAGCTCGAAGGCGATCCGCGACCTGATCGAAAGACCAGGTCGAACGCACGCGGAGACGCGGTTCTTGCTCACCACGCGGACGCTTCCGCCGAAACCATTCGCGGAACAGGTGGTCGCGCTCGGCCCGAGCTCCGACGTTTCCGGGCTCGCGCTCGGACACGCCCGTCTCGACGCTGTGATCCGAAGGACAGGTGCCGCGGCCGATGCCGTGCACGGCGTTCTCGAGGCCCTCGCTCCGAAGTACGAAGACGAACGCGCCCGAGCTCAGGCGGCGAGCGTGGAGCTGGCGCTGTTGGGCTTGCCGGATGGCATGCGCGAAAAGCTCGCGCCGCTCGCCATCTTCAACGAGGGCGGAGATCTCGCCGCGATCGCCGCGGTCCTCGAGAGCGACGTCGCCACCGCGGAGTCGATCGCCCGCGCGCTCGAACGTGTCGGGCTCGCTGAACGCAAAGAACGCGTCTTCGTCCGCTTCGATCGCGGACTCTTGGCACATCTTTTCACAGAGCTATCGCCTGAGACCAAAAAGCTCGAGGACGCCCGCGAACGTTGGGCTCAAGCGATCTCGCAAGGTGTGATGTTCTTGTACCGTTTGAAGAACACCAACCCGCGAGACGCGTCCGCGTTGTTTCAGCTTCAGGCTCCGAGCTTCGGCGCGATGTTGCAGTTCATCGAGCCGCGCTGGGAGCGCGAAGACTTCGTGGAGATCGCCGCCACCGTCGATACCTTGCGGCGCACGCTTCGTTAGAGCCTCGCCGCAGACTCTTGGTCAGGCGAGCGAACGCGAGTGTTCGCGGGTGCTCTCGCTCGCGCGTCGCAACGCTGCGACCACGAGGTCGAGCGTCTTCGCCTCTTCGTTCTTCGCCGCTTCCATTACGTCGAAGGCTCCGGCGACCGAGCTCACGGCGAGGCTGGCGATGGCGCCTTGAGCGTTTTGAGCCTCCCTTCGCGCGGCCGGATTGCTCTCGTTGCTCGCGGGGGCTTCGAGCTCGCCGCACATCGCATCCAACGCGGCGACGACGACGATCTTCAACAGTTGAACAGCGTCCGCGTCTCTGCGTAACTCGCTGGCGTTTTCCGCGTAGTCTTGCGCGGTCTCTACGCACGCCTGGCGTGTTTTCTTGTCTTTGGCGAGCTCTGCATCGATCACCCGTTCAGCGTCGAAGAGTTGGTGCGGCAATAACATCACTTTGCTCATGATCTTCCTCCTCAAACCAAGACGGGCGCGAGATTCCGCTGCATGGTGATTGCGGCGTCGAGCGCACGTTTGGCGCGCTCGCGAGCCTCTTCCTGGGCGTCATCCGCGTCTTCCGCGCGCTGCTCGGCACGTTTTTCCAGCAGACCTTGTTCTTCGGCGGCACGGAGCGCTCGGCGTTCTTTGTACGTGTTCCGGGCGTTTCCGGCTGCGTCGAGCACATTGGCGCCTCTGTCGATCGCGTCGTGCCCTTCTTCCCACAATTCCGCGTTCGCCTCGCTGACAATTCCTTGTGCTTGTCCTAGCGCCACGCCGAGGTTGACGAATGCAAGGCCGAATTGAACAGCGGCCATAGCGACGGCGCGGTTCTCGCGATCGATCGCTTCGTCATCTGCGCGACGTCGCGCGGCGATCCCGGCCTCGGCGTGCTCGAACGCCTCCGCACGTGCTGCGCCCTCGTCTTCACGTGCGCTGCGTTCATCTTCAATCGAAGCCAGGGCCCGCACCTTTTGGATCGAGCTCAAGCTCATCAACTGTCCCCCGGGCATATCTTTTCCTCCTTGTTCAAATACGCGTTGCGATTCTTCGAGCACCTGAATGCTTCGTTCCCTTGAAGCCGCGAGCGAATCGCGCCGGGTCCGCGCGTCGCCCCCCCGATGCTTCGCGAGCTTCACGGCGAGGTCGAGCTCATCAGCGGCCCGAGCCAGGCGAAGCGCATCTTCATTTTGGTAGGTAGCCTTGCCGTAGAGGTTCACGCCCGCGCCTACGGCTTTGGTCAAGGTGCCGGCGACCGAGCCTACGCCAGCGGTCAGACATGTCGCGGCGAGCTCGATGACCTTCAATCCGAGGCCGATCCAGGCGCGCGCGGTGATGTTCTTCTTCTCGATCGCCGTGGCTTTCGCGCGCAGCTGTTGGGCTTCGACCGCTTTGTGCGCCTCCTCGCCGTTCGCAGACCGCAGCTCTCGTCCTTGAGCCAGCTCTTCGGCCAATGACAGCTCGAGAGACGCCGCAGCGGCGCGTTCGAGGCCCCCCGAGGGGGCGAGGATCTGCGCGTTCGCTCCTCGCCCGGCCACGTTCTCGGAGATCAAGTTGCGCAGCTTCCTTTTGTCATCGACCGCCTTGAACACCGCTTTGCGGATGCTGGAGATCTCTTTTCTGATCTGCGCAACGACGTCCTCGGCCGACCTGATCTCTTGGCCAGCAAGGAACGAGCCGAGCTCCGAGTCGCCGGCCCGTTTTCCGGCCTCGAGGCGCGCTCGGTCCGCGCCCGCTGCCAGGACCTCACCCACCGCCGCCGTGTAACCGCCGTAAACCGAGCCCATCAGCGCCCCGGAGGCCGCAGCACCGGGAAGCGCTTGCAGAATCGCGACCAGGGGCACACCAGGAAGCGGCGAAAACGCAAACGACAGGGCCGTTCCGAGATACGCAGAGCCTCCGACCAAGAAACCTGGGATCGCGCCGGAGAAGAACGAGTCCTCCCGGGTCTCCGCGGCCTCGAGCTGATTCTCCAGCTCGCTGACGCGGTGTTCGGCTTTCGCACGCGCACAATCGTTTCGTTCCTCAGACTTGTTCTCCTGCGTCTCGCGCGCCGCTTGGCCTGTTGTCCGAGCCGTCGTGAGGCGCACGAGATTCACTTGGTTCATCGCCGCCTGTCCTGTCCCTTGGATCAGCATGTTCGTTTCCTTTGTTAGAGCAAGGGCGTCATCTTCGACGCTTCGAGCTCTTGCTGCACCGACTCGTAGAGCTTCCGCGACGTGTCGTAGGCTTCGTTCTCGTCCTTGGCGTCGCTGCGCAAAGACTCGAGCTGGTCTTGCGCGTCGGTCAGCTCGACCTGCTGCTTCTCCACTGCGATCGCCTGCTTCGCGGCTTGTTCTTCCGTCTTTTGCCACCGGTCGTCGGCGAACGGCAGGTCACGCCAGGTCGTGTCGTCGTCGTCCTCTTCGTGTTCGGCGCGCGCTTGCTGCTGGAGCGCACGCAGGTCGTCCTGGATGGCTTTGATCTGATCGCGCGTCTCTTCTTTATTCTTGGTCTGTTCTTGGATTTTCGCGCCGAGCTCTTTGTTCTCATGCGCGCGCGTCGTCTGAGCCATGTGGCCCATCAACATGCTGACTTCTTCGAGCGAAACTGTCCCTTTGAGCGAGATGCCCATGATCTTTCTCCTTGTTGTGTGTGCGCGAGCTTAGGCGCGCATGTTCCCGACGATCGCGTCCGCGACGTCACTCCATCGTTTCGAGAGATTCGACTGCAGCGTCATCGCTCGCGCGACTTCCTGCGTGAGCATCTGCAGGTCGAGATCGCGGCTCGAGATGTCCCCGCGGACCTGATCCTTCGCGTCCGAGAGCGCGTCTTTGATGGATTCGAGCTGCGTCTTCGTCTCTTCTTTGTCCGCCCCCGAGGCCAGCTCTGCGAGCTGCTCCTCGATGTCGATGTCGACTCCGAGCTCGGCCAGTGACGCGACTTCTTTTCTCAGCGCGGCGAGCTCTTTCGGGTCGACCACGCCGTCAGCGCGGATCTTTCGCAGCAGATCGTCGACGCGACCGATCTTTCGCAGAACGTCGTTCGCGTGTTGTTGTTCGCCGGCGAGCTGCCCGAGCTCCTTGGACGCCTGCTGTCCCCGATCGGACACCGCGGCGATCATCGCCGGCATCGCATCTATCATGCTCATCTCTCGTGCTCCTTTTTGCTGCAATTTTAGGCGCGCAGGTTGCCGACGATCGCGTTGTCGGTGTCGCTCCAACGCTTCGACAAGTTCGACGCGAGCTGCATCGAGGTCGACACCTCTTGCGTCATGCGCTGCATGTCGATCTCGCGGTTCGAGACCTCACCGCGCACTTGGTCTTTGGCGCTTTCGAGGTTCTTGGCGATCGAATCGACGTTCTCGAAGTTCGTCTTGTGCTCAGCGACATCCGACGTCTGCGCGATGTACAAGTAGTCGCCGTCCTCGAGCGCGCGGCGGTCACCCACCAATTGTCCACGGCCGTCGTTTGCGTCTGGCTGGTGCACATCGTGAAGACCTTTTTCGAGCTGCTGGAGCAATGGCTCGATATCGAAGTCGAGATTGAACTTTGTCTTCGCATCCACGGCTTCCTTGCGAAGACCCTCGATCTCTTCGAACGTAATCGTCTTGTCGCTGCGAATCTCGCGCAGGGTCTCTTCGACCTTGCGAAGTGCGGTGAGAGCCGTGTTCGCGTGCTGCTGTTCCTTGGCGAGCTCGGAGAGGTCGGCCATCGCGACTTGGGTGCGCGCGTGCGTCGCGACGATCATCGCCATCATGGGATCGGTATAGTTGATTGTGTTGGTCATGCGCCGGGCCCTTTTCAAGTGGCGTGCCGAACCCGGAACCACTGATCGAATTCGAGCTCGCGTCCGAAATCCGGACGGACGCGTTCGAAAACCGGAAACGTCCGGATTCGTCCGGACGCCGCCGGACGCAGAAATCGAGACGCGCTCCACGTTTTGATGGTTGGCACAAACCTCGCTGAGGAACGGCGCGTGGCTGCACGAGAGATCATGTTACGCAGCGCTGTCTTCGCGGACAGTCGCCTCCATACCGAAGGGTCGCGCCCGGAAGCCGTCAGCTTCGATGAGCTGCGGGCGCTCTCCGAGGTCGACGACGTTCTCCGCGCGGAAGAGGTCGGGGACTTGATCGCGCGAACAGCGGAGAGCCCGCTCTCGGACGCCGCCCTGACGCTCGGCGCTTCCGACGACCTCCGCCTCCCGCGCCGCACCTCGCCCATCCCGATGGCGCGCGCGCTCGACAGTTTCATCGCCACGGCGTGCGCCGCAGGCGAGGGAGCCCCGCGCGCGGAAGCTCGCCTCGTCGCGGTGCTCGAAGCGGTGCGCGAGATGCAGCGCGAGATCGGCGCGAAGAGCGCGGGACCGGAGCGCCGCTCATGAACCGCCGTCCTCCCATACAGAAGCCGCGTTCGCTTCCGGTGCGCGCCTCGCAAGTTCCGCCGCGCGGGATCATCCCTGTACCAAGGGCCAGTGCGCCTGCGGTGCTCGATCCGAGCGCTGTCAAAGCGCAATCCGTGCCTTACAAAAAACAAGACCTCGACGCGATCGCCGAGGTCGCTTACCACTATCTACGTTGCGGGAGCGCGAAGCTCGCGGAGGCGATCTTCGAAGGGCTGGCGTCGATCGATCCGCGCGAGCCGTATTATCAGCTGGGTCTCGGGCTCGCGGCGGACCACGCGGGACACAAAGAAGCGGCCAAGGCCGCGTATCAACGCGCGGCCCAGCTCGATCCGGCCGACGGGCGCGCCGAGATCAACCTCGCGGAGCTGATCCTCGAGAGCGGAGATCGCGCGCGCGCAGTGAAGCTGCTCGAAAGCGCCGCCAAGAAATCCCGCCTTCGCGGTGAAGACGAGCTCGCGCAAAAAGCGCTGGCGTTCATCTCGCTCATTCAACAGACGGCTTCGCGCCGCTCACCGGAGGTCTCCCGATGAAAACACTGCTCCTTCGGCTCAAGGCGCTGCCGCTCGAACGGCTCGATCGAAATCCGGATCTGGTGCTCGCGCTCGGCGTGTCGGCGCTGGTGATCACCTTGATCCTGCCACTGCCGCCGTCGCTGATCGACGTGCTCCTGGCGATCAACCTGACGTTGTCCGCGGTGATCTTGGCCTCGGTGCTGGTCTCCGAAAAAGCGATCGCCGTCTCCACGTTCCCCACGCTGCTCTTGTTGACCACGCTCTTTCGCCTCGCGCTCAACGTGTCGACGACACGTCTCATCCTCTCGACGGGCGAGGGCGGAGACGTGGTCGAAACCTTCGGCCACTTCGTGCTCGGCGGAGATCTGATCGTCGGCATCGTCATGTTCGCGGTGATCACCGTGGTGCAGATGTTGGTGCTGGCCAAAGGTGCTGAACGCGTCGCCGAAGTCGGCGCACGTTTCACCCTCGACGCGATGCCCGGAAAACAAATGGCCATCGACGCCGCGGTTCGCGCCGGCTCATTGACCGAGGAACAGGGGCAAGACAAACGCGAGGAGCTCGGTCGCGAATCGCAGTTCTACGGCGCGATGGACGGCGCAATGAAGTTCATCAAGGGCGACGCGATAGCCGGTCTGTTGATCACGGCGATCAACATGTTCGCCGGCATGGCGCTCGGCGTGTTGCGCTTCGATCTTTCGATCAGTATGGCCGCGGAGCGCTACAGCACGCTCAGCATCGGGGATGCGCTCGTCTCGCAGATTCCGGCGCTCTTGATCACGCTCGCCGCGGCGCTGGTCACCACGCGCGTCGCGGCCAAAGAACACAAGAACAACCTGGGAAACAGCTTGCGCGCCGAGCTGCTGGGCAGCTGGAAGGCCCTGGCCGTTGGATCCGTGTTCACTTTCGGACTGGCTTTGCTTCCGGGTCTTCCGATCTTCGCCTTCTGCGCGATCGGCACCGCGCTCGGTCTCGCGGCGCGTAACCGTTATCTCAAGGACCAGGTGCTCAGCGTCCAAACCACCGCGCGGCAAAGCGCGATGAACAAGATCGAGGCCCGCACCAAACAAGCAAAGGCGCAGCGCTCGATCGCGGATCGCATGGCGCCTTCGGTGGTGCCGGTGAGCATCGATCTCGGCGTGGCTCTGTCGAAGGCGCTCGGTTTCACCGACGAAGAAACGGAAGGAACCGAGCTGATCGCCAAGTTGATCCCCGAGCTGCGCGAAGCGCTCTACGTCGAAAGCGGCGTTCGGTTTCCGGGCGTGCGCGTCCGCTCGAATGCGCCGGCGATCGAGACGAACAGCTTCATGATCCGCCTTCGCGAGGTCCCGATGATCGTAGAGAAGCTCGATCCGGATCGAGTTTGGGCGATCGAAGCGCCCGATCGCCTGCGCCGCTTCGGTGTCGATGTGTCGCCGGTGAGCCATCCTCTGACCGGCGCGGAGATCGGCAGCGTGCCGGCCTTTGCCACGACGGCGCTGCGTGCTTCGGGGGTCGCGGTGTGGACGCCGGCCGGTGCGATCACGCTGACGCTCGCCAAGGTGTTGCGCGCGAACGCCAAAGACTTCGTCGGTCTCCAAGAGACGAGCGAGATGATCGAGAAGCTCGAAAAAGCGTACCCGGCCCTGGTCAAAGAGGTGGTGCCGAGGATCGTCTCGATGTCGCAGCTCGCGGAGCTCCTCCGCCGGCTCGTCGACGAGGGCGTGTCGATCCGCGACATGAAGACGGTATTCGAATCATTGGCGCAGTTCGGCCCGCATCAGACGGACGGGGTCGCGCTGACCGAGCTGGTGCGTGGTTCTTTGTCGATGCAGATCGGGCACGCGCATGCTGGCCTTTCGGGCAGGTTGTCCGCGGTCCTGCTCGATCCGATGATCGAAGACACGATCCGCGGATCGATCGCCCATACCGCCGGTGGTTCGTATCTGGCGCTCGACCCCGAGCTGCGAAACGCGATCCTCGATTCCGTGAACGCGACGATCGCGCCGATCCGTGGCCGCGGGATCCGCGCGGTGGTGCTCACCACGGCGGAGATCCGCCGCTACGTCCATAAGCTGCTCGAAGGCGATTTCCCGGGACTCTCGGTGCTCTCGTTTCAAGAGCTTCCGCCGAAGATGACGGTGCATCCGCTCGGACGCGTTCAGCTGACGCCTCCGTCATGAACGCGACGCACGTGGATTTCTCGGTCGAGGTGAAGATCTTGTCAGGGCGTGATGGACGCGCGCGCGAATCCGCGGGTGACGCGGTCCAAAGAGAGTGCGCTGCCGCCGGTGACGTCGAAGATCGTGGAGACGGAAGCACCGTTCGCGAGATCGATCGCGTCGACGGTCACCGTCGTGGTCCCTGTCCGATCGACCAGGCCCATCGGCGCGAGCGGAATGACGATCGCGTCGTTCGCCGTCATCGGTGCCGGCGAATAGATGTGCCACGTCCCGTCGTCGGAGGCGAAGGCGATACGATAGAGATCCGCGGCGGCGATCGCCGGTACGGACACTTCGCGCAGGCCGGACTCCCACGTCGAACCGAGCGGCGAGTCCATCCACCCGTCGCTGAGATCGACGTTCTCCGGAAGCCGCGAGGCGACCATCAAACGCGCCGAGCCCGGACCCGGAAGCGCTGCACCTTCGAGACGAACCGCCGTCGCCAGCACCGCGTACTCACCCACCTCGAGCCCGCCGTGCGGAGGCGCGATCTTGGTGGTGAACGGATCGACGATGCCGTTGCCCGCGTCGTCCTGCAGGCCGTCGAGACCGAGCGGAACGAAGCCCACGCTCGGCAGCAACATGCCGCCGACGACGAGCAAGGTGTTCGCATTCCCGCCGCTGACGAACGGCAGATTCGCCACCGACAAGTTGTAGCGGAGCGACTGCGCCGTATCCGGCGTGAGGCTCACCGACGGGAACTGCCCGTAGTTCGGGACCTGCTCCGTGGTGTTGCCGTCATTGTCGATGTCGCCGGTGTCGGCGATCGTCGGGAGCGCCACGACGTCGATCACCGGACGCACGCCGTGTGTGAAGCGCTGCAGGTAAGGGAGGATCGTTCCGACGATGTTGCCGTTCGGATTTCCCGCGCCCATCAACACGTCGAGGCCGAGGCGTCCCGCGAAGCTCCAGCCCGCGCGAATACCGGTGGTCGCGCGCGTGTAATATTGATCCTTGAGCGGGATCGGATTGCCGAGGAAGTCGACCTCCAGAGTACTGCCCATCGGTACAGGTACGTCGATGTTCGCTTGAGGAATGTTGACCACGTACTGATCGCCGCCGAACAGCGCGGACGGCTGGAAGGAGACGAGCGGCGAGGGCATCGAAGCGCCGTTCAAAGACAAGGAGAGCGCCCCCATGGCGCTGACCCGCGTGAAGTCCACCGTGCCGCGGAGGCCACCGGTCTGCGACGGTTTCGAGACCGGCGGGAGCGCCAGCAGGATGTCGCGCGCGCTGATTCCCACGACGGAAACGAAGTCGTAGCTCGTGTGGCCCGCGGTCACCGAGAACACTTCATTCGGATCGATCATCTCGAAGATCGCCACGCCGTCGGCGCCGGTGGTGCGCGAGATGAGGCCGAAAGATCCGGCGAGATCGATCGCTGCGCCGCTGATGAGCGAGCCGCTCGAGCCGCTGATCACCGTGACGCGCACGGTCCCGTTGTCGAGCTCGCCGAGGTTCACCAAGCTGACGCCCGGCGAGACGATCGTCGACATTCCGTTGTTCATCGAAGCGGTGATGACGGTCGTGCCTGCGGTCGCTCCGCCGGTGGCCACGCCGTCCGCGTCGATGGTCGCGACGCCTTCTTGGGTGCTCTCCCAAGCGAAGACGACGCCGGGGATGATCGCGCCCGCTTGGTCGAGCGCGACGGCGACGAAGTTGTACGTGGTGCCCGGCCGAACGACGCCCGCCGGGGTGAGGATGCGGACCTGGGTGACGAACGTCGGTGCTGGCGGCGTTTGGCAGGTGCCGGAGATGCACGCTTCGCCGGCGATCGGGCAGTCGAGATCACCGCGGCAGAGCTCGGGCACGCAGATGTCGCCGACGCAGTCGAAGCCCGGATCACATTTCGTCGAGCTGCAGCCGACCGACGGCTGGCAGAATCCGCCTTCACAATAGGAGTCGTTTTCGCAGTCGCGATCGCCGACGCAGTCCGGGAGCTCTTCGCAGATGTTCGTCGCCATGTTGCACGCGGTGCCCGGCGGACAGCCGCCCGGCGCGTTGCAGGCGATGATCTCCACGCAGCGGCCGCGGCCTTGTTCTTCACCTTGGCACTCGACCGTGCCGGATCCGGTGCAATCCGAGTCCATGGTGCACTCCGCGGGAACACACAAGAAGCTCTCGCAGATCGTGCCCATGGGGCAGACGCCGTCGTTGTTGCAGCGTTGGATACACTCGCCGCTCTGCACGTCGCAGGCGTAGACCGCGCCGCCGCAGTCCGAGTTTTCGGTGCAGGGATCGTTGCAGATGTCTTCGATGCAGCGCTGATCCGAAGGACAGTCCGAAGAATCGTTGCACTCCTCGGCCGCGATACACATCCCGCCCACGCAGACCGTGTTCGCCGCGGTGCACTCCTCGTCTTCGGTACAGGTCATCATCTGCGTCATGGTGCACATGCCGTTCGCACCGCAGGTGAATCCTTCGGGACAATCGGTGTTGTCCGAGCAGAGCTTCGGCTCGCAAGTGTTGCCGTGACATCGCGTCGCGCCTCCGCACTGCGTGACGATCTTGCACTCCTCGTTGGCGTCGCATTCGTTGTCCTGCGTGCACTCGTTGCCGGTGCCCGCGGTACACATGCCTGCGTTGCAATACTGATCCAAAGGACAGGCATCGTCGTTGGCGCAAACAGGCGGCACGCCGCTGTCGCCGCCGAGGCCTTCGGTGTCGTCCGAACAGGCGGCACCTCCGAGCGCGAGGAGAAAGAGGGCGAGAGACGAAAGTCCAACTTGCGGTCGATTCACGGGGCCACATTCGACCGTTCAGTCGACAAAGCCGTCATCGGGCTCTTGACGGAGAGGCCATCGCCGGGTCCTCTCAACGCGCATGCGACCGCGCGCTCCTCATCGGACGGTTTTTGCTCTCCTCACGTTGCTCTCCGGCTGCTACGGGCACACGCGCCGCGACGCGCCCGCGCCTCCGCCGAGCGCTGCAACTGCCGAGATGGTCTCGGTTCCTGCGGGAACCTTCACCATGGGCGATATGAACGGCGAGCCCGACGAATATCCGGAACGGACCATCACCGTCGCCGCCTACGCCATCGATCGGACCGAGGTGTCGAACGCTTCCTACCGCCTGTGTGTGCAAGCGAAAGCGTGCGACGCGACCGAATACCTCGACGATCCCGAGCTCGGAAAAGAAGACCATCCGGTCGTCGGCGTGCCTTACGCGGACGCGATCGCTTTTTGCCGTTGGGTGGGAAAGCGCCTCCCGACCGAAGCCGAATGGGAGTACGCGGCGAAGGGCGGCGATCTGAGGAAGTGGCCTTGGGAAGGTGCTTTCAAAGCGGCGAACGCGAACACGAGCGCCGCGGACGATCACGACAAGACCGCACCGGTGACCGCGTACGAGGATGGATCGAGCCCGTTCGGGGCGATCAATATGGCGGGCAACGTCGCCGAGTGGGTCTCGGATTATTTCGATCCCACGCTCTACCGGAAGGTGAAGAGCGCGACGGATCCGAAAGGGCCGGACACCGGTCGCGAGCGGGTGGTGCGCGGCGGCTCCTACCTCGACTCTTCGCACTTGGTTCGCGTCGCTGCGAGGCGCGCAAAGCTCCCCACGGAAGCGGACAACTCGATCGGTTTTCGCTGCGCAAAATAGGCGAAACTTCACTGCAAGCTCCGCGCGCAATGAGGCAAAGCCGAATGAAGGCCCGCAGGCGGACTTGCTGCTCCGCGACCGGTTCAGGAACGGCGCGACGAAAGTTTGACGAGGTATTCGGCCTTCGCTACGGTCGGCGCCAGATGAGCACTAAGCGAGCCGGATCTTCGGGCCAACGACGCGCGCCCAAAGCGACGACGTCGACCTCGACGGCGAAGAAAAGTCGTACGCTCGACGCAACGGAAGAGAAAGTCGTGCGCATGCGAAAAGGGCAGACCGTCCCCGACGACATGCCGCTCGAACGGATCGGGCAGTCGCATCCGGCGACGCGCGCGAAGCTGATGGAGATCGAAGCGCGCGCCTTTGAGCGCAGCGGCCGTCTCGATGAGCTGCGGCGCGCAGCCGGGCTTCCCGCGACCAAGACCGACGCGGCGAAGAAAGAAAAGATCATCGGCAAGCTGACTCAAAAAGCCAGCACGGCCTCGTCCATGGTCGAAGCTCCGGCGAAGAAGGCCCTAAGGGCCGCGAAGAAGGTCATCACCGCAGCGAAGAGGGCCATAACGGCTGCGCCCGCAGGCGCAACCTCGGCACGATCCTCGGACCGTGCCAAGAGGACGTCCACGACCATCGCCCCCGCGCCCGCGAAGAAGTCCAAAACGCCTGCGCCCGCGAAAGTCATCGCGCCTGCTCCCGCGAAGAGGGCGAAAGCCGCGCCGGTTGCGAAAAAATCGACCCGCAAGCGCTGATCGATTTCGCGCCCTCGGATTGATTCCGAGGTGCGCGGTTCAACACCCATCTCGAAAATCGCGTTAGACTGGTCATCGTTCTGGCTGGCCCAACGACCATCGGCCGTTACCGTCTCGTGCGCCGCGTCGGAGCGGGCGGCATGGGCATCGTCTACGAAGCCGTCGATTCCAAGGACAACAGCCGCGTCGCGCTGAAGGTCCTGCTTCCTCACGCCGCGGAAGAAGCCGAGGGGCTCTTGCGCTTCAAGCGTGAGTTCCGTGCGCTCGCGCGTCTTCGACATCCGAACATCGTGCGTGTCTTCGATGCCGGTCTCGAAGACGACGTGCCTTATCTGGCGATGGAGTTCCTCGACGGCCGGGACATCCGCGGACATCTGCGCACGTTCAGCGAAGGGGCGACGCGCGATCGCGAGATGCGCCGTTGTATGCGCCAGGTGTTCGGCGCGCTCGCGCACATTCACGCGCGCCGAATCGTGCACCGCGATCTCAAGCCGGAGAACATCCTGGTGACCACCGACGGTCGCGTGAAGCTGATGGACTTCGGCGTCGCGCGGCTGTTGCGGACGCCGACCTCGAGCTCCGGTTTGCTCGGCACGTTCGCCTATATGGCGCCCGAACAAGTCACCACCGGAGACATCGACGGGCGCTCCGACCTCTACGCGATCGGCGTGTTGATGTACGAGCTGCTCGCGGGCGGTTATCCATTCCCCGTCGAGCCCCCCGCCGCCGCGCTTCACCATCACGTGAACACGCCGCCGGAACACGTGCGGCACGTGAATCCGAAGGCGGATCCCACGCTCTCCGCGCTGGTTCACAAGCTGCTGGAAAAAGATCCGCTCGATCGTTTGCAGACGGCGGAGGACGCGTTTCCGTATCTCTCCGACGGTGAAGCTGCTGCGGCCGTGCTCGATCCGAAGAGCGGTCCGGGCCAGCTCTTCGTGCCGCGCTTCGTCTCCAGGCAACGCGATCTCGAACAGCTCGAAGGTGCGGCCTCGGACGCGTCGGCGGGACGTGGTCGGTTGATCCTGATCGAAGGATCATCGGGCTCGGGCAAGAGCCGTCTCGTGGAAGAGCTGCGCCTTCGTATCCGCCGGCGCACGCACGTGCTCGTCGGACAGTGCGCGCGCGAACGATCGCAATCTTATGCGCCGATTCAAGCGGTGCTCGACGCGATCGAAGTGATCGCTTCGCGTGCGGCCGAAGACGTGATGATGCGGGTCCTCGGCCGCGATACGGCGCTGGTGCATGCTGTGTCGCCGCGCCTGGCGTTGCTCGGAGGACCTGCGACGACGGCGAACCTCGATGCCGCGGAGCGAAAGATCCGCATGCACAAGGCGATCGTCGGGGTGATCGGCCGTTTGTCGCTGACGAAGTCCGTGGTGTTGGTGATCGAAGATCTCCATTGGGCGGACACCTCGACGCTGGAGCTTCTCTGGGATGCCGCGCGCACCTTGCTCGCGCCGCGCCCGGATGGATCGGTCGGCGAGACGGTATGTCCGGTCGCGATCATCATGACGCGGCGTTCGCTGGCGGAGGGACAGGATCACTCCGAGCCGCTGGTGCGGCGTCTCGATGAACGCGGGCTGCTCGAACGCGTGAACCTCGCGCCGATCGACAAAACCGCGATCGCCGAGATGTTGCGCACGATGACCGGCGTGCAGAAGCCGTTGTCGCGCGCGGTCGATGAGCTCGCGAAGGTCGCGCACGGAAGCCCGCTCGCGGTTCAAGACATGATCCAAGCGTGGGTCGACGACGGCACGCTCGAACGCAAGATGGGCGCGTGGCTCTACCGCGGCGATCGGCTCGACGTCGCAGGAACCAAGGAGCGGCCGCAGATCGCGCGCGATCCCGAAGATACGCACGATGAACCGGTGTTCGCCACGCCGAGCGACACTTCGCCCGCAGCTGCGTCCTACGCGAAGAGCGAACAAAAACGTCGCGGTCGCGGCGACGAGATGACGCTCGGGAAGCTGAACCGGATCTCGAAGCCTGCGCGCGGATTGATCGAACGGCTCTCTTTGCTCGGTCGGTTGTTGCCGTCGGATCTCGTCGATGCACTTTCGGGGATGGAGGAAGGTCCGTTCCTCGATGTGATCGACGAATTGGTGCGCGCAAACGTGCTCGTGGAAGACGTCACCCACGATGGCGTGCGTTACCGTTTTTATCACGAAGGTTTTCGGGAGGCGGTCGCGCGTGCGATTCCGGCTGCGCGCCGCGCCGAGGCCCATCTATTCATCGCGCGCACTTTGGAGTCGCGTTTTCGGCGCCGCCGCACGGAGCTGGCGCATGTGCTCGCGCGACACTTCAAAGCCGCGGGCGAGCCGGCGCGCGCGGTTCCATACTTGATGATCATGGCACAGAGCGCAGCGGCGCGCGGCGATCTCGAAGGCGCGACCAAACGCGTCGACGACGCGCTGAGCATCATCGACGAGATGCCGCGGACGCCGGCGAGCGCGACGCGAAGATTGCGCGTGTTGATCAAAGAGATCGATCTGTTGCTCGACTTCGGGCGCGCCCGTGAGGCGCTCGATCGCGCGGATCCCCAAGCCGCAGCCCATGCGCGTGCGCCGGAGGTGATGGCCGCAGAGCTGACTTTGCGCCGCGCGGCCGCGCAGTTTGCGCTCGGAAAGCTCGATGAAACTTTAGCGACTCTCGGTCGCTTATCTCGCGGTGCACCGACCCGGTCGCTCGGTGCGCGACTGCTCGAGCTCGAAGGTCGCACGCGGATGGCCCGCGGCGAATATAAAGAGGCGAGGGCGGTGCTCGAAGCCTCACGCGACATCGCGAAAAAAGCGGGCTTGTTCGATCTGTCGACGGAGCTCGAGTCGAAAGTCGGCATCGTCTTGCTTCATCAAGGTGACTACGCGGGCGCGCTCCCCAAGTTGGAAGCGGGTCTCCAAGGTGCGCGGCAGCGGCAAGACGCGCAGCAGGCCGCGGAGCTGCTCGGTCACATCGGGATGGTGCACGCAGCGCGCGGAAACAGCACCGAAGCGCTCGCCTGTTACAAAGAAGCGATCGAGCTCGCCGAAGCGCGGGGCGTGAAGACGGAGCTCGAACGTTGGTCCGGTGAGCTCGGCATGTTGATGACGCAGCTCGGAAGCTTCGATGAAGCGCGCGATCGGCTCGAAGAGGCGTTGAACATCGCGAAAGAGACCGGCTCGCGTCAGGGCGAAGCGACGTGGCGCGGTGAGCTCGGCATCCATCATACGTTCGCGGGTGCGCACGAGCAGGCGGTGCAAGAGCTCACGCGTTGTTTGGCGATCGCGCGCGAGATCGGATTTTTGCGCTACGAAGCCTGGGCGCAGATCTATCTGGGCTTGCTCTCGCTCGAACGCGACTACGGCAACATCGAAGAAGCGCTCGAGCACATCGAAGAGGGCATGGAGATCGCCGAAGATCTCGACAACGAAGAGCTGCGCATCGTCGCGCTCCTCCACCTCGGCCGCGTCCGCCGCGCATCGGGCGACATGAGCCGCGCGCGCATTTCGATCGAACGCGCCGACAAGCTCGCGACCTCGTCGCAGAACCTGCGCCTCCGTTCGCGTGTCCAAGCCGAGCTCTCCGGTCTTTAGCCTTCTCTCTTTCTCTCTTTCTCTCTTCTCTCTTTCTCTCTTTCTCTCTTTCTCTCTTCTCTCTTTCTCTCTTTCTCTCTTTCTCTCTTTCTCTCTTTCTCTCT
>WUUC01132358.1_pt1 | contig 99853 bp, 158 predicted proteins | sample 6278441 | NCBI WGS metagenome assembly WUUC01 (sample SAMN13675441, study PRJNA597444) | soil metagenome | isolation source: soil | place: USA: Washington | collected 2017-10 | reverse complement strand
GACCGCGGCAGCCAGTTTGGGGTCGCGTGGGAGCTTGGCGATGTTGGCCATGTGGATCAGGCCACCGGCGCACAGCGCGGCGTCGGACAGCTGTGTGGTGCGCCAGTCCGGGTCGCTGTAGTCGATGTCCGCGTGGCAGGGCATCTCGACCTCGCCGACGGTCTTGCCGTAGAACCCGTCCGGCTCGTCGGAGCCCAGGTATCCAGGGGCGCTGGTCACGCGCCATGGGCAGACGAAACAGGGCGTGGTGCGTTTCAACTCCGGCATCGTGGGGCGTCTTCCTACTCGTGTGATGAACGCGGAAGCGCCCCGACCGACTGTGACGGCCGGGGCGCTCCCCGCAAACTTCCCTTGGCTGACCCACGCCGGATACACGAGAGGAAGTGCCCTCCAGTGTGGTCGGCTATCGGTCGGAAGAGAAGGGGATGAAACAAAGTGGCGACGGAATGAAACAGTGTGACAGCCAGGATGGAACGCGGACTTTACTGCGGGATACCCGGCGCAGTCACGGTCTTTCGATGCCGCTCAGCCCTCAGGTGCCTCTCCAGGATCGCCCAAGCGAACACCCTGCCCGGGGCAGGACACGGAACCGCCGTCAGCGAGCGGCACATCGTGGGCTGGGTGCGCGTGGTACTGCGTTCGGCACTCTGTCGCGGGCCGTACCCACCGCAACGCGTCGCCCGCACCTCCGGTCGACGTGACGTGGTCGGCAGTGTCGTCCAACGCGGCACGTGCGTCGGCGATGATCTGATCCAAGGTGATTGTTCGGCGGTCGTCGACGCCGGTTTGGTCGGTCGGGTCGTCGAGTCGGAGCAGACGCAGTGCGAAGGCCCTGAGCCGGTCAGTGGTGGCGTCGGCCTTGCGTCGCGCATTTGACATCTGGCCGGCGAAATCGAGAGCCTCGTCGATGTATTTCTCGGCTTCCGCCAGCAGAGGCGCGATCGTTTGGGCTACGTCGTGGGCTTGGGACGGATCGATGATCCCGCGGGCGGTGAGCGACTCCACGACGGTCCGCTCGATGACCTCTTCTCTCGATGAACTCACCGTATGCTCCATTTCATCGGGCACTGAGGATCTCCTCGAAGACCATCGCGGTCCCGTCGCGGCCAACGATGGCGTAGGCGGTGGTGCCCGAGCCGATGGCGGCGAGCGCGGCGGAGGCAAGGTCGTACGCCTCCTGCCGTCGGTCCTGGAGCGTGGGACGCTCGGCGACCTGGGAGGCGGGGAAGCCGAGCAACGCGAGCTTGACGGATTCGACCCGCTGACCGACCTCCCACTCGTTGTATCGCTTGCCCGGCATGTACATCGGCACGATGGCGGCCTCGGCTTCCGGGTCACCGGCGAGCGCTGCCACAGCGATCTCGATCGCTGTCCTGCTCGGACGGAACCGGGCCCTGAGGTCCTCGTACGGATCGATGTACTGCTCTGCGGAGGTCGTCACGGTTTCTCCCCGGGGTCGACAGAATTGTCGGATTCGCCGCGGAAAAGGTGCGGCAGCATTTGTGCGAGCGCGAAGGCGGACTTGGCGTGCTTCAGTGGAGTGCCCTCGGCCAGTTCGGAGCGCAGGAGCACAGCGAGAGCGCGTACCCTCTCGACGACAGCGGCCTCGTTCGCGGCGAAGTTCAGGACGGCACGGACGAACGGATCGTCGTCGGGCAAAGCCGTGAGGCTGGCGGCGAGTTCCTCGTGGCGGGTGAGGTGCGCCGCGTATGCCTTGTCATCGTCGCTCCAGTGCACTGGTGAGATCCCGAACTTGCGTGGGTCGGGCATGTTGTGACGCAGGCGCCCGTTGCCGTCGTCGCGATGCCAGTGCTGGGGTTCGTCGCCGGCGATCTTGCTCATGTACCCAGTGCCTCTTTCTCGTAGACGGCAGGGTGAATCACCCGCATGCCGGCGAAAACTACCTCCTGGATGTCGGCGGCGGGCAGGGCCTGCCGCAGAGCGGCGAGGAAGTGCAGCCCGTCGGCGTCGTAGTCGGCCATGGTGGTGTCCACGGTGTACACGAGACCGTGTTGGGCGCCGCACCCGGCCAGGTCGGATGCCGCCGCGCGGGCGACCGTGCCGTCGTTGTGGGCCACGGCGTCAGCGAGGGCGTCGAGCAGTTCGTCGCTGATTTCGGCTGGGGTGACGACGACCCTCAACACGCGCAACTGCGCGGGCTCGGGGTCCGGGCCGGCGGAAGGCGGTACATCACCGTCAGCGCGGTCGGCGGCGGCATCTCGGATGAGCGCCTCGACGCCGCTGGGCCCGAGCCGACCGAGCAGGCAACGAATCTGGGCTGCTAGTCCGTCGTTGTTGACCTGGGCAGCGTCGCGGGCGTGTACCTCGTGCACGATCAGCATCAGGTCCCCGTTGTCGAGGTTGAGGGACTCGGCGAGGTCCACCAGGGCGTCGTGTTGGGCAGGGCCGTCCTCGCCCGGGTGGATGAGCAGCTCGCCTTCGGTGCACTCGTCGGTGATGCCCGCGGCGATGATGTCCCGGTGTGTGTCGGCGAGGTCTACCGAGATGGGCTCACCGCCGGATTCCTCGGTGATGACCAGCTGCCACCGCACCCTGCGCGGACCCCCGGCGGACGACTCCGACGTGTCCTCCGAGAGTTCGAAGCCCGCGATGTTCACCTGGGCCCAGGCGTTGTTCAGCGCGGCCTCGATGAGCTCCGCGCTGTTATCGGGCACGGCCCCGCCGTAAAAATCGTCTCCGTGGAGGCGAATACCCGTTCCGGAGAGGGCCGCGTTGATCTTGTTGCGGTAGTCGTCCACGAGCGCGGCCACATCGAAGTGGTGGGCGTACTCGCCGAGGGCCGGGAGCACGTGGTCGGTGAGGGTGGCGGCGTGGGTGTAGCGGCCGACGCCGCCCAGATCTGTGGTGGGGTTCATGCGTGCCGTTTCATGTGTGGGTTGGGGTGTCAGCCTCGCGGGCGCAGGGCGGCGGAGAGACGGCCTGCGGCAGAACCCACGGCGTAGCTCCACAGCCACGAGGCGCCGTCGAGGTAGAGCCGAGGAAAGGACGTGGGCCAGTCTCCGACGCGGGCGCCGAAGTTGACTTCCTCCAACGGCAGGCCCGGCATCAACACGACGAGTGTGAGCCCGGGGTCGCCGCCGGGGACCGGGAACGTGAGGGCGAACGCAAACCGGCCCTCGCCGTCGTAGTCCGGCAGCCGGACAACGTCGACGGTCGGCTCGCGGACCGTCCATTCGGGAAGCTGCATGAAGATTTCTTGGATGAACTCAGCGATGTTGGCTTCGGCGTTCGAGAGGCTCGCGCCGGGGACGGCTTCGGAACCACGGGGGAACAACACTGGTCTCCTCGGGGGCATCATGACGGATGGGGTGACATGTGCGCGGGAGGGGACGGCCTCGGGTCTGCCTACCCGTGACCGTTCCCTCCCGCACGCCAGTGGGGAAGGGGGAGATCAGCCCGTGGTGGACTGGCGTTCGATGGACGTGCTGGGCGTGGGCGCCAGCGGTGGAAAACGTTTCCATATGCGGTAGTTGCGGATGTAGACCGCTGTGAATCCACAGATGGAGACGAGGAAGCCGTAGTTCTCGGTCAGGAACATGAACCCGATCCACCCGCACTGGGACACCAGGCCGACCACCCAGGCCGAGATCCGGCGACTGCCCGCCAAGTGCGTGCCGGTGAGGGCGAGAATCCCCAGGGCTGCGGACCATATCTGCTCGATTCCCATGACACGCAACCGTGCCGGTTGTCGTGGGTTAGTTCTGCGTCATATGGCACATTGGCGGGCGAAAAAGCGGCGCCGTTGTCCCGGTCAGAGGCCGGCGGTGGCCGTGGCATGCGGAGTGGCCGCGGCCCTGGCCTCTTCGCGGGCGCGCAGGCCGCGGAGGATCTCCTCGTCATCCTCGGGCAGGCCGAGGAGCGCGGCGGCCTGGCTGCCGATGAACTTCGCGGCCTGCTCCACTGCCTGCGAGGGGAGCGCGTCGCGTTCCATGATGCCCTCGATCCACAGGTGCTTGGCGTCCGCAGAGCGTCGGATCGTGTGGAGCGCCTCGCCGAAGGCCCAGGCCGCTCGGAAGCGGGCCACCTGGTCGCGCTTGGCGGTGGCGTTCTCGGCGCCGTGCACCTCGTAGCAGAGCCGCTGGCGTAGCGTCGGAACGACGTGGCTGTACGTAACGGTGATGGTCATGGGTGGTGTTCTCCTGTCAACGGTGGGTGTGCGGTGGCTCTCTCGGCGAGCAGTCTGGGGGCGGTACGACGGCCGGTCACGGTGAGCCAGTACATGCGGCGTCGCGGACGAGTCTGCGGTGGGTCATCTGCCCAAGCACGGTCCACCCAGCCGGCGTCGTGGAGGCGCTGGAGCGCGCGGTAGACGTTGACCGGCGACTCGGCAGCGCGCTGGGCGATCTCCCAGCCGTGCATGCTTCGGTCGGCGTCGGTGAGAGCGGCGATGGTGTGCAGCAGCGGCGCTGTTACCCGAAACGGCCATCCCATGAGTCCGTACTGTACCTAGGTGCAGCAAGAGCGGCATCGGAGTGGGTTCGTCATCGGCAGCTCGTGCACGCGGGGCCGTAGTCCAACCGGGGTGTCCTCCCGGTGCCCCGCTGGAGGGGTCGTGACCCTATCGGAGGAGGTCAGCTCCCTGGGGCAACCTCTGCGCTGACTAGCCCAATTGGGCTAATCGGTGAGTCATGCTCGGTGGATGTCGCGAGCGAGCAACGTCCGTCGTCCCACCGGCCCGGACTTCTGGACCAGGGAGCTGATCCGGCTGCGGTTCGCTGGCCGGTGCTGCCGGTGCGGCAAGGACGGCTGGACCATCCAACACCGCACCCCCCGCGCTCTCGGCGGCACCAAAGACCCGGCGATCAACGCCCCCAGCAACTTGCTGTGGGTGTGTGGGGACGGCACCCGAGGATGCCACGGGCACATGGAGTCCCACCGCACCGAGTCCTACGAGAAGGGCTGGCTGGTGCGGCACGGCACCAGCCCAGAGGCCGTCGCCGTCCACCTGTGGGACGGTCGCCGAGTGCTGCTCGACAACACCGGCAACTGGTCTCACGCAGGCTCACCCCGACATCCCTGAGGCTATCGTGATTTGCGCGGGAGTCCGCGTCCGTGCAGCTCTCCCAGCTCCTCGTACACTTGCCGTTTGATCTCCCAGGTCTCCGCTGCCTCCGCGAGGGCCTTGCTGAGGGCGGCGACTTTGTCGCGGGTGTCGAGGCCGCGGCCCATCTCGCTGAACAGCTCCTTGGCTTGTTTCAGCAGGTTGGTGCGTTCCTTGGAGTCAGGTTCCTCTTCCAGGGCTGTGATGATCCGGTAGACCTGGCGCTGTTCGTCGGTGAGCGCGGCGAGAGCGCGGGCCTCGGCGCGGGCGGGCCAGCGGCGGCGGTCACGCCGAAGCCACAGCCAGAACAGTCCCGACAAGGCAAGCAGTCCGGCTAAAGCGCTGGTACCCCACTCCCACCGCAGCTGCCCGTAGTCAGGTACGTCCGGGTTGGGGCGTATGAGGGCGTCCACCGATCCGTCGTGGAGAGCGCCTGTGGCCTCGACGGCGTAGAGGACGAACTGCTCGGTGAAGTGGCCGCTGTCGGTCACGGTCTCTCTGCTGTTGTTCGGATCAGGCCGGTCGAAGGCGTGGAACCCGAGCCGGTCGCCGATGTCGGGCAGCTCGCCGGGAGCGATTGGTTCCTTGAATGCCTCGAAGGGGTCGGGTCCGGTGGCCTTTTCACGGGCGACGGCAGCGAGGCGCCCGAGGTCAGTTCCGGTTTCCAGCCGTTCGTGTCCGGCTACCATTCGCCAGAAATGGTTCGCGTCCTCGGCGCTGGCGGCGGCGTCTTGCGCGGTGTTGACGTCGATGATGCGGTTGACAACGGGGATGCCGTAGCCGAACACGATCCCGAGGCTGAGCACGGCAGTGGTGATGCCGAGCCCCATGGACCAGCGGGGACGGGGGTACGGGGGTCGGGGCAGCATGTGCGTACGCCCTTCGTGGTGGGGACGGGTGGGACATGGATTATGGATGACACGAGTGACGGCTGGTGCGGGGCAGGGCTACCGAGCACCGCTAGGGTGACCGACGCGGCATCGGCCGCAGCATGTTTCGCCACAGCGCCGCCCGCTCGGACGTACACAACGGCGTGACCCTGGCATGGAGGCGTGGCGTCGCCCTGTCCCTACGCTGGAGATTGTTCTTATGTCCCTGCTACCCGGTCCTTCGGCGATGTATGCGGACGCCAGAAAGGGCACGAGACGAATGGGCCGCGGCCCAGAATGGCTGATCGTTTCCGAGCACATCACTAGTTTGATTGAGCAAGCGCTGGCCGATCCCGATCATCCCTGGACCGTCCGTTGGCCGACCGCCGGTGAGATGGCTTCGCAGTTCGGAACCTCGGTGAAAACGATCTCCAGGGCCCTGAACTATCTGGAAGGCGAGGGCGTCGTGGTGGAAGCGCGGGTCCGGCGTGACAGCGGATACAGGACCACGCGGGTGCCCCGGGTTCGGGAGATCCTGTACCGCCCGGCTCCAACTGAGCAGGAAATAACCACCGAGATCATAGCCAGGGCGCAGGATGGCGAATGGGAGACGCTCCCCACCCTGCGCGTCCTACGGGAGCATTTTCGGGTAGACACGGCGACTATCACTCGCGTCATTGACCAGCTGGCCAGCCGCCGCATGGCGCATAAGCTTCGCGTTGGGAGACGTTGGCGTTGGCAGATTATTCCACCACATGAGCTGCCCTCGGTTGATCCTAGACGGACCGTTTCGGCGCACCGGGTGGTCATGGCAGACCTTATTCGCCGAATTCGATCGGGCGAATTCCGTTACCGACTACCCGACGGCTCGGTTCACGAGCGCCCGTTTCTGTCTCTCACCGAGATGGAGGAGCAGTATGACATCTCAGAAAAGGTCGTCGCGAGCGTTAGAGCGGAGCTTCGCCGGCTGAACATCATAGTGCCGGGGCCACAGGCAGGCGGCCCCGAATCCCGCGCTCGACTTGCTGAGCGCATACCGACGGTTGACCTGCGCGCTCACCCGCCGACCAGCGCCCCGACGATGCCGGGCGACCGCGCTCGCGAGATAGCAGCTGACCTGATCGTCCGTATCCAGACAGGCGAATTCACGAACGGAAAGCGACTCAGTTCTTACCAGCAAAGACGACATTATGGAGCTGGCGCGCTAACCGTGCAGGACGCCTTTGATCGACTGGGCGACGAAGGCTGGGTTCAATTCCTACACACCAACCGCGGGCGCGAGGCGTTCCTGGCCGACCCACTGCCATCAACCGCACCGTCGGAGATCACACCGAACCCAGAGTAGCGCCACGCCGCGAGGCCACCGGCCGCCAGCGAGACGATGCACGCTTCCCCCCATGCGAGAGCGGCGAGCCGCCGGCGAGGACACCCTAGCTGCGGGGGAACTCACCAGCGGCTCGCCCGGACGACCGAAGCCACTCCTTGCCGCGCGTCTTGCTTCCCCTGGCCAGGCTCAGCCTTCGTCGGACTCCGAGTCGCTGCTCTGCTCGCCCTCGTGCTCGAAGTCCTCACCGTCACCGTCGCGGGCATTGCCCTGCTCGACCAACAGGTCGTTCTCGTCCGCGCAGCCCTCACGGTCGCTGTCCCTGCCGTCGCCGCCCCACAGCCGGTCCCCGATGTCGCACGGCAGCCCGGCGCGCATCGGCCACTCGCGCCCGTCGGCGGTCTCGACCGACAGTGCCTCCCCGTCGCCGCTCTGCACAACCTCGATCTCCTCGATCGTGTCGCCCGGCTTCGATGCGCAGGCGGCCAGCGACAGGAGAGCTGCGACGCCGACGACGTAGGTGGCGATGGCTGTTTTCATAGGTGTGTTCCTCCTTGGTTGCGGGTGTATACCCAACATCTGGTGGTGCGGTAGAAGCGCCTGTCAGGCGTCGGTGTCGTCGAACGGATCGAGTAGCGCGTACGCCTTCGACCGGTTCCTCAAGTACCAGCTCAGGAACTCGGGCAGCCGTGCCCGGGGCAGCCAGCCGCGCTGCTCGACGATGAACCCGGCATCTTCCCAGGAGCCCTCCAGCGGCACCGGGCAGTCTAGGGCGCCGGGGGGATGCATGGCGCTGGTGCCGGTCTCGTCGGCGCGCCGCAGCCGTATCCGCGGGTCGCCGTCCGTCCGATTCCTCGGTTGCTCCAGGTGGGCCAGCACTTCCGCGTACGTGCCGATGAACGTCGGGGCCTCCACGATGGTCGACCACTCCATGTAGAGATCCTGGTCTGCTGCGGCCTTGACGATGATGCTTTCCATCGCCCGTCAGCGTCCTTTCGGCGGGTTCTGACGCGGCGGTTCGTCCGCGGCGCTGTCGCTGCCTGTCTCGCTGCCTGTCTCGCTGCCTGTCTCGCTGTCGGGATCGGTCGCGGTGTGGGGCTCGATGGGGTTGCGGTACAGGTCCGCGTCGTTCAACGTCAGCACGTATCCGATGGGGCCGTTCTTGTTTTCCGCGCGGTCTGGGGGTGTGTCGATCTGTATTCCGAACGACCCGTCCTCGCGGAGGTACAGCATCACCTCGGTTGGGGTGTCGGACCCGGGGTGGGTGACGAGGACCTCGACGCCCTTCCGTTGCCCATGGACGGCGCCGTTGATGGGCGCGACCTCGAATAGCGGGGAGGGAATGCCGCGTTCCAGTAGTCCGTGCTTGACCAGGAGGTCACTGACGCACCGGGTGAGGTAGTCGATGGTCTCGTCGCCGACGAACACAGCTCCGCATGGGACATGCTCGACGGATGCGGTCCGTGCGATGGGGTCCTCGCCGCGCTCGGCGATGCACAGAGCCGCCTGACCGTGTCGGGCGCGGAAGTAGAAGGGGCGGTCGTCGGTGAGCGTGCCGGTGATCTGCACGGGAGCCATGGAGGTGGACACTCGTGCGGTACGGATCGGGCCGAGCTGGAGGAGTCTGCCTTCCAGGACAGTGCAGTCGTCAGGCGGTGGCTGAGTGGCGTCGGGCGTGTGAGTCATGGGCATTTCATCCTCTACGGCAGCGGGCGGTTTCAGTAGTCGCCGCCCCAGTCTTGGTAGAGCCGGACGGCTGGCACGATGTTCTCGGCCGCCTCGACCACGGTGACTTCTCCGGCGTCGGTGATGAGCGCAACCGCATAGAACGACGGCGTGGGCATGAGCAGCAGCACCGTGTACACCGGCGACGGCTCGTCGGCGTATTCGCATGAGGCCACCACAGTCGCCGTGACACGGTTGATCCTGACGCGATCGTGGGGCATTGGGAATGCTATCGATCCACCTCGACGTGGCTTGCGGATGCGGCGGGAGCGCCGTCGCCAGAGCTGCCGGCGGCTCGCGTTGGGTGTCGTGTTGGGCATGGGTGTGCTCCTCGCGTGGTGTTGTTCGTCTCGATCACTCGTCGCCCACGGCGCCGCACTGTCTGCGGTACGACGCTCAGGCTTTTCCGTGGCTACGGGGCGGTCGGTGTCGGCTGGGGCTGGAGAGCGGGCGATAGCCTGTCCCGCAACAGTTCTGCCTGCTCCAAGGTCATGGTCAGTCGCAGCTCGCCTCCCCACGTGTAGCCCTGGGTGAACAGGTCGGGATGGTCGTCGCGCAACATCTGCGCAAGCGTGACCAACCGGGCACGACGGTGCTTGACCTCCTCGATCTCGCGCAACTGTGCGTTGGCGCGTTCGGCCAAGGCGAAGTAGGTGACATTCGCCCGCGCCGCGGCTTTGCGGCCGATCGCCCGCGCCGCGTCGCCCCCCTCCGCCTTGTGCAGGACGCCCGCGGCCACCATGCCGTCCAGGACGGGCTTGGTGTGGCGGACGGCGACTTCGGGGGTGCTCATACTGCGCGCGGTCCCGACCTCGATTGCCAGCTCGTTTGCGCTCAGCGGCTGGACGTGCTCGCGACCGAGAATCGCGAGGATCTCCTGCTCGGTGACGGGTGCGACTTTTGACGGTGCCATCGTTGACTTTCTCCCTATTCCTCGCCGCGCAGTATGGCGGTGGCCTTGCGGGTGTCCTCGTGCTGGGGCGCTGTCACCAGGTGCTCCAGGGCGGCCTCGATGCGGCGGCGCGCCTCGGTGAGTTCGGCGCGTAGCTCTTCGGCCTCTCCAGGGGAGCCGGGCTCGAACCCCCAGCGGCCGATATCGGTGCCGTCCTGGCCTGGGACGGGGCCGAAGGAGTGGCCGGTGACGAGCTGGTTGGCGACGTACCGCAGCCGATCGGCAGCGGCGTCGCCGTCGCCGAAGCCTGCGAACTCGGGGCCGTCGGTGTTGAACTCGACGACGAACATGTGGTTCCTCTCAATCCGGTCTGAGGCAGAGCTACTCAACCGTTTGCCGAAGCAAAGGGCGCGGTCGTGGGCGGGGAACTCCAGGCGGGGCGCCAGCAGCGCTGGCACGCTCGGCAGGTGTCAACGGCCAGCGCAGTGAGCAGTGTGATCACCGCGTGGGGCTCGTGGGTGTCGAGGACACCGATCGCTTTCGCCATCGTGGCGGGAACGCCGTGGCTGGCCGTCCCACAGTGCGGCGTGTAGGGGAGCGCGAGGTCGGCGCGGTGCACGGTGGCGTGAGGGTCGTCGGTGGTGACGCCGATAACCCACGTGCCGGGACCGAAGTGGGAAACGATCTGCGTGGCCACGGTGTCAGGTGAGGCGTTGGGGTCGAGCGGCATCGGGTCGAGCACGGGGGACTCCGGGCGCGGACGGTGGACCAGTGGGTGTTGGCGACCGTCGGGTGGCCAGGTGTAGGCCCAGCTTGCCTCCGGAGTGAGGAGCCAGCCCTCGCGGGCGATCCGGACGATGGCGGCGGCGCGGCCATGAACATGACTGTAGATCGCCACGCAATTGCCCTGGGGGTCGATGACCTGCGCGGAGTGGTTGGTGTAGTCGATTCGGAGCATGGGCTGTGTGGTGATCGTCGGCATGTCGGTCTCGCTAGTAGTAGGCAACGGGAGGCGGCGAGACAGTGCGCGGCCCGCACCAGTCGCTGGTGCGGGCCGCGCGAAGTAGTGAGGGCTGTGTGGTCAGCGCGTGGGTCGTGGGCGTGACCGTCGCGTGGTGGTCGTCTCCTCCTCGACGACCTTCTTCTTGGTGGTCGTCGAGGTGGTCGACTTGGTGGGACGCGGCACCGACCGGATCTTCGTCTCCGCCTTCTCGTCCTCCGGTTCCTCGATGTGCGGCGCCGTGCGCACCTCGCCGCCAGGGCAGGGCTCGCCCTCCTCGGGGATCTCCTGCCCGTCCGGGACGAAGACTTCCTTCTCGTGCAGCTCGTCGGTCGAGTCCTCGCAGGTCACGTAGTACCGGCCGCGGTCGTCCTGCAACAGGTCATCGGTCACCCAGGTGGTTTCCCGGGCGTGGTTGTCGTCGCTGGCGCAGGCGGCCAGGCCGAGGGTCACCACCGCGGCAGTGAGCGCGGCCAGCACGGCGATTGCTGCTCGGCGTCTGGCGTATGTGTGTGTCCACATCGGTGTGCGTGTTCTCCGATCTATGTGTGGTGTTCCGTCGCGGGCTCGCTTGAGCCCACGATGTCGGCGTTACTACACCATGCGGTTCTTTGCGGCCTGGGCCTCCGCGAGGCGCACCCACACGTCGGCTTGGTGGGCGTATGCGTGGATTCTCCGCGCGTCTGAGCCTGCTCTGCTGGCTAGTTCGAGCAGGTCGCGGGCTTTGTTGAGATCGTCTTGCGGGTCTGGTGTGGGTTGTTGTCCGCGAGGCAAGAGAGCGGTTCCTTCCGGTGCGGGTTCGTCAGTCGTCGCCGGGGTCCGGACCGGTGTCGTCCGTGTCCTCGGTGTCGTACTCGCGGCAGTCGGCGTCGTCATCGCTGATCTCGTAGAAGCCGGCGGCCTCGCCGGCGACCGCGCCGCCGGCTCCGATGCCGGCGGTCACCAGCGCGGTGAGGACCTTGACCATGGCACGACGAACCCCGTAGCTACGGGGAGGTGGCTGGTTCGTGCCGGGGGCGTAGTCGTCGGTGTGGCTGTGCGGGGAACGGGACACACTATTCCTCTCGTTGCAGATCAGTGGTGGACGCTGATCGTCGGCCACCCTGGGGCGGGGAAGGGCGGCCGGCGGGGATGGTCGTCGAGATAGGTCACTGCCGTGCTGGTGTACTCGTGGCCGGTGGACCTGGCGGAGCACCCGGGCTGGGCGCCCCACCAGATGTTGGCCGGTCAGGTGCGGATCGTGCCGGCGAGCCGCTTATCGATCGCGTCGCGCAGAGCGGCCAGCTTGTCGTCGGTGAAGTAGAGCACCACGTACTCGTCGCCCTCCTCGTGGTCGACGACCGAGAGCTGGTGCGCGACGCCGTCCTCGCCGTCGTCGACGCGGACTTCGAAGTTGGCCGCCCGGCCGTCCTCCAGCTCGCCGGCGATGGGTCCGATGTAGTCGGTCATGAGACTGTCCGTCCTCCTTGTTGATCCGGCACCCGAGGCGGGTGCCGGAGGCCGATGGGAATGGCGGTCGATGCACGGCCCGCGTACGGTCACGCGCCGCCCTATGTTGCCTGCTGCGCGCCTGCGCGGCACCGCGCATCGCGGGTTTCCCTGTCTCGCAGTTAGGCCGGGTGGCTCTCGGGCAGGTTCGGCAGCGTGAGGCGATGCATACCGACCCCCAGCGTCGGTATGCGCACCCAGCCGATCCGGACGTGGTCGGCGAAGTCGAGGGCGGTTGACAGCTCGTACTCGGCTTCGTCAATGGCCTCCTCGACGAACTCGCGGGACCACAGGTGACGTCCGTCGGCGTCCATGATCGCCCGAACCTCGGGGTTTCCTTCCAAGTTGAGCTGGCGGGATAGGTCGGCGTCGACGGTGGCGGCGGTGGGCCACTGGCTGCGCAAGTACCGCGCGGCGAGCTGGTGGCGCGCCTCGGCGTGGGCGAGTCCAGCGTCAACGGCGGCTTGGCGGAGCGTGTCGGCGTGACCGGTGAGCGTGGCGAGGACCGGATCGGTGGTCGTGTTCTCCGGCGGCGAGGCGGGCGGCAACGGGGTGGGCAACGGGGGTTCCTCTCGGCATGGCTGGGTCCGGTCAGGCGATGCGGGGGAAGCGGTCGCGGATCGTGTCTCCCCGTCCGATGATGAACTCGTCGGCCGTGCGGGTGACCGTCTCGCCGTTGATGACGATGGCGCGACGGTCGATCAGGTCGATGTACACCACGTCGGAGCCCAGGTCATCGGGCTCGCGCGCGGGGTGGAACTCGCCGTCGATGAAGGCGATGACGTCGGGCCGGTTGAGCAGGGAGAGCGTGATGCTCTCCTGGGCCTCGGCGCTGGGTGACGGCTGGGCGGCCATGGTGCTCCTTTTCATTTGGCGGATGTCGTGAGGGGCAGTTGTCATCCGTCCGCGTCCGGCGTGGCGGTGAGCCCGCCGGAGAAGGTCCGTGTTAGCTGGCGTGACGATGTACGTGATCAGTTACAGGCTCGGTGTCAGCACCGACACCGAGCACGATCCGAGCCCGGTTACCGGGATGCAGGCCGTGGCCCGGCTTGCGGGACTGCTGGCCCAGTAACCCCTGGGAACAGGGCTTCGGGTGGTGTTTACGGGGAATTCTCGCCCCTGTCCGGCTCGCGCATGGCTACCTCGGCCTCGTCGTACCAGGCCCTGACCTGTTCGGACCATGCCTGTGATGCGCCGGGTTCGCCGGCCGCCGCAGCGGCCATCTGCTGCCATTGCTCGTGGTCGTACGCGCCAGGCTCAGCGTCGGTGCTGATCTCGTGCGTTCGGACGAGAGGCACACGTTGTCCGTCGATGAACACGGTCACCTGTGAGACGCCATGGCGGCTGCGGTACACGACGGCCTCGGCGCCGTGCTTGCGGTGCGGGTGGTTGCCAGCGTAGGTGATGCGGCCCGGAATGCGGGGCAGCGAGTTGGCCGAAGGGCTGCGCCCGCGGCGGTCGTGGATGACCGCCCCCAGGGTGCTGGTGGTGGCGAGCGCGGCCAGCGCGACCACGAACCAGTTGACTGAGATGGCCGCATTGCCGACCCCGTCGCGTATTGCGACCCACGTAGCCGTGATGAGCATGACGAGGCAGAGGGCCACGCCGAAGACGCCGCTGTCGATGATCGCAGACCAGAGCTGTGGCGGACGTCTGGCAGCCACGGCGGCCTTAGTGGGGCGCTGCTGTGAGGGAGCCATTGTCGGTTCCATTCTCGTGGATGTCGGGGTCAGCGGGGCTTGACGGCACACACGGCTTTACCGCACGCATCGTGCGCCAGCCCGTCACCGTCGGTCAGTCCTGATCGGGGTCGTAAAGCGAGCAGCCCGTCTTGTGGTGACGGTTAGCGAGGCCGCCTCCGCAGGCGCCGGGGATGGTCTCCTCGCACTCGTCGCACATAGTGTCGTCCTGGGTCGATTCGTCGCTGGTGTCCTCCTGCCCGTCGTCCCCGTCGTCCCCGTCGCCCCCGTCGTCCCCCTCGTCCTCGTCGTCGTCGCGGACCGGGCGCGACTTTTGGCAGCCGGCGGGGCAGCGTGCGGGAGCGAGGTCGTCGGTGTCGCTGTCGGTTGGTTCGTCGTGAGGTGTAACCGGCTCCTCGGAGTGGGGGCACCAGTTACCTATGTCGTTGGTGTGGTCGTTCCACCGGAACCGCACGATGGCTTCGGTGGCGATGACGCTGATTGCGTCCGGGATGGACGAGTCCGGGACGCAGCGGGCGATGCGTTCGACCTCGGTGTCGGTCAGTGTGCGCCCTGCCCAGGTGTCGAGGTCGGCTCGGTCGATGATCAGGTCGCGTGACACGGTTTCTCCTTTTGGAGGCGGATTTCCTTGCGTGTACAGGGATGTGTCAGCACGGTGCGGTGCCGAAGAACAGCCACCCGATGCGGGCGGTCCCACCGGAGACGTGTGGATGATGGCGTTGTTGTGTGTGTGGGCGTCTCCGTGTGCCGTAGGGCGTGGGGTCAGCGCTCTTCGCGCAGTTCGATCAGCCACGGTGTGAATAGGGTTTCGTCGGTGTCGGCTCCTTCGGAGAGGGTGAGGCCGGCGAGGGCGACGAACTGTTCCAGGTCGATCACGCCGTCGAGGTTGTTGCCGTGGGTGAACTCGATCAGAGGGCCGTTGTTCGCTCCGGTCAGCAGGTCGGGGTCGTCGAACGCCTCGACGGTGCCGATGCCGTGGCGGTAACGCAGGTAGAGGTACTGGCCGGTGTCTGTCCAGGCGTCCCACTGGCTTGGGCATGCGAACGATGTCTGCACCACGCGGACGATCGTGTAGCGAGGCGGATTCACCCGGAATGCACCTCCTCGTCGACGTGTTCGGGGACGGGACCCGCGCCGCCGTCCTTGCGATGGTCGTCCGGTTCGGCGCAGAAGCCCAGCGTGCCGCGTACGTCGCGGTCGTAGTCGTCCACGTCGATGGTGTCGTCGCGCAGGTCCACGAGCAGCGTGGTCCGCTCACCGCGCGCTCCGAACTCGGCGGTCAGCAGCAGCTCGACGTCTCGACCGAAGTCGATGTGGCCGGTCGTGCCGTCGGCGAAGTACACCTCACCTCGTTCGACGAGGAAGCAGCCGGCGGCGTAGGCCATGGTGTGGAACAGCACGCCGGTCGGCTCGTGCCCGGGGGCCTCGGTGGCGAGCACGTTCTTGATCGCGGTGATGAGCGCACGGTCGTTGTCGGCGGACGCGGCGTCCTCCAGCGCCGTGGACAGCGCTGCCCGTATCTGCGGGGTGAGGGAGCTGGCGAACTGCGCAATCCCGGTGTCGGTCCTGGCGAGTTCGGTGAGGGTCCGGGCTGCCACGGCGGCGCGGTTGTCAGCGGAATCGGTCACAGCAGAGTTTCCCCCTTCTTTTTGTGTGGTCGGTGGGTCAGGTGTTTACTCAGCTGCGTGGTCGGTTGCGGGGTTGAGCAGCTCGTGGATGTCGAATTCGTCGCCATAGTCGTTGGCGTCGATGCGCTTGTCACGCAGGTTCACGGCGACGACGAAGCTGTCCGTGGTCTGCCCGTACTCCATGGTGAGCAGCTCGCACATGCGAATCCCGAAGTCCATCTTGGTGGTGGTGCCGTCGCTGAACAGGATGGTGCCGGAGTCGCCCACGAAGTACCGGCCCTCGTGGTCCAGGGCGGTGAACACCACGCCGATCGCACTGCGGTCGGGGTGGTGTGCGGTGAGCGCCGCTGTGGCGGCGATGAGGATCTGTTCCTCGTTTTCGGCGGTGTCCAGCGCGGTGAGGATCTCGTCCAGGGCGTTGCGTGCCCGGGGCGGCAGGCCGCTGACCCACGCGTGTAGGCCCTGTGTGTCGTTCCAGTTGATCTGGTCGAGCGCAGTCGGCTTCTCGGGTTGCTGCACGGTAACCAGGTCGCAGGAGCGCAGCGCGATCAGCGTGGTCTCACACTCAGCCACGTCCGGCTTTTCGACGAGGTAGCGCACGAGCACGAAGCTGCCGAGGCCGGTCAGGTGGGCCCGGATGAAGGCGATTTTCTCGTCGTCGCGGAGCCCGTCGGAGTAGGTGTACTTGGCGACGGCGACGGGCTCGTCGCCGTCGTGCCAGACGTCCATGACGTTGCGCCACTGCGGCGCGCCGAGGCTGTCGTCGTCGGGGAAGATCAGGATCACGTCGTTCTCGTGCAGGTCGCGGGCTCGGAGGCGGGCGGCGGTATAGGTGTGACGTGTCACGGTGGTGTGCTCCTGTTCAGGCGTCCGGGTCGGACAGATCAATGGTCTCGGTGGCGCTGGGCTGCGCGCCTCCACGGCGCACGGTGACTACGGGTGCCCCGTCGTGAAGCACGCCCTCCCACGCGGCGAGTGCGGCCTCGCGGGCGGTGGCGGCGGTGCCTCTGTCGACGTCGATGGTCATGGTCACCTGCCAGGCGGGGCAGGGCTCCTCGTAGCCCGGATCGAGCGCGTTGTGGCACTGTCCGCAGCGGCGCGGCTTCGCGACTGGCGCACCCTCCTCGTCGGCCTCTCTGTCCCCGTCGCGCTCGTGGTACAGGTCGTCGCTGGCGAAGATCACCTTGGGGAACTCGCCGCTGTCGTAGCTGCGTTCGTCCTGGCGGTTGATGTCCAGCCACGCGGCGATGGTGTCGAGCTGCTGTTCGGCGTCTGCGTGACGTGTCGGGAGCGTGGCCGCGCCGAGCCGGGCGCGGTGGTGGGAGAGGACCGCATCCACGATGCAGTCGGCGTCGTACTCGTCGGCGTTGAAGGTGTAGGCGACGACATCGGTTGCGTGCATGGAGACGGTGTTCCTCTCGTCGTGGAACTGGATGTCAGTCGCCGGTGGGCATCACGGGGACTGTGTTGGATGCGATGGCGTTGCACATGCGAGTCAGCGCGTGGGGTACCCCGCCGAGCACCCTGAGGTTGCTGTCGTGGTTGGTGGCGGTGCAGTGGCGGGGCACGGCGATCGTGTCTGTCCTCCGCAGACGCCGTACCTCCCAGTTCCAGCCATCACGTGCGCTGTAAGACAGCTGCCGGGTCTCGATGCGCTGTGGGTGGGTATGGAGGGCTCCCTGTCGGGCAGTGGCTCGGTCGTTTTCATCGGGGCTGAGGATCATCCAGCTCTCCCAGGCGAAGCCCACGCCGTGGAACCGCCAGGAGGAGGTCTCGCCGCCGAACAGGTCGCCGTCAGGGCCCCTGCGTGCCCGGGACAGGGGGTCCCGGAAGGCGTCCGGGAGCTGCTGGAGGGCCGGGTGAAGCTCGCCGGTGGGTGCCTGTGCTTGCTGGCGGATGAACTCGACGACGCCGGCTAGCTTGCCGAGCACTTCCGACGGGAGCCCCGGCATGTCGATGATCATGCGGCTGAACTTCTCGAACTCGATGTAGCGCATCCGGCCGGTCTTGATGTGGCGCTGGAGGTGGAAGACCTGCGGCGGCTGGTCCCAGCCGGCCCGGTGGATGTGTTTCTCGGCGCGGAGCAGGGTGGTTCGGACGGCTTGCTGCTCGGGCTGGTCGTCACACAGCCTCTGGGTTTCGGCCGCGAGGGCGTCCATCGTCTCCGCGTAGCGGTCGATCGCGGTCTTGGGGTTGCCATGGGGCACAGGGACTTCCTCCGTCATGATCAAGCGTGTCGGGTGGGTGTCGGCGCGCTAGGCACACGCGCCGACACCCGTCGAGGGTGCCGTCAGCCGCCGGTGACGACGCCGCCGGCGTCGGCCAGCAGGTCCATCAGCTGGGATGCGTCGCCTTTGCGAGCCTCCCAGGCAACGTTGGCGGAAGGCCGGGCCTGGACCCACCACGTCTGGGTCGCCTCATTCCAGGAGGCGATGATCAGCGCGTGGGAATCGGTGTTGTCCCGTACCGGGTGGCTGCGGGTACCGGTCAGCGGTTCGCCGTCCCACGTGATCGTGGCCGGGTCGAACGCCAGGCACAGCTCGCGGGCGAACGAGTCCGTGGGTGTGCCCTCGAACCCGACCTGGTCGTAGCGGGTGTCCGACCACGTCTCCGTCGCCCCCGGGTCATTGGGGTTGCGGCAGAGCATGTACTCGACCTCGCGCATCATCGCCGTGGACTCGCCCGCGCCGAAATCCCCGGCTTCGACGTAGAAGGAGACGTTCACCATGGGGTGGTCGCCGTCCGCGGTGGGCTGTTCACGGCGGAATCTACGACCCCAGGACTCGCCGAGTTGGCGGTCCCCGCCGATGTCGCCGTTGGGCAACGGCCACGGCGGCGACATCTCGATGTAGGTGTGGACGTTGGTCACAGTTCGACCTCCGGGTTGTTGCGGGCCTCGTTCTCCAGGTGCTCGACCAGCCGCTGAGCGGCGTGGTCGTAGACCTGCTGCATGGTGTCGGAGATGATCTGGGCGACGGTCGTGCTCGGCCCGATCTCCAGGGTGTAGTCGCCGCCGAGCGGAGCGACGCGGTGCGCGGCGCTGACGATGATGTAGTCGATGAGGCGTGTGTCGCGGCGCAGGTTCTCGATCCAGGGCAGCACCGTGGCGGCATCCTTGGCGTCGACGCCGTCGGCGTTGTATGCCTCGACCACCATGTCCTTGAGGTCGGCGAGGATGGCCCAGCGCAGGGTGCCCCCGACGGCCTCGATAACCCAGGCGAGGTTGGCCTCCTTGCCGGTGGCGTGATCGACGATGTCCAGGCCGGTGATCGCGTGCAGGTCGGCGGTGGTCATGTTCTCCAGGGCCGAGAGGATGAAGCTGTTGCGTTCCATGACGAGGCTTCCTTCTGGTGTGGGTGCTGTGTGCGGGTGGGGTCATTCTTTGCTGGGCTCCGGCGCACCGGAGGTGACCCGCGCAACCTAGCGGCGGGTGTCGCGGTGGGTGACGTAGCGGGCGGTGAACTCGTCCATCTCTGTAGCGGTGAGCCGCAGTGTGACGGTCGCGTCGTCCGCCGCTTCGTGGATGGCGGTGAGCGAGTACATGCCGTCGGGCTGTTCTGCCAGTTGCAGCGTGCCGCCGTAGCGGAGGTTGTTGAGCGAGATCGTGAGGCGGGCGTCCTCGTCGGCCCACTCGCGCTGGAGCCGGCGGAGCACGTTGCTGGCGGGCTCGTTGTCGTCGATTGCCGTTCTGATCAACTTCTCGGCTCGTTCCGGGCTCCCGCACACTTTCCCGGCGATGTGAATCAGCGCGGTGAGCATCTCGGGAGTCGCGACCAACGGTGTGGAGTGGCCGCGCGTGTTGGCGTCGAGCAGTGTGTCGATCGCGGTCAGGCACCCCCGCTGATGATCGTTAAGGGGTTCCTGATGTTCGGATCTTGTGGAGTCCATAAGGCTGTGGCGGCCCTTTCCTGCGTCGAGGTTAGTCGGTGTAGATCTGCGGCACGTAGTCCACCTGGATCGGGGCTTTGGATGGTTTTTTCGGCACCTCGTAGCCGAGGCTTTCCAGCAGGGCTGCGTTGGCGTCGTGGTCGGTGATCTGGCTGGGGTTGCCCCAGCTCAGCAGCCAGTCCTCGTAGAGCCCCGCGGGCACGCCGTCTACGTAGTTGCGGAGCTTGTCGTACTGCTTGTTCAGGTCGCCGCGTGCCTCGCTGACGTCCTTGAGTTCGGCTAGCGCGGCCGCAACTCCAGCTACGGTCATGTGCGGTGGGAGTGCGGGGACGTCCTTCGCCGCCTCCTGGGGTGGCGTCGGCGGCGGTGAGGAAAGCGCTTGCCCCACTTGGTTTGCGCTTGTGGTGGTGCGGAATCGTCGTGCGTTCAGGCTGCGCCTGCGCGACACGGGGTCTCTGTGGACGGTGGGCATCGCTGTCTCCTTTCGCTCGCGGACGGTCAACACAACTGGATGCGGGCAGCAGAAGTCTGGGCCGTTTCCGGCCGGGCCTCCCCACTGTTGGCCTCTTATGCGCGGCGCACGACCAGGCACTCACCCGCTAGGTCCGCCTTCACTTGATACGTCGCCGGTTTCCCGCCCTGGCGCGCTCCCAGGTAGCAGGACACTTTCTGCCCCCACGGTTTGCGGTAGGCGTGCCAGGACTCGCCGCCGTCCACCGAAAACAGCTCGCCGTCGACGAGGGAGTTGACACGGCCTGTCACGATCGCGGGCCTGCGGCCCAGCGCGGACACCGGGTCGTAGCAGCTGTGATTGTCTGACAGCAGCGCGCCGAGGAACGCCAGTAGGTTCGCCTCGGCCATCACCAGATCCCCGGACCGGAATCGACCATAGACCGCTGTCCAGGTGGCCTGCGGCCCATAGTCGTGGGCGTGATCCCGTAGAGCGGCGTAGAATTCCTCGTCAGCTTCGCTGCCGTTCACGTTCGGGCCGTCGCTGTCGTCGTCGAACTCGGCCATAAGCCGCTGATAGGCGTCCTTGGCCAGCTCCACCTGCCGGCTGCTCAGACTGCCGCGGTCTTCCCCGCCGCCAACGATCTCAGCGGCCGTTCGGACCAGCGCTTCGATGCTGTCGGCGTCGTAGTGCTGGCTCAGTCCCCTGAGCGTGACCCGCTTACCCTGGTGGATGTATCGGGCGGCCTTGACACTGGGGTACGCGGCCGGTTCGGTGTGTACGTCGACGGTGCGGTCGGCGAGGTCGAACTGCACGCGCGGTGACCCTGCCATGCTGTCCGTTTCGGCCGACCGGGCGCTGACCAGCAGACCTCGTTTCTCCAGCTGCCGCAGCGTGATGCTGACCCTGCCCGAGCTGATCCCCAGGGTCTTGCTGATCTTGTGGCCGTAGCTGGGGCCGTTGTCCCGCAAGTGGGCGTAGATGGTCGATGCGTGGCCGGTCAGCACGATTTGTTCACTCATCGGCGTTGTGGTCCCTTCGGGCGTGCATGCAAGCAGCTGCTTACCGGTGCGGTGGGTGTCGGCGGCGCGAGCCACCGTCGGTGGATTCAGCCCTCATCCTCGGAGTCCCTTGTGGCCAACGAACTGCCCATTGACCGCTGCGGCGTGCTCCTCAACGCATATGGAGCACAGGTGTTTGTGGCAGGTGAAGCACATCCACTGGGTGGGGGAGTGGCATTGGCGACAGAACCGTGCGGTGTCCTGGGTGCCGTACTCGTGGATCAGGCTGTCTGTCGGTGGCGGCACTGTCGTCGGGGACGCGGCTTCCTCGGCGGCGTGTCTTTCCCAGCCGCGTTCGATCTCCTGAGCGAGGCTGAGCGCGTGGGGGGTGCCCTTCTCCCGTAGGGCCTGGATGGCGGGACGTTCGTCGATCATGGCGTCGACTTCCAGGTGGGTCAGCCGATTCCGTCGATGACGTAGGCGCCTTCGTGAAGCTCGCCCAGCGGCGCGTGCAGGGACGGCTGGTTCGGGTGCGGCAAGTGCATGATCAGCTGGCCGCCTCGGTCGGGGGCGTCCTCCGGGAGGCGACGGATGGTGAAGGTGAAGCCGCCCATGGGGCTGCCGACGCTGATGGACACGCGGACCGCGTCGTCGTCCTCGTCGAACTCGACGCTGGCCGCGTTGCACCAGTCGAGCGGGCCGGCAGTGATCTCCTCGCCGCCTTCATCGCGGGGCAACCACGGCTGGACCGTGAGGCGGTGGAACTCCTCGGTGATGTGCTCGGTGGTGTCGCCCTCGTTGTTCGTGACCTCGATGCTTGCGTCCATGCTGGTCGGTGCTCCTCAGCAGTCTGGGGGTCGGGGTGCGGGGTGGTCAGCGGCGCTGGATCGTTTCGTCGCGGGACAGGCGGACGTTGCGGAGGGCCGGGTGGCCCTCGTCGAGGCCGTTCGCGACGGCCATGGTGGTGTAGCCGGCGTGCAGCTCGTAGCCGCCATCGGTGACCTGCGCCATGTCGATCTTCCCGCTGGCCCTCCGCACTCGGACACTCAGGTTGTGGTCGGCGCCCTGGAGAAGGAAGCCTGCGCAGATGGCCGAGCGGTCCACGCCCGCCTCGTGGCAGGCGAAGGTGCGCGAGGCGCAGTCCTCGGCGGTGTGCGCGGAGTGCGCGAACGCCTCGGGCGGGAAGTGACCCACGGCATCGGCTCGCCACGGGCACCCGGGGCGTTCCGGTGTGGACACCTCGGCCCCGCATGGGCGGCGCCGGTAGAGACCGGTGCCGCCGTGGACGGAGATCACCTGGTGCTGGTCGCCGGCTGGGCGGATTTCGATGATCCTCGGATTGTTGTCCATTCAGGATTCCTCTATCACCTTATTTGGTCACGGTTTGTCCGCGCTGCTTTCCGTCGTGCGCTGGATGTAGCCGCGTCGGTATGCATCGACGAGATCCTCGAAGTTGTAATCGTTGAACTTCGCAGCGTCGGGTCCGGCGCCCTCGTTGCTTTTAAGGATCTCTTCGGCTTTCTCCCGCCAGCCCGCTGTTTCTCCCTGCTCAGCTTGCGTGGGCGGCGCGAGGCGCATGACCATAGAGGCCAGCGCGGCGAGCGCTGTGACTGCGCTCGCGGCGGTGAGGTGCTTGTGGTGGGCCAGTGTCCGCGCGCCGCGTGCCGCGGCGTCCCGCGTCGGGTACGGCGTGAAGCTTTCGTCGCAGATGATGCGCCACTTGCCGTCGGGGTAGTCGCTGCTGACGCAGGCCCGAGTTCCGTCCGGGAAGTCCACGTCCTTCACGAGCCAGGTGCCTTGGCGCCACGGCTCGAATTCCGGCTTCCAATAAGTGTTCATGTCGGGCATGGTGACTCCCTGAGTCGACGTTGTGCGGGTCGTCAGCGACGGTCAGCGTCGCACCGTCAGTGTCGTGTGGCGACCAACAGGGCAGCCTGCTGGTGGGCGCGTTCGAATGTGGGCAGATCGTAGTGGCCCTGGCCGACGTGCCAGGGCGTGTCGGGGGTGTCGTCGGCCCAGTACAGGGTGTGGACGCAGTAGTCGCCGTTGGCGCCGCGCCGGGTGACGACCGTGGCCGAGGCGTACGCGCCGACCTCGCCAGGCCACCACTGTTGCACGTGCAGGATTTCGAACTCGTTCACGTAGGCGGGCACGGCGCGTCGGAACGCCACCTCGCAGCGCCGCGACTCGGGCAGCGACTCGTCGACCACCGGCACAGCGTGGTCGCGCAACAGTCGGTGCTGGTCGCGGGTATGCAGTACCGCCGGCATGTCCTGCTCGAACCGGATGCCGAGCAGGAACAGCGCGGCCTGCGGGCGGTTGGTGAACCCGCTGTACCAGCGGAGCCGCCAGCAGGTGTGCCTCTCCTCGCCCTGGTCCGGAGTGGCGAACCACTCACGGTTGTGGTCGCGGTAGCGGGCGACCTGGCCAAGCAGTATCCCGTTGCGCTTGCGCGCGGCGGCGTCACCTATCCCGCCGTAGCGCACGTCATAGCGCACCTCGTGGGGCGAGTCGTCCTTGCTGTCCTGCTCCACATAGACGAGCGTGTCCAGCGCCAGCGTCGCCGCGCGGGTGATCTCCAGCTTCATAGCCCATACCTCCGGTATGTGGGTCTTGTGGGAAGAGAACGGGGGGCGTGCCGACATCGTCGGCACGCCCCCCCACGAACGCCTCGGCGTTGGTGTTATCGCGGTGGCCTCACTTGCGCTTCTTCTTCTTGTCCTCAGGGCGCAGCGAGGGCCGCATCGCATCCAGGGCGTAGTTGATGTCCGTGACCAGATCTTCGGGCAGCTGCGGCCACGCGCGGTCGGTGGCCCGCACCTGCGCGAGCAGGTCGAGCAACACCGCCCGGTCCTCCAACGCCTTGCGCGCTTGCTCCGCGAGCGCCGCCACCTCGGTCGCCTGCTGCGACGCCCCCGACCCGGCCGATAGGGCGAGCGTGGTGTTCTGCATCAGGTTGCGCAGGTTCTGATTCTCCGCGTCAGCGGCCTTCACCTTGGCGCGCAGCTTGGCGTTGGTGCGCCGACCGGAGAGGATGGAGGTCAGGGCCGGGCCGCCCCCCAGGAAGAACATGAGGATCAGAAGCCAACCCCATTCGTTGACAAGCGTCGCGAGGGCCTCCCAAAACGGGTCCACGGTGAGTCCTTTCGGGCGTGTCGATGCGGACCAACGCCGCGTTTGACGGGTGTGTGTGCGGTGAAGGCTGGATGGTAGCCGCGCTATGCCCAGGCACGCGGTGGCCCAGGGGCAGGCGCTATGCGGTCTTACCCCGGCGGGACGCCCGCTGAGACGAGAGGACGATCTCCAGGGCCTCTTTCGTGCTGAGCCCGTAGGTGCTGGCGTTCTGCTCGTCGCAGACGTGCTTGGCGGTTTCCAGGTCGCTGCCCCACGTGTAGGCGGCGGCGAGTGCGTCATTGCCGGTCAGTGGGGCGTGGCCCGGTGCGTCCTCGGTGACCAGCGACGGCACGTAGCCGCCGTGGTCGGCCGGGTCCTGCGCGGGGTCGATCCAGAAGCACGTGCGCGGCTTCGGGGCGCCCGCGCCGCTGACGTCCGGGGCCGCAGCGTTGGCCTCGTCGCGTCGTCGCTGCGCGTCCACGCAGTCCGCACAGCCAGTCATCGTGCACAGCCAGACTCGCTTGCCGTCCTGGTCGGCCCACATGTAGAGGTAGCGCAACTCCCGGTTGAAACCCTCCAGGGTGTCGGCTTTGGCGAGATCGTCGAGGAGGCTGCGCAGCACGATGTCGCCGGCGTGCTCGGTGTGGAAGGGGTGCTCACGCAGCCGGGTGACCACGGCGTCCCGCGTCGTCTCGATGGGGTGCTGCGTCTCGTCGAAGTCGTTGAGCAGGTCTCCGAGCTGGACGTGATGGTTCCAGATATTGGTCGGCATGGTCTGTCTTGCCTTTCCGGGAGCTGCCCCCACCAGGGGCGGTGGGGGCAGCGTGGGGTTCGGACTCAGTCGAGTAGGCCGGTGGCTTCCTCGTGGCAGCGGCGGTAGGCGATCTGCCGCATTTTTTCCGGGTCGCCCAGGTGGTGGGGGTCATACGGCCCGGAGGGGTCGTCGGACAGCCCCTGCGCCCACGCCGGGCTGGCGTTCTGGAGTTGTCCAGTGAGGGTGTCGATGAGAGGGTCCAGCGCGGTCGGAGAGTGGTCAGGTGCGCCGGAGGACTCGTCGCGGCTGTGGGCCTTGGCCGAGGACAGGTGGTACAGGTCGGTGAGCAGGTACTGCACCGCTGTGGGAAGGTCGCCCGGTCCGGCTGTGGGCATCGTGAGTTGCGCGAACGCGGCGACCGCGTCGCGTGCTGGTTCCCACTGCCGCTGGGTCTGCGGCACGAGCCGCGCCGGGTCTCGCAGGCCCTCCATCAGTTTCGCGGTGGTCAGGCGGTGGTGGAACGCCTTGACCGCAAACAGTGCCCATCCAGCGCGAATGGTGTTGTCCGCGACCAGCTCCGGCCCAGACTCGGCCGCGGTGACGTAGGCGCCGGCGCCGATCCAGAGTTGCGGGTCGAGCTGGTTGATGTCCATCACTCCAGGCTGGGCATCCTTGGCCAGGGCGGAGCCGCCTCCTGCGACCTGCGCCGTGTCCCGGTCAGCGTCCCGGTCTGTGTCCTGCTCGGAGTCGCCGTCGCGCAGCGCGCGGTGCAGACGGTTGGCTGCCCAGCCGGTGAGGACGCGGTGCGCACGGGGTCCACCCTCGGAGTACTCGACGATGGCGTAGTCGATGGGGTTGTCGATGGGGTTGTCGCCGTCGGGATCGTTGTCAGGGTCGTCGTCGTCGCGGGGGTAGGTGAACACGAACGTCACGTCCAGAAACGGGCCGCCGCTGGCGATCAGGTAGCGCACGGCGTGCATGGGCTTCACGGCGTGTGCGCCGATGGCCTGACCGTCTTTGCCCTGCTCGACCGCGTCGTTGACCCAGTCGTCGACGTACTGCTGAGCTGTGCGTCCCGTGTGGAACTCGGCGGGGCGCCCGGCTTGCTGGAGCATGAACCGCGTCGCGGTGACCGAGGCGGCGGTGCGGTGATTGCTGGTCATGCTGGAACCTCTCTGCCCTTGGCGTGGGCGGCCATCCCTGCGCTTGCGCTGCGGCCGACGGTCATCGGCTGCTGGCCACCTCCGAGAGGTAGCTCTCGTACGCCTCCTCGGAGAGCAGGTCGAAGGTGAGCGCGAGCGCTCCGGACCATGCCGCCGTGGATGCGTCGCGGATGTCGTTGATGAGCTGCGCGAGCGTGGCGTGCAGGTGCGGGGTGTCCTCGTCGATCGGCTCGGCGATGATGATGTCCTTGGCGTCGGCCAGGTGCCGCAGCGCACCCAGCAGCTCGGCCACCGTGTCGGTGAAGTAGCAGCCGCCGACGTGTTGCCGGTAGGTGATCACCGCGGCTGCCTCCGGCGTGAGGACGTCCACGGGCAGGAACGGCCTGGCGTGAGACGCCTCGTCGTGTTCGCGCAGCTCGGGCGGCATCTGATACAGCTGGCCCTGCTTGCGTGCCGCGTATGCCTTGAGCGCGGCGAGCGCCCACCCGGCACGCACGGTGTTGTTGCAGATCCAGTGCTCGACCACCTCGGGCTGCTCGATGAGCACAGCCCGATCGGTCGCGCCCTTGTCGTCGTTCGCGTCGTCGGGGTCGGCGATGCCGTTGTTGATCCACAACGCCGGGTCCAGGGCGTCCAGGTCGCGTACACGCGGCTGCATGTCCCGCGCCGGGTACATGTCGTCCTGGGTGTACCGATCCTCGGCGTTGACGTAGTAGCCGATCAGGATCGTCTTCACCGCGTCCGGCATGTCAGCGACCTCCAGCTCGCGCAGGTTCTTGCGCCACTCACTCAACGGGTAGGGATACCCCGCGCCCGGGTCGACGATGTGCTCGAAGCTCTTGACCTCTTTGCCGTCGACGAACGCATGCAGCGTCACCTCACCGTCAGGGTCGCGGTACCCGGCGATGTGCACGCTGTCGCCGTTGTTCGATCGGGGCTCGTCGGTGGGGTGGCTGTTCGCCTGGGAGACAACGCGAGCCTCACTCATGGCCATACCTCCTGTGTGTGTTGCCTTGCGGCACCTGAATTGACCGGGTGGCGGGACGCCGTTCGCGGCGGGGCCGAACGTGGGGGTTTGCTACGGCACCTTTGGTAGCCGCAGTGGGCCGAAGCCCTCGACGAGCAGTGAATAGGTACTGGCCGGTGGGTAGCCGAGTACCGCTCCGAGGGCCACCAGGCCCTCGTCGCTGGACTCGTCCCACCAGGAGGCCAGCATCCTGCCGCCGGGCTGTTCGGTGGGGGGCTCGTGCAGGTCGATGGCGAATGCGGACGGCAGGGCCTCGTTCACGACCGCCTGCACAATCTTTCGTCGGTGTCGGTTGGGGTCGGCGTCGGTGAGTGCCTGCCACGCGGAGGTCAGTGCCTGCTGGTCCACGCGCTCGCCGAGCCGGGCCGGTGCGACCCAGAGACGATCGGAGTAGCGGTCGTCGTAGGGGATGGCCGTCATCCCGGCCTCTCGCGCCGATGCCATCCACCGGTCGCGTCGTGGACGCGAACCGGTCGTCCTGTTGGTGTCGACGAGGTCGGACGCGGGCTTGAGACCCGCGAGGGTCCGTTCCAGCATCGTGTTGTACTCGACGTCGTGGGGGATCGCGGGGCGCCAGCCGCCGACGAAGTCGAGGTTGACGAACGGGTGTGTCGCGGGTCCGTTCTCGGGTGGGACGTCGGGGAACAGGTACCCGCGGTGCGCCATGTCGAAGACGGTGTGCAGGTAGATGTCCATGTCGTCGTAGTCGAGTTCCTCGGCTGTCATCGGCGTACGGGCGTCGGCAGGGATGTCCCAGGGGGCGTCGTCCCAGGTGGGGTAGGCGCGAGCGACGATCCGCATTCCGTTGTGGGGCCGGGTGAACCAGCCCATTGGAGTGGTGCCGTCCACGTCGGTCATCCGGTTCCATCCCGGTGGCGGGGTTGCGGTGTTGGTCGGCCAGGTCAGGGCCATGGGGCATCCTCATTCGTAGGGGCGTGTCGGGTGCGGTGTCTAGCTGGAGGGGAGGGCATTGGCCGTTACGGGATCACGATCCCTGGCTGTCGTCCTGGGTGGTGGGTGTGAGCTGCACGGGACGACGCCACACCGGGTCGGCATAGTCGGTGATGATGACCCAGCTGGAGTCGGGGTTCTCGGCGATGTCCCACAGGACCTGGTACGGCTGCCCGATCGCATCGAGGTATGCGCGGGCGAACAGTACGGTCGCCCACTCCTCGCCGACCCAGTAGGCGTACCGGAACTCCCAGTTGATCGTGGTGTCACCGGCCCTGGTCTCGAACCTACCGGGCTGGGAGGTCCAGTCGTTGCGGCCTCCGGGGTAGCACCATTGCATGCTCACGATGCTGAGTTGCTCGAAGTCTGTCTCGTCCATGTTGAGAATGACGACGGCCACGGGGCTTGCCTCCTCGATGGGGGTGTGCGGGTGGTGGGAGAGTAGGGTTGGGCACCGACAATCGCGCTCGTCGGGACGCTTGGTGTCGCCGTCACGCACGAGGTTCCTCAGGCGTGGTCCACGCCCAGGTCATGGCCGGATGTCTTCTCGTTGGATGGGCAGGGGCGTGTGTCGTGACTACCGGTCGATGTAGCTCTCGTATAGGGCGGTGCGCTGCTCATCAGCGTGGCCGGGGGGGATGTGGTGCTCGATGAGGTAGGCGTCGGCGAGCACCTTGTTGAGCGCGGCGACTGGCACGCCCATGGCGGTCGCCCAGCAGCGGATGGCGTGGATCGCCGAGGCCCGGCTGCCCGCGTCCAGATCCACGCCCACCGTGTCGGGGAGCAGCTCGGGGTGCGCCCGCAGGAAGTCCGCAGCGTAGGTCACCGGCCAGCGCGACGGGGTGTAGCCATTCTCCATCGCGGCCAGCGTCGCCTGGCGCACATTTCCCAGCCGGGCACGTTGTGTTGCATTGAGCATGAGCCCTCCTCTGACAGCCGTTGCATTGGCGGGGATGTACATGCGTGGACGGCCCAGACTTGCGCTGGCCTTGGCTGCTTTGTCGCTCGCGTACACAGTAAGGATCATGGTGATCACGGCCAGCTTGACTGAGATGGCCATGACCCATCCGTACACCTGCGTCATCCGGCCGGTTTCCAACACAGCGAGCGCAGCGCCGATCACTCCGATGCAGCTGAGGATGAACGTCACGAGGCTTGCGCCCATGAGATTGTCCCAGAATCGCCACGACTTGCCGGTCACTGGCTTCGCTTCCAGCCGGGCGGTGCCGTTGCGGTGTGGGTCGGCCAGGTCAGTGCCATATGCCGTCCTCCTCATTTGGGGTTCCTCAGGCGGTTAGTGGTCGTCCCGGACGGCGAGGTTGTGTTGCCCGTCGTCCCAGGCCATCGCGTTCGGGTACATAGCGGTGGTACTTCCGACCCAGGCCGTGGTGTCGCCGGGGTGGACCGGTGTGTCCGGATCGTCGGGGTCTTCGTTGAGCCATCGCCACAGGTCCCCGGCCAGCTCCCGTAGTGGGCCACCGTCTTCCGGGTCGACGTAGAAGTTCGAGTCGCCTCCCGTGAAGCCCTCGTAGTAGTCCCACACGCACACCAGCCGCAGCCCGCAGTCGTCGCTGATCTGGCCGAGGACCCTGTTGACGTCCTCGGAGGTGTAGCCGTCCTGCATGCTGCCGCGCAGCTCGGGGTCGATCCGAGTCGAGTCTCCCCGCAGGCGCGGCTCGGCCCGGATGGTGGGCTCGGCGTCCGCGACGATGGCCCGCAGCCACAGCGGCATGTTGGGTAGCGCGCTGGCGTATACCGTGAACTGGTGGGATGTGACGATCTGGCCATCAACTATCGGATTCCCGAGGATGTCGATGCGCCCGACGAGTCGCCACGGCTCGCCGGGCGCTGCCTCGTAGGTCACGATCACTGTCGTCGGACGGTAGGTGTAGCCGTTGCCGGACGCGGAGTCATCGCGCAGTGTCTCGACGTGGCTCGTGGGCAGGTCCACGGTGACGGTGATCCGCGTTCGGATCGACCGAACAGTGGCGAGTCGTTGGATGGGCATGTCCACGGCGGCTACGCCTCCTTGTCGGGTGTGGGGGCGAACCGGGCGACGATCTCGTGCTCCTCGCACGGTTGCTTCCCTTGTTCGCGGGGGTGCGGGGTCAATGTCGGGCTCGGTCTGCGGTACATGGATTCTTCGATGTCGCTGTCGCGGCGACGTCCCGTGTTCGACGTGAACCCGAACCGTCGGTACCAGCGGGTCAGGCGGGCGACGTTGGCGCCGAAGTCGGCTGTGGGGGTGACCGACAACGTGTCGCCGTGCTCGTCGCAGGCGGCGATCAGCTCGCTCAGCACCGCGGTGCCGACCCCCTGTCGCCGTGCACCATTGACGACGAGTCTGCCCAGCCGCACGTGCCCGGCTTCCGCCCTGTCCACGATCAACGCCACGGGATACTGCCCCCGCAGCCGGATCGCAAGCCGGGGCACCCAGTCACCGGCGATCATCGTCGCTCGTTCAGCTGGGCGAGGTACGCCAGGACAGCCAGGTCCTCGGCGCTGGTGGACTGCCGGGAGCTGCACCCACTGCGCCGGTGGTCGGGGTTCTCGAAATGCAGGCCGTGGGTGTCGCAGAACTCGTCGTGGAACTGCACGTAGCGGACCCGGTCGCCCTTCACGTCCCACGCGACCTCCTGGAACGGATCAATGGGGTCGAACGCGACGATCTTCTCTTCCCCGACACCGTTCTCGTCCCACGTCTCGATGCGGACCCGGTCGTCGGGGTGCGGCTCGCCCGGAAAGCCCTGCACCATCACCAACGTGATCTCGCGCCGCTGCCCCAGGAACTGCTCCTCCGGGTGGTGGTACCGCTCGCGGGCCTGCTCCTCGGTCTCCTCATGCGGGCCGACGCTGAACCTCACACTGTAGTTGCGGTCGCCCGGCCCTCGCAGGCACACGCTCACACCGTGCCCGGGTGTGCGGGTGATGGCGTCGCTGATGCCGCCGTGCCACAGCCGGTATCCCGCGACCAGGCTCGGTGTCCCGGCCCGTTCGCCGAGGTAGCGGTGCATCACCGAGATGCGGCGGTCGCCGATGACGCCGACCATCTTCTCCGCCAGGTGGTCCACGGTCTCGGCCGCGACGAACCCGTGGGTCACGCGTCGTTCGCAGCGCTTCTCGATCGGGTGTGTCATGGGCGTTCGCTCCTGGGTTCGCAGTCGTGTTGGGGGTGGTCGACCTACTGGCCCTGCTCGGGTTCGGGTGTCCAATCACCCAGAACCTCGTAGCCGATGTCCAGGTCGTTGAGGTCGGGGCGTGCCATCGGGGCGCCGCCCAGGGGCGTGCCGCCGAACAGCGCGCGGGAGACGACCGCCGCGATGCCGTCGCGGGTCAGGCCCCGTGGGCGGGCGCGCCGGTAGGCGCGGGTGTCGCCCTCGTGGTCGCGGTTGAGTAGCGTCACCTCCCGCTGGCGCAGCACCAGAGACCCCGCGCACTCGCGGGCCTTGGAGTGGTCGGGTGCTGGCCGGTAGCCCCGCTGTTGGGCGTTCTCGCTGATCGGGTTGTTGGGGTCGCTGGGGTGACAGGACATATCCTCGCCACGCCGCAGCCCGGCCCACAACCGGGCAAGGTTCTTCTTGGTGTACCAGCCGTCGGGGTGGGGCTTGCCTTGGTTGGACAGCCGCCACGGGCAGGCCAGGCACGCTGCCGCGTCCGGGACGGGCGTTGCGGGGGTTGTGCTGTTCTCGCGCTGAATCACGGCGGCTTTAACTCCTCGCTCGGTTCTGTGCTCGCCGGCATGGGTGGCTGTGGGCCTGTTACAGCTGAACTTCCTTGGTTGGGATGTAGACGCGCAGGTCGTCGATGGTGGTGTCGGAAAAGCTGCCCTGAGCCCGTGGGATGAGGTCCAGGCCCTCCCGCTCGCCCGGATACATGGCGCGGTCGCAGAACTCGTCCGCCGCTTTCCACGAGTCGAACAAGATGCCGCCAGCGGCTAGCACGAGGTCCTGTTCGCGCTTGGTCCCGACGGTGCGGACCTCCAGGCCACGAGAGAACTCGGCCTTGCGGGGCTTGTACCCGAAACCGGAATGCTGAACGGAGGTGTACTGGTCGGACATGGGGTTCCTCCTTGCTGGCGCCCGTGATCGGGGCGGTCTCGTGTGGTGATGTGCTAGTTGGGTTTGTGGTCGCTGGAGATCCGTCGCAGCACGCCGGACCCGACCACGAGCGCCGCGAGTATCCCCAGGCCGAACCATCCGGCAGCGGGGATGGAATGACCGGTCAACAGGAATGCGACGTACGGGCCGAGTACTACGGTCAGGACGCCAGCGGTCCAACCGAACACCAGGAGCCGTCGGCGAATATTCATCGGGTGGTCACATCCTTGCGGGGGTGGAGTCATGGGCCGCGTTAACGGAGGCCAGACGTTCGGTGTGATCAGGCTTTGGCGAGGCGGCGGCTGGGCCAACACTCGGGATGGCGCGGCGGGGCTACGCCAACGCGGCGTCCTCCCTCGGCCATCATCTCCGCGATCCGTGTGACCATGCTTCGCGCGGCCTCGACGGCATCACTGAGCATGGCGCGCTCCTCGACCGCATTCAGGACCGCGTCCGGCGTGAGCTGTCGCAGCGGCACAGGCATCCCGTAACGGCCACGTTGCAGCTCGTACCCGTTGAACTTGACGATCACGCTGAGGGTGTAGTCGTCGTGCATGGCGAGCGGAGCAGCCGCGTCGCGTTCGACGCGCACCTCGACGAGGAACGGCTGCACCAGGCAGACTCCCCGGTAGGCCCCGTTATCCAGGGACCAGGTCCACTGCACGCCGAGCCGGTCGGGAATGGGCAGCGTATCCACTGTGCGGGCGGTCATAAGGTTCTCCTTGATTGGCCGGTTGACAGACTGCCATACCACGATTGGTGGCACGCGGTGATACCATTTCTGGTTATGGCGTACGCGATGACGCTTCGGCTGGATGATCAGTCCGAGCGGGAGTTGAACGAGTTGGCGGCGGGACAGCCGAGCAAGACGGCCGCGATAGCGCACGCGATTCACGTGGCCTACCGCTGTCACCGTGAACAGGCGCTTCGCGAAGAAGCGGAAGCGCTCGTCAACGATCCTCAGGACCTCGCCGAGGTCCGCGCCGTCCGCGAGGAGATGGACGCGCTCAGTGCGTGGTGATGTCTATCGGCTGCGAGCGCCACGTGCCGCACGTGGCCACGAGCAGCAGGGCACCCGGTACGCGGTCGTCGTCCAGGCCGACGCGCTTCCGTTGTCCACCTGGCTGGTCGCGCCCACGTCAGCCTCGGCCCGCGCAGCGTCCTTTCGGCCGGAGATCGAGCTGAGGGGACAGGTCACCCGGGTCCTGGTCGAACAGGCGACCGCAGTCGATCCCGAAAAGCGGCTCGGCGACCTGGTCGGGCGGCTCTCCGCCTCCGAGCTGAGCGCGGTTGACCAGGCCCTCCGCGACGTTTTCGGACTGTTTTAGCGCGGATCACCCCCACGGCGCATCTCGCGAGGCTGGGTCCGACCTGGTGTGGATGGTCATGCCGGGCGGCATTTGATCTTGTGACCCCGTGGGGGGCGACCCAGGGATGCTGGACCCCACTTGGCTGAGGCCGTCTCGCGGCCTCAGCCAAGTGGGGTTGCTTACGTGAGGTATGCCGGGCTGATCAGCCCGGCAGGGACGATACGGAAGTCGGCGTGGCGCGCGTAGGCAGAGACCATGACTACCTGCACACCGGCTCCGGCCAGCTCTTGCACCAATGCCGGGGTCAGCGCGGGGTACGGGCGCGTATGCCCGCGCCATCCCTGCGGGGCGGTGAAGGTCTCCACCAGCAGCGGCACCTCGTACTCGTAGCCGTAGTCGCTGGCGTACCGGCCGAAGTACTCGACCGCCTTCGCGGTCGCCATCGGCTGGAACGGGCACAGTTCGGCGGCTCGTGCGTTGTCGTGCGCCATGCTCGTATTCACCTTCCATTCGGGCCGGGTGGGTTAAAACCGGGAGCAGGTGTCATGGTGACCGCGTGCTTGTGGGTGGCCCTGTTTGAGGTCGGCGTTGTTCGCCTGGTGCACCTCGAACTCGAACAGCTCCACGACTCCTCGCTCCCTACGCTGAGTGCCTTACCGTAGGTCGTTATTCACCCAGGAGCGGCGCCCCTACCTGCCGAAACGACGCTTATGATGTAGGTATGCACCCCCGTGGTCTGCGAGCGGCCGTTGTCGAGTGGAACCGGAAGGCCACGTCGTGAAGTGGCGCAACTTTCGGGGACGTATCGACCCGGCGGTGTGGCCGGGTGCGTTGATCTGCGTGACCTACACGCTCTATAGCCTGGGCATGATCCTCCAGCCAAGCAGGTTTTCGGCGACTCCCGCCTACGGCAACCTGACCCAGGTGCTGGACATCGAGGTCTGGGGGATTGCGTATCTGCTCGTGGCCGGGCTGTTCGCCATCTACGTGGCGGCCGTGACCCAGCGCATGTTCGGCGTCATCGTGCACATTCTTGGCTTGATTGTCACCGGTTACTGGCTGATGGCCTTCATCATCCGCTGGCTGACTGACGACGCGACGACGGTGGTCAACGTGGCCTCGTGGCTGGTGCTGACGCTACTCCTTGCCCGGTCCGCAGCCCTGCTCCCTGCCGCCACTGTGCGAGGTGACCCGTGACGCCTGCCGACGTCACGGGGATAGGCGGCCTCATTCTGAGCCTGATCGCGCTGGTGGTTCTTCCTCTGGTGTTCAAACAGCAGGCCGCCAAGCAGCTGCGGGAGCGAGAGGAACGTGAGCAGATCAAGGAAGCGGCGCAGCGCGACGCGGCGACGGCGGCCGGCGAGACTGTGTCCTGGGAAAAGATCAATCAGAGGCTCGCGATCACCTTGCAAGAAGAACGGGCGGCCCACCAGCAACGCATCGCCGAACTTCGGGAATCCTTCGCCGCCGAGGTTGAACGCACCAAGCGCCGCACCGACGAGGATTTGGATCGCGCGATGGCAGAGATCGCCCGGCTTGTCAAACACGTCCGCATGCTCGAAGGACGTGTCGCTCAACTGACCGCTGGCCGATGACCACCGCCCAAATCGTGGCCGTGGCGTTCCTGTGCATGTCTATGCTCAGCTTGGCGTGGCAGAGTGCCGCGCTACGTCGACTCGTCCGGGACTCGAACTCGCGTTCGCAGGCGACCGCGGCCTACGCGGGCTTGCGACGCACGGCCATCTGTCGGGTGATGGTAGCCATCGCCTACGTGCTGGTGGGGATCAACGCGCTGTGGCCTCGGGTGGAGGTGCTGATCCTCACTTTCGCCGCGTTCTGCGCGACCCAGGCCGTGTGGCAGCTGAACGCCTGGCTGGACGTCCGTCTCGCCCGGAGCCTGCGCACACCTCCCCGGTGACGGCCTCAAGCCGACGTCGCGAATATTCTGCTCGGCCCCCGTGGGAGCGCCGCGTGTCCCCTGCGTCATTCCGGGCGCTCAGGCGTTGCCGGGGCACACGTTTCCGACCACGTCGGGGACTGTCGGCACGAGTGCGCCTCGTGCCGACAGTCTCTACCTGCTGATCCGCGCTGGCTCAAGCTGAGACACGACCACCACACACTTGGCTGCTCGGGTGATCGCGGTGTAGAGCCACCGTTTGGCGTTGAGGTGAGCGAGGGCGGCGGCCTTGCCACGGCCGAGTTGGTGGACGCGCTGACGGTATTCGGTGTTGTAGAACGTGCGTGATGCGTCGATGACCAGCACGCAGTTCCACTGTGAGCCCTGCGCCTTGTGCGTGGTGATCGCCTGGGCGAACGTAGCCGCCGCGACCAGGCCACGCCCCTTGCGTTTGGCTTCGCGCTCACCGTCGGGGCTGTGGAAGCCCGCCGCCCACACGATCAGGTCTCTGACCTTGTCGTTCTCGCCGGTGACCGACAGCTTCCACTGGTCGCCACGGCGGCCAGCAGGCTCGCGGGTGCGCACGGTGAACTGCTGACCGTTGAACACGTCGGCCTCACCGGAGTTGGCCAGGCAGATGATCCGGTCACCGGACATCGGAGCCGGTTCGGTAAACCCGGCCAGTGACCGCAGCAGCCGGATCGCCTCCCACCGTGCGGCGTTGGTGCCGACCAGCACCTGGTCGAACCCGCGCAGCTCCTCGGTGGACAGACCGTCGGTCCGGCCGCTGTCGCCGTCCATGCCCGTGATCCCGTAGCTGCGGTCACCCGACTCGCAGTTCCGCACGGCGGTCGCCAGCCGCGTGACCGGGCTGTCCCACGCCGAGCGGTGAATCTCGGTGAGCAGGTGGTCCGGCTCGGCGTCGATGAAGTAGCCGGTGCCGTCCACGGGCGGTAGCTGCGCCGGGTCGCCGAGCACGAGCACCTTTTTGCCGTAGGAGAGCAGGTCGACCGCGAGGTCCTCGCCCACCATGGACACCTCGTCGATCACCAGCAGCTCAGCCTCGGCCAGGGCGGACTCGTCGTGCTCCCGCAGCACCCAGTCCGGGCTGTCCAGCCGCTCCTGCTCGGCACGAATCTGCTCCTCCAGCGCGGCCCTTGCGGTCGGGTCGGCCTGCTTCGCCAGTTCCGCACGCAGCTTGTCCATCTGCTCGCGCACCGCCTCTTTGGGCAGATAGATGAGGCTGTGGATCGTGCTGGCGTTCGCGCAGCCCTTGGTGCGCAGCACGTAGGCTGCCTTGCCGGTGAACGCCGCGAACACGGCCTTCGCGCCGAGTTCGTCGACGATCTGGCGGGCGATCGTGGTCTTGCCGGTACCGGCGTACCCGAACAGGCGGAACACCTGCTCGTCGGTGCGGTACCACGCCAGGATCTTGGCGACGGCCTCGCGCTGTTGCGCGGAGAGGCCGTCGGCGCGGGCCTCGCGGGGATTCGGTGGACGCGCCTGGAGCCGCTGCGCTCGGGGAAGTGCTCCCTTGGGCATGCCCAGTGTGGGCAGGCCCCGTGAGACGCGGGCGAGGGTGGTCATGGTGCGCTCCTTGAGGGTGTCGGTTGCAGGGCGGACAGGCACATGGGTGAGGCCCTCCGCTCGCCGCGAGCGGAGGGCCTCACCCATGTGCCGTGATGTTCGGCGACCAGGTCCGGGCAGTGCTACGCGGACGGACCTGGATCAACCGGGTCGCTACTGGTCCGGCGTGTCCCCGTCCGTGTCCCCGTCCTCCTCCCCGTCCCCGTCGTCGTCCATGCCCTCCGCGATCTCGGCGAACGCTTCGGGGATGGCCGACTCCGGAAACGCCTCGTCGATCTCGAAGACCTCGTCATCGGTCAACGGGCGTCCCACGAACGCTTCCAGCTGGTCGCGCGTGATCTCGACCGTGAGCTTGCCGAACTGGTCTTTGATGGTCACTGACGTGACCTCCTTTCGGGCGGATGGTGTGCATGACGGTGGTTGTTGTGGTCGGCGCGTGCATGACGAGGCAACGTGGCTCAGGCGAGCCACGCCCCGAGGGGTCACGTTCGTTCGACAGGATGTCCGCGGTCGATTCCGAGAAGCGGTGGCAGGGGGGCGCGCAGGGAACCGTCGCTGTCGGTGTACCAGCGCAGCGGTCCCAGCGATTCGTGTGTGGTGTCGATGTACACGTCGCTCAGCCGCGATGTGAGATATGCGAAGTGCCCGTCGTGGACGAGCCCGTCGCGGGCGAGGTGCCACAACGCGCGCTCGCCGTCGAGGAACGCCAGCGGGTTGGCCACCATCCACCCTGCGGCGTGGCGTCCGACGGTGACTGCCAGCTCGGTGGTGGTGGGATAGCTGGTGCGGATCATGTATGCGATGGCGTTCATGCGTGCGACGGTGTACGCGTCGCGGGCGGTGGCGATCTCGTCGTCGTAACGGGCGAGGGTAGCTTCCGGGCCGTCGATGCTCGTGTCGTGCTCCGTCATCGGGGCGCTCCAATCGGTGTGGCTAGGGGCCTGAAACGGCTTTGACGGGCGGCGTGGGTTGGTCAGATGGTGCCGAACCGGCCGAAGTTGGGAAGCGCCGGTGCGCCGTCCGCGCGACCGAACAGGTGCAGGGCGTGCGCGTGGATGTTGATGTGCTCAGACGGTGGAGCGAACACCTGGTAGGCCCAGCCCTTGTTGAACACGGCTGTGTGGAGGAGTTTGAGGTCTCCGTAGTCGGGGAGGCGGTCGGTGCAGCTGATGGATGCGTGAATCCAGTTCGCGTTGGTGTCGGACTGGTGGTCGCCGGTGACGATGATGCGGGCCAGGCGGTTGGCCCCTTCGCCTTGGTCGATCACCCAGCCGCAGCAGCCTTCTCGACGCGGCACGCCCCAGACCTTGCGTCCGAGTGTCTTGCGCAGGCGTAGACCGTCTATTACCGGGTCTGGGTCGCACGGTAGCGCGGGGTCGTTGTCGGCGGCGGCCAGCATCGCGGCTATCTGCCGAGGGTCGGGGACTCGGGAGGCTGCGGCCGTGCCGTCGCGCGGGCGCTCTCGTGGATCAGTGCGACGTATGCTCATGTGGCGGTGTCTTCCGGACGGGCTGGCGTGTGGGCGGGGCCGCGCGGCGCGGCCGGTCGCCAGGCCGGGCCGCGCGGGCGACCCGGCGAGCGGCGCGGGCACCGGAAAGTATTCACCATCCGCCTGGCGCGGAGTGGTGAATACCCTCTCGGTGGTTGCGGGGGTTAGTCGCCCTTGACGTTGACGACCTGGCGCAGCGTGTGTCGCACTTCGACCAGGTCGTCGGCGTCAGCCATCACCACGTCGATCGGCTTGTACGCGTCGGGGATCTCGTCGATGAACGCGTCGGTGTCCCGGTACTCGATGCCGACCATCCTTTCCCGCAGCAGTTCGTGGGTGAATGTCTTGCGGGCCTTGCTGCGGGAGTACTGGCGGCCCGCGCCGTGCGGGCTGGAGTTGAGCGAGAGCGGGTTGCCCTTGCCGACCACGACGTAGGACGCGGTGCCCATCGACCCCGGGATGAGCCCCGGCACGCCCTCGGCGGCGTTGATCGCCCCCTTGCGGGACAGCCACACCTCGCGGCCGAAGTGGCGTTCCTGCTCGGTGTAGTTGTGGTGGCAGGCGATCTCCTCGCCGCGCTGCACGGGCTCACCCATCCACTCCGACACGCAGTCGGCGACCCGGTCCATCATCTCCGCCCGGTTGAGCAGCGCGAAGTGCTGGGCCCACCGCAGCTCTCGGATGTAGCGCCAGAACTCGTCGGTGCCCTCGGGCAGGTAGGCGAGGTCGGGGTTGGGCAGCGGCACCCACCACCGGTCGCACAGCTCGGCGGCGATCTTGATGTGCTTGGTTGCGATGCGGTTGCCCACGCCCCGTGAGCCGGAGTGCAGGAACAGCCACACCCGGCCCTGCTCGTCGGCGGTCACCTCGATGAAGTGGTTGCCCGACCCGAGCGACCCCAGCTGCAACTGCCAGTTGGGGCCGTAGTTGCCCGGCTGGAACTCGGCCTTCGCCGCCAGCGCGTCCAGCTCGTGGATGCGGGTCAGGGCCGTGTCGGTGATCGCCCTGTTGTACTTGCCGGCCGACAGCGGCACGGCGCGCTCGATCGCTTCACGCAGCTCGGACAGCGGTTGCCCCCGCTCACGGAACTGGTCGATGTGGAACTGGGTGAGCACGGCGTTCATGCCGCACCCGATGTCCACCCCGACAGCCGCCGGGATGATCGCCCGGTACGTGGGGATCACCGACCCGACCGTGGCGCCCTTGCCGTGGTGGGCGTCGGGCATGAGCGCGACGTGCGGGTGGATGAACGGCAGCGCGGAGGTCTGCTCGGCCTGCTCGCGCGCCGCCTCCTCCAGCAGTGACGCCCAGTTGAACAGCTTGTCGTTGATCTTCTCCATCGGAGCGGGGTTCCTTTCAGCGGATGGGTTGTGGGCGTGGAAAGGGGCCGCTTACTGCGGTGCGGGCTGATTGAAGTGGGCGTGGATGGTCTCGAACGCGTCGTCGTCGCGAGTGATGGTGCCCTCGATGAGGTCGACCCAGGCGACGGCCTTGGTGCCGACGTTGCCGTAGTGCCGGGCCAGGTGTTCGCCCGCGTCGCCGAAGGCGACCTCGTCCGTGGTGGCGTCGCTGAACAGGACCTCTCCGGTGTGATCGAGGAAGTACCCGTCGTCGTACTCGGTGGGGTTGGTGCGGAACGCGACACCGATGGGGGTGCGGTCGAGGTTGTCGCCTTTGAGGTCTGTGACGTAGCGGATGACGTCGCGGATTTCGGCAATCAGGTCGGAGGTCTTGCTGGGGGCGAGGCCGAGGGCGAGGTCGTAGACGAAGGTGGCGGGCAGTACGAGGCGGACGATGTCGCCGCGCTCGCCGTGGCTCTCGTGGGCGGTGACGATGTAGCTGCCGTCGCGGTGCTGGCGTACGTGGAGGTAGCCGTCGCCGTCGGCGATGGCGTCGAACTGCTCGTCGTACAGGGAGTCGTCGAAAGCCCATTCGGTGCGGATGGTGAGCCAGGTGACGGTCAGGCCCTGACCGGTGGACAGGGCGGTGCGGATGAGGTCTTCGGTTCGTTCGTGGTGGTCGCCGCAGACCGGGCGCACGATGTGTCGGATGGTGTCGAGCGCGTGGGTGGGCACCTCCACCTGCTCGCCGTTGTGGTCGGTGAAGATGCCGTAGTTGTCGGCGGCGACGTGGGTGCCGAGCTTGACCGTGGTCAGCGCCAGCACCCGCTCGGCCGCGTCGAGGCGGGCGCGTTCCATGTCGGTGGGCTCGGGCGGTTCGGGCGGCGGTGCGGGGGTGAGCGGGCGCAGGTTCATGCGGGCCTCCAAGGTCAGGTATAGGGTGGATTGGTTTAACTGTTCAAGATCGAAGTCGGGGTGTTGCCGCAGGTCGCACCGCTACCGGTGGGTAGCTTGTGCGGATTGGTACGGCCGTAGTCGCGTGCTTGGTCGCCGGCGGGGCTGGTCAGGGTCGAGGTCGATGTCGGGGTTCAGCCGTCGCCGGGTTGCGTCTCGTCGATGACCGTGAGCAGGTGGCGCAGGAGGTTGGGCAGCCAGGTGCCCGCCTGCACCGGGTCTGGTCCGAACAGGTCGGAGTTCAACCCGACATAGTTACCGGGGTCCACGACCTCACCCCGGAGGCTGTCACGGGTGGTGCCCGTGCCCGCGACACGCGCGGTGAGCCACTGGCCGCCGAACTCCCAGCGGACCAGCTTGCCGGTCAGGTCACCATTGGGGACGGTCTGGCGGTCCTGGGGTTGAAGCGGGGTCGGCTCGGGCGGCTTACTCGGACTGTCCACTGTGACCTCCTGAGGCTGTGGGTCCTTGCCGCGGACCCTGGTGTTGCGGGGGTGGGCAGGCGATGTTTCTACCCTGTGGCGACCACGTGGCGACTGACGCGGGGTGCGACCTGCGGAAACGCCACACCAGCTCTCACCTGACCGTGACTATCGGTGACAATCCGTGAAAACTTTTGCCGCGCTGTTGCTGCCCTAGCGACTCGTGCTGGGGACGGCGTTCACGTCGGCGACGACCTCGGGCGTGATGTCCCTCGGGTTGTTGTCGCGGGTGACGACGGAGCCCAACCCGGCCGCGACCAGGAGCGTGGCGACGCTACTGGCGAGCACGAGGGAGAGAGGACGGCGGATGCTGGGTTCGGACATGTGCGGGTTCCTCCGGGGTTGCGGTGCGGCTTCCCCGCCACGTCGGGCGCGCGGCGGGCTCATGGACGGGACGGGTCAGTAGTCCCAGACGAACTCGCCGGTCAGCGAGGCGGCGCGGCGATGGGCGTAGTCCAGGTGCGACTGCGGCCACGCGACGCGGCCGGACGGGGTCACCTTGCCGACGGGCAGGATCAGGAAGCCGTGGCCGCTCGCGCTCACGTACTCGGCCTCGTTGCGGAGGCAGAACACCAGCGGCGGCTTGAGGTCGGGCAGCTCGGCGATGAGCCGTGCCAGCGGGTCGGCGCTGTCGGCGTCGGGCATCGGTGGCGTGTAGCGCTTGAGCCAGGCGGTGACGGTGAGCGGCTGGGTGGCCCCGTCGTGGGCGAAGGTGTCGCCGATGTCGGGGACCGTGATTGCCTCGTAGTGGCCGGTGGGTCGGCCGTCCAGGTGTTCGGCCATGGCGTGTGCGGCGCGGATGGTGCCGCGCGAGAACAGCGCGTGGTCCTTGGTCGGTTCGGTGTCGGCGAGGCGGACGATGGTCTCGCCGGCCTCGATGCTGCGGACGCGGAGGTGGGTGGCGTTGGCGCGGGTCGAGAACAGCAGCGGGCGCGGCGCGTCCTGGGTCGTCTCGTCCTCGGTGTCGGGTGTGGTTCTGAGCCAGCCGATCACGGTGTGGTGGCCACGCAGGTGGCGGACGATGTCCCCGACGTCGGGAACCACCATCGGCGCTGTGGTGGTGTCGTGTGTGGTGTCGGATGTGGTGGTCATGGTGGCCTCCTGGTGGGGCTGTGGCGCACAACGAAAGGGGGGCCGCGCCCAGCTGGTGCGTGGGCGCGGCCCCCCTTTTGTTGGTGGGTGCCGGTGTTGAGTTGTGGGGTGGGGGGTCAGTCCCGGTTGTGCGGTCCGAACCGTTCGGCCATGGCGATCAGGTCGTTCTCGATGCGGATGACGGAGCCCTCGCGCAGGTCCACGCTCAGGGTGTACAGGGCGCCGACGCATCCGACCGAGGTGGCGAACACGGCGGCGATACCGGGGAACGTCACGTCGACGATCTCGCCGTCGCTGAACAGCACGAGGCCGTCGTCGCTGCTGAGGTAGTAGCCGTCCTCCTCCTGCCGGGCCTTGAACTGGACGCCGACGGCGACGCCGAGATCCTGGTCGTTGCAGTCGGGCTCCCAGTCCCCGGCGAGTGTGGTGCGCACGGTGGCGAGGATGCGGTCGTCGTCGCTGGGTTCGGGTTCGGCGAGTCCGAACCGCTGGTGGATGGTGAGCTTCGGGGTTCCCCGGTAGTCGTAGTCGAACGTGTCGGTGCGCAGGTCCACGGCGAGTGTGGAGTGGGGGTCGACGTTGTCGTACAGCTCGTGCAGGGTCTCGCCGGCCTCGTCGAAGGTCAGTGTCGTGGTGGTGGCGTCGTCGAACAGGACGGTGCCCCGCTCGGCGATGCGGTGGTCGTGGTGGTATTTCTCGGCGCTGAGCAGCACCCCGATGGGCCAGCGGTCGTTGTCGGGTGGCTGGTTGTCGAGGGTCGAGCGGATGTGGGTGATCACGTCGCGTTGGTGCTCTCGGTAGTGCGCGGTGTCGAGCGAGGCGGCGAGCGCCACGAAGTCGTCGGAGGAGAGCGCGTCCACCGACTTGTTCAGGGCGCCGGGGGTGGTGGCGTCGAGCACGAGTAGCCGGGGCAGCTTGGCCGCGACGACCTCGGCCAGCTTCCCGGCCAGCTCGTTGACCCGGGTGCGGAGGTCGGCTAGCTCGCGCTCGGTTGCCGTGCGGTGGGCGTCGGCGAGCTTGTCCTGTGCCTCACGTTCCTCGCGCTCCTCGCGGAGGTCCTCGCACTCGTGGTCGCCGATGAACTGGTTCGCCGTGCGTTCGTCGAGCACGACGTCCACGTTGGTGTAGTGGCCGCAGCGGTCGTGGGTGAGGCGGGTGAAGTTGCCGTAGCCTCCTGCGGAGGAAGCGGTCCAGCCGTCCGGGATGACGAACATGTGCGGGTGCCCTTTCGGTAGTGCGGTGAGGCTTGAGGTGTCACCGGTTTGGGTGATCCGGTGGGCTAGGATGGCAGCTATGAAGGGAGAAGACGCGGCCGATGCCGGGATTGCGCGTGGCGAAGGAATCAAGTTTGACTCAGACGAAGAGTTCGAATCGTTCCTTCGAGAGCAGCCAGCAGCCGATGATCCTGAGCACGCAGCTAGCGACTCGCCGCTGCACACGCAGGTGATCAACGGGTGGGGCGAGCAGCTCAACGGCCGCATCGACCGCCTTGACACTCGCATGGACCGCCTTGATGCCCGCATGGACGGCTTGGAGCGCGAGGTGCGCGACGGCTTTTCCACCATGGCCACGGGCCTGGCGCAGATCACCGCGCTGCTTAAGGGCGACGCCGCTCCCGGCCGCGACTGACCGACCGCACCGACCGCCCGGAGGTCAGAACGGGGGCGCCTCGGCGTCCTGCGCGGTGCACGTGGGGCAGCGGTGCTTGCGGCCGTAGCCGGTGCTGCCGTCGCACACGTCGTCTGTGTGGTCGGTGAGCAGCGCGATCTTCGGGTAGTCCTCGGACGGGTCGTAGTTGTCGGACAGGGCGCGGCTCTGGTAGCTGATGTAGCTGGCGTCGTCCCACCACAGGTCCGGTAGGGGCTGGTCGGCTTCGTGGTCGCACTGTGTGCACTCGCTGGGCTCCTCCTCGGGGAACACGCTGGTCAGGCGCACTCCGGGGTGGATGGTGCAGTAGGTGTCGGGCCAGTGCGGGCCGGTCCGTTCGAGCCATCCCTGCACGAGGGGTGTGAGTGCGGCGATGGCGTCCGCGGTCGTGCGGGCGGCGGCCGTGGTGATCTGCTCGGCGAGTTCGGCGTCGGTCATCGTCTCGACCACCACGTCCCAGCCCTGGGTGTACTGGTCGTTGGCGTGGGCTTTGACTGCCGCTATCAGCGCGTCGGTTGTGAGTGGTTCGCTGTTGATGTTCATGCGGCTTCTCCCGGAGGCGGTGGGCGTGGGGACGGTGTTGCAGGTGCCTTCACAGCTCGCGGTGCCAGCGTTCGATGCCTGCGTGGGTGGCCTCGTAGCCGTCCAGGTAGCCGTGGGCCTCGCAGGTCAGGCAGTAGGCCACGTCGGCGGCGCGGACGACGGTGCACAGTTCACGGCTGTCGGCGGGGGTGCCATCGGGGGTGCCGTCGATCTCGGGGTAGAGGTGGAACGGGCCGTCGCCCATGTCCTCGGGCGGTTCGTGGTCGTAGGCGGTGCGGATCTGCTCGCGGGTGATGCTCACGGTGGTGTCTCCCATGGGGTCGAACTCGGTGTCGAACTCGCTCTGGTCGAATCGGTGCAGGGTGCCGGTGGCGCGGTCGTAGACGTGCCACACCGTCGAGCGGCTTTCCTCGTCGCGGGTGAGGTTGAGCGCGTCGAGCGCGGCCCGCTTCGGGTCGGTGACGTGGCCACGGGTAGTCGACGGGTCGCTGCCGACCACGAGGGTCACGACGAACCGCTCGATGGGGTCGCTGCCGTCGGCGTACGGTTCGGCCACGTCCGGCCAGGCTGGGAAGGTCAGCGGCAGTTCGGGCGCTCCGCCGAGGGCGCGTTCGACCAGTTCGAGGGCGCCGGGCAGCAGCTCGTAGATGTCCAGCGCGGAGGTGGTGTCGTGCTCGTCGAGCACCTCGTAGTGGTCCACGGCGGTGCCCAGGCGCATCTGTGTGGCCTCCGCTTCCTCCCGCAGAGTGTTGGACACCTCCGGGTTGAGGGTGAGTCCGTTGAGTAGGGCGGAGAGCCGCTCGCCTAGCTGCTGCACCTCGACGCCGAGGTTGGTGTCGACTTCGTCGGTGGCGTCCCAGGCGGCGGTGGTCTCGGCGAGCTTGGCGTCCAGTTCGGCGAGTTCGGTGTGGTCGGGCGTGCTCATGTGCGGGGCCTCTCCCTGGTCGGGGAATGGGGTTTTTGGGTCAGTGCTGTTGGTCGGGTACGTCCGCGCGGGCCACGGCCCACTCGGTGGGCTCCTCGTCGTCGGAGTTGCGGTTGATCACGGCGACGTAGTAGCCGGGTTGGGCGAGAATGTCGCGGGCGAGGCCGCCGCCGATGTACTCGGACTGGTGCATGAGCGGCCCGGCGTAGCCGTGCTGGCCGCTGTAGCCCTTCATCAGGGTCCATGGCGGACGGTCGGGTCGGTAGTGCAGCTCGCCGTCGTACAGGTCGGGGGCGTCCACGCTCTGCGCGTCGGTGATGGTGCCGTCCGGGTGCACCTGGATGACGTGCTCGAACTCCATCACGTCGTTGAGGTTGTCGACGGTGGTCCCGGACGGGGTCATGGCTTGACTGACCCCGCTGTCCATCAGACTGTCGACCCGGCTAGCCGTGACGGCTGTACGGTCGATCGGGCCACGCGGGGTGCTGTTATCGGCGTTCATTGTGAGTCCCTTACCTTTGTGTTCCCGTATGGTCGTGGCGCTTGGCCGTCCCGTGTGGACGGCCAGGCGTTTGCGGGGGCTGGTTTGGGTGGCGGGGCTGGTGGGGTGGTGCGAGGCTGTGCGCCATGATCGAGCAGGTGGCGAAGTTGGAAGCGGCGAAGTTGCAGGCGGATGCGTGGGAGCGGTTGCTGGTCGCGATCCGGGACTCGGCGTCGAACGCGAACCCGGATGAGGTGAAGCAGCTGGCGGAGGCGTACGCGCTGCTGACGCGGCGCGTCGGCAGCAGCGGCTCTAACCTGCGGTGACGATGGCCTGCTCGTGTGTTGAGCCGTCGACCTCGGTGTCGGGAAAGACCGCCAGCTCGACGCGGTGTCCGACCGGGATCGCGCGGCTTTCGGGTGAGCCTTGGCGGGCGTCGTTCTCGTCGGGGTCGTCGGCGGGGGTGTAGACCTCGTAGATCACCAGGTCGTCGCTGGGGTGGTGGATGGCCAGGATGTCCTGACCGTCGGCGGTGCTCATGCCCACCTCCAGGTCTTCGGTGGGCAGCGTGTAGAAGACGGCGGCGGCGGGGTTGGGTGTGGTCATCAGACTTGCCTCTCTGCGAAGCGGTAGGCCGGGCGATGGCGACGTGACACGTTCGGGTGACCCAGTCGGGTCTGGCGTGCGGCGGCGGGGTTGGCGTGGCTACGGTGTGGATGCGGCGGTCTCGGTTGTTGTCATCGCCTCCCGTGTCGTGGCCTAGCCGGCGTTCGACTCCATGCGGTGCGGAGGGTGGAAGGGGCCGTCGTCACCCCCTAGAGTGAAGGGCGCATAACTCCGGTTATGCGCCCTTCACCGTAAATGGGTGGTAGATCAGCCGTGGCCACGGGTGCGCAGCGACCGGACGACCTCGCGCATGTCGTCCTCGCCGTGCACGGTGGCCGGGCGCGTGGCCTGGCGGAACACGACCGACAGGCACACCTGCTGGTCGAACAGGTCGGTCACCTCCCAGGGCTCGGTGAACCACACGTCGGCATGCGCGCCCGGGTCGAACAGCTGCGCGAACTCCATGACCTGGGTCAGGTTCATGAAGCGCAGGATGCGCACGCATGGACGCGGGTCGGTGGGGTCTTCCTCGTGGAGCAGCTCGCAGCGGAAGCGCGCTTGCAACTCCTCCAGCGTCTTCCCGCCCGCTTCCAGCACGGTAACCTCGGTCGGTTCGCTCACAATTCGAGTCCTTTCCGGACAGTCCATTGTGGACTGACGTTGTGTGCGAGTGGCTTAAGGGGTGGCTAGGCGAGCGCTCCGGCTTTCGGGTACAGCCGGTGGGTAGCTTCGGCTACGGCTGCGTTCTTGCCGTCGGTGCACCCGGCTTCGCTCACCTCGGCGTGCGGTACATCGCGGCCGTCGGCCTCGCGCACCCACACTCGTACGGTCATGTAGCCCCATCCCTGCGGCGAGCACACGACGCCGGGCGGCGCGGCTTCTGGGGTGACCGCGACCGCGAACCGGCGACCGTAGGGCAACGGCGTGAACAGGTCGCACGGCCCCGGCACTCGGTACTGCGGGTCGGTTTCTGGGTAGTGCCCGTTCACCCCCATGGTGCAGGGGTTGAAGCAGGGCTCGTCCTCCCCGCACCCGTGCGTCTGCGCCGGACGTCGTTCCGAGCTGGGCGGCGGGGCGTTTCGCCGGTGCTCGGCTTCGGTCTCCCACTGCTCGATGCGTTGTGCGGCGATGCGCCCGCGTTCGGCCACGCCGGCACCCTCGGCCGCGTCGCCGCTGTGGACGCACCACCCCACGGCGGTGCCCATCGCGAACCCGGTGAGTGTCGAGACCACCGCAATCACGAGCTGCCTGCGGGATGGGCGAGTCCTGGTCATGTGCCCTCCTGATTGCGTTGCGTGCCGCTGGTGTCTGCGAGGGCGGCGTCGTGGTGGGCCAGGCGGATCGCGGCGGCGCTCAGCAGCGCGGCCACGAGCCGCTGGTTCTTGACGGTGGAGTCCAGTATTTCCGTGATCTTCCGGGTGAGTACGGCGCACGCCTCGGTGGCGTCGCCGTGCTGGGCGAGGACGTCGCGTGCCGCCGGGAGTATCAGGTCGTCCAGGGTGTCGTTCACGTAGGCCAGCTGCTGGTCGGCGCGAGCCTTGGCCGCTGCCAGAACCCGGTCCATGGCGTGTCCTTTTGCCGGTCGGGGGTGGTTGTCTCGTCGCATGCTGGGGCGGGCGTGGTGGTTGACGTGCACCAGCGCCCGCCCCGGGCATGGGACGGCTTACTCCACGGAGGCGTCGAACACCGTGTGTGTGCCGGTGTTGTGTACGTCGCCGTCGTTGACGTACACCCGTACCGGCACGGGCTCCTCGCCGTGGGTGTCGACCTGCACGACGATCGCGCCGTCGGTCAGGCTCACGAACACCGACACCTCGGCGACGTGGCGGTGTTCGGGTGTCGTGAGGTCGTAGACCGTGGCCTTGCCGATGGTGGCACTGTGGACCTCGTCGGTCTCCACGTCGGTGCGCACCTGCCAGGCGCAGACGTTCTCGTGCGGGTTGTCCTCGTCGATGTGCGGGGAACTGGCAACGATTCCCCCGGTCACCGCCTCGTCGACATCCCGGTTCCCGTGCGGGATTCTGTAGGTGCCGGGGCACGACACGGCGTTGGGGTGGTCGTCGTCGTGGCCGGGTGGTCCGACGAGCCGCCCGCACGGCAGGTCCGGTTTGCTGTCGGAGTGGTCGCCGCATGTGTCGCATACGGTGCCGACGTGGCCGGTACTGGGCTGTGGTGTCATTGCGGTGCCTCGCCTAGTTAGGGAGTGAGGGTCTCGTGGTGGGCTGCTAGTCCTGGTCGATCTCGACCGTGCCGGGACGGTTCAGGTTGCCTGTCCTGCCGCTCCCGCCGTGCCGGCGATCTTCGCGGCGGCCTCACGGGCGCGGCGACGGTCGCTCTCCGTGGAGAGTCGCGCGAACCGGCCGGAGCGGTCCGCGCGGGCGAGTAGCTCCTTGATCTCGTCGAGCTGAATGAACACGGCCTGCGCGTTGACGGGCGCCTTGCCGGTCACCGCGTTCTGGGCCTGCTGGTCGATGCGCTCCAGGCGTGCCAGGACGGCGTTCGCGTCGGACGGCGGCATCATGAAGACGAGGTCGTGGTCGCAGGTGGCCTCGGTGAGGGAGCTGCACATGGTTCCTCCGTGGGGGGTGGCGGTCTTGCATGGTCAGGGTTGCGTAAGGCCCGCACCCCGTGTGGTGTGGGTGCGGGCCTTACGGCTGTCTTGAGTGGGCTTTACTGTGGCTCGGGCAGGCGGCGCAGGATTTCGCGCAGCAGGTCCCCGTGGCCCTGGAGCATCTCGCCGTGCTCTTTCAGCATCTCGCCGTGCGCGTCCTGGGTGCGTTTCAGGGCGTTGAGCTTGGCGGTGTGCTCGGCCAGCGTGACCGTGTGCTTGTCCACGGTGTCGGCGATGGCGTCGAGTTTGCCGTTGAGCTGGTCGCTGGTGAGCGCGAGGGTGGCGTCCAGGTGTTGCATGAACGACACAGGGTCGTGCTCGATGTCGGCGCGCGTCATGGTTCCTCGGGGTGTGGCGGCGGCGGGGGAACCGTTGCAGTGTAGCTGTGGCGCGGGCGTTCTTGGGGTGTCCGCGTCACAGCTACAGCGGCTACCTCGTCAGCCGCACATCGTCACCTTGGTGATCAGCACGGCGCGTACCTCGGCGGCGCGGTCGGGGTGGTCAACCTCCCGTTGGAAGGAGGCGAACATCTCGACCGCGGTGCTCGCGGGGACCACGTTGTCCTCGACTTCCCCGTCAGCGTAGGTGACCTGCACGGTGGTGGCCATGTCGTTGCCTCCCGGGGTGTGTGGGGCGTGGTCAGGCTTGTCGTGGTCAGGTGAGGTGGTTGCTGGCGCGGTCGCAGTAGCCGTTGGGGTCCAGTGCTCGGCCGCAGACGCCGCTGCCGGTGCCGACGCGTGCGTCGGCCTCGCACCGTTCGGGTTCGTAGTCGGCGGCGTCTTCGCAGTCCCCGTTGGGGTCGTTGTCGAAGTCGTCGGGGTCGGGTGGGTTGTCGTAGCCGGGGTAGTGGTCCCACCCGGTTGGCTCACCGTCGCTGTTGTAGTAGACCTGCGCGCCAGCACCAGGAAACATGGGCGATACCTCCAGAGTGGACAGTCGGGTGTGGACGGTGGGTGGGGGTTGGGTCAGGAGAATTTGTCGATGAACCTGTGGAACGCGGCGGGGTCGTCGAGGTTCCCGGACAGGAGAAGCGGCATCCCCAGCTTCACGGCGGTTTCGGCGGCGTCGGCTGTGTCGGGACGCTTGTTGAAGTCGTCGATGAGCGAGGTCAGCGCCAGGTGCGGTTCGCGGCCGTCGACGTATTCGTGGGCACGCTGTTTGGCGAACGCTAGAAACTCGTCCCTGGTCATGCGGGTGTTCCTTTCTCGGGGTGATCGGTCTCGCTTGGCGTTTCGCGGACCGTGATCGACAGGCGTACGGCTTCACCTCGGCCGTGTGTGACCTCGGCCTGGTAGCCGTCGGGGAACTGAATGTTGAAAATCCGGTGGTGCTGGATGAGTCCCGGCTCGGGCGGGTCCTCGCCGGTGGCGATCCAGCCCATGTAGTCACCCTCGGGGTCCTCGGCGACGGTGACCGGCACGGGCGGCGGCCCGTAGCCGTGGATGCGGACCCACCACTCCTCGCCGACCGCGACCCACACTCCGTTGTCGGCGGCGTGGCCGTGCATCTGCCACACCCGTGCGGTGTTCGTCATGCGCTGTGTCCTCCAGTCGGGCTGCCCCGGGGGGTCAGAGCAGGCGGATGTCGTCGCCCTGGTCGAGCACCATGCCCAGGGTGGCGCCGTTGTCCCACAACACGTGCACGGTGCCGGCGCTGTCGACGGCCATCACGGTGCCGTGGCTACCGGGGGTGAGGCGGGTGTGTTCGTCGGCCGTGGCGACCAGTTCGACACGATCGCCACGGCGGTAGGTTTCACTGCGGGGCACGGCTTCTCCGTTCAGGCCGGGAGATTTCGGGGTGGTCAGGCTTGGTGGACCCGGCCAGCTTCCCGTGTCGTGTCGTAGCCGACCGCGTCGGGGTGTCGGTCGGCGACCATCGTGTCAGCGCGGTCGGCGACAGCTTCCTCGGTGGCGTCGTCACTGATACCGGGCGGGAGGTCCAGGTCTTCCTCACGGACGGTCACGGTCCAGTCGCGACTCTCGCGGACCTCGACTGTCCATGCACGGTTTCCCTTGTGCGCCATGGGTTTACTCCTTGCGCCCTAGGGGCGGTCGATGCTGCCGTGGGTGGAGCCGTAGCGGATCTGCTCGGCGATGGACTCCGTCTCATCGTCGGTCGGCTCGACCGTCGTGACCAGCGACCACCGGCCGCTCGCGGCCGGCTCGTCGCCGCTCTCGTCGTCGCCGGTCTCCTCGGCGACGGCGTTGGGCTGCTGGGTGTCCTCGGGGCCGGCGACCACCACCAAGCGGTAGCCGTCGTCGGCGAGGTGCCACACGCGGCCCTCACCGTCGCCGCCCCGTCGCTCGTCGCTGGCAATGATCTCCACGGCGTTGACCGCCGCGCCGTCGGCGTCGGTCAACCCGACGCGGATGTTCACGATCCCGCCCGGCAGCTCGACGTGCAGAGTGGCGGGGCCACCCTGGTCGGGGTAGAAGCGGACGGTCTGCATGTCGGCGTATGGCCTGGGCACGGGTGCCTCCTGGATCGGTGACGAGACGGTATGCGAACAGGGAAGGCGGCTGTGTGTGAGGTGCGGCTTACTCACCGACCAGGGCGGTGATCTTGTCGAGCGTGTCGCCGACTGACCCGGAGCCGGGCACGATCTCGTGCCGCTGCTCGGATGTCCACGGCGCGGCAGCGGGCAGCCCCTCCAGGTACGGGCGCCGGCTGTCCGGGGCACTGGCCTGGCGGTGGTTGTGGCTGTAGCCGGACAGGTCCGGCTCCGGCTCGTTCGGCTGGTCACGGTGACGCGTGGCCTGGAACGCCTCCATCGCATCCGGGGTGAGCGACAGGTCCGCGAACGGCGGGACGTCGGTGTAGCGGGTGTGGTCGCACTCGCAGCACTGCGGCCGGGTGATCGGCTCGAAGGCGTTGCCCATGATCAGGTGTGCGGTCGTGAGCGCGACCTCCCGGAAGGTGTCGCGGGTGTAGCGCACGACCACTCCCCGCATCATGAACCCGGACATGATCCGCGCGTTCGGGTAGCGCTCCAGCAAGGCTTCGATCACGTCGAAGTGGGCGTGCCAGCACGCGCCGATTGCGCGGCGCATCCCGGTCGGGCCGCTGCCCGGTCCGCGCGGGTTGCCGATCGCGCCCCGCGCCCCGGCTGCCGAGTTGAGCGTACGGAGGGTGAACGTGGCGCGCGGCCCCTTACTGTTGGAGCAGTCCGACAACGACTTCACGATCACGTTGCCGTCGTAGCGGGCACGGGACACCTCGGTGACCACGGTGTCGATGTCGTAGGCGCTGATTCCGTAGACCTTCATTGCTGGCCCCTCTCGTTGTCGTGGGCGGCTTGGATACACACCGGGCGCGCATCCACCCGTTCGGGGTGGCGACGCGCCCGGTGCGTGTCCTGTGTGGTGTGGTCAGGCTTGGTCGTCCTGGATGCAGTGGTCCGACACGCAGGGCGCGTCGGTCGCCGGGTCGCAGACGCACGGTCCCAGCTCGCATGCGGCGCAGTCGTACAGGCGGCCGGGGAGGTGCGGGTAGTTCGCGTGTTCGGTCGGTGGGGTGGTCGGCTCGGTCATCGGCCGTCCTTTCCTGTCGGGGTCAGGCGTGCCGGGCCAGTACCGGCGTGCGGCGTGCGGGCAGGGGCAGGGCGTTGGGTGTGAGCGTGCGTCTGGCCGGTCGTGTGGCCTGTTCCTTGGCCGCGTCCAGGCGGGTGTCCACCCAGGCCAGTGCACCCCGGTCGAGCACGGTGCGGGCGCGGGTGACCGCGACGTAGGCCAGTCGCAGTTCTGCCGGGGGGATGGGAAGCGGCTTGCCTGACTTGTCCATCGGTTCGCGGAAGTCGCCGATGCGGACCCGGTTCCACTGGAGTCCCTTGGCCTTGTGCATGGTCGACACCACCGTGTCGGCCGTCTCGGGAGGGGAGAGGCTGTCCATCGCGCTCAGCACCACGTTCGCGCCGTGCTTGTCGATCATGCGGACGAACGCGGCCAGGTCGCCACCGGAGCCGTCCTCCTCGTCGACGTAGTCCTTGACCTGGTCCCAGGTGCGGAACAGGGTCAGCTCGGGGTGGCTGGTCGCTTTCCCGGCCTGCAATTCCTGGCAGGCTTGGGCGAGCCTGGTGATTGTCTCGCCGGTCTTTCCGGTGAGCGCGACCCGGCGCCCGGCGGCCAACGCGTCGAGTACTTCCTGTGCCGCCGCTCCGTTGGTGCGGCACAGGACGGCGTCCGGGTCGGTGCATGCGGTCACCTGGGACGGGCCGCCAGCGCCGATGATCCGCAGGTCGGTGCCGAGCAGTTCCAGCCACTTGTTCGCCTCGGTGGCGATGTCCGGGCCGAACCGGAACGACTGGGACAGGGTGAGGGTGATGTCGGCGGGCCAGTGTTCGAGCGCGTCGACCGCGCCGCGCCACTCGTTGATCGCTTGCGCGGGGTCGCCCACGGCGATGAGCTGTGCGTGGCTCTGGCGGGTGAACATGTCCGCGACCACGGGGTTGGTGTCCTGTGCCTCGTCGAGCAGGATGAAGTCGAACGGCAGGTGCGGGCGGCGCAGCGCGAACAGTTTCAGCAGGTGGTTGACGGTGATGTTGAACCGGCCGCTGCCCTGGTCGTCGGCGAGTTGGATGTCCTCCCACAGGATGCGGGCATACCGCAGTACCACCCGTGCGACCTCGGTGCGCTGACTCGGGTTGAGACCGGCCTGCCACGGCACGTCCCGCTCGCTGACCTCCTCGCGGGCCGACGTGCAGAACCGTTCCACGGCGGCGTTGGCCAGTCGGGCGATCACCCACGGCCGCACCTCGACTCCGTCCATCGGGAAGGAGATCGTCTCGGTGATGCCGAGCATCTTGGCCAACACGCGGCTCGGCTGGCGTGACCGCGACCGCCGCAGCCGCCGCCCGTACAGGCCGCTCATGGCCGTGTGAGCGAGCTTGTGGGTGGTCAGGCACTTCACGTGCGCGGGGAACCGACTGGCCGCGTCCTGCACGATGTCGCGGTTGAACGCGGTGAACAGGCCACGCCCGTCCATGAGCCGTGAGGCTTCGTCGAGCGTGCGAGTCTTGCCCGCACCGGCACCGGCGATCACCTTGACGTTTGCCCCCGTGGGCAACACGTCCATGATCCTGGCCTGCTCGTCGGTCGGCGTGAACGTGCCCATCCCTGGCCACACCCTCTCTGTAGTTGTCATCTCATGCTGGTCGGTCGGCTTGTCGTTCAGGTGACAGGGGAGACGGCGGGCAGTGCCGCGCGGTACGCGGCTTGCCCGCCGTCTCGAAACACCGAGAAGGGGAGGTCGGCGCGGCTAGCTGGTCGGCGCCTGCCGGGTGCGCTCGATCCACCGGCTGACGGTGACGATCACGTCGTGGGGCAACGCGTCGTTGACGGAGAAGGTCGCGTCGGGGCCGGTGGCGCTGAACGCCACGACGCGGCCCGGGTGGGTCTGGTGCGTGATGATCCCGGTCGCGGCCACGGGGTTGTAGACGACGAGCCAGTGCGTAGCGGTCACGGTCACCCGCTCGGACAGCCACCGCTCCACCTGGGTCATGGTGTCGGCGTCGATGGTCCACACCTCGGCGTTGCCGCCGTCCAGGCACAGACCGGGACCGGGGAAGAGAGCGCGGTACTCGTCCAGTCTCAGTAGCGTGGTCACGTGGTAGCGGGCCACGAACTGTCCGAGCGGCCCGAACCCGAACGCGCCCCCGTCGAGGTCGTCGTCGGTGGTGTCGTCGGCGTAGGTGGTGTCGTAAAACTCCACCAGGGCGATGCTGTCGTTGGTGACGCAGTTCCGGCGCCCGTAGCGCGCTCCGGTGGGCAGCAGCCGCACCGCGAACGTGCGGCCTTGGTTGTTGGTGAACGTCTGCACCTGCGTGTTCGTCGGCATGGTGCGGTCCTTCCTGCCGGGGGTGTGGTGAGGCTTGCCGGGCGGCCACCAGGGCGCACACCCGGGGTGGGTGTGCGCCCTGGGTGCCCGCCGGGTCAGGCGGGCACGACGCCGTTGGGCACGGGCGTGATCTTGAGGTGGTAGGCGCGACGCGGCCCCAGTGCCCACGTACTGTCCACCGGCTGCCCGTTGTCCGGGCGGGTGCGACCGTGCGGGTTGGTCGGGAACGACGCGAACAGCACGTAGCCGTCGGCCTGGTCCTTGGCGTTCCAGCCGACCCAGTAGTACGGGGCGGCGACCTTGCCGTCGTCGATGATCAGGATCGCCCGGTGCACCTCCCGCAGCTGGTCACCGGGCCAGAACCGGAACCACGGCTCGTACCCGTGTTTCAGGTAGCACACCCCGTACCCGCTGGCGTGGTTGCGGGCCGGGTCGTGGTTGTCCAGGGGGGTGGACCAGCGCGCCACTGTGCCGCCGTGCTCGGCGATGGCGGCGCGCACCTGTTCCAGCATGTCCTTTGTGGACTGTGTCATGCGTCGTTTTCCTTTCGTGTCAACGGTTCTGGCGTGGCGAGGCTTGCCGGTTAGCGCTGTCGGAGTCCGGTGGTGCCGTCGAGCATCCCGACGAACCGCCGCGCCTGCTCGACCACGTCCTCGGGCAGCGGCTCGGTGAGCCACGCGCGCCCGTACTGGTAGCCGGTCTCCGCGCACGGGGGAGTCAGGTCCAGGCTCGGGCGCTGCCCGCCGTACCCGTCGTCCTCGTACACGACTTCCTGGTGCGCGCACCCGGCCCGCATGGTGTTCAGGTGGCAGCGTTCCCACAGGGCGTGTAGGGCGGTCACGTCCTGTGCGGTCCAGCCGTCGGCGAGCTTGCGGGGGTCCATGCGGGTCAGCGTGTCGGTGATCTGACCACCGCCGTCGTAGTCCCACCGGTTGCTGCCCTTGTCGAAGGTGTGTCCGGTGATCGCCAGTGTCAACGGGTCGGTGATCTCCTCGTGCTCGACCGTGGTGGCGGGGTGATCCTCGCGGCGCAGTTCGATGTGCACGTACACCGCGTCGCCGTCCACCGTGCGTCCGAGATAGCCCTCACCGTGTAGTTCGACCTGTCCCATGCCCATGCCGGTTGTCCTCTCGTGACCTGTGTGTGCCGTCCGTGTGGGGTGGTGCGGGTGCGGCGAAGCGTGCCGCCACACCCGCACCGCCCGTGTTTCGATAGGGCTAGATGTCCTGTACCGACTGCCAGTCGCACTCGGCGCACAACCAGATGTCGACCCGGCAGAAACACTCCGGGTCGTCGCATCCGTAGGCGTCGCACATCGCCTCGGCGAACGGGTCAGGCCCGTACCACTCGCCGACCGCGCCGCACCCGCACTCGCCCTGCTCGTCCACCTGCCTACCTCCCGTGCGCGAACCTGCGTTGCGTTCGCGGCGTCGCTCACGGGGGTGAGGCTGTGCGGGCGGGGTGACCTGACCGCCCGGGGTGGCGAGGCTTGCCCCGCCACCCCGGGTTGATCACTCGGCGAGGATCGCGGCGATTCGCCGGCCCTTGTCAATGGGCAGGGAGCGGATCGTCACCTCGGACACCTGCGTGCCGGTGTGGTTGATCCGCCAGCGGCTGTAGCCGTCGCCCTCTGCGGGGTAGTGGTCGATGTTGGAGGACGTGTCGTAGTCGTTCTCGGCACCCACCCGCGCGCCGGGCAGCATCGCGGCCAACTCGTCGCGCACCACGTGGCGGGCGGCCCGGTTGGTCTCGAACTCGGCGATCCGGGTCCGGATCTTGGCCATCTCGGCGGCCACGGGCGGCACCAGCTTGCGGCTGATGTCACGGGCGATGGCGTCGGCCGGGCGAGTGCCGGTCACGCCGATCATGTGCCGCTCGACCCCGTAGACGATCTTGTCGGCGCCCTGCGGGTAGCTTCCGCTGATCTCGACCTTGCCCAGCTTGCGGCCGGGGTAGAGGGAGACGTTGTCTACGTCGCGCACGAACAGCCGCACGTCCTCGGGGCCGTCCAGGTGGCAGCCGTGGCTCATGCCCGTGGCGGGGTCCACGCTCCATCCGTCACCCAGTTCCGCGGCCACGGCCACGGCGAGTCGAGCGATCTCGGATTCGGGGCGATAGTCGGTCATGTCAGTACCTCCGGTGTGTGTGCGGGTGTGTGTGGGTACAGCTGGTGGTGTGCCCCCGCATCTGGGTCGGGGGCACACCACCAGTCGGTCAGGTGTTGTGCGTGTCGCTGACGGCCGGTGCGGGCTGCTTCACCAGCGCCAGTGACCCGCCGGTGAAGTAGGAGGCGGACGTGCCGCCCACGACGTCGCCCCACGAGTAGCCGAACGCGTCCTCATCGGTGCGCAGGTCTTCCCGGTCCACGATCAGCGTGCCGTGGAACGGCTCGTCTCCGCACCAGCCGGAGCCGGTGAACGGGCTTCCGAACCACACGTGCGGGTTGCGCAGCTCCACCTTCCCCTCGCTCGGCAGGGCCACGATGTCGGCGAGGTCGACTCCGAGCATCGCGTACCCCATGACCACGGTGAACTCGGGGGAGGCGTTGTCGACGACCTCGGCGGCCGTGGTCAGGTTGTGCTCGGTGTGCTCGAATCCGAGCAGGTCCAGGAACGCCTCGTAGGTGATGGGGGTGAAGCTCAGCCCCGCGTCCTCGCTCATGGCGGGGATGCCCACCCGCAGCAGCACCGCGCCGTGGCCCTTGACCATGTCGTCGAACCACGTCGAGGTGTCGCGGTCATGCACGGCGTCCACGGCGGAGCCGCGCTCGTCGCTGTAGGGCCACTCGTTGTCGATCAGGTCGGAGTAGTCCGCGTCGACGTCCGCGTCGACGTCGTCGGTGCTGTCCTCGCGTTCCCACCGGAGCACAATCTCCCGTGCCAGTTCGTCCACCACGGCGTGTGCGGCGTCGCGGGCGATGTCCTGTGCCCACCCCTCCAGGCTCTCCCCGCCCTTGGTGGTCCACGGCTCCCCGTCCTGCACCAGGGCGGCTACCAGGTCCTTGGGTAGCTCACCCTCGGCGTGCACGAGGGTGTAGGCGCGGTCCAGCTCGTCGATGACGGCCGCGCTCAACGTCGTGATGGTCCGGTCCGGGGTGTGCGTGTTCGACATGGTCACTCCTGATCAGCGTGGGTGTGCGGGGGTGGTGAGGCTTGCGGGACGTCGGTCAGGTGGGCAGCGGGACCGTGGTGATCTCCCCGACGAACTCGCCGATGGGGTCGTCGGGGCCGGTGTGCCGATACCAGCCGGTCCACCGGTAGCAGGTGCCCGGCTCGGTGCGCTGCTCACACAGCCACGCGTGTACGTGCTGGTGGAACCACGGGCCGTAGCCGGCCGTGTCGTTGTCGAACGCGACAGTCAAGATCATCTGGTCACTGCCGTACGCGCCACCCGCGAACACGATCACACCCGTGTGCGTGACGTTCGGAGCGCAACGCAGGTGCCCCCACGTGTCCCGCATGACTTCCTCACGGTCCGGGCCACCAACAACCAGCTCAATCACGGGAACCTCCCAAGGGTGTGACGCGGGGTGTGCTCACCCGTCCAGCGGTAGGCGGGACCGCTGGACGGGTGAGCAGGCTTGCCGGCGGCTAGAACGACTTCCACGTGCCGTCGGGCTGCTCGTACTGGATCTCGATCGCACCGGAGTCGGGCTGTGCGAAGTCGTACAGCGGGCCACCTTCCGCGTCGCAGTCGACCTCGTCGGCCCGCGCCGGGTCCACATCGGACACGTCCAGGTAGCGGCCCTCGTGACTGACCCGCTCGTCCTGCGGGTGCCCGTCGTAGTCCACGTCGTAGAGCGTGCGCCAGTGGCGCCCCTCACCCGCTGCCAGCCGGGCCACCAGGTCGGCGGGCGCGTCGTGCGGGCCGGTCGTGCCGTTGCTGGACCATTCCGGGTCGGTCTGCTCGACCACCTTGTCGTCCTCGTCGAGGGTCTTGGTGCTATCGACGATCCAGGCGTAGGTGCTGGTCGGCACGACCATGTAGGTGGTCGTGTGGATCAGCGCACCGTCCCCGTCGCGCCACTCCACGGTCACCGACGTGTCGGTCAGCGCGGTGACGGTGTGGTGCGGGGAGAGCCTCACCGTGGACTCGTCCAGGGTGAACGTGTCCGCGCCCTTGCGGGCGAGGGTGCGCGGGCCGGGCTCCCAGCGGCGCCCGCCCGGGGCGGTCTGCACCGTCTCGAAGACGCGCCCGATGTGGCTGTCCAGGAACCGCAGTGCGGCGGCCTTGCTCGGCTTGCTGGTCATGTCGCGTACCTCTTTCGTGCTCGGCGGGTGGGAGGTCAGATGTTGCGGGCGTTGCGGCGGATCATGCGTGAGGAGTCTTCCGGGGACACGCGGTCAGCGACCAGGAACGTCAGCGTGCGCTTGCCGCGCGTGATGACCAGGTGCAGGGTGTCGCGGTGCAGGTCGTAGTCCCGCGTGATGCCCTCGTTGATGTCGGCGGTCCACTTGAGTGCCAGCCGGTCACCCGCCTTGAGCAGGCTTGCCAGCGTCGCCCACGTGCCGGTGCTACGGCCACCCACACCCGGCTCGTAGCAGGACAGGCGCGGGTTCTGCTCGATGTCCCACCAGCGGCGCCCCGCGTCGTCGACCGTGTAGCCGTAGACGGTGCTGGTGGCGAGGATCTCGCGTTCCCGGTCGTCGCGGTAGGTGTCCTCGGTGCGGTCGAACAGATGCTGCTCACGCTTGGTGTAGAGCCGGGGCATCCCCATCATGCCGCCGGACAGCTCGGCACGCAGGAAGGTGCGGCCCTCGTGGTAGTAGAACCGCACCGTGTCGCACAGCCGCAACGCGGCCACGTCCTCGCTGGTCAGCGTGCTAACCGGCGTGCCGGTCTCGGTGGTCTCGGTGGTCTCGGTGCTGGTGGTGGCCATGGGGGTCCGCCTCTCGTCGCGGGTGTGTGGATCGGCTTGGTTGCTACTCGGCTACCGCGCGGGCCGCTCGTAGCCGGCGGGAATGTCGGCGCGGGTGACGATCTCGTGGTGGGTGTAGTTGCCCTTGGCGTAGCGCGGGGACCACGCGCCCCCGGTGAACTCGTAGGTGGCCCCGCTGATGTCCACCGACTCCACCCGACGCATGCAACAGAACCCCTGCCCCGGGGGCGCGGACAGCACCCGATAGGCGTAGTCGCGGGCGGCTTCCACGGTGTTGGCGTTGGCGTAGTGGTTGCCGCCGTGCAGGGGGTATCCGTTGGCCCCGCACGGTTGCATGAGGAATGACACCTTCATGTCCCCGGCCTGAACCTGCGGGCGGTCCTCGTGGCTGGTGCTCATGGCTGGTGCTCCCCTTTCCGAGAGGTGTGGCGAGGCTTGCACTCAGGTGCGGACGACAAGTTTTTGCCGCACGATCCGTGCCCCGCCCGGCCCCCGACCGGGCAGCGGGCACGGACCGGGTCACGCATGGCAACCCCTCGCGCGGGGCAAGACGGCTTACGGGTGGGGTGTCGGGTGCGTTACCGCTCCCACGTGATGACCTCGCGCCCGTGGCGCGGGTGGGTGACATCGGCGCACTGGTCGTCGCACAGGTGCGTGACCTTGGTCAGGCGCGGCCACTGGGTGGTCGCGAGGCTGGTCACATACTCACGCAACGGCCCGTCGGTCTGCCCACGGGCGCACGCACGGCAGATCGACTCGCCGGTCTCCCGTACCCGACGCGTCGCCGGTTGGTCGCAGTACTCGCAGGTCGGTTGCGCGGCCACCCACTGCACCGCGCGTGCCGGGGCCAACTCCACGTTCAAGATCAACTCGACTGCGGCCGTGCCGTTCTGTGCGGCCGTGAGGAACGTGGTGGTGCCCCGGTCGTGGCGCACCCGCACCGCGTATTGCGTGAACAGCAGCGGGGGCAGCGAGTCGGGCACAGGGTCGGAAACGGTGTCGGACACGGGTTCTCCTGGTGGTTGTGGCGAGGCTTGGACGTGCGGGTGGGTGGGTGCCGACTGGACACGGCGCGGGCACGCGGATGCACCCCATCGACTCATGGTTTCCGCGTGCCCGGCCGTGAGCCGTTCGGTCTCCGCTACCGCATAGGCATCCCGTTCCTTCCTGTGATCCCCCGGGACAAGCTTGTGGCGTGCGAGCGCGGCCGTGGGCGCATGGCTTCCGCCCCGGGGCGTCTACATCCCGGCGGCGTCCTCGTCCGGCTCGTCGTCCGGCTCGTCGTCGGTGCCCTCGTGCTCGGTTTCCGCGCGGTCGGCGTTGTCCACCAGGTGGGACACGAGCAGGTCCGCACCGTGGATGTAGACCTCGTCCAGCACGTACCCGACCACGTCCATCAGCCGCCCGGAGGTGGCGTCGTGGCGGTCGGGCATCTCGGCGAGGTCGTAGTCTTGCGCGGCTTGGACCCGCGCGAGTTGGACCAGCCGCGCGCCGTCGTAGGTCTCCACGATGTTCGCGTCTTCCATCACCTTGTCCCCGGTGAGGTAGCCGTCCCGGTCCCCGTCCGGCGTGAGCGCGGCACGTACCGCCTCGCGTACCTCGTCCATCATCGGGTCGAAGTGCTCCCCGCCGGTCACGCGTAGCTCGGTGATCCGGTTGATCTCGCTGGGAGTGAGCGCGGCCAGGGCTGCGAGCATGTGCGCGGTGCGGTCGAATTCGGTCATGGGGTGTGTGATCCCGTCTCGGGTGTGGTCAGGCTTGGTGCGTGCGCGGGCGTGGTCAGGCTTGCGTGCGCGGGCCGGGCAGGGGAGCGCCCGGCCCGCGCGGCGCGGCTTAGGGCCGGTGGTAGACGGGGGCCATGACCGCCGTGTCGCAGTCCCGGCCGCTGGTGTCACAGCCGATCGCGATCTCTGCCACGGTGGGCAGCTCCAGCACGTACCCGTTCGAGTCGCGCTCCCCGGCCCGCACCCGCACGGACCCGTTGGGGTGCAGATCCACGATCCGCCCGTCGTCCAGCGTCACACTCAGGTTGTGGACGGTCATGTCGCCACGGATGGTGAATGCCATGAGGCTTACCCTCTTTCTTGTCCTGGTGGTACACGGCTTGTGGTTGGCGCGGTGCAGGTCACCACTCGCGTCGGTCGTGCACCCGTACCGCGACGATGTGCCCGACGACGTCCGTCCACCGACTGTCAGGGCTGGCAGCGAAGTTCCCGCCATCCATCCACCCGCCTCGCGCGTCCGGTAGGCCGGTCGCGGCGTCCCCGGGCGTGAGGTAGCGGTCCCCGTCCGGGCGGATCACCAGCCACACGGGCGGCGCGTCGTCGGTGGGTAGCCGGTGTCGGGCGTCGCGCGGCACCGGACCCACGTCCGGCTTGTCGCGGCTGCCCTCCCGGTACGTCACGACGCCCACCACGGTCACCGTGTCGTGCCGGCCGGTGATACCGCCTCGCGTGCAGTCTCCGTAGCTACCGGACGCGTGCCGGTACACGTCGAGCACCAGCCCGCGCCCGACCCTGCCGTCCTCGTTCGTGGCCATGTCCTTATGCCCCTTTCCGCCGTGGCGTGCGACTTGCCGGATGTGGTCAGGCTTTCCGGATGGCGCGGAACTCGCCTGTCTTGTACGCCTGCACCAGTTTCGAGACCGGCCAGAACTGGTCACCGATCCCGCCAAGGTCGAGGGTCACCCGCAGGTAGCCGTCCCGGATGTCCTCGCGGCCAGTGGGCAGGCTTGCGTTCTCGTCGGTGACGACGTGCCGCGCCACCCCGTACCGCGCGGCCGACGCGTCCCCGCCCGGAACCCACGCCACCCGCGCTCCATCCATCGCGGCGAAGACGACCGCTGCCAGGGCCAACACGTCGGAGGCAATCAACGGCGGCCGGGTGTCTGTGGTCGGGCTTGCGTTCTCGTTCACCGGGCAGTTCCTTTCGGTTGCCACACCCGGGGGCACCCGTGCGGGTGCCCCCGGGTGTGGTCAGGCTTGGGTGACCTTGCGGACGCACGGCCGGGGCACCACCCGACGCGGGTGGTGCCCCGGCCGACCTCGTCGGAAGTTAGGCCGTGACCTTGGGTTTGCCGTTGACGAGTGCCACGCTGGCAAACCAGATCCGGGATGTCTTCGGGTTGGGACCCGCGATCTGGAAGGTTTCCCCGGCGGGGATCTCACTCGCCCGATAGACGGGCGGGCCGGTGTGGACGATGTCGAACACGTCAATCATCACGTCACCCGGCGACTCCGCAAGCAGCTTTTTCAGTGCCGTCTTGCTTTTGATCCGGTGCTTTCCGTCGAACTCCTTGGTGACCTTGTCGACCGCGTCGAGCAGGTACGCACCAGAGCTGTGGTAGGTCATATCGGTTGATCTCCTGTCGTGAGTGATGGGTGGAACGGTTACCGCGTGCGGCTTGCCCGGATGTGTGGTCAGGCTTGGGTGTCGGCCAGGTCAGGGGATGCCGGCGCGGTAGGCCGCGCGTGCCTCGGTGAACGCGTCGCGGTACCGGTCCGCGACCGGGGCGAACCGGTCGGGCACGGGCACCAGGTCGGGCACGGGCACCCCGGTGAGCGCGGCGCGATACTCCGCCGCGTACCCGGCCGTGCCCCCGGCCTGCATCGCGTGGAAATGCAAGATCACGATTTCCGCCACCGTGCGGCCAAGCTGCTCACCCGCCCGTGTGGCGGCGGACTGGTCGGGGGTGGTCACGGTGTCGGACATGGCGTGTACTCCTCGCAGCGTGGCTATCAGGGGCAGGAACGGGCAACCTGTACAGGTCGCCCGTTCCTGCCGGGAGGCTTGGACCGGTCGGGCGACGGTCACACAGAACGTGTCCGTTAGAGCCACATGACCCCGGACCCCTCGTGGCTGATCCAGGTCGGGTCTACCGGCACGTTCGAGTCGTCAAGCATGGCGGGTGATCCTTTCGAGGTGAAGCTTTCAGGGCCGGGAGGTGGCGCCGCCTCCTCACGGGTTGTGGTCAGGCTTGCCGCGTGCTCTCACGGTGGACGGGGGCGAGGCGTGCCCCCTGCCCACCGTGGTGAGGCTTGGCCGCCGGTCAGTAGCAGGCGTCACCATGCGGGGTGTCGATGATCTTGCGTCGCGTGTTGCCCCACCGGTCCCGCTCCGTGGCTTCCACGGAGTTGTCCATGTAGAGCACGCGACTGTTCGGCACTTCCTGCCATGCGGGCAACACCTCGGTGAGGTAGTGCACGAACGCGCGGTAGCGGTCCTGCACCCGCATCATCGCGTCCAGCTCGTCCGCGCCGAGCTTGTGCCAGCGCAGCCACCCATCCGCCACGTACACCGAGTAGCCCAACGGCTTACCGGCACGGTCACGCGAACCGAGATAGAAGCTGCCCGGCTTGCGCATGTGCCCGGACTGCCCGACCGTGGCCGCAAGGTGGCGCAGCAACGCCCCGGGCGTACGGAACGTGGCGGCCACGCGGCCCTCGGTGGGCGTGGCGTCGTGGTCGGGCCAACGGGGGGCCAGGGTGACGGTCATCGCGAGATCTCCTCACAGAGTCGGGTGTGCAGACGGGTTGTGGTCAGGCTTGGCCGTGTGTTCTCGGCGCGACGGACAGGGACCGCGCGGCTTGCGCGCGGCCCCTGTCGACCACCGGAGACCACACGGGTCAGACGGTCACCAGGCTTGCCCGCTCCGCGTGCGCGGCGCCCCGCGCGGCTTCCACGGCCCGCAGGTGGCGGGTGACCTGCCCCTGTGCGGACGCACGGCTCTTGTACGTGGGGCCGTCGTCCTTGTTCCACCCGCAGGTGCAGTCCGCCCACCACGCGGTGCCCTCACCGATGATCTCGTGGTAGTGCGGCTTGATGTCCGCGTGGCAGTTCTCGCACGTGTCCGGCCACGTGCCGCGCGACTGGCGCTGCGCGGTGTCCCCGCCCGGCTGCCCGTAGGCGACCGTGCGGCAGTTCGGGCAGGCGACCGACCACTTGTCGTGATAGGCCATCCACTCGGCGTCACAGCGCGCCAGGTCGAACGCGAGTCCGAGCCGGTCGAACACCACGCGCACCACGCCCACGCTCTCACCGTCGGACGCGCCGAACAGCATCCACGCGGACGACAGGGGCAGCTCCGCGTGGTAAGCGACCTCGATGGCACCGCCGTAGGGGACTTCCCCGCCGTGGTCACACAGCGCGTCCCGCAACGCGTCGTTGATCGCGTCGCGTTCTGCGCTGGTCAGGTCGGCGTCGCAGACGTACCGGAACCGCGCGGCTTCCGTCCGGTCCCGGTCCACCTTGGCCGCCAACCGGGCGAACCGGGTGCGGTAGGCCGTGGCACGCGCGGCCCGGGTGGTGCGGTTGTTGGACTTGCGGACGGTGGTGGTGCGCATGGTCAAACTCCCTTTCGTTTCACACGGTCAGATGATGACTAGCAGGAGACGACTTAGGGGCACCGTCAGGCTTGGGCGTCACAAGGCTTGACATTGCCGCCAATGGTTTTTGTCAAAGGTCCCGCCCGCGCCCCCCGCGCCCCCCGCGCCCCCGCGCGCCCCGCGCCCGCGCGGGCGCGCGAAGCAGAACCCGAAGCAGAACCCGAAGCAGAACCCGAAGCAGAACCCGAAGCAGAACCCGAAGCAGAACCCGAAGCAGAACCCGAAGCAGAACCCGAAGCAGAACCCGAAGTTGGGCGCGGGTGCGGGGTGACCGGTGCCCCCCGGGGGCACCCGCGCCCGGGGGGCGCGCAACTGTCATCGGAATGACGACCCGGACAGCTCGCTCATCTGTTCTCGCCCGTCCACATAGATAGCCGCCAACCGCCCCGTGGGGTCAAAGAGAACTAGCCGTCTCCCGGAGTCGGGCGACACGTAGCGGGTGCCGATGCAAGCCCTATGGGCGTCGATTCCGGATGAGTGAGTGGATACCTGTTCGCGGGTGTCCCACACAGTCCAGCGGCTCATTTGGGGTGTCCTCTCAGGGGATGCGCGGCCGGACAGCGGGCACGCGGGGGACACGGGCACCGGTCATGTGGTGCCCGTGCCCGACGTGCTAGTCCAGCCCCGGCAACGTGCCGTAGTCGCGCCACTGCCGGAACGCCTCGCGAATTGCCATGCGGCTACTTGCGTTGCGCCGCACGTACTCCGTCCACGCGAACGCCCACCCGTCCGGCACCGTGAGCGGCGTGACGCCCTGCTCACGGCACGTGTCGTAGTAGGACCACTCGTAGGCACTCGCGTTCGCGAACGCGACGTTCTCCCCGTGCGTGCCCGGTCCCGCATACCGGAACGGGTTGAGCGCCGCCGCCGTGGCACGCGCCTTTACGGATGTGAGCTGAACGAACATGGTCAGGCTCCGATCAGGTGATGGCTGGTGGATGGTTGGTGGTTGGTGGGACCGGTCGCGCCACGTAGGCAGCGACCGGCCCCCGACTAGAGCGGCTTACGGCTCGTACAGGTGCAGATCCTCACGTGCCACGGCCAACGCGTACCCGCCATCGACCCGCAGGCCCTTAGCGTGCGTGAGCGCGTCGCCGTAGGCGTCGGAGTCACCGACGATGCGGTCGGCCGTCGGCTGGTCCGTGACGTACGTGCCACCGGGCATGATCGTTCGCAGGACAACGTAGGCGCGCATCGGGTATAGCTCCGTTCGGTCGGTTGGTTGACAGGGACCGGCCACGTCCCGTGGACATGACCGGCCCCTGCCTGCCTTGGGTGGCGCGGCTAGACCAGCGCGCCCGCCTGCCGGTACAGGCGCGGTGTGACCTGCGCGAGGACAGCCCCCGGCATGTCCCCGTCCGCGCACCCGGTCTCACTCACCAGCGTCCCCCGCACGTTGGCGCCGTTGGCCTCACGCACCCACACCTGTACGCGGGTGAACCCCCGCGCGTCCGCCGCGCACACCGTGCCCGGGGGCGCGGCTTCCGGGGTGATCGTCACCGCGAACCGTCGCCCGTAGGGCAGCGGGGTGTAGAGGTCACACGGTCCCGGTACGAGGTACCGCGCGTCGGCCGGGGGGTAGAGACCGTTTACGCCCATGGTGCAGGGGTTGAAACACGGCTCATCCTCCGCGCACTTGCGGCCCTTGCCCGACACCGGGGACGGCTTGACGTGGCTTGCCGTGCCCGCGCTCACGGTGTCCGACACACGGCTCCCCGCGTCATCCCCGTACACGACCAGTCCGACCAGCGCCGCCGCCACCGTGGCGACCACGGCCACCGGAACGGGCACGCGTCCGTAGCGCGCCCATGCCGCCACGTCCACGAACCTCCGTGCGAGTTTGATCATCGTCCTGCCTCCCTTGCCTCCGAACGGTCCCGACACTTAGGGGCACGGACGCGCCGCGCCGTGCGGCTTGCCCGTGCCCCCTACGTGAGCGGACCGGTCAGGCGTTCGCGCCTGCCTTGACCGTGGCGCGCTTCCTGGTCGCACGGGTGGCCGTGGCCGTGGCCGGGGCCGGGGTCGCGGTGTCCGCCGCGCGGGTGGTCGCCGTGCCCGTGCTCGTGGCAGGCTTGCGGGTCCGCCTACGCGGCTCCGACGCCATCCCCACGATTCGGTTCAGCGCGTCCCGGAACGGGTCCTTTGCCAGCGCGTACGCAGGGTTCAGCGCCACCGCAACCCCGGCCACGTGCAGGACACCGCTGGTCAACTCCGTTTCGAACGGCTCACCCACGTGGACCAGGTCGGCCCCGGAGAACCGGTTCACGGCCGACGCGACACCGATCCCGCCATCCTGCGACTTGTGGCCCGCCACGGTACGGCCGTTCACGTTCGAAACGATCGGGTACACCATCATGTCGATCACTCCCTAATCTCTGGGTTTCAGTCGAGCACCGCGCGACGCGGGCAAGCCACCTTGTCCGACTTGCCCGCGTCTCACGGAATCCGACCGCTACGCCACCTTGCGAACGGCGACCTTGGTTCCGTCCTGCACGTTCACGAACCACGCGCACCCGGCTACGCGCGCCATGTCCCGCGCTAGCGCGTAGTTCAGTACCACCGCGCACACGTTCAGCGTCACCACACCGGTACGCCGGTCCCGCGACGCAACCAACAGGTTGTTGGGCTTGGAAAGGAGATCGATGTTGTCTCGGACGTACTCCATCACGTCGTAACCGGTGACCCCCGACAGTGTCCGGCCACCCTTCACATAGGTGCCGACCACGCGGTCCCGGTCGTTGCGTACCGGTGCCGCGTAACCCGTCCGACGCTCGTAACCTTGCGTCACCGACAACGCGAAACCCGTGGTGTTCGCCAGACTCGCGAGGCTTTCCAACCGCTCCGTGCTGATCAGCCCATCCGGACGCACCAGCGCACCCGGTACCCGCACCACACCGCGTCCCGTGCGCGCGGTCGCCCCGAAGTCGTCACCCTTGCGCGAGAGGATGACCTGTTGCCGCGCCGCTTTCGCGCGCATTCTGTTCGCTTTCGTGGTGTTCATCCCGGCCGTGTCGCCGGTTGCAAGCACGCTTTCGAAGTCAAGATCCATCGTGTCGGTCATGCCATAGCCCGCTTTCGTGTCTCGCCTAAGGTGGTGTGTCCCGTGTCCGGCGGCCACCGGGCAGGCCCCCCGCACGAACGCGTGCGGGTGCCGTGCCCGGGACCGTCACCACACGGCACGGATCTAGATCAGTTCGATTCCGGCCGTGGTCTCCGCGATGCTGCTAGCCCATGACCACGCGCGGTCACGTCGCTCACAGTCGCACGCGTCGCCCGCGTATCCCCGGTGTCCGTCGCCATCGTCGTCACACACGGACTCGCTCAACGCGTAGTCGGTGAGGGATTCGAACAGGGCGGCCGACCACTCCGCGTTGAGGAAGAACGCACCGGACCACGAGAACACGGTCCATGCGATTCGCTCGTGTCCGGCTTCCCGTAGCGCGTGGTCTGCGGTCACCGTGTCCGACCAATTGGTTTCCCCGTAGTACACGGCGCCCGGGTCCGTGTTCTCGTGGTCGATCATGGCCGTGAGCACGCGCGCCACCGCGTCATCCGTGCCGAACGTCATCGCAACCAGTTCCGGAGCGTCCGGGATGATCATGGTCATTTCGCTGTCTCCCTTGATTGTGTGTGTGTCAGTCATCCGAACAGACCAGCCGCGAACGGGGCCGTGTGCTTGCAGAGCAGCACGAATGAGAGCGACAACGTGACCCATTTCGCTGTCTTTGTGAGTAGCTCGCTACCGAACCTGCGGAGCGTGTCAGTCATCGGTGACCAGAATTTCGGACAGCTCTAGCAGCTCCACCAGCGTGCGAGCCCATTCGGCGGCTTGCTTGTCCTTACCGCATTCCTTGTAAGCGATTGCCTTAGCGAGTGCCCTACTGATTTCCGATCGGTTGAGCGGCATTAGTTACCTCCGAATTGGGGTGTAGCGGTGTGTCGTGTTGTGACGTGCCCGGGAGTTGAACCCGTTTGCTTGTGTCTGTTCACAAGCCACCCGTGTTGCCTTAGGCGAGTGAGAACCCTTATCGGCCAGACCAGAAACCTAGGTCGTGTGACCTACCTCTGAGAATCGCCTTACGAATCCGCTTAGCCGTGAGGCTGGTGTAGATGGGTGAGGCGCCATGCCTAGTGGCACGTCGACCGTTTCCCGCTGTCACCGGGAAACTATGCGCACCGTGTTCAGAGCGTCCTACTCGCCGTACCCCGTGAGGAATCCTGATCATGTGCCTACCCGATATCCCCGTGCGGCTATGTCGCATGGGCTTACGGGACTGCTAGGCGTCGCGGGTCCTACAGACGGACCCGGTCAAGACATGCCGGTTTTCGGTGACCTTAAGTAACAGTGCGCGCTATGGAATTTTCAAAGACCGATGCATAGCGTCTCGCCTGGACAACATGCGGGTTGACACTAGGGCGGTTTCCCAACACACCTAGACACACGTTCTCTCATGCGATGGGCACCGTTATCGGGTTGGGCTTAATTGCGCACTGCCGACCTAGCCCCGCACGCGGGGTAGGTATCGACGTGCACCGGATACCGCTAGCTGAACCCGTGACATAGCCACGGGTTGCCGTACGCGGTACCCCCTTTGATCAGCCGCACCGATCGCAGAGAGCGCGAAACGCTATGTAGTTCGCAAGGAACGTGCCCGCCTGGCGGGACTGGTTGCTCTGTGGGCCGGTCCCCCCTGGTCCGGTCCATCCCGCGAAGTGCGGGTGACTCTCCCGTTGGGTTCCAACCCCCCCGTTCCGGTCTCCCGGTGCGGGGTGTTCCGCCTAGTCCGTGTTGGCACCGGGTGGAACACGACGAACAGTAGCCCCTCTCAACTGTTCGGCCGGGTTCAGCCGTAAACCGGCACTGACCAGCGGAAACAAGCCCGATGGTGATCAGCCTGCATATATGCCGATCGCAGCATATACGCAGGTCAAGGGCAGTATTGGCCAAGATCGAATCCGGCACTCATGTTTCCGTGTGACGTGGGCCACATTTGATATATCCGCAGGTCAGACCTGGTGGGAACCGCGACACGCCGAGAGGCGACACGCCGAGCGGCGAGCTGCGAAACACCGTCCACAAAGGACAGGGTGCGAACGGTCGAGCTCCGATCGATACCCCCCGTGGGTACAGCGTGATACCCGACCCGGGGTACCGGGGACGTCGTCCACAAAGGACACCGTCCGTCCTTACCGACTGGACCCGATGGACAATCGCACTGTCCACATGAGACCGACGACGACCGTCCACTCGGACCAGCCACAACGGACAGTGCACAGGGGACGGACGACACCACCGCTGACCAGCGCAAACCGAACGCGACCAACCCAACCGGGCCAGGCGTCCCGTATGGACAGTCCACACGGGACGCCTCTGACCAGCGCGAACGGGAAATAAAAACGGAATTTCGAACACGCGTTCGCCAGGTGCCGCTTAGGGCCTCTGAAAATTTGTGGGTAGAGTACCAAAGATCCGAACAGTTGACGTGTGCTACCATTTGGTCATGGCCAGGACTGACAGCAAGGAGCTCACCGCCGCCAGGCGCCGCCAGGCCGCCCTGCGCACCCACTACCGCGAATTCCTGGTCACCCGGGACGGAAGGCGGTACAACCCGCTGCTCGATGACGTCAACCATCCAGACAACGCCCGGCACTGGGCTCACGGCTCGCCGGAGGGTTACCACCAGGCGGGGTGCCAGTGTGCCCCGTGCGACGAGGCGGGCCGTAAGGAGAACCAGCGCAAGACCGAGGCGCGGATCGCGAAGCGCCGCGACGCACACCGCGCTGTGGCAAGTGAGGTGCTTGCCGCCCGGTTCCCAGGTCTGTCGAGCGAAGAGGTCACGGAGGCTGCGGCGAAGGTCGTCGCTGTCGGCGAGGTGACGAACAGGACCCAGGTCAGAATCAACTACGGTTTTACGGGGGTCGTCCTCGCCCTCGACAACTGGGCCCTTCGCGGGGGCCACGACATCGACGCCGACACCGTCGGCGCCCTGGCCGAAGATCTCATTGAGAGGATGAGCTCGTGACCACTCCCAAGGCCGCCAGTCCGGCGTCGGCGATAGTGGGCCTGATCATCCTGGTGGTGTGCGCGATCGTCGTCCTCGGTCAGGGCAGCGGTGATGTACCTCCGCAGGCACCGAACCAGCTACCCCCTGCTGCGACCACCGAGCGATCGTGGGACGAGATGGCTGAGCCGCTCCCACCGCCGATCAGTGTGCCCCCGGCTACCACCACCGGTTCGGTCTCGACCTCGTCCACGCCGCCTCCGGTAGCTGTCGAGCTGGAGCCCGAGGTCGAGCCGGAACGTGAGGACGACCACCATCCAGCGCCGACCAGCGATGAGGCGGACCCTAAGGACGACACGGGCAATGATCGCGATGGCGGCGACAGTTTCCACTGGTGGAGGTGGCTTAGCTGATGACACGTCTGACCGAGCGCCGCGCAGATCTTGGCAGCAGAATCGATCCTGCCGACTGGGTGGCTCCTGCGGTCGCGGGGATGGACGGCCAGACCGATAACACGGACCTCGCCGAAGTGGTGGCCAACTTGAGGGAAGCCGTCGAAACCATCCAGGAGCGGCAGGCCAATGCAGACCGGCTGCCGACGGTGTCGGTGTCCACCCACCTGGAAAGAGACAGCCAGTGAGCAAGCACCGGAGCACTCTCAAGCCGCTGACTTTCCTGGACCGGTTGTGGTATCGCCGCATCGGCATCACGCCTCCGTTGAGCAGCACTCTGGACGGCGGCAGGTGGGCGCGACTGGTGCCGTACAGGCTCCGTCGCTTCCACCAGGCGTACGCCGCCTCGCACGGCTACTTCTGGATTCCCTGCCCACTGTGTGACCGTCCGTTCGGCGGACACGAGTGGGCGGGCCAAGTGCCCGACCCCACCCGATCCCCAAACGGATTCAAGGGGATCTGCAGCTCTTGCACTCGCGCCCGATCCGCCCGCGAGGTGTCGACATGACCGGGTCTTCTCAGGCTCAACCCGACCTGCTTGCCGAACGTCTCGCGGCCGCGCTGGCGCTGGCGCTCTACGACGCCCACCCCGCCTACGGCAGCACGGCTGGCTGGCGCGGCGGGGTGGGCGGACAGGCCATCACCCAGGGCTGCGCGTTCCTTGACCCGCCCCCCGGACTGGAGTTCACGCAGTACGACCTCTTGTCGAAGCCGCTACGTGAGTTCCTCGATGCGCACCCGTTTGACCTGGAGAAGGCCAGGGCGGACCTGCGCGCAGAGCTACAAGGAGAACTGCCGTGACTGGGTGTTCTCAGGTACAAGACGGACCGACGCCCGCGGCTACACCAGACCAGTGGGCGGAGCACTTCTCCCGCGCACTCGACGACCCCGAAACGGACGCGCGGCTACGGGTGGCGCTGCAACTGCACCTCAGCGCAACTCCGAATCCCGACACGCAGGACGCCTGCCTCGCAGGTCTGGACCTGCTCCGCCGCTGGCAGCGCGCCAAGCAGGTCGGCGGGTTCGAAGCGGACATCCTGTTGAGCGACTACCGACCGATCCGGCCGTACGCCCGCAGCATCGGCGTCGCCCTTGGCGAGCAGCTTGCGCAAGAGGAGGCCCGCCGTGGATGACCGGGACATCCCCGCACAGGCGGACGTGGACGACGAGCTGGACCTGGACGACGAGGAGGTTGCCGCCGCCGTCCAGCGGACGCGGGACGACGAAGCGCGCCGAATCCTGGCAGACCCCGGGGGGCACCTGGCCGACCGGATCGTTGAGGTAGCACGCGTGGTCCGTGGCGAAGGTCTTCTGACCACCACACCTGGGCACGTGTTGCGGCTGGAGAAGGCGGTAGACCAGATCCTCGCCCTAGCTGAAGAGGTTCGAGCGAGAGGCGGCAGTCGTGGCTGACGAGGTTGTTCGGGACCTGCCCCCGGAGGACTGGCAGCAGCAACTCGCCGAAGTCATCTCGTTCGGCCGGTTCGACACTGTCCTCCAGGTCATCGACGGGTGGAGACCACAACCGCCCGTTAACTTCTCAGATGACACCACGTCAACACAACTGACCCCTTGAGTCTCGCGGAGGAGAAATCCGTGCCCGCTATTCGCCCTACTCATCCGGACGCCTGTGAGCACGGTCCGAACCTCATCAAGGTCGCCATGGCGCGCGTCGCCGGCAGTTGGAGCGCGGTTTGCATCGGGTGCCTTGGTCAGTGGCTGTACACCGACGACGTCGTGCCGGAGAGTGTGCGGGCCGCCGTTCAGGCCGCGATTGAGATGGTCTCTGGTCCACCTGCGGAACATCCTGCGGCGAGTCAGCGTTCCCGCGTGACGGGACATCGCCTGGGAAGGCATGGGCCTCTGTGACCGCACTGGCTCCCCAGTAGGATGGGAGGCCGTTGAAGGGGGAGTAATGCCTGGTCACGACCAGCTCACGGCACTTCGAGTCAGAACACCATCCGATCGCGCCGCTGCGGGTACGACAAATCCGAGGCGGTTGCGCCGCAACGAACGGGGGGTGGCGGCGGCTGCTGCCGGAGTGGCCCTGTTCACCGTCGTCATGATCACCATTGGGACGTGGTGGTCGTTCGCGGCCAGCGTTGTCATCACTGTCGCCGCTCATCGCATCGATCGCCGACGACGCCGAGGGCCCGAGGGCACCGGCCTGTTGATGTACGTCTCGCTCATCTACCTCGCCAGCGCGGCGGTCTTGGCAGCCGCCGGCGCTGTCCTTTGTCTCCTAGTGTTGGTGCTCCCGTGAGCGGCGGTCCGCGCCAGGCCGCGGTCGCCAGAGAGGCCATTTCGCTGGCGATCGGGTTCTTGACCGTGGACCATCTGAGCAAGGCGCTGGAGTGGTCAGGTACCGCATCGCAGCTCGGCTACCCAGGAGCGACGGAGTTGCACGAGGCGTGCGTACGTCTGGACTCGGCGTTCCGTGCGGTGAGCGCGGCCGCGCCATCATCTGCGGCGGTCGTGGAGGAGCTGTGCATCGCCGCGCGGGTCGTCGGAGATCTCATGGTTGACACAGCGCGCGCGTTGTCCGAGAGCATCCCAGACACCGCCCGGGGGTACGCAGACAGGCAGGTTCTCCGGGCGGCCGAACGCTCATACGCGCTGCGCGTGCTTGAGCCCGGTGTCCACCCCGCTGACCCGTAACCGTGTATCGCCCGCACGCGATCCCCACGCAGCCCTCCACCGAAGGAACCTCTGTCAATGTCCAAGAAAAAGAGGAACAGGAACAAGACGGTCACGCTTGTCAACCCGGAGGTACCTGACGCTCAAGTCGCCTTGGACGCCTATAAGCCCACGGAAATCAGCGGTGCCATGCTCCTCTTCGTCAGCTGTAACGTGGCAACGCTCTTCATGATGATCAGCTCAGGGACGCTCGGCGCGGGTGACCCCGTAGTGATCCTCCTCTACACGGTCTGGGCAGGCGTAATCCTGGGAGCGGCATTACTCAAGCTGCAGGAGCGCCAACGACAGCGCAGGTACAACCGCCATGTCGAGGCCGGCAACATCATCACCGTCGACACGCACCTGGTGGAGGAATGGGATGAGCTGCGCAAGGAACACGGGGTGGAGCTCCGTGCTGGTCAGCGGCATGTCGAGATCCATAAACTTTTCACGGCGGCCACCGAGCTTCACGACGATCTCGAACGACTCGCCGAGAGCGAGAACGAGGAGGCGCTGGCAGAAACGAGGTTGCTGGCTCGGGCCCGTATCCGGGCTCGGCTCCTTCGTGAGGTCGAGACGCTACGCGCGGTACAGGAGGCGCAGCGGGACATCGCGCAGCTTCCGGCTTCTGACATCGACATCGTCACGCCCGAGGAGGTCCAGGCTCAACTACGCGTCCTCCGCGCACAGCAAGGCACCGATGCCGACAGCACGCCCAGTCGGGAGGTTTAGGTGGAGCTGATGGACCACATGCTGGTCGCCAAGGCCCGCGCACTTGCGGAACACGCGCATGCCAGCCAGGTAGACAAAGCCGGCCGGCCTTACATCGAACATCTGGCCCGCGTCGCATCCGTGGTCGCTGACCATCCTGTGTCACCGGCGCTGTCGCAGGCTGTGGCCTGGCTTCATGACTCCATCGAGGACACGGACCTGAACGAGCAGGACTTAACGGCCGCGGGAATGCCGAGGGAAGTGGTCACTGCCGTAACCGCAATCACCCACATTCCTCACGAGCCGCGGGAGAATTACTACACGCGACTCCGGCGCAACGAGTTGGCACGCTTGGTCAAGCTGGCGGACATCGCTGACAATTCTGACCCGGGGCGACTCTCTCTACTTGACGAACCAACCCGGCGCCGCCTAGAACGGAAGTACACTGCAGCGCGGCAGGCCTTGGCATGATCTCCTACCTCGTGGGCGACGCCACTGCCCCTGTTGGCGTCGGACCCAAAGTCATCGCGCACATCTGCAACGACGTCGGGCGGTGGGGGCGCGGGTTCGTTGTTGCCGTGTCCCGACGCTGGCCTGCGCCCGAAGCGCAGTACCGGCGCCTGTGGCAACGCACTGCCGGAGAATGCCTCCCGCTGGGCGACGTGCAGTTCGTCGAGGTCGCACGCGACCTATGGGTGGCCAACATGATCGCCCAACATGACGTCCGCATGGATCGCCACAGCGTCCCACCGATTCGCTACGAAGCCCTGGCCGCATGCCTACGCAAGGTCGCTGAGTCTGCCGGTGCCCTCAACGCTTCGGTCCACATGCCGCGGATCGGGTGTGGCCTGGCCGGCGGTCGTTGGGAGGAGGTCGAACCGATCATCATCGAGGAGCTCTGTGCCCAGGGCGTGCCGGTCATGGTGTACGACCTGCCTAACGGAGGAAAGGTGAACCGATGAAGACTTATTTGTTTGAAGCTACCAATGGATTTAACTGGGGCAAATTCTCTGTTGGGGTGATGGACGAGGAATGGGCATGGCGCAGCGTTGTTGACAACGACACCAACACGCCGTTGCTGGCCAGGTTGGGATGGGCACGCTCTCACATTTGGGTGATGGATCTACAGACCGGCGAAGGCGCGCTGTTTCGGCCCGGCGGGTCGGCACACGCCGACCTCTACAGGCGCCAAATCTGGGTATGCCCACTGTTCGAACCGTTCCTGGAATGGCTCTACCAGAAGGACCTCAACGCACTCGATGCTCTACGTGCGAAAGTAGTGCAACTACCGGAAGCGGCCGCGGCCCTCTATGGCTACCGGCGGTCAGGGCCAGCCGGCGGAGCGACGCCCACGCATGGTGATACCGCAAAAAGTGCTGAAGACGCTGCTGTCGTGGCCGGGCTGTTCACCGAGCTCGACCGACTACTCGACCAGTCCAGCCTGGGAACCGCGGTCGCAAAGGCGACACAGGCACTGACCCCAGCCTGGGTCTACGCACGGCTAGCCGCACACCTGCACGCCAGGCTGGGGTCAGCACACGCAGGAAACGAACACAGCTCGGCAATGCCCGAAACGAACACGGGTATCGACCAGGAACCACTGAGGCCTAGCGATAAGCCCAATATGTACCAATTGTGGGCTCCGTTTACCGAGGAACAAGTTGCTGGACTCAACGCCTACCAAAAGGCGACCAATATACATCCCTTCACATGCGGCAACGACAGCTCACATCCTGTACTGATCGCGAGCACTGACGGCTGGTATTGCTCGGCATGTGACTACACCCAAGTTTGGGCACACGCGGCCATGGCTGATGGACGGCTAGCAGAAGCCAGCGCTGAGGCAATCCGCCAGCTGCCACGCAAACAAGAGGGAGATTAACAGCCGCGTCTCCGTACGTTCAAGAGGCTGCACATCCTGCGCCCATACACTACTGCGGCCTCATGGGCTGGTCGTTCAGTTGATAGGTAGGTCTGATAAGTTGCCGACGCCGCGAGGTGAGACCGCCTTCGACTAGCATCCGAAGGATGTGAACAACCCTCCCCGGAGTTGTACCGCCTAGGCGCAACCTCACCTCGCGGCGCCATTAACAACGACGTCCTTCCGCTTCCTTTCGGGCAGCCCGCAGTCGCGTTGTCGACCGGTTGCTGCCTTCCCGCTGCTGGCGGTCGTCGAACCAACGCAAGGTTGTGGTGATAAGCCACAGCAGGTGGTCGACTTCACGTTGCTGAAGGCCATCACGACGGTGAAGCACCTCCGCCAGCTGGGCGACGAGCGCTGGCCGCTGGCAAGCTTCGGTGTCCTTGTCGATCGTGAACGCTGCGGCGGGAATATTCAGCCATTGCAGGATGGTGACGAAGGCGTCGACGTTGGGGCTGTGACCGCGGGCCATCCGGGACAGTGTGGAGGGGCTGAGGCCCATCTGCCTGGCAGCTTGGCGCCAGGACAGCCCACGCTGGGATACGGTGAGATCTAGTACGGCGTACAACATCGGGACGTCGAGGCGGGTTCGTGCCATGGATGCATCGTGCCAAGCTAGCTGCGACACGATAGTGGTACTGTCCGCTAAGGCGACCTACGCAACCATTCGCCTGCTGGGTGAGGGCTCGTAGGGGAACTCGCGACCCCCTTCGAGCCCTCTCGCCCGGTTGCGTCAAGCGCTTTCATCGACGGAGTGCCCTCAGGCGAGGGCGTGAACCGGTCAGCTGCGACCGAATGGGCGACAACCCTGGCTTGAGCGACATCGGCCTGGATACGATCGGGCTCGACGAGGGCTCCGCAGGGCCAGCGTTCAGTGGATACCCAACAGGCAGGCCCCTCGTAGGAGCTGGCGAGCCTACGCCCCGGTGACCGCAAGAGGGGCCTGCTGGGTGCCGAAAGAAAAGATTGCACGCATAGCCGGTGGACAATCAGTTTTCGTCACGTCGAGCTCGACACACCTGCTACTTGGCGCCCCCTTGGGCTGCGTAGCGTTAAGGAGCCCCGCCAACCAGCCGTACGTCCTGTGCGTGGACGTTGACGCGGATGACCGGAATGCCGCAGGCCTTGGCGTGGCGGTAGGTGGCGACTGTGCCACCCTCTTGCCGGGTCGGATCGATAACAGCGACCAGCGCGTCAGCGTCACGCACCATAAGGCGATCGCGGCCGTGGTACAGGGCGTTGTGGAACGTCTGGCCGAGGTGCTGAACGTGCTCGGCGTAGCCGATGACGTCGGCGCGGTGCTTCTTCCACATCTGCGGGTAACGCTGGTCCTGCTCGGGGAACGGCATGTAGCCCCACACTCGGGCACCGGCCTTGTGGGCTGCATCGGCCCACCACAGGTCTGAGCCCATCGCCAGCCCACTGATCGCGACCTCCATGCCGTGTTCGCCGACCAGCTTGCTGGCAATGCGGTCGAGCTGATGGCGGACCCAGGCACGCAGTTCATCTCGTTCTTCTTGGGGCAGCCCAGGGCCGATGCCGCCGGGGCGATGACCGGTCGCTGCGACACGGACGTAGCGGCCAGCGATGCGCGGGTTGAGCAGCTCGCGTTGACGCATCAGCGCCTTGCCGAGGAAGTTTGCCCCAGGGCGGCTGCTGTCCTGGGGGCAGGAGCAATCCCCCCAGTCCTGGTCGTGGTGGGTATTTCCCTCGATCAGCAGCGCTGTACCGGTGGCGATGAGCCGGTCGCGGAAGGAGGGGATGGCGAACTTTTCGGCGAGGACCTCGGCCATCACCTCGTGCCGGACCTGGTTGTTCCATTCAGTGCGGCTGACATGCAACTGGAGTTTGCGGCCCATGGCCTTCGCCTCGCGCCAGGTCGGCGCTGCGGCGATCATCTGACGCAGGTTCTGGTCGAGGGTCTTGCCGGCGTGGAAGGCGTGCTCGGCGGTCGGGTAGTCGACGCCTTGCCACCGCAGTGGGCTGTCATCGGTGTTGGCCAGGAAGTAGTACCGTCCCCGGAAGCTGTCAATGCGAGAGGACGACGGCGCGGCGCGTGTACCGGTCACGGGGGTAAGTGTGGGCGAAGGGACCGACATTCGCTCACACGTGCTCCCTCTACCCGACGACCAGGGCCAGACGTGGCCGTTTCGGTTCCAACGTCGCGGTTGCGGTCGGCCAGTCGTCTCGGCACACCCCGTAGATCGGGGGTTTCCAGCCCGGTCGGCACTCGCCGTACAGCTTGATCAGCGCCGGTTCGAGGAAGTACCGAGGCAGAAAGCCGCCAGCGTTCGGAATGGGCGGGGGCGGCTCGCCGCCGGCGGCGAGTTGTTCTCGGACCCGATCGGCCTGTTCTTTGTGGCGGGTGCAGAACCGGTGGACGATGCTGATCTGGCCTGTGGTCATGTCGTGTTCGGCCACCGAGATCTGGGCGCGGTTGCCACATACCAGCGGGCCCGGTTCAGGCAGCTCCTGCGGGGGCGCTCCCGGCCCGAGGTACATCACTTCGGTATGGATCGACTCAGTCGGAGGTTCGCGGCGCCGGGGCCGGTACGGGCGCATCCGCGGGCCCTCGCACGACCCGTTGCCTACCCACCACTCGCGGGGCTTTTCGTAGCGGGGGGCGTCCGCGGCGATCGCTTGCCGGAACCGGCTCTCCCCGGCCTTGGTGCGGCCGAGCAGGCGACGCAGTCGTCGCGTGGTCTTCTCCTTGGTGGTGTGCCGGTCGGGGTCCCGCAGGTTCAACCAGGTCAGAGCGAGAGCGAACTCACGGGTCTCGACAGGCATCTCGGCGTCACTGTAGAGCCGGGCGACCATGTCGTCGTAGGCCTGTAGATCTCCGAGCTCATCCTCGGCGTTGAGTACCACCACCACTACCCCCGCGATCCCCCAGTCCGCCCCGGCTGGCCACCAGGGTAAGGGCTGCCAAGGCTGGTCCGACACGCGACTAGGGCGTTGAGCTCGGGCCGTCATGAGGAGGTGCGCCACGGCAACGTCCCGGCGCCCACGTTAGAGAGGTTAGCCCTTGCAAAAGCTACGATGCTTGCCATGAGCCGCCGTGACAAACCGAACATGTCCCGCCCACCCGGGCGGGGATGAGTTCCGGGAGCTGCCATGCCAATCCAAACCATTGGGTACCAAATTGGACCCGACGAGCAGCGGGCATTCAAGATCCGTAGCGAGCCGCACTGGACCCACGTCATCGAAACCATCGTCGACCGAGGCTGCGCGCTGACTGGGCACCGCTGGTGCATGTCCGCGGCGATGGTCTGGTCCAGCAAGCTGTCAGACCGTCACGCCTCTGAGTTCACCATCCCGGCCACTGACCAGCTGATCATCGATTACTGCCAGTGGCGTGGCGAGCGGCCCCCGCTGTTCGACCACGAAGAGACCGATCCGGCCGCCGACGTCAGCGAGGGTCCGATCACCGATTGACGCAGCGAGGGACCGGGCGTCTCGGGCAGGAGCGTGTATCCCGCTTCCTGAACGTCCGGTCCCTCCGTTAGGCCATTCCAGTGATGATCAATCGTAAGGCGTATCTCTGGCTGCACGGTGATCACTTGTAGTGCATGACAATCTTGGATATCGCCTACATCAACTTCGAGCACGGCGGCCTGCAAGGCGACCGTGACGAGCTGGCCCTGGGCGCCGGCGGCTGCACCTATGACCACACTGGGCTGGTGCGCGTGGCCGGCGAGGACGGCCGGTGGCCCGACATCCTCGTGATGGGCGAGGCGGACCGCTACGAGTACTGGGGCGGCAGGGGAGCGTGGGAGGCAATCAACTGCATGGCCGCCGCTGGTGGCCCGCGCTACGCATGGCTGCCCTGCGTACTGCCGAGGGAGTGGGGTCCGTTTGCCCCCGTGATCTTCTACAACCCCCAGATGGTGGCAGTCCAACGCTACTTCTCGCCCCACGCTCCTGACTTCGCCGCCCGTACCCGCAATCTTCTGATAGTCGAACCGGCGGCGGGCGGGGAACAGGTCCGGCTCATCCCGGTGCACGGTGCGCCGTGGAGCTGGGTCCACCGCAGCACTGATGCTGAGGAGCTGCGGTTCCTGGCCGACCGAAGGAAAAACACGATCATCCTGGGTGACTTCAACGAACCGCTCTCCGGCCCGGGATTCGAGCCAACCGACTTGAGCGTTTCCGACCCCTACCCGCACCCGGGGTCGCTGGCCTCCAAGGTCCAGCTGCACAACAATCGGATCGAGTTTCCTGCGCGGCGCTCAACAGGCTCGCTGGACTTCTTGTGCGGGTGGTGGGACTACGACCGCGGCCAGCGTGTCAACGGCGCGGGCTTTCATGACGTGTGCGAGATGGCCGGCATCCAAGCTCCCACTGACATGCACAAACCCATCTCAGACCCAGGGCCTGGTCGCCAAGGCGTTGCACTGGACCACATCCTGGTGAACGACCCCCTGAAGGACCGTGTGGTGATCGAGTCTGTGAGGGTGCACGAGCCCATCGACCCGGAGGCGCCTGACACCGACCACAAGCGCCTCTCGGTCCAGATCAAGCTGTAGGCGGAGCTGTTATGGCGCCACTTCAGTGGCTGAGGGCGCGGGACATGCCGTGTTGCACTGCTCCTCGATGAGGAAGAGGTACTCGGAGACAGTCAGTTCGCCCGCATGGAACCGGACAGCATGCGCTGCGATGGCGTCGGTGAACATGAGGACTCCCATTGGCCCTGCGGGTAGCTTCCGCTCGTGAGCGTAACCGAGCCGGACGTTACGCGTTACGCATACCGCGTAACGCGTAACGCGAGGGTTGCCTCGTACGGGTTGTTCGAGAATTGTGGGGGTCGGCAGAATTGCACCAAAGATGGTGACGACTAGTCGTCACTGGCCAGCTGGACGTGGAAGCCCTGCAGGTAGGCGTGCACAGCGGCCGTGACGAGCCTGCCTCGTGTCGCCTCGCCGTAGCCGTGAGCTGCGATGTGCGCCGCGACACGGTCGAGTTCGAAAACGAGATCGCCGTCAAGACGTACGCGACCCTCGTCATGGTCCGGTGGCGCCGGTGGGAGGTCGAGATCGTCGTTGCGGTCGGCTTGTGCGACGAGGGGAGGAAGGTACGCGCGCACGGCCGCATCCACCATCCCGGTCACGCTCAGGTTGTCAACAACGCCCTGGGCGTGGGTCTCGATCACCTGCAGCTGCTTCAGCAGGTCCCCGCGTACCGGCACGGGGGTGCCTCTTTCAAGCGTCATTGGAAGTTGAGTGTTCGGGGCGCGACCTGGGCCGCTCTTGGGCGCATGTTCCTAGCTGTCGTTCTTGTCGGGGTTCGGAGACGGGGTCTCCTCTGGAGCGAGCATGGCGGACTGCGGCACCTGAGTGTGGTTGTGTCGCTGCCACTCTGCGACTGCTTCGGTGGCTCGGTCGATGGCATCGATGTGGTGAGGAGGGGAGCCAGCTTCCACGCACAGGGCGCGGTACGCCTCCAACGTCGGACACAGCTGCGCGTCTTGAGCCCGGAACAGGACGACGGGCTCGTCGGCGCCGATGGTGCCGCGTTCCGCTTGGATGCGGCCGTACTTCAGGTCGATCGGCATAGACAGATCCTTTGGTGTGAGGGCGAAAGAAGCAGGATACCGCCCGCGCACCGCCGCGTTGGGCGTGGAATGGGGATTCCGCGGGCCGCGAGTTCACCACAGCGCCGGGTGCCGTAGGCTGTCAGGGCGCGTCGGCGTGCCGTTCTCGCTGGCTACGACCCATGCGGCTGACGTCACGCTCTCTGCGGGTCGGCCAGTGTTGGCGACCACGCCCGGCGCACAGGGAGGGTGTGGCCCCGTTCCTTGAGGGGAGTAAAGGGCGGGGCCACACCCTTCTTGCTTGCCAGCGGACGGGAGACGGGGGGCTTCCTCCCTCGCCGGCAAGGGTCCGTAGGCGGCCGGGCACCGCTGAGGCGACCATTCCTTCGTGGCTGGATTCCTCTTCAGGTGGGCAGTGTTGGTGGGGGAGTGCCGCGTCTCAAGGCTGGCAGCGAACGGCGCATCAGTTGCGCACAGTAGCGGCATGGACACCAGTGAGGCGAGCCCTCAGCGTCTGTTTGCGCCCGCATTTCACTCGAATGGAGCAACGTGTAATCTAGTTGACAATGATTGTTGGTCGCGCGACAAGAAAATGTGTGATGGGCTTTGTCCGATCGCCGTTGCCTTGGGGTGTGACACAAGGGGGAGCGGGCACATCGACCACGCGTGCGGGCGCCTACCATCGACGACTAATCAGCCCTCCATCGCTGTTGAGTGCGCAGGCTCGGATGAAAGGCGCGTGACATGGTTTCCCGGGCTTTCCTGGCTACGGCTGCGTCGGGACTACTGACCTTCGTCCTGGCTGGGTGCTCGACCAATGACAACGGTGCAGCTGGCCAGCAGCCCGGGGCGCCTACGTCTACTTCGAGTACAGGTTCGGGTGTCTCCGGATCGGAGCCGCGCCGACCAGAAAGCCTGTGGGCCCTGGAACCCTGCGGTCTGATCACTGACCAGCAGGCGTTTGCCCACGGCTATGACAGCAAAGCGCAACGCAGCGTCGGTTCCACGACGAGCTGCGAGTACAGCATGACGAGCGCGCCGACGATCACTCTCACGATCACCTTCTCCGAAGTCGGCATCCATGAGCTGGAACCGGACTCATCGATGACCGCGGCGTCGCACCGCATCGGTGCCTACATGGTGATCGAAGCCAAGTCGACAACGGCACCGAGGTGCACCCTCATTATCGGCGTTGGGGACGCAGACACCGTTGGGGTGCAAGCAAAGAGCGCCACTGCCGACGACGCGTGTCGCCACGCGGCGAGCATCGCCGAGCAAATTGAGCCGCTGTTGCCGTAGCCGCCCGTAGGCGCACTCGCGCCAGCGCCGGAGGGCGAGTCCCTGAGGCGACAAGGGTGCCTCGCCCTCCGGCGACCCTGGGGTGCCTTGCCTCGCCCCGTCGAGTCGCGGCTCGCCACTGCACAGCCTGGCCGAGCCCATGCCGAGGCGGGACTAGCCTCGCCTTGCCTGCTAAGGCAGGCGATTCTCCTCGCTCTACCAACAAAGGCGCCTCATATGGCGGTTATGTGGTCGAGGAGGAGTTTGGGGAGTCTGTGTGACCCGCGACGCTGGGGCGCGTTCCGTTCAAGCGGACCGACGCCCCAGCTCCCTGCCATGGCTTGCCTTGGCGCGCCGGGCCGGGCCGAGGCCTACCTTGGGGCGCCAAGCCCATGTGGCTCTCCCCGATCCGTTTTTGCGGACGTGCCGCGTTGCGGTGGGGAGTCTCTGTTCCCGGCGAGAAGTGAGGCAGGGGACGCGGATGGTTGGACCGTACCAGTGTGTGCACCCGCTGCAGAGTGCGGGGGCTCAGCGGGTTTCGTGTCCGTCGTGGGTTGGCGAGTGCTGTGGATAGTTGGGGGGGCCGGCGGGATAGCCGAACGAGGTGACCGCTGGTGGCACGTGCTGACGCCCAGAGTGCGGGGACTCCAGCGCGACATGCGACGGTTCCGGTGCCTCGGCAGGCGGTTGCGGGGCATGGTGCTGCAGTGGGTACGGCGCCGCCGGCGGCAACTGCTGCTGCTGCTGGTAGACCGGCTGAGGCGCTGGCTGCTGGTGCTGCGGGGGGTAGGGCGGCGTTGACGCCACCGACTGACCGTTGCCGCCCAGGGCGTTTACCCGACTCTCCAGTTGAGCCAGACGATGCGCGTTGTCATCTACCTGAGTGCCCAGGGCGTTGAGGGCAGTGGCCAGACGTCGCTGACGAACGTCCATGGATCTCATCGCGGCAGCCTGGCGAGCGAAGGCCATCCCCGTGGCACGGGCGAGCGCCGCGGTGGTGCTGTCCACACTCATAAGGTCGATCGTCGCGATCTTCGACGCACCGGACTCGATCTCGGCCAGGGCCCGTTCTTGGTGCTTGCCGGCCAACGTGATGACACTGGCCGGCTGCGCCCGCTGGTAGCCCTCACCACGGATGAGGATGAACACCAGGCCCGCCTGGGTTTCCAGCTCCTGGGTGGCTCTGCGCGCCGCGGCGTGAACCAGTGACCTCGTCCTCGGTGTTTCCGGGCCAAGGCCCAAAAGGTCAGCCATCTGCTGATAGGTAATGATCTCATCAGGGGAAAGATTTACCATCGCATCGTAGAGAATCTTCCAGCGAGGGGCCTCTCCATTACGGCCGCGGCGCGCGATGCGCACGTCGTGTGTGGGGTTCTGTGATTGCGGCATGGGGTTAGTCACGTGCCCAAATCCTCCACCTTGCTGTTGTATCGCCCGTAGACCGGTCGGTAGTCGCCGAGGCCGATCATGTTCCCCGCGTTTTCGATTGATTTTGCGAGATCCGAAAAGTTGATCACTGCGTTGTCGTACTGGCCGATGGCTTCTAGGCGCCACTCAGCGAAGATCGGCCTCGTGCGCATCACCCGATTCATGCCGATCTTGACTGGGGAGCGGTGAATGAACTGGCGGGAGTCCCACATTTCCTCGACATCACGGGTGCCGTCATACCGCACCGGGATGGCGATGGTTTCAATGAAGACGCCTCTTTCGATCTTCTTTCCGCTCTTGGTGAGCCGGGCTCCCTCCACGATCGATTTTTGAAGGTTGGGGGCCGGGATGAACGGTCCGATGCTGGGGTCGTAGTACATGCCACCGAGCCATTCGAGATGGCCAATTTCGTGGTAGTCCTCGTCCGTCTTCCTAGCCTTTTCGCTCACTTCTCTGATTTTCTTGACGATGGGGTCGAGAGGGTCGACAAGGCGCCCGTTGTGCATGAGCAGCGGCGCGACGCCTTCGCAAGTGAGAGCAAACCTGGGCAACGGTGGGGTCTTCCATGTGGGGTATGCGGCCCAGGCCGTGTGGGCGACGTGGACCAGCTGTGCGCGACGACACCGTAGCCGATCAACTACGGCGCGGTCACGCCCCCTCGGATTGCTGATGTCCAGCGTCGGCTGTCGGAGAGGGGATACCAGGTCGAGCGCCAGAGGCGGTGACGTTGCCGGACAGTGCCTTTCGTTCCCGAGCTCGACGGGAAAGCCGGTCAGAGAGCGACTGCAGCACCGGATCATCACCGCTGGTGGGCAGCGGGAGCCACGCGACGGGGGCGCTGGCCCGCTCCCATCGGCGCTTGCGTCGTTTGTGCTGGCGGAACGTTAACCCGTAGGCGGCGCCTCCGTCGAGAGGTGGCCGCGGGACGTACCGCCGTTGGGGTAGCGCTGCCCGCTCCAGGATCTGCACGTGCACGAGCAGCTCCATCGCCATTTCGATGACGAAGACGTCGGTGCCGTAGTCGCGTTTGAGAGCTTCCTGGACAGGCAGCCACCGTCGGGCCCATGTGCCGTCGGGGAGCGCCGAAAGCCAGTAGGGCAGTCTGTCGACGACGGCACGAGCGACCGACAGTGTCCTGGTATCTCCCGGAGATAGACCTTCTGGTATCCCCGACACAACGACGTACCAACGGGGTTTCGTCTCGCCGCTAAGCCATCCCTTGCCGATGAGTCCTTCTTGTTGGAGCTTGGCGTAGGCAGAGGCGGCAATAGGTAGGGACACGTTGTGGCGTGCAGCCATCTCGGCCTTGTAGGGGAGAATCCCAGTCAGCTCTCCAGCCAGAATCGCCGCCCTCAACACGCGATATAGTGCATCCGGGTCGGCCCCGGCGACGTCGACTGGACGCCACAGATAGTCGGTCCGGCCGCTCTTGTCGACGACAACGAGGACCTTGTGTGCGAGGCCTTGCTCTTTCAATAACTGGAGAGCCGCACACAGAGTGTGGAGACCACACCGGAACTCATCGCGCATGGCCTCGATGGTGGGGAAGTTGTTACCCGCCCACATTCCCAGCTTGACGCGAAAGGCGATTTTGTCAGCGACAGCGTGTCGCGCGCGGCGCTTGGGTACATCGGACGAACCTGACAGCAGGCGCACGGTTCCGGAGATGGGGTCGTGCTGAGTGCTGAGCAACCCGCGCCAGTGCAGCAGAGCGAGCACGACATCAATCTCATCCGGGCGCAGGCGGATTGCGTCAGCAAGAGCATCGGGCGCTTCGAACAGGTGGGGTGAACCGACGTGTTCGTCGAGAAACTGAGTCGCGCGTTCAACCGCCCCCAGGATTCGAAAGGCGTGTTCCTCCGTGATGGTGTCGAGGCCCTGTGTCAGGGGAAAGGGTGTCGGGTTGACGCTCACGGCGCACAGTATGCAGCTTTGTTCACCCGGCGATCACGCCCGTCCTTCCGGACGTGGCTTGGGCTTCTTGCGGGCCAGCCGCGGTTCGAGGGAGTCGACGAGTCGCACGTTCTCGTCGTCGGCCGACGTGGGCAGCGGCTGCCAGGCCGCGGTGTCGCGGGCGGCCACCCACGGGCGCGGTGGCGGCTTGCCGACGACGCGGAAGGTGACGTCGTGGGCTGCTGTCTCGCGGTCAGCCGGTGGCCGCGGGAGGTAGAGGCGGTGTCCCACGGGCGCGCGCTCCAGGATCTGGAGGCGTACGAGCAGCTCTGCGCCGCGTTCGATGTCGAAGCCGTGCACGCGGTAGCGGGCGATGAGTTCGCGTTGGGGGGGCAACGGGCGTCGGAACCACGAGCCGTTTCGGTGGGCCAGGAGCCATTCCGGGAGATCCTTGATCATCCTGGCCGCGACCGCGATGCAACGGACCTCGCCCGGGAGCACCCCTTCGGGCGGCCCGCCATCGCTGACCACGTACCAGATGGGACGCCGGCCGCGCGGGAGCCAGCCCACCTGGATCAGGCCCTCCTGCTGGAGGCGGTGATATGCGTCGGCTACGAGGCCACCGGTGACACGGTAGCGTTCGGCCGCCTCGCTCTTAGTGGGTAGAACCGGTCCCAGCTCGCCGTCGGCGATGGCCTGGCGCAGCGCCGGCGCGAGGTCGCGCACGCTCTGGTCTGCGACACCGGTGGGACGCCACATCTGCCGACGGCTGCCAGGGCCTTTCACACCGGAGTCGATGACGACCTTGTGGACCAGTTCTTCGCTACTCAGGATCTTCATTGCCCCGGTGACTGTCGCGAGGGAGGAACCGAACTCGCCGGTGATCGCCTCGATGGTGGGAAAGTCAGCGCCAGTCCAGAGGCCGAGCTTGATTCGTAGCGCGATACGGTCAGCTACCTGCACTGCTGCTTTGCGGGTGGCCAGGTCCGGGGCGGGCAGCAGCCTGTGTCCGAGGTCCGGATCGTGCTGGGTGAACAACAGACGCCGCCACATCAGCAGTTCCACGGCGGCGCCGACGTCTGCTGGTGTCGCGTCGAGCTGGGTGGTCATCTGCTCGACAGTGGGATATGTGGAGCGCGGCCATACTCCGTATTCGGAGCGGCCGACGATGAGTTCTGCAAGCCGCAGTACACGTCCGGCAGTGGAGCGGTCGAGCTTGCGTGACGTCTCGCCGGCCTCGTTGACCTTAGCTTCGTCATGTTCGTCGTCGAGCTCGTCGAGGAGGGGGTCCTCAAGCGGCTGGTCGGAGTCGCCGGTCGTGATGTGTGAAGTCACGGCGCTCAGTATGCGGCCGCCGATATCGGCCAGGCCTTCGGGGCAGCGGGGCGTCACCTGATAGTGAACGCGTGGCCTGCTGATACAACTGCGCTACACCCTCTGTGACCGCCCAGCGCGGTTCAGCGGCTGTTCGGCTACGACAAGTAGATGTTGACCGATTCAGTTTCTACTCTGCGGGTAGCGGGGACCCATGCAGGGGGTTCTCATTCCACAAGTTTGGGGGAACCATGCAGAGCACAAGGGCAGACAGAGCTGACGTCGCCCACCGGCGACGCGCCCTCTGTCTGCACTGCGCGATGGGCGGCGAGCCGACGTGCGTGTGCGGGGCGGTCACGGAGCTGGCTGGACCGAGGAGTGTGCCCTACGCCGATCCGACGAAGGCCCCGGTAGTCGTGGTGCCGATCCGTGCGCGTCAACAACCGGAGAGTTCGACGCGTGGTCGCCGGCCTGCGCACCGAAGCACTCGTGGCCGTAGGCGCCGCGGTGCACACCGTGCCGGCCGGTGGTCGAGGATGCGGGGATGGCTGCGGCGTGGCATCAGTGCGGCCGCGGCGCCGGTGTCGTTGCCGAGCCCGCGCGGCCGGGCCGCCGGCGCGACCGCGCGGGCTCGGGTAGACGAGCGCGCCGCGTGAGGTTGGAGGCGTCGGGCTGGGCTGATCAATCCCGCATCAGATGTGGCCCGGCTCCGCACTAGATCTGCACTGCCCCTGGGGCTCGCCTGGATCAAGCGGATCTACCACTGCGGACAGGGGGAGCGGGGCGGGGCGTCGGCGCGCAGATCAGGTGCTCGTTGCGTAAGAGGTCGACCTGGGATGCGGACAAGCCGGCTTCATGGATCAGGGAACCACCCAGAAACAGGTACGTGCCCGGGCAGTAGTCAAGCCAGAGACCGAGGCGCCGGAGCAACCGCTGGGCACAGACGTTGTGAGGGTGCTCCGGTGCGGGGAGGCGGCGGTCGTGGGAGTAGACGCAGATATCCCCCACGGCAGTCGAAACGGCATGGTGACCGAGCAGCGTGCCACAACGACGACTCAGTACAGCCCGGAGGCTGTCGAAGCCGTCGATGAGGATGGGAGACACGTCCACGAACGTCAGCTCGCTGTCGGTGGTGAGAGCGGCGACCCACGCTGGGGCAACGGGACCTGGATGCATGTGGGCGATCCTTCCACCGCTTGCGCTCGGCGGCCGAGGCATCCGAGAGGCCGCGCCGCTCTACGCTGCACCTTCCCTTCCCCTGGTTGGGGGCTATCCGCCGATCTGAATGGCCGCGCCGGGTGCCCTCGGGGATGCTCAAGCCCATGCAGATGCGCCAGCAGCGCCAGGAGTTGATGGACATAGCGGCTCGGATCGTGCACCGCCAGCAGCGCGGTCAGTTCGAGGTGGCCGCCAAGCTGATCGTCCGGGCGTTGGCCACCAGCGACGCCGACCTCACCTTCGCGTTTGCCCTCGCGTTGGCCGAGCAGGCGCTGATCGCTGTCGAGGATGACCGGGTCAACGCTGCGGAACAAGGCATGCAGTGGCGCCCCGCCATGATGGAGGACGAGCAGTTGGTCACGGCGGACAGCACCACGGTCTCACCGGTCGCGTTGGCGATGCGCCTGATTGAGGCCATGCACCGCAGCATGGATGGCGAACCGAATGCGGTGGCCGAGATCGGCGAGGTCTACGAGGTGGCCGCGGTCGCGGATGACGCGGTCTTTCAGGGCATGTTTGCCGCGTTGGCCTCCTATGCGGCCCACGCACTCAACGACGAGGTGCGCGTGCTGAACCATGATGCGGCGACATGCGGGCACGTGTCCTCGTCCTGAACGAACAACCCGGACCGGGGTGTTCGCAGTGAAGCGGGAGTGGGCGCCGAGGTGCCTCAGTCGCCACCTGAGGGCGCATCAGCGCCTCCGGTACCGGACCCTCCGTCGGTGGCACCTCCGCAGCTCCCCTGCGCACCACCAGCAGGCTGCGCGCCGACGGACGTCTCCGATACCGCCGCCGGCTGCGTGCTGAAGGTCGTGCTGAAGTTCATGTCGTTCTCGGTGGGTTCAAACGCGCCGCACGGCTCAGACCCGGCAGGGACCAACAAGTCCCGCGCATCAGGACGCTCAGGTGTGACTGCGAGCGAAGTAACGACGTGCAGGCGTGAGTGGCCGCTGGTGTCGTCGGCCGTGTCGACGGCCTGGCGGTGGCCGCCGTGTGATGCTGCGCGCCGCGCACGCCGCGCCGTGCGTCGCACCGTCCTGCAGTCCTGGCACAGCCAGCGGAATCGGCTGTGGTTGGCACACGAGGTTCTCAACAGCTGTCCTTCTCGACGACGGATTGTCCCAGCTAGCACCTTCGACGGTAGGGCAGCGAAGGGCGTGTGCGCCGCCCATCCCATGTAACTCGACCGAGGGATCTTTGTGCCCCAAGCGGGGCGTCCAGCTGGCGCTGCACCGAGGTGACCCAGCACAGTGACGGCGTGGGTCGACACCGGGCGTCAGTGTTCTATGTGCGTGGACTGTTGGACGGCGTCATCGCCAGCTGTGTTCTCTTCCTGATCGCTTGCGCCGCATGCGCCCTCTTGTGACCTGAACACTCCAGCGTTCCCTGAGGGTAAAACTGGTCACTGCGATTCCGTGGCGGGGGTCGTAAGTTCGTGGCCGTGGTTTGCGGTAGCATCGCCCGCGCCCCGAGTACGAGTACGTCGAGTATCCCCGCACATACCCACTGTCCCCACATCCAGCATCGGGCTGGACGGCGCGCGCCTCCGTGCCCCACCACGTGCCCTGCCTGCGCGTCGCCTGCCCCGGTTTTCCGTGCAGGAAGGACCCGATGTCTGAGACATCGTTAGGTATCCACGCCACCCAGCAAACGCCGGCCGCCGCCCATAACCACCATGGGGGCGATGATCGTCACGACGCCTGCGGCATATTCCATCAGCGTCTGCAGCGCCTAGCGCTCGCCCTGATCGTCATCATCGTCATCATCGGCGCAGCCGCCGTGACCGCGACGATCACCCTGCCCTCGATCGCTGTTGTGGTGACCGCCGCCAGTGTTGTCGCGTGTGTCAGTGCCGTCGTCACCCTCATGTCCTGGACGATCACCCGCGCCGCGACCGGTTCCAGCCGCCAACGGGGCGCCTTGCTCGACACTGCGCCGGACGCCACTGACAGCGACAGCGAGCCCTGGCGTGAGCCCGCGCAAGCGTGGTTCCAGCCCGGGGGAGACCGCGATGAGGTTGCCGCGCGCCCGCACCCTGTCAGCGCCGAGCCCCCCAACGGGCGCGATGACGCGTCCCCCGATCCCGATGATCCCGCATCTACCGACATCGTTCAGCGACGTGAGGTCTGGGTGACCCTGGCACGGCGCCTGCAGACCCTGATCTATCGGGCAATCAAGATGATCGACGGCTTGGAGAACAAGATCGAGGACCCGGAGATCCTCGCCGACATCTACAAGGTCGACAACATCATCACTCTTGCCCTGCGCAAGGCCGAGAACATCGCCGTCCTTGGCGGCGATCCACCGCAACGCCGTTCCAGCGGCCCTGTCGAACTGCACAGCGCCCTGATCGCGTGTGTCTCCGAGGTCGAACGATTCAAGCAGATTGCCATCGTCCCCACCTCCGACGCCTTCGCCGTACACGGTTACGCCGCCGCTGAGATCATCCACCTGCTCGCCGAACTGCTAGAGAACGCAACGCAGTTCAGCAACCCCGACGGGCCTAAGGTGGAGGTACGCGCCTACAAAGTCACCGCCGGTCTCGCCATCGAGATCCAGGACCGCGGTCTGGGTCTTGATCCCGAAAGGCTGCGCGCGATCAACGGAATGCTTGACGGCACCGCCAAACTCGACATCGCTGACCACTTGCGTGCCGGACAGATCGGACTCGCCGTTGTTCGGGAGTTGGGGCGGCGCAACAGAGTCCCGGTGCAACTGCAGACCAACATCTACGGTGGCGTGGCCGCGGTCGTGGTACTCCCACGCCACCTGCTGGTCGACCCGACTGTCGACGTTTCATCGCTGCCCGCGTCGGCGCCGGCGCCACTTCCCGCCGTGCTTCCGGCGCCGAACCCCGTGCCGCCTGAGCCGGCGTCCTCGGGTCTATCGCTGACCGGCGTCCTGGCGGCCCCAGCTTCGGCTTCCACAGAGGCGCCTGATCCGCTCGACGCGCCTACGGGGCGCCATCACCCACTGCCAACTCGGGTACCACGACCGGTTCGCGACGCCAACGCCACGGCGATGGGAGACCAGGGGGCGCCCCGACTGCCGCGACCGTCCCCGGCGGATTACCCACCGGGCGAGTTCGCGCCGGTGCCGTTGCCGCCGCCGCTGCCGCAGCGCAACCGGTCCTACATGCATCCCAACCTGCAAGCGCCATCCTCTACGCCGTCGCCCAGCGCCGTGCCAGGTCACAACACCGCCTTGTTCGCCGACGTCCAAGCCGGCCGAGACCACTGGCATTCCGAGCAGGCGCCGGCAGCCGAACCGTTCGTTGCCGCGGAGGACAACGGGACAGACGGCACTGGCGAGGATCGCCCAGACACCACACGCGTCCAGACCCCACCCACCACACGAGGAGAGACATGGCCGATGAAATGAACTGGTTGCTCCGCAACCTGATCGAGCAGGTCCCCGGCACCCGAAGCGCTGTTCTGCTGGCCGTCGACGGCATCAAGACCAGCTGGCACGGACTCAACGAATCCGACGCCGACCGCACCGCAGCCCTGGCCAGCAGCCTCTGCGGCACAGCACGCCAGTTCGGTGCTGTTTTCGGTGACGGCACCGGTATCCGCCAGGTCGTCGCCGAGGTCGGCAACGTGGTCGCGTTCGTGACCGCCGCCAGCGAAAACACCGTGCTGGCCGTTATCGCAGACCCCGATGTAGAGGCTCGGCTGCTCAGTCACGAGATGCATCACCTCTGTGGTCAGGTCCGTAGCCGCCTAGCGACGCCGACGCGCACCGTGCTTCCCGGTGTGGGAGCCCGGCCAGCATGATCGGACCCGACGCCGACCCCGACGTCGATTCCGACCCGTTCCAGGCGCGTCCATATGCGCTCACGGGCGGGCGAACCCAACCTCGAACCGACCTCGACATCATCTCCCTGGTCTGTGCCACAGGCAAACGGCGCGCCGGCGACTCCGGCGTCCTCAACCCCATCCACGCCGCGGCCCTGAGGCTGTGTGCGCACCCCACGTCGGTCGCCGAGGTCGCTGCGCAGCTACGGCTGTCGATCGCGGTCACGAAGGTGATCCTGTCCGACCTCATCCACATGGGCGTGCTCGTTGACCAAGTGCCACCCGACATCACCTTCTCCACCGGCCCCGCCGTCCTCGAAGCAGTGCTCACCGGACTGAAAAGTCTCTCCTTCGAAGGCAGTTCCTCATGAAGCCCATCCTCGGCTCCCCCCCGGTATTCCCCACACAACTCAAACTGCTTGTCGCCGGCGGCTTCGGTGTCGGCAAGACCACCTTCGTCGGGGCTGTCAGCGAAATCGAACCGCTGACCACCGAGGAGACCCTCACCGTTGCCAGCGCCCGCACCGACAGCCTCGCCGGCGTGGAGCGCAAAGAAACCACCACAGTGGCTATGGACTTCGGTCGCATCACGATGACCACACAGAACTTGGTGCTCTACCTGTTCGGAACACCAGGTCAGGATCGGTTCTGGTTCATGTGGGACGAACTGTCCCGAGGCGTCATCGGCGCTGTTGTCCTCGCCGACACCCAACGCCTCGACGCGTGCTTCTCCGCCGTCGAGTACTTCGAGCAGCGCAAGATCAAGTTCCTGGTAGCGGTCAACGAGTTCGATGGCGCCTACCACTACACAGACGTGGCGATCCGCGCAGCGCTTGCCCTCAAGCCTGACGTCCCGCTCGTTCGATGTGACGCACGGGACCGTAAGCGAGCTAACGACGTCCTCATCGCCCTCATCGAGCACGTTCTGGTCACCACCACACGCACCACCCGGCGTACCGACACCCCACCGCGCACCATGTCCGTCCCGCATGCATCCCGACCAACGTGGAGCTCCTCGTGACCGACCACTACATCGACCACCGTCTGAATGTGCTCGCCCCCGACGCCGACGTGGCCATTCGCATGAAGCGCCTGGCTGAGCTGGGCCTCGGAACCCAGCCCATCCGGGCGTTCGATCAAGTAGCCGACCGCCTCGCCGACCAAGCCGGCTCCGAGTACGCGATGGTCAACTTCCTCACCGACAGTGAGCAGAATTTCGCGGGCCTGCACGCACCCACCGGCGAGAAAGCAGACGCGCTGCAAGCCGCGCAGGCCACCGTCCGGGTCGCCCCCAGCCGCACCATGCGACTCGACCACGGCTACTGCCCCCACGTCATCCGCCGCCGGCTGAGCCTCGTCCTCGACGACGTCTGCAATTACCCGCGGTTCAGCGTCAATCCCGTCGTGAACGAGATGAACATCCGCTCCTACATGGGCGCGCCGCTGATCGACGCCAAAACCGGCATCGCACTCGGCACGGTTTGCGCGGTCTCCACCAACACCAGCAGTTGGGGCCGCGAAGGGCTCGACCTGATCAAGGCCACCGCTGCGGAAGTCATGGAGATCATCGCTCGCTCGGAGCGCGGCGCGTGATCGACACGGATGGCCCGCCGGGAGCGCCGGCGGGCCATCCGTGGACTTCGTTCGAGCGAACAGGTTCCGACGAGGGCTGCAGGTGTATCTCTGCGGCTTTTGCCAGGGCAACGTGCTACGCCCGGCTAGACCACCGCAGTCCGTACCTGTGTGTCACCGGGCCGCAGCCGATCAGCCAGCCGACCCGACCACGGTTCGGGGTAGGTGCCCAGCGCGACCTCCGCCAAGCGCAGCCGTTGAATGTCCGACGTACCGGCCGGCGCATAAATATGGTGGGCGTCCCGCAACAGACGCCCCACCGGCCGGTTGGTCGCCAGGCCGTGGGCTCCATGCACCTCCATGGCCAGCCGCGCCGTATCCAGCGACAGCTCCACGTTGACGAGTTTGCCGTTCATCAGCTCCGCATCGCACGGCAACCCCTGGTCGAGCAGCTGCACCGCGTTGTAGGCGGCGACCCGCGCGGTCATCAGGTTGGACAGCATCTGACCAATCTTCTGCCTGACCGTGGGCAACTCGCTCAACGGCTCGCCATACCTCTGATGCTCCAGGGCGAACTCCACCGTGCACTCCAGCAACGCCTGGTGGATGCCCAGCGACACCGCGGTGAGATTGGGACGCCCGTACAGCGTGCTCGACGAGTACGCCACCGCCAGCCCGGACCCCTCGTCCCCAAGCCGAGCGCTCGCAGGAACCCGGCAGTCCTCGAAGACGAGCTCCCCAAAGCTGAACCCGTGCAGCCCCATGACCGGCGTTGGGGGCGCGAGCGACAACCCTGGTGTGGCGGCCTCCACCAAGAACGCCGTCAGTCCCCGCGACCCAGGTCCTGTGCGGGCGACCACTCCGTGAAGATCGCCGACATGGCTGTTACCCACGAACACCTTCCGCCCATTCAGGACGTACTCGTCACCATGACGTACCGCGGCCATACCCATGCCGAGCACATGTCCACCGGACTCTGGTTCGGTCACCGCGATCGTCGGCAGACAGCTGCCCGTCGCCACCGCCGGCAGCCACCGCCGCTTCTGCTCCTCGTCACCGAAGTGGATGATCTTAGCGACTCCGAGCATCGACGCCTGCGCCATCGCGCCCATCGCGCCGCTCACCCGCGACAGCCCCTCGACGATGATGGTCTTCGCGTAGTGCCCAAGACCCATGCCGCCGTACTCGGGATCAACCGTCACCCCGATCCAGCCCTGCGCTGCGATCCGACGCGAAAGCTCGACGTGCACGGCCTGAGACTCCTCCATCTCCGGAACCCGTGGCCGCACAACCGACTCTGCGAACTCGCGAACGGTCTCACGTAGTGCCGCAAGACGGGGTGTCGTGAAGCAATCATTTGCCTGCGTTACGAGGTGCACCTCAAGGCTCCCCTGAATTCGTCACCGGTTGACCTGGTCGCCCGGCATCGTGTGTGGTCCCGGCAACCTACCGAGGCGTCACCCGGCCGGGGTACCGCCTAGGTAGTGATTCCAGCCACCAAAGTCGATCACTCAGGACTGCACAAGCAATACCTAACCTGCGGTACCATCCGCCAACGCCAAGCAGTAAGATCCTGGCTCTGCCGACCACACCGCCCCGCGAGAACAGCGACCGTCGTCGCGCCAGGCCACGCACCGCAACCCCCCAGAGCGTGCACAGCCGGTAAAGTGCGCGACGCCACTCCCAATCGGCCTGGCGTAACCAGGTGGCGCTGAAAACCCAGCCACCATGGGCCATGGAGAGATAAGACTTGTCAACGCCCTGTCGTCTTCGGCCAGGCATCCGGTGTGAGCTCACTGAAGAAGCCTCGGAGTGCTTGCCGGCATTCGATCCGGCGGTCGCTGTCGTCCTCGATCGGTGGCCCGACGGGCACACCACACGGGCGCCTGCCTTCCCTGACAGCGATCATGATCTCGTTGACCTCCACGCGCAGGTCAAGGTCTCCGATCCTGTTGATGAAGGCACCGAGGTCGATGTGGGTCCGGAGCGCAACCATGGCCACAAGTTCGGTGGCAAGTGGGGTCGCGTCCGCCCTGACCAAGATCGATTCGTCGTCCGCCAGCTCGATGTCGAGGACCAACGGGACGACATCGGCGACGCCGTCGTCGAAGACCCTCCTGGTCCATACCAGCAACGCCTCATCGAGACCGACCCGCCACACCTCGCCGGGCCGAGGATCTCTGCCTCGCTCGCCTTGGATGAGTTCTCCCAAGCCGTCCGGGAGTGGTGACGAGGCCGCCACGACTCGCTGCAGGCTGTCGTCGTTAGGCCGACCGAAACCCAGGGCACAGCTGATACGCGCAAGTCGGACGCGGCAGGCGACGCAGTCATCGACGTGGGCGAGCGTCGCGGCGCCCCGCTCCAGATCCCTTAACGCGATCCCTAGCTCGCCGGATGTGGAGTGGACATTTGCGGCCACGTCGTATTCTCCCCGGATAGTTGGACTCATCAGTCTCAGACGTCGCACCGTTCGTCGCTGTCCGCTGCCGGTCCACTTTTCGCAGAACGCGAATCACGGGCTCACGACATCGACGTACACCTGGGAGTACAACGTCTCAACCGCCGGATAACGACTTTCTCCGGGTAGTGCAAGTTAGAACGTGCGGCGCAGCAACATCCACCCCGCCAGCCGAACACGCCAGTCCCGCGGCTTGGACCCCTCGCGCACCGAATCCCACCCGAGGCGATCACGCCCATACACCGCCTGAGCCATCCCCAACCACAGCAATAAAACCCGGTCCACCAACCGCACCGGGCCACCAGCACTGCTACCGCTACCCACGGTCAACCCCCTCACACACATCGGTCGAGAAACCCGTTTGGAGTAGCGACGCGGGGGAGCGGACGGTGAAGTGGACCTCGTGCCCTGCCCGTCACCCACCGCCGCCCGACAGGGCAGCCGCTCGGGCACGCTCATCCTCTTCAAGCAGCTTCAGCGTGGCCCGATACTCGCTCAGCACCCCCAGCGCCAGCGACGTCGTCACCTCCGCACCAGCGCGCTCGGCAAGCCACGCCACGCCACGGACGTTCTTCCAGATCGTCTGCGGCGCATATCGCTTCACCGTGCACATGTAATCGGTGAACAGGCGGATCTTCTCGCTGGTGACCTGCTCGGGCCCGACCTGTTGGTCTGTCTCGCGACACCACTCTTTGTAACGGTTGTAACCGCGCATGTAACGCCGAACCGTCTCCCGGCCGTAACTGCGAGACAGCGACCGACGGGCGTCGAGCTCGACGACCTTCGCGTCGAAGTCGGCCATCTCCGGCGCGCCGGGTGGCAGTCGCTCGATCAGGTGGCCTGTCACGTCTACAGCTTCTCATTTTTTGAGAACGCGATCCAGTTTGCTTTCGTCTCCACGGCACATTGGCACAAAATGTGGGTAGGACTCTAGAGTCCTCCACAACATATTGTGTAAACCAGGATGTGCAAAAGAACCGCATCGAGACGAACGCCTCGCGCCAGCATGCCGAAGAGGGGCCGGCTATCAGACACCCTGGGAAACAGGGGAGGTTGCGGCGGCCAATGATCTGGAGGCGGCGCGGGGCTGCCCTTGGAGGTTGGGGTGCGCTGGAATACGCGGCGACGTCGGCAGCTGCATAGGGGCGTCAGCCTGGCGGTCCTGCTCTCTGGTTAAGCACGAGGAGCTGGGCTCTCAGTTGAGAGCCCAGCTCCTCGTGCTTAAGAAGGGCGCCGAGATCGAAGTCTCGGTTGTAGACATTGCGAACCATGCACCTGGCTGGTGGTGATGTGGAGGGGACGTTAGCACATGCGGTGCACGCGGGGTCTGCGCGTGTAGCCGGCGTCAGGCACCGCTGTGCGGCGACGGTCATGGCGGTGGCTGACGGGGGATTGGTTCGGTGGGCGCGTTGTCGGGGCTTGTTGATCTGCCGGTGGGGAGACTGGACGTGATGACGCGGACGACGGTGGCGGTGCAGTGGCACCGCGGGCACTGACAGCTGATGCGGTGGAGGGTGATCAGCCGCCCGTCGGGCAGGTGGGTGTCCTCGGCGGCCGGCAAGCTCCAGGGGTGGCGGTCGGAGCGGCAGGTGGGACAGACGGGCGGCTGATCGGGACGGTGGGTCACACCTGGGGGAGCTCCTCGTGGGCGCGGGGGAGCGTGTCGAGCCCGACGGCGTAGGGGAAGCGTTGGCGGATGACGCGGCTGCCCCAGGCCCACCGCAGCGTCCAGCTGCTGGGGTCAGTATCGGCGCGCCAGTTGAGGATCTCATGGGGCTCGTGCTGGAGGCGGGTGGTGTTCACGATTCGTTGGGCGTAGCCGGTGTGGATGTCGAGCCCGGAGAGCGGGTTGCCTTTCCAGGCAAGGGCGCTGCAGATGATCATGGCTTCGGTGACGGGGTCGGGGCCGATGGTCTCGCCTGTGTGTGCGGCGAGGGCGGTGGACACGGATGTTGTCCTTTCTGGCGGTTGTGCGGGTTAAAACGTTCCAGTTGAAGAGTTCGATCGTGGCGCGTGCAGCGCCTGTGCGCAGTGTCGGACCGTGGTTCTTTCGGGCGATTTTTTGGGCGGAGGGTGTTGCTAAGAGTGCGGTCGGGCCATGTGGAGGTGGGCCTGGTGGACGCGGAGCGCCATCTCTTCTGGCATCCGGCGTCGATGGCGGAGGGCGCAGAGCGCGCAGAGGGCCCAGGCGGTGTTCACGAGGATCACGGCGGCTATCGCGGTGGGTAGGAGCTGCGCGACGGGGGCGTGGCCGGCGAGTGTGGCGGCGGTCGCGGTGACAGCGATGATGCCGATGATGAGGGCTGCGCGCCTGAGGAGTGGGTGGAGCACGTGGTGCAGCGGCTGAAGGAAGGTGCAGGGTCGGCACTGCCTGTTGTGGAAGTGGGTGAAAGCCTCGGTCGCCGAGTCG